>Ga0209347_1001227_pt1 | contig 44781 bp, 52 predicted proteins | sample AutmiccommuBRH23_FD_187382 | JGI IMG/M metagenome (GOLD analysis project Ga0209347, IMG submission 187382) | Deep subsurface microbial communities from Mt. Terri, Switzerland - Autotrophic microbial communities BRH/23 (SPAdes) (version 2) | ecosystem: Environmental > Aquatic > Deep subsurface >... | reverse complement strand
AGGATTTTGCTTTGATTGCCACAAACTTCCTTGCCAGAGGCTTAAACTATTGGATAAACGATATCGAACTAAATATCACATGAGCATGCTTGAAAACCTCGAACATATTAAACAATATGGTATGGAAGAATTTTTACAGAATGAGGAAATTAGATGGACCTGTCAAGAATGTGGCAATATTGTGTGTGTCCATAGATCTATTTGTTTGGTATGCAAAACGCCATTTAAAACTTGAATATTTATTCCTGATACATAATTTTTGAACTCTTCTCCATTGTGTTTTGGATGTCACCTGTTTAATTCCAGTGTCAGGGAGAATACCGGATGGGTCAGGAAAGACGCGTCGGATGAAGAAGTTCTGAAGGCCGCCGGCTGGCCCGGTGCGATGAGTTCGTACAGAAGCTGCCGCAGGGCTACGATACCCTGATCGGCGAAAACGGCGAAGGCTTATCCCGGCGGCGAAAGACAGCGGATCTCGCCATGTGCAAAACAAAATGCATCTCGACCGGCGAGGGTCACTCTTTCACCCATGGCCTAAAGGATTATTTTAAGTTGGTAACATTTCTACGGACAAAGCATATAGTGTAATGCGTAAGGAAAATATTCTTTGAAGCAGAAACCCGGTTCAAGATCAAATTGACCGGGGTTCTGCTTTTTTAATAAAAAGGCGAGTCTCACCATCCGCTGCCCATCTGCGTATGCTGTCATTAGAGGAATAATGAAAGGACGGGCAGTATGGATAATCCGGCCACCGAGCGCACGCCGCTAGTCATTGCGGCTGAAATAAATATGATAACCTGCCAAACCAAAAAAATCCTGCTTACCAGCGCCATTGAAATCGGCCGTCGATTGCAGGAAGCCAAAGCTCTGGTCAAACACGGGGAATGGGGTAAGTGGCTGGAAGAGTCTGTGAGCTATTCCCAGAAAACTGCCGAAAGGCTGGTAAAGCTCTACGAAGAATACGGGCCTAACTTCCCTGACGGATCAGGCCGGTCAAAATCGACACTGGTGTCGAATTTGACTTACACCCAGGCTCTCCTCCTGCTGGGTTTACCGGAAGAGGAGCGGGAGGAATTCATCGCCCAGAATGATGTCGGCAGTATGACGAAACAGGAGCTGCAGCAGGCCCTTAAGGACAGAGACCAGGGCAATCAGGTGAAGGACCAGGCGCTTCAAGAAAAGGAGCAGGCGTTTCAGGAGAATCAAGTAGTAAAAAAAGGGCCGGAGACCATCGACAGCACAATCTCCCAATTAAAAAAAGAGCAGGTTAAGGCTCCGTCAAGACCGACGAATCCGGAAAATATCAAAGCAGAGGCCTCCTCTGTCGGTATAGCCTCCTCTGCCGCTCAAACTGCCCTGCCGACCCACAACCTTAAAACCGAACGTGACCCCGGCGCTCACATCAAGCATGTAGAACAATGCGACGCTTGCTGCAAAACTATCGCCGATACCTTCTTCAATCTGACGACAGCACTCACCAATCTGGCCCATATCGATCCGGAGCTGAAAGAAGAAAAAAGAAAAGAGGCCAACCGGCTGATTGAATACATGACCGAGACAATTAAAGCGTGGCCGCCCCCCAGGAAGCCGCTTAGAGTTAATTCCTGATTTTGGCACCATTGGACAAGCACAGCATAGTATGTACCAGACAGCCGTAAGCTGTCCAATAAAGAGAAAGGAGACGATTGGAATGGCCGTTGTTTCAGCACCATCCGGCGCGGCTCTGGTATTGGTTTATCAGACCGGACTCAGCCCCGCCGGCGCTCCGATAACCAGTCAGAGAACCCTTAACAATATTGTCTACAATGCCTCGGATCAAGCTGTCTATGACGCGGCTTACGCCATCTTCAGCCTCTCGGAATACACCCTGCTTGACGTTTACTTCAGAAGAACGGATGAATTAACAAACGAGGTGTAAACCAGAGGGTAATTTTAGGTCTAAAGGGGGTGATTAAATTGGCTGTGACCACCAACAGAACAGCAAGATTAACCTTCACAACCACCGGAGGGAACACGTTTTCCCTAACGGTTCCGCAACCGCGGCAGGATATTCAGCTGGCCGAAGCCATGGACGTCATGAACTTGCTTATCACCGGCGGGATATTCCTCACCACAAACGGCACCCTTACAGGGGTAAAGGATATAAAGGTCATCGAAACAACCACCGATGACCTTTATGATCCTCCGCAAGGGTAAGCGGGCAGTGCCGGCATAAAAAATATAGAGCGGGGGCGGGCTGCAGGCAATCAGGAGTTGCGGCGGCCTCGCCCCCCTCTCATCTTTTGCCTGATTACCGGTAATAATATTGTATGAATCTTAGCTCTGAACAGTTCGGTCATAAAAATTTCAATCAAGCGCTCCATAATCCTTTTTTGACCAGTACCCTTTCTAAAATTACATCCATAATCTCTTTCGTACCTGGCTTGCATACTACATGTAAAGGCTGGACCTGCCTGAATTGATCGTGATCATCGGCCGATGTCACAAACACGATGCTGCATACTGACATGGAAGCGGATTGCCGAATTTGTTTGGCGGTTTCGAGACCGGTCAGCTTTTTCATGCTATTGTCAAGAAACAGGAGGTCAAAAATCATACCGCGCTGATTAACTTCTTCGAGAAGTTCTTCACCACTGCCAAATTGGTGAATATCAAACAAAAGGTCCTTTTCTTCTTCATATAAATGAATGAACGCCTCTAATAACTGGCGAGGCAACGGCCTGTCATCGCAAATGCCGATAGTTAGCAAAATGCATCTCCTCCAAAAGCCAATTTAGATACAACTAAAAAGGTAGGGGTAATTACTGAAGAGTGGTCGATCATAACGGATGTTTCCGTTGGTATTTTGTTTTTGTGCTGACACATAATCTGCCTGGCTGAGATCTGCATCATAATTTTGTCTGGTTAAATAGAACACATTGATAATTATATCGTATTAAAACAAACATGTCTATCCAAATTGACGATCTAATTAGACATAATTACCTTATGTACGGGATATAATCAGATGCAGGCGGTGATAAAGCATGAGCAACGATTTTTTCGGCAGGCGACTTACTCAGTTAAGAATGGCGAAAGGCGTATCGGCAAGGGATATGAGTTTATCCCTCGGTCAAAGCGCTGGATATATTAACACTATAGAAAATCGGAAGGGCTTGCCGTCCATGACGATGTTCTTCTACATCTGCGAATATTTTGGTATCTCCCCCAAAGAATTTTTTGATGACGGAAATCTTCACCCAACGCTGCAGCGCGAATTGATTGAAGATTTGCAGGCGTTGGATGGAGAACAGCTTACCAATATTCAAGCTATTGTTAAAGGACTTAAAAAAGCCAAAGAGACAAAATAGCGGGCTGGCGATAAAAACTGTCAGCCTGTTTTCACAGTCAGCATAGCTCATTGGCTATGCTTTTTACTGTTTTGATGTATCTGACAATAAGGGAGACTTCACCTTAGAATACGTCAGAACATTTCCTCTTAAGGAGCCTTTTCCAGCAAAGGGGTCCTTTGTTTTTTTAGAATTAATTTCCACATGCTTTGATTATTTTAGAAGGAAAGCAGCGAAATTTCACGAATATCAAATTGAAGAGTAACCTGATTATTCATTCCCAGATCGACAGATCCTGGCCGTGGAAGCTGGAAGCCCTAATCAGCAATAAACTGTTAGGCAAGAAGATTTGGTAAAGGAGTAGGAGTAGGAGTAGGAGTATGTCTAAAATGCGAATATTAGTGTAACAGTAATATCTGCTTCTACGACAACGATGTATATAAGAATTCTTGTAGAAGTACGACTAAAGTTATAATTAGAAATCAAAAAAGCAATTAGTGGTGGAATAAAATTCGTAAGAAAACGATTATTTCCCATCTGTATGGAATGTCATGAATTAGTATGATTGCTAGAAAAAGGAGAATATAATGTCTGATTTAATTGGTTCTGGTCGTTTAGCAAGTGCATTATTTGGATCGTTATTAAACTTATTTAATTTAAATGCAACAAATAATAAAGCATATTTTGAGAAAGTTATTGAACCTGGATACGTTTGTCTGAAGGAATTGCATTCTAATTATATTAATCGGTTAATTCTCTATAAAGAGAAAGCAATGCAGTTTTATCACGACGTTTTAGGGTTAGAAGTTGTTGCTGATTTTGGGGCAAATGTTACTTTGACAGGCGGTATTGCATTATCCGTTCTTTGAGCATTCGTGGGGCCAGCGAGTAGTTCGTTTCTATGATTTGGATAAGCACATTATTGAAGTAGGCGAAAACATTATTATGGTTGTTAAGAGATTTATAAACGCTGGACTTTCGATTGAAGAAACGGCCACTCGTATGGATGTACCAGTTGTATATGTGATCGCTGAAGCCGTGATCCCGAAAGGAATGCCTACCGGCGTAGGATAGTTCGAGTCATGACCAGCGGTAACAAGAAGGCTAATTCGTGCGAAGACAGTGCTGCAAGAAGGTTTAACCCGTGCGAAGACAGTGTCTTCGTCGTGGGCACCAGGCAAGTTTTCTTTATTTAGAGTGATACTAACTTACTTTGTATTAAATATATTAAAAGGAAGATTCCGACAGCAAGGACAGATATGGTTAGAAGTAGGTTAAGTTTCGACGAGTGTTGATAGGTGTCCTCGTCGATTTGCTTTTCCACCTTCTTATAACCGATAAAGGCAAGCACATTCATTAAGGCCCCGAGACCCACAAGGAAAATTCCTGCGATGGCCGAATACCCATGTGAGGGAGGCAACACATTTATAATGTTGGAATTACCTAAGAGATAGGACATTTGTTTTATGAATAGTGCAAACCTCTCAACAACAAATCCAAATGCCATTACTCCTATGCTTGTTCTTATCCAGGCCAGAAAGGTCCTTTCATTGGCCATATGAACACGGCGGTTACGGACTACTATAGTTTTCTTTTTTTCAAGGATCTTTAACATACCGCTACTCCTTTAGTATTGGGTTTTTTATAAGCAGAATGTCTTCCTTTTGCGGGAATTGACATCTATCGCAGTTATTATAACCAAAACACATGAAACTTGATGGTCAGTCTCTTGATATCCGTCCGACACCTTTTCTTGCCCCTTGGCCGTCCCTGTGATAAGATGATCCGAAGGAAAAATGTGGAATTTCAAGCTGGGGGCGATGTCATGTCACTAGGTAATGGTAAAAGAACGGCTAATAGAGAAAAACGAAGAGAACTGAGAGAACAACTTACTCCTGAAATAGAGGTTATAAAAGACAAAAAATTAATTAAAGAAGAGGTAAATCGACGACTTGTCTCTGGATTACAAACGCTATCTTTAGAATATGATTCTCTTTTTAATGATCAGAAGGCAAGCTTAAACAAGGACTCCGATTTATTAAGCCTGCTTTTTCATAGAATGTTTTTTTATAGATTGAATGAGAAACTCTCAGGATTAACATGCGACCATACCCTCCGCTTGACCGACCAAATTCTTACTCAGATGCAGTTCAGTCGAGGGAAGATGAATGAAATATTAGAGATATTTAAAAAAAATGGCGGGAATTGTGATTGTGAGATTATTTATAATGTCGAAAGTCAATTAATAGGTAAATAAACCACCGGAGACTATCGTGTTCGATACGTTCCATTGCTATTAGCTAGTCGTTAAGGCTAAAATTTAAGGGCTATCCCGCAATGGATAGCCCAGTTTTCAGTGCTTAAGTGAGTAGACCTTTGTACTGATAAGGAGGAGTGAACTCGTTCAACTAATGTTGAACATCGAGACGTTGGTGGGGATTCTACCTCTTTCGCTGCCAAGTGTTCATTTTAACATATTAATTTGAGTGAGCACCAGAATATGGTATAGTTTATAGTGATCATGGGCTATCTCCGCGTAAAATATTTTATAGCAACTGGTCGTTTGGTGGCGGAGTAATGGCATTATAGATACAAGAAACTAGAGATATTGGAGAGAGTAATGTCAAAGAAAAAATCGCGTAGTAGCTGCTCTTAAAGCTACCTTTCTTCAGAAAGGGGTAATGCCATATGTCAAAACTCAACAATCCTTTAGAACTTTACAAGTTACTCCCAAAATCAAATTGCAAACTGTGTGGGGTGGCAACATGTCTTGCGTTTGCTGCTGAGGTAATCAAGGGACAAAAACGACTCGATGAATGCCCTCACCTTGAGAGCCAAATCATTGAGGAATTTGATGGAAAAATTATCAGACAAGCGACTCCTGAAGAGCAACTGAAGCTGATACTCGTGCCGTTGAAAAAAGAAATTGCTACAATGGATCTTTCTGCATCAGTGAAACGATTGGGGGCTACACTTTCTGGCGATAAGTTGATAATTAAGTGTCTTGGAAAGGACTTCACGGTCGACTCCAAGGGGAATATTATATCTGACTGTCATATCAATGAATGGGTGACGGTACCATTACTTAACTATATTATTTCCAGTGCAGGAAATGATCCTTCTGGAAAATGGGTTCCGTTCAGGGAACTTAGTAATGAGACGATATGGAATTCATATTTTGAACACAAGTTTGAAAAACCTTTAAAACAACTTACAGATGTCTATCCAGATCTTATTGAGGACATAATTTTTATTTTTAGCGGAAAGCCAGTGGAAAATAGATTCTCCTATGATATTTCGCTTGTATTGAAACCTCTACCTAAGGTTCCCATGCTCATTTGTTACACCAAACCACAAGAGGATCTAGAATCAAAGCTCAATGTTTTTTTTGATACGACAGCTGAAGATAATCTCAACATTGATTCAATCTATAGGCTTTGCGTTGGGCTCTTGATGATGTTTCAAAAGATCACTTCTAAGCACATTAAGGCATGAAGTGCTATAGGAACATGATGACCCTGCAATGTGTGGGCTACTGTCTACTTATACTTTTTGACATTATTTTAAACAACAGAAAAATATTCCTGGTTATTGAAGAACCAGAAGCCCATATTTTCCCTGAAACCCAAAAGCAAATAATGGAACTTATTGCTCTTGCTATTAATGTAACTGATAGTAAAATTCTTATTACAACTCACAGTCCGTACATTTTAACCTCAACTAATCTTTTGATTCATTCTGCTAGTGTTGAGAACAAAATTAAGGATGAAGAGACGGTTATAAATAAGGAGATGCGATTAAGCTGAGAGAAGCCGTTCTCCCTGTACCATGAAAGCTTAAAAAGCGCATTTGTGTCAATAAACGCCAAGAGCACCACAATCCACTGCGTCATTCCAAGCCCCCGTAGGACCCAAGCCAGAGGAAGTTTCTTAGCTTAGAGAGCACGAAGAGAGGAATCGCGTCAATGAGCGCAGGCGATAAGGCGTTAAGAAACGCATTGGTTTACATGCAGAACAACCCAGAGGTTTGCGTTTTAGCCTTAGCGACAAGCGAATAGCGATGGAATGTGTGCGAACGTGCTAAGACACTTCCTCCTGAACGGGCTAAGAAACTTCCTCCCTAGAAGGATTTTACCTTAAAAGGGTCGAATTTACTCAAAGAGAGGTGAAACAAGTGGAACCTATTTTTGCTTTAGATATTGGAACCCGTATGGTCATGGGACTTGTGATGATAAAAAACAAAGAACAAGGGTATGAAATTTTGGCTAGCGCCCGAACAGAACATCGGCAGCGCGCCATGTATGATGGACAGGTTCATGATGTTGAAGAAGTTGCCAGAGCGGTTATAATGGTTAAAGAACAGATAGAAAAGAATTTAGGGGTACCCTTAAAACAGGTTGCCGTGGCGGCAGCTGGTCGTGCACTCCGAACCGAAGTGGCTGTTGCGGAACATAGGGAACTACTTCCGGTACGGTGGGAACGGGAAGATGTATTAGCCTTAGAGATGGAAGCGGTCCATCAAGCGCTTCGTCAGCTGAAATCGTCAACAGACGATGATTCGCAAAGCTATCACTGTGTAGGATATAACCCTATAGCAAGGTGGAATGAGGGAGAGGAAATCTCCAGTTTGATTGGGCAACGAGGGAAGGTAGCTAAGGTTTCCGTTATTGCGACCTTCTTACCTCGGACTGTCGTTGATGGCTTAGTGGCCGTATTGGGCCGAGTAGGTCTTGAAATGACCAGTCTGACGCTGGAACCGATAGCTGCAGGCCAGGCTGCTATTCCGACGAATATGAGGCGACTTAATCTGGCTTTAGTCGATATTGGGGCAGGAACTGCGGATATTGCTTTGACACGGAATGGATCTTTTTTTGCCTATGGGATGGTCCCAATGGCTGGAGATGCAGTCACTGAGGAGATTTGTGCTCATTATTTACTTGATTTCAAAGTCGGAGAAAAAGTAAAACGCGATGTAAATACAAAAAAAGAACTGAATTTCAAGGACTTTCTCGGGGCTAAAGTCGTTGCCAAAAAAGATGAAGTTATAAAGGTCATTCAATCTGTAGTCAAGATGTTAGCGGAGAATATTTCAAGAGAGATTCTGAAGCTCAACAATGACGTTCCTCAAGCTGTTATTCTTATTGGCGGAGGAAGTTTAACCCCCATGCTTTCCGAACTGATAGCTGAGACCCTGGGAATTCCTCAGAATAGAGTAGGTATTCAAGTTAGAGAGCGGTTAGGGGAGATTTTTGGAGAGAAAAGCATAAAGGGACCGGAAAGTATTACCCCGATCGGGATTGGAATTGCCGCTCTAGAAGGTAATGGATTGCAGTATTACACTGTGACGGTGAATAATACGCGTGTTTCGATCTTTGAATTACAATTAGCGACGGTTGCAGAGGCTTTACTAGCTGCTGGGGTCCAGCCACGTTCTTTTTTTGGTAAGCCGGGAGCGGCCTTAACATTCGAATTAAATCGTGAAATGCGGGTCATTAAGGGGACTATGGGAAGTGCGGCAGAATTATCGGTCAACGGCAAACCCAGTAAATTAGATCAAGTACTTAAAGTTGGGGATGACATTGTCTTCGTCGCCGGAGAACCGGGTGAAGACGCTCAGGTGTGTTTCAAAGATGTATTACCAACCTTAGAGGCAAAATGGATTATCTGGAATGGAAAACGAGAAGTTTATTCCCCTCAAGTTTTTGTCAATCATCAATTGGCTTGTGAGACAGATCAAATTCTTGACGGTTATAAAATAACGTACCTCCCGAATGATAACTTGAAAAATCTTTGCCGACAAATGGGCTATGAGCTGCAAAAAAATGAAGAGATTCAATTCAGTATCAATGGGGAAATAAAGACCGTTGACTTAACCCATGAGCTATTAGTCAATGGTTGTGAGGTAGACGGTAGCCATATTATCCATGAAGGGGATTCAATAGAGGTTCGCACAAGTCAGATCACAGTCGGTGAGCTGAGGCTTGAGCCAAAGCCTATTATTTTCACTGTCAATGGGGTTCAAGTTGAATACCCTCCTCAGGAAACGCTTATTTCGTTTCATGGACGTCCGGTATCGAAAGACCAGCCCCTAATAGATGGAATGGAGCTAAGGGTAGAGGGATATAAGAAAATGCCAATTCTTTCAGATCTTTTGCCTTATGTCGAGTTTCCGGCGGAGTTTCAACCAGGGGCTTCATTAAAACTAAGCGTCAATGGTAAACCTGCAGAATTTACAACGGTTTTACATCCGGGTGATCGTATGTCTGTGACTTGGAATAAAAACACTTGACAATCAAGCTGAAGGCCATAAAATAGTAATGGAGGTGTAGAAAAATGTTAGAAGGATTAATGGTCCTAATTGCAATTGCTTTTTTAGTTGTTACATTGATTTCGGATGCGGGATCAGCTAAGAAGAAACATTCCAAATATTTTCAAACAGTTCAGAAGCCAACCAAGAAAACAGTACGTGAGGTTGCGATACCTGATCTTAGTAAACACGATGGATTTTTTGCAAAACTTAATAAGTTATAGTATAACAGATCCGATGATTGACATCGGATCTGTTATTATGTTCTAGGGTATAAACGGGTATATTAATTATTAAATACCAGTTACGTTGGGGATGAGCACTTGAGACACTTTCTCTTTCAAGATATAATAAAATTACGAAGATGACGAATATCCAGAAACTGGATAGAAATTTGGAGACTTGGTCTCTTTTTAGTGAAGGAGGAAATAATGCATCAGTACTGGTTCTTTATCGGAAGTTTTCCTATTCGTGCCTACGGAACACTATTCGCGTTGGCCTTCATTCTAGGAATAGGCATTACACTGTATTTTGCCAAAGTTGAAGGGCGATCGGAATATTTGGAACCAATAATGGATTTAGCGCCCATTTTGCTTATTTCAGGTTTGTTAGGTGCTCGTGTCTGGCAGGTGTTCTTTTTTGATTGGGCATTTTATCGCCAGAATCCAGGAGAAATTATTGCCATCTGGCATGGTGGGCTTTCGATTCAAGGAGGTGTGGTCGGAGCTTTATTAGTTGGCGGAATTTACGTAATGATCAAGAAATTACCTTTCTGGGAATTAGCAGATTTAGCGGCCCCAGGGCTGATACTAGCCCAGGCGATCGGACGGGATGCAAATCTTATGAATGGCGACGCATTTGGAGGACCGACAGGAGGAGATTATGGAATTCTCTACCCTGTTGGTACAATTGCTCGTGACACATTTGGGAACCAGCCACTGTGGCCTGCGGAAGTGTGGGAAGGGCAAGTTGATGTGATTATTTTTGCTCTTCTTGTAATTTTGAAATTGAAAAAATGGCCATCTGGCATGATTTTTTTAATGTACATGGTATTATACAATCTAGCCAGATTCTTTTTGGAGAGTCTTCGAGGGGATAGCCCACGGTTTTTATTCCACTGGTCTGCGGCGCAATGGAGTAGTATGGTGGCGGTAGGGATTGCTCTGTTACTCCTGGGCTGGAGAATATGGAAAAATCGGGAACGTGAGGTGGTTTAGTAAAAAAAAAGCATGAGAAATCTATAAGGTTCTCATGCTTTACTATTTATACTTTCTGACTAGTACAAAAAAGTGTCTCGTCAGTCCCCAGAATGAATTGAATAGCTTCCAAATTTTTATTTTGTTTCTCACGCGGAGTTAAGTGATCATGATCAAGAGCCACTGCAAGGTGTTCTAGGATGTCTGCTTCTATGGAGATCTGCAGCCCCTCAGAAGTACCGCTATATTGAAAGTGATAAACATGGCGCTTTTGTTCATTGACTATTAAATTTCCTCGTCCGTATGTTACATGGTTTAACACCTGAAAGGCATCTAGGGCACAAGAATGGGTATAGGCAGTGATCATAAGCTCTGAATTTGCTGTAGGGCGAATTCCCAGTTTGCGCATAGCAATCTGCGCTACTCGATAACCCAAAGATATTTCTGGGCAAGTATGGCCGTGAAAATCAATGACTTGTTCCCAAGGAGTTTTTTCGACACACATAAATCTTTCCCCCTCTAGAAAGAATACTTTGATTACATTGTATAACTGTCGAGTTTAAATTGAAAGTGTTTCGAATATTTAACATAAATACTTTTAGAGGGGGGAGTTTCTAAAATATAATATTAAATAATGATAAGGCTAAACGATTAAACTTTGCTTAGGATTGAGGGAACAACACTCCGATGATTCCGCCAATTCCACCCGAAACTAGTGCTAAGATAGTTTTCTCTCCCAATTTTAGCCAAGATGGTGTATCAGACCAAAGAATTGAAGATAGGATTAGTATCAGAAGGATGACTCCAAGGCCGACACCTAAGCCATAGTATAAACCCCTTGTGCCTGCTTGATAAGCTGTGATGAAGGAAGCTATAAAGATACTTGTGCCAAAGATAATGTTGATCCACAGTTCGGACTCAGAGAGTGATGTATAGGAGAGTAGGACGCCAAATATAAGTGACATTATCATTGCCGAGATGGATGCCAAGAGAATGCCTTTTAGAATTAAGCTAAACTGAAAGGATTTTGACATGATTATCCCTCCTTTGATGATAACTACCTATGCCATAATTTGATGGAGTATGACTAGTGAACGAAATAAAATAAAAGACTTTTGTAATCAAGGAGGAATTGAAATGAAAAAGACAATCCCTGATTTTGAAAAAATGAAACAAGCCGGTGAGAAAATTAGTATGTTAACTGCCTATGATTATCCCTCTGCTCAGTTGGTCGAAAAAGCTGGTATCGATACGATCCTTGTCGGAGATTCTTTGGGCATGGTGGTTCTAGGATATGATTCAACAGTACCGGTAACGATGGAAGAAATGCTTCATCATACCAAAGCGGTCCGCAGGGGAGCCACGAAGACATTCGTAGTTGCCGATATGCCGTTTATGAGTTACGCCTCACTTGATCTTGCCCTAATGAATGCTGGTCGTCTCATCAAAGAAGGGGGCGCAGATGCAGTAAAGCTTGAAGGGGGTATAAATCTTGTTCCCATCGTTCAAGCCCTTACACGAGCCGGAATTCCCGTGGTTGGGCATATTGGACTGACTCCCCAAACGGCTAATCAACTTGGCGGATTTAAAGTACAAGGGCGAGACCTAGAGAGTGCCAAACAGTTAGTTAAAGATGGTCAGGCATTAGAACAAGCGGGTGTCTTTTTAATTGTACTTGAGGCAATACCTAGTCAAGTGGCAGGGCAGATAACCACTGAGCTGACTATACCTTCGATTGGGATTGGTGCAGGACTTGATTGTGATGGTCAAGTTCTAGTGTTTCACGATATATTGGGACTTTTTGAACGATTTAAACCTAAATTTGTCAAACAATATGCTTTACTTGGGCAAGAGGCGGTTCAAGCGATACAGGAATTTCATAAAGAGGTTAAATCAAGTCAATTCCCGGCCGAGGAACATACTTTTGCCTTATCAGACGGGGTTATTCAACAGCTTTATGGGGATAAATGAATTAATTGTTAAATAGAATTATTAAAGTTTAATTAATAATGATTTCCTTATAGCTTTTCTCTTTAACTTTGGTATAATATAATTACTTTTTAATTGAATTAATAATTAATGTGGAAGGATGGTCTTACATTGAGATTAAAGGAAAAAACGCATAGAAAATTTGTCGAATTTTTTGAAAAGATTTCTAAAATGTATCAAGGTAAAGATTTTGAGTTAGCATATTCAGATATTCAACGGGAAACAGGAACAGCAAGTGTTACCTTAAAACGTGCGATTCAGGCCTTGGCAGAAGTTGGAGTGATTGAAGTACATGCTGGACGCAACTCGAGATATGCACGTTTTCGCTACCTTTTGCCTGTTCAGGAGAGTGAAGAAAAGGCTTTAGAAATAGAACTTAACGAAACACGTAATCTTGACGATCTGAGGGAAGAGGAAAATTCTCAACCTACGGGAATACTGGGAGCGATTAATGAAGATGTCTTAGAACTAACGCAGCTGGTCGATCATCTTCGTCGGCGTGTTCGTAATCAAGAAATGGCCATTGCCTTACTTCAAGATCGTTTAGCGGAGATTGAGGACAAAATGCGGAAGCGATAATTTTCCAAGCATTTGCTAGAGATTTTTTTGCACCGTGGTGCTATAATACAAATATACCTGACTTGTGCGTATGGATTATCATGGTTTTGATCCTATATAGTGACAGGGAACTAAATGTTAAGCTATTACAACAGGCCCTTTCTAGGGAAGTTGGAAGGTTTGGACTAGGTGCCCACCTGCGAGAGCGGGGTCAGAAACCTGAAGTCTTACGGCAATTTGGGGAAGGGTAGGGAGTATTCCCTACCCTTATCACGTTGAAGAGGTGTTTTGATGACTCGAATCATACTAACCCGTCATGGTCAGACCTTATGGAACATTGAAGGACGGGTTCAAGGAAGTTCAGATTCTCCGCTGACAGAAAAGGGGATACTTCAGGCCCGTTCCTTAGCAGTTAGACTAAGGGACGAGGGAATTAAACATATTTATTCCAGTGATTCCCTGCGTGCCATAGGTACTGCAGAAGAGATTCGTTGTGAACTTGGGCTTGAAACTTTGCCTACAAATCCTGCTCTGCGCGAGTTTGCCTTTGGCGAATGGGAAGGGCTTATCTGGAAAGACTTGCGAGCAGCCAATCCGGATGTGTTTAGAATTTGGGACACGGAACCACATCTTGTCACCCCACCCGGTGGTGAGAACATGGGCTTTGTAATGGAAAGGGCTTGGAAATTTTTACAGCAAATCATCAACATTCATTCAGAAGAGACGGTATGTCTTGTCACACACGGGATGACCTTAAAGATGATAGTTACTAAAGCACTAGGCTTTGAGGTTCATGAGTGGGCTAAAACACCATGGCAACATAATACGGCTTTGAACATCTTTGAGGTCGTTGGACACCAATGGATACCGAAGCTTGTTGGGGATTGTAAGCACTTAGACGAAGAGTTAAATTAGAATTTTTAATCACTATTTCTGACTGGTACAATAAAGTAAATAGGCGTAAGGGACGAATCAAGCCTGTCCCTTACGCTTATTTTGCATGCCACTAACCCAGATTTGAACTTCGTTACTTAGTACTTTTTCCCCAATCTTGAATAAACATATTGCCCAATTTGGCGGATGCTAAAGGAGAGGGGACAGTAATGGAAAATTCATGGTTGGCGACAAATGAATAGTGTGTCCAGTCTGAACTGTTTAAGAGAAAAGTTGAGTTATCAAAAATGGCTAAGTGCATCCCGAGCTGCTGCGTTTCACTTGGGAAATATCGAATAAGAATTTTATTAGCAGTCAATTTATCAATGGTAACTGATGGTTTAGTAGTCGCTGGTCGCTCTAAAATAAGGCGAACATCTCGCCCTTTCTCGGCAGCATCAATTAGGGCCTGAATTAAGTCATCATCAGTTGTTTCCGAGATTTCTGAGATTTCTATCCAGATGGATTTTGTGCTTGCAGAAATCTGCTCGGTAAGCTGTTGCTTAACATTGGCGTTGGTGGCTAAGACAATCTTATCATCCGGTAGAGGGGAGGTCTTAGGTACATTCAAAGGGAAAGTTGTGGTGAATTCCCAATCCTTGGAGAATATAGTTGCGGCTTTCCAAGCGGATCTTCCGGATAATTTTACGGCGAGGCTATGAGTTAGCATCCCATCGATGGTCCAGGGTGGTCCGTAGATCATGGCTACCTTTTGGTCGACAATTAAGTACTTGGTATGATTTATTTGTCCTTTTTGTGCAGGATAATACTGGATGGATACATTTTGACTCTTTAATTGATCTAGTGTTGCCCGATTAGCCTTTTGCCATTGGTCTAAAAGGATTCGGACATCTACCCCGGAACGAGATTTTGTAAGCAAAAGCTGAATCAGGTTAGGGTCGTCAAACTCAGCTTGCTCAACGTAAATAGACGTTTGTGCAGACTGAATGAGGGCTAACGTTTGATTGTATATTGCATCTTTGTCGATAAAAAGTGCTTCAGCGGGCAGGTCGGAAATCGAGGCAGGTTTAGGAAAAAGTTTCGGAAGTTTAAGTGAACACCCACTTAGAAACAACAAACTGAATAACTGCAGAAAGAGAATAGAAAAAACGAATCTTGGTTTTAACATGATACATACTTCTCCCAAGTTTAAATATTGTTTACATTATACCATATATGTCCATGACGTTTATAGTTTTGAGAGGCATAACTCTTCTAAGTTTTTCATACTAGTCAGAAAGTATAACTTTTAGTAATAGGCTTCTGGAAGGTCCCTTCTAGCCATCCATGGTTACAGGGATACTTTGGGCCATCACGGCGCCTTGCCAATCCACACTGCAGGAGTATGCGTAATGAGTTGCAGTGTGGCGATAAGCTCGTTCCTTCGCCACGAAGTATCATTTTGGGTGTGTGGCTCGGCAATACTCTCCACTGGAGAGTATCGTGCTTATCGTCATGGCGATGCTCTAATCTCGAACACGATAGTCTCAAAGTGAGTTAATACTTTGAAAGGGCATTGATTTATGAAGTTCTTAAAGACTCATGTGATCATATCAATGACTGTTTTATGTCTAATTGCAATTCCATGGCTGGTTTATTCGCAGATTATTTTGACTCCAATACCCAATGATTCTACAGCTGGATTCTCCGCGACGTTGGCTTATGAGCATGTCAAGTATCTTACAGAAAAAATCGGGCCTCGACCTGCTGGAAGCAAGTCGGAGTTGACGGCGGCTCAGTATATCAGTTATGTATTGAATAAAAACGGCTGGAAGGTACGTGAACAGCCTTTTAGTAAAGTTGTCATACGGGAAGCTTCACTCTTACAACAAGAACAACAGGTTGAACTGATCAGTAGCCAAAACATCATCGCCGAGTTACAAGGGACACTACCAGACACAATTATCGGCGGTGCTCATTACGATTCTGCAAATCTAAATGCTCCTGGGGCTATTGATAATGCTTCCGGCGTAGGGGTCTTACTAGAGCTGGCTCGAGTCCTAGGTAAAGAACCTCATCAGGAAACCTATCAACTTATTTTCTTTGGTGCGGAAGAGTATGGGCTGGTTGGTTCCCAATTCTATACGGCTCAAGCTGATTTATCGGCAGTTCGATGGATGCTTAATGTTGACATGGTCGGAACCCCGTTGGAAATAGATGTCGCTGGTAAAAAGTCTGCACCTCCGGAATTAATTAAGCAAGTAGCGGCTCTAGCGCGAGAAAGTGCTATCCCATTTCATCTAAGTCGAGATTTCATCATGATGACCCGTGAAAGTGCTCACGGAGGTGCAAGTGACTTCAGTTCCTTTTTGGATAAGGGCATCCCTGCTCTGGGGTTGGGTATTTTCGGTCGTCCTGCAGGATATTTTCATCGACCGGAAGATCGTTTGGAGCGTGTTTCTCTGGAGGAGATGCAGAAAATTGGCGATTATACCCATCGTTTGCTAACATCGATAAAGTTAGAAAAGCTGGGACCAAAAGAATGGGATGAATTGTATTTACCGTTCCGAATGGGAAAGAGTGTATTTATTCTTACGAGTAATGGAATTCGTCTCATTACCCTTCTTACATTTTTAGTTACGGGCTTGATTTTAATTAAGGTTAACAGACAGAATTCGGATAAGCAGAGATTAAACTGGAAAAAACCTTTAATGATTTTAGGTGTTACGTTATTGCTCAGTGTGATTGTGGTTGGTTTAAGTGGGATTGGAGAAATTTTATGGAATTGGATTAAACAGGTTCAGTTATTGTATCACGCTTATCCAATCTTCTTTGTTGTGGCTCGCATTGGTATTGCCTTAGGATTTTTTATTGTCTTAGCGAGTTGGTTTCCTAAGCTTCCTTTAGTGAGGGATTCACACCTCTATTGGTTTACCGGAGTTATGCTCCTTTTTGCGATTAGCTTAATCATGGCACTCATTCGAATTGACCTTGCCTTTCCTTTTGTATTTTGGCTTCTGTGCATGGATTTACAGTTTTTCTTACCTAGTATTATCATGGTTTTGATTGGCCCCTATTTTATTTATATGATGCATTTTGAACTCTTTAATTCTCAGCAGTGGGTTAGCTATTACGAAGCTTTACACAAGTATTTCCTAATTTTCTTGGGGATTTATAGTTTGCTACTGCTACCCTTTTTCTTAGCTGCCTTACATGTCGCCTTCAAAAACCCACAACTTACAAAAAAACTATTGTATCTTGCTCGAAAGCCTGCACTTATGATGATTGGTGTACTTATTTTAGCTCTAGGGTTAGTCCCAATTTACACAAGAGATTACCCTCAGCAAATCATAGTTCGTGAAGAGTGGTCAGGAAGTAGTGATGGATTGGTTCATATTTTTTCTGATGAACGTCTGCCCCTCAAGCTAGTGAAAGATCTGAATGGACAAGATCTGAAGGTACAAGAAGGAAAGAGCCAATTTGTACCTATTCTTAATGAATTATCCCCGCTAACTGTCGCTGCATCTGTGCTAGAAAAGAATAAAGCTTCTCTGAGAGTCCTCGATATCTCCTTTAATCTTAATTATACTAGAGAACCATATTTGATCCGACTCAAATTGGAAAGCGCTCGTCCTTTTGAAATTCAAACTGTCGATTTATTACCTATGACCAAACTGCCAAAAAAATTAGAACTAAAAGGAGTGCAACAACCCTCTGGAAATTATTCAATCATACTACAGAGAACGCCTCCCCATAAAAAAATGATTCATTTGGCTGTTGAAGCACAGGGTATAATGACATGCACTTTTGAGGCTATGTTTCCTGATCTATCACCACGCCTGCAAATTAAAAATGAGCTTTTGTCAGTCGATTATCAGATCCAGTTTAAGAAGAGTTATGAATTTTAATAACTAACCTTGCATACGTAAAAATTATTAGGGGAAAATATAGAGAGCATGAGGAGAGTGAAATAAATGTATAAAACGATAGCAGTTGAAGCTGGATTGGAAAATGTAACTCGGGCCCTACATGACGCAGGGTTTAAGACGACTCCTCTTGAAGGACAAGCATTAAAGAACGTCCGAGCCGTTGTCGTCAAAGGCGACGGAACTGATGTTTTAGCTCCCGAATGGCCTGTAAAAATGCCAGTTATTAATGCAGCGGGACGAAGTGCTGATGAAATTGTTGATGTTCTTCGGGATCGTCTTTCTTAAGACATTCGACATTTTCAAGAAGAATGTGACTTAAGTTTCCGTCCTTTTTAGGACGGCCTTTTTTTATCACTAAGAAGGACTGGATTCCATATAATGGATTGAAATCTATATCTCATGTTAGGAAGGAGTTGTTCTTATGTTCTTCGGCATTATTCCCTTTGCCTTAGGTTTTGGATTAGGCACTTTAGCCGCACCACGATATGTTCCTTATTCCCAATATCCTTATTCCCCATATCCGTATCCTTACCGGGTATGGTATTAATTCAGTAGGAACAATTTAGGAATTGCCCTTACAGCTTGAAGAAAAGGAAGCAAAGCTTCCTTTTCTACGGCTTTCACGGTATATTTTGAAGAATGTCTAACTTAAATTATAATTAGACTGGAAAGCGAGGAAGAATTAATGACCATTTCAAAGGCGTTTCTCAAACAAAACCGCAAAAAGAGGCTGGAGCAAGGGCATCCTTGGGTGTATCCTGGTGAAATTGAAAAGATAGAGGGGGATCCCCAGGGTGGAGATATTATACATATAGTTAATCATGCTGGGCATTTTTTAGCTCAAGGATTTTATAACCCTCTATCCCGACTTATCGTACGCGTAGTGACCTATTCAGAAGTTGAAGTCGATGAACCCCTTTTTTATGATAAAATCGAGCAAGCCTGGAAACGTCGCCAGTGGTTATTACCGGCAGCCACTTCATGTCGAGTTGTCCATGGTGAAGCAGATTTTTTACCAGGACTTATTATTGATAAATATGAAGATGTGGTGGTTGTACAAATTCTCTCTCTGGGGATGGAAGTGCGGCGCTTATGGATTTTTAATTCTATAATGAAAATTTTTAACCCGCGTGGAATCTATGAACGAAGCGATGTTCCGGTACGAAAGCTTGAAGGACTTGAAGAAAAAGAAGGCTTTGTAGAACAACCCTTTGATACCCTTGTAACAGTACGTGAAAATGGAATTAGTATCTTAGTAGATGTTGCGGAGGGACAGAAAACAGGGTATTTTTTCGATCAACGGGAAAATAGAGCCGCACTGAAGCCGTTGATGACAGGGTGGGGTACTCACCATGGAATTATAGTGGATGAAAGTGGACAACCCAGGAATGCGTCAGGCAAAGAAGTAAAGAACCCCTTTTGGGACGGTGCGGAAGTGCTGGATTGTTTTTCTCACACAGGTTCTTTTATGTTGCACGCCTGTCTTTATGGAGCCAAGAAAGTTACATGTTTAGACATTTCAGAGAAGGCGATTGAGATGGCCAAAGCGAATGCTTTACGAAATGGTTTTCTGCATAGAACAGAATTTGTGGCTGCCAATGCATTTGATTTCTTGAGAGAACAAATAAAAGAGAAAAAAGCCTGGGATGTTGTCATTCTCGATCCTCCAGCCTTTGCTAAAAATCGTCAATCCCTTGAAGGGGCAATACGGGGGTATAAAGAGATAAATTTACAGGGCATGAAGTTGGTTCGTAATGGTGGGATTTTAGTAACAGCATCGTGCTCATATCACCTGAGTGCTTCTCGTTTCTTGAGTATGCTCCAAGAAGCAGCTACGGATGCGCATAAGGTATTACGGCTGATTGAATTCCGGCGTGCGGGTATCGACCATCCTGTGCTACTGGGAAGTGAAGAAACAGACTATTTAAAGTTTGCCATATATGAAGTATTTGATCGGTAATTCTCAATTAGCTCTTTGCAAATGACGTTCTTTGTCATATAATAGGTAATATATGGGGGAGGGGCTAGGATGCAGGAAATGAAAACATTCGAAAGTATTTGCAATCTATTGCGTAATCATGCCTATAAGGTAACTCCCCAGCGTCAGACGATATTACAAACATTTCTTGAACATGTAGATCGTCATTTGAGTGCTGAAGAAGTTTATATGCTGGTTAAACACCAAAACCCTGAAATTGGCCTAGCTACAGTTTACCGAACTCTGGACATATTGGCAGAAATAGGAGTGTTACTTAAAAATGATTTCGGTGATGGTCGGAGTAGGTACGAATTTAGCAGAAAGGACGAACATCATCACCACCATCACCTAATCTGTTTACGTTGTGGAAATGTCTCGGAGTTTGATGATGATTTATTAGAGTCTTTGGAAGCAGTGATTATCAAACGAAATCGATTTAAAATTATGGATCATGATTTGAAATTTTATGGATATTGCCATGAATGTGAAGAGGCGCTTTAAAGTAGGCCTCTTTTTTTATACTAAGATATTATTTCTTGAATTGTGTACAATTATAAAGAACCAGAAGTGGTATTGCGGGAAGCTGACGAGTGGAGACTAGATAACGGTGGATATTTGCGAATTATCAAATATTTATCAGGCATTTGACGGTAGATTATTGGTATGAATAGAAGGGTTTGTCTAAGAGGAAGGAGAAGACATATATGGTAAAATAAGTAAAAAAGGGGCGAAGGCTATGAATTTACCTCTGGCCTCGAATGTTAAACAAAAAAGGCCATCTCTCAAAAGTTCATATTTGTGGAATTCTCTCCTAGCCAAATGGCATCATCGCTTTGGAAAGACGGATGAAGCTATCTTAATATGGGTGGATTTATTAAATCGGGATTCGTCTAAGTTCCGTTTTAAAGTGGTGAAATGTTTGATCGAAGCCCAAGCTTTTCAAGAGGCAAGAGATTATTTGGAAATTCAGGAAAGTAAGCAGCATGATCAATTACCAGAGATAAATTATCTTCTTGCGCGGTGTTATGTCGGTCAAGCACTTATTCCCCAGGCCAAGAAGAAAATTGAACAAGCAATCCAGGTAAGGCCACAGAATTCGATTTATTGGGACTTACTAGCTGACTGTTTTCTAGAACTCGGGGATTGGCGTGAGGCGATTAAAGCACTGGATAATTCATTACGAGCGGCACCCAAACATGCAGAAACAAATTATCGTCTCGGGATTATTTACGCTTTTCATGATCAAGATCTGGAAGCCTTAAGGTGTTTTCAGGGATGTTGCCAACTTGAACCACACGAATCCTTATATTGGGAAATGAAGGCTGAGATGCATTTGCGGTTGGAACAGTTGACTGATGCTTGTAATAGTTTTAAAAATGCGCTTCGTTATGGAGGAACCCCAGATTTAGCGGCTAGATTAGCGTACTGTTATATCCAAGACAATCAGATCAAAAAAGGAATTAAGTATTATAAACTCACTCTAAAGTATGAATCTGATCATTATGATTCATTAAGCAACCTTGCTGCAGTCTATCAAAACCTGGGCCGTTCTCAGGACGCTATAAATTTGTTGGAACGCGCTAAAAAGATTTATCCAAAGGATCCAATATTACTTAATAACTATGCCTTTACGTTGGTTCATCAGGGTCGAACTAGAAAAGCAGCGGAGTATTATCGTGAAGCTTTAGAGTTGACACCCAATCATCCACTCATTCTATATAATTTGTGTGTTTGCTTAACTCGCAAAGGAAATTGGCAGGAAGGTATTGTTTTACTGAACTTGCTTATCGAAATAGACCCTAACCATTCAGCAGGATGGGCTTTGCTGGGCAATATTTATGATCAAATCGATCAATTTGATACAGCTATAGACTGTTTTAATAGGGCGCTGAAGCTAGCATGATGGAGAAGGGAGAAGCCCTTCTCTTTTTTTTTATCCAAATCGTAAGACTCCCACTTCTACAAGTGGGAGTGGTACACCTTATTCTGCTTCGGTGACGATAGTCTCCAGTGGAGAGTATCGCCGAGCCGCCTTCCCAATAGAAACACTTGGCGGCGAAGGAGGTAGAGTCCATCCTACGGCGCAAAAGTATTCGTCTGTGGATCTGCGTCTTCGGCGTAAGTCTCCACTGGAGACTTACGTCACCGAAGACTCGATGTTCAACTTTAGTTGAACGAGTTCACTATTTAATTTTGAAAAGGAAGTATTGATATTTCATTTTTCTTTTGTAAATAATAATGTTAAAATAGAATGTAATATGTCAAATAAGGAGCGAATAATGTTTCAGGTATGTGTTCAGGCGCATTTCGATGCTGCTCATTTTATCCGTAACTATGATGGTAATTGTGCTAAATTGCATGGCCACCGTTGGAATGTTGTAGTTTGTATCGAAGGAAGAGAATTAGATCATTTGGGGATGTTGATAGATTTTGGAGAAATAAAGCAAAGTATTCGGAAAAAGTTAAAATTACTGGATCATAGTTTATTAAATGACTTGCCTTCATTCGGATTAGAAGGGGTTAATCCAACGGCTGAGAACCTGGCGCTATTAATATTTACGGAACTAAAGCGGGATTTAGTCCTTACGGAAAAGCGCTTAGCGTGGGTTCAGGTTAATGAATCTCCAGATGCATGGGCCATTTTTAAGGAGGGCTGATAATGGTCATGAAATATTTTGTACTCCACAAACCACTGAACTATGATGGTACACAACTTCAATCCTTGTTTGCCTATAAAAACTTTGGCCTTATGGGGGATAGCATGAGCATCTTCCGCGGCACATGCCAAGTTGGAGAAAATGAAATGGTAGATATGGAGGATGTCTTAGCTGAGGACTGGATTTATAGCGAGGACATGCTACATTTTATTGTGGAACATTTTGAAATGGATTTAGAAAAGACTATCATTCGACAACGATTACTCATCGCTACGATTAAAGAAGAACTTGAGAAGCTTGGGGTTACAACCCTGAGCCGGCGTGGAGATGATCTATATGAAGAGGATAAAAAACTCTCCGTAAGTATCAGTACTCTTTCCCCAGTATCCACTCTGATTCATTGTGGGCTGAATGTGTCGAATAAGAACACCCCGATTCCTACCATTGGCTTGGCCAACCTAAATATTCTGGACGTTTTAGCGTTTGGAGAGAGTGTTGCTAAGCATTATTGTGATGAGGTAGCGTCTATTCGTCTTGCCCGGTGTAAAGTTCGAGGAGTTAAGTAATGCTTGATTTGCCTGTCACAGAAATATTCTCGTCTATCCAAGGAGAAGGTCCTTATGTCGGGGTCCGACAAATTTTCCTTCGTCTGCCAAAGTGTAACTTATCGTGTCCCTATTGTGATACGGAAATTAAGGTGTCAGAACAGTTTCGGGTTGAGCTGGTACCGGGGACACGGATTTTTAGTATGCTTAAAAACCCCATACCCTTAGATGAGTTGCTTGACCTCCTACAGACTTATGATTTTTCCAAACATCACTCGCTAAGTGTCACAGGTGGAGAACCACTTCTTTGGGTAGACGAATTACAGGTTCTTTTACCTCTTTTAAAAGAAAAAGGTATAGATATTTACCTGGAGACTAATGGAACTTTGCCGGTTGAACTTCTTCAAATATTACCGATGGTTGATATAATTAGCATGGACCTTAAGTTACCGTTCGATAGTCGGACTTTTTGGGATGTTCATGAAGCCTTTTTGCGCTACAGCACACAAAAAGAAATATTCGTAAAAATTGTTGTTAATCAAGCTACCACTTGGAAAGATCTTCAAAATGCCCGTGATTTAATTGCTAGAGTCGACCCAGCGATTCTAACAATTTTGCAACCTGTTACTCCAATGCAAGGCATCCAAGCTCCCAGACCTCAACAGCTCTTAGAATGGCAAAGCTTTTTGCTTGAAAGAATCATTAACGTTCGTGTCATTCCTCAAACGCACGTTTTAATAGGACAACTGTAGAAATATGTTACTGGAGGACCAGAGTAAAGGAGAAAATTAGTATGGGGATGGATTTAGAAAAGATTGAGCAAGCAGTTCATATGATTTTGGAGGCTATAGGTGAAGACCCAGACCGTGAAGGATTAAGGGATACCCCAAAACGAGTAGCCAGAATGTATGCCGAAGTTTTTACTGGGTTACATGAAGACCCTAGTCAACATTTGAAAGTACAATTTTCAGAAATACATGAAGAGATGGTAATTGTCAAGGATATACCGGTTTATTCCATGTGCGAACATCATCTTGTACCATTTTATGGCAAGGCGCATGTGGCCTATATTCCGCGTAAAGGAAAAATATCCGGGTTGTCAAAATTTGCACGGGTCGTTGAAGGGTTTGCGCGCAGACCACAGCTGCAGGAACGCTTGACGTCCCAAGTCGCCGATGCCATTATGGGCGAACTTTCTCCACTGGGAGTTTTGGTTGTTATTGAAGCAGAGCATATGTGTATGACTATGCGCGGGGTTAAGAAAGCGGGATCACAAACCTTAACCTCAGCAGTACGGGGGATATTTAAAACTAATCCCCTGACAAGATCAGAAGCTTTTTCGCTGATTCAAAGTCAAAGACGCTAAGAAAGAGGAGATCACGGTGGATGATCAACAAACAAATCCGTCCGATCGACACGGTAAACTAGAACTTATTGCGACACAACGGATCGGCGTGAATGGAGAGCTTTATAAAGTTGTTGATTTTCTCAATAAGAATCTCAAAGATTATAAACTGATGTTTGGTTTAACAAAAAAAGGAGATAAAATGGTTATTTCTGTTTATGAAGTAGAGTGATTGGGGGAAGGTATGCATATTTTATTGACCAATGATGATGGCTATCATGCACCTGGTATCCAAACCTTATATCGCACCCTTAGCTCGCAGACAAAGCATGAGATTAGCATTGCGGCTCCTGAAGGTCAGCGTTCAGCTACAGGCCATTGCATAACTTTATTTCAGCCCTTGTTTCTCACAGAACACAATCTAAACGCACCGCGGAAGGGATATGCCATTAGTGGAACTCCCTCAGATTGTGTAAAGCTAGCAATCCAAGGTGGGCTAGTTCCCAAACCTGATTTAATTATTTCTGGAATTAACCTTGGTTCCAACTTAGGAACAGATATTTTTTATTCAGGTACGGTTTCCGCGGCGATGGAAGGGGTATTGCTCGGAGTTCCTGCACTTGCAGTGTCTCTGGCAAGTTATGAGTATATGGATTTTGAACCAGCTGCTGCTTATTTGGCCGAGCAATTAGATTTTATTGTTCAGCATCATCAAGTCGGCTTAATGAATATAAATATCCCAGGAAAGCCTTCGGCTGAGTGGCGTGGAGTGAAAGTGACTCGTTTAGGCAAAGCTGTTTACGAGAATGTTTTTGAACGACGTGTTGACCCTCATGGCAGGACTTATTACTGGCAGGGTGGAAATTTATCACAGGATCTGGATTCTGATACGGATTTAAGAGCGATACAGGAGGACTTTGTTTCTATTACTCCCATGCATAGTGATTTGACGGATTTTGAGTGCCTTCAAGCATGGCAAACTATTTTTACTCAGTAGAAGTACTGGTGGGTGAGACACTCTGACTTTGCATATTTAAAGGAGTACAGAATTGTCTGTACTCCTTTAAGTGGATTTATAGGGAAGTGCTATTTAAAGAATCCTTTGCTCGACGAATCATAGTTTTAACCATGCTTCCACCGATTCGTCCCCCCACATGGCCACATTCGCGAGAAGTCATATTCTCCCATCCTTGGCTTTTGATTTTTGAGCTCAAGCCTAATTCATCGGCAACTTCCCATTTGAATTGTTCCAATACAGCGTCTGGTAAAATGCCACTGTTGTTGTTGTTTCTTCGACTCATTTGTTACAACTCCTCCCATTTTATTTCACTGGGACAGTTGTAGTATTTACATATGTTCAGTCTTTTATAGTACTTAAATTCTGGATAGACTATGTGTTTTTGTTTAACGGAGGATAGTTCTAGATGATAATTGGTACTTTTATCTTTTATTTCGTACTTTTTATAGTAGTTTTTTCATTGCCAGGTTCGAGAAACGCAGAAAAATCAAATACACTCTTTAAGTTTTTGGCAATCCCTGCACTATTCGGTATAGGGATGGCCTTTTTGTCTGTAATCAAAGTGTACTTTATTTATAAGTTGTTAGCGCTTGTGTTCGTGCTTGTGACGGGTCTCTTATCATATTGGCAATATGGGAATCAAATTCGTCGATGGTGGAAGTGAACATTAACGCGGAAGGTATTTCCCAAGCCAAGGAAGACGTTTTAAATCTGTTAAGGTGACCCCACCATTAAAAAACAGGATCATACTGTAAAGTACAATTCCAACAGAAAATTCAGTAAGATAGCCTACAACCTGTCCACCGAAGATGGGGTCCAAGAAGTGAAAGATTAGAAGCATCCCGATTCCCCCACTAACTGGTTGGAGGAGGAATCTTTGCAGGTCTATGGGCATTCCAGTATAACGCGAAATCGCCATAAGATTAAGAACCGCCATAACAATAAAGCCAATGGTATAAGCCAAAGCTGTTCCCCGAAGACCCCATTGGGGAAGACTGGTCAGATATATTAATAATGGAATTCGTATAACAGCCGCAATGATGGAATGAAGGACGGGAAGATGAACTTTTCCAAGGCCTTGAAGGATTCCCGTTGTGGTTTGTTGTATATACGAAAAAATGCCACCCAAGGCTAACACTCGTAAAATTGGTGCGATTTCTGAACTTTTGAAAAATGATGTAAGTGGACGGGAAAAATAAAATAAGATAATCAGGCATGGAATTCCAATCAGGATCGTTAAACGAATGGCTTCAGCACTGCGGGCACGGACGACATGTAATTGGTGCCGAGCTGCTGCCTCTGAAATGGCAGGAACCAGTGAAGTTGCCAAGGCAAAGGTAAAAACACTTGGAAAGGTGAGTAAAGTAAATGCCGCACCCCCGAGTTGTCCGAATAAGGTTGTCGCTTCCCGAGCGCCGTATCCTGCCACTTGAAGGCGCAGGGGTATGAGCAGAGCATCCAAAGCAGATAACCCTGTGGAAAGCAATCTGCCGGCTGTTACTGGAGATGCTAGGTGCCATAACTTGATCAAGATGAGTCGTGAAGAATAATTAGATTCATGACTTTTTTCTAATTTAGGTAGCACGAACTGATACTGTATGGCAATCACCAATAAACCGACTATTTCTCCAACCAACATGCCTAAGGCTAACCCGGCTGCTGCCCATTCCACACCTGCATTAAGGAGCCGAATCGCTGCTGTATACCCTACAGCGACTCGGATAAGTTGTTCACATATCTGGCTTATAGCCGTGGGGACCATATTTTGTAAGCCTTGAAAATATCCTCGAAAAACAGATGATATGGAGACAATGAAAATGGCTGGTGTACAAATTTGAAATATTGTAAGGACTCTGGGGTCAGGAAAAATTCGATGGGTTAAGAACGGAGTAAGAAAATACAAGCCAGTTGATACGATGGCGCCAGAAATAAACAATAGCCAAAATGCTATGCGGAAGATGGCTTGAGCTTGAGCAGTACGTCCAAGAGAAACTTCTTCTGAGACCATTTTGGCAATGGCGAGGGGAATGCCGGCAGTCGTTAAGACAAGGGCCAGCATGTAGATCGGGAAAACCATGTTAAATAGACCATAAGCTTCACTGCCAATATAGTTCATAATTAAATATTGATAAACAAGGCCTAGAACACGGTTCAATAAATTGGCTCCTAAGAGTATGGTCGCTCCATAAACAAAGGTCCTTTTTGGCATAATACCCTCCAAAAAGATAAGGCTTGAGGCATGTTTTATTTAAACCTTATGCTTGTGGAAAATAAGAAATGCTTAAGAAATTTTTTGGCGACCATCAAAGTTTAAAGGATTTTGGCAAATCAATAGAGAAGACTTTCTATAGGAGCATATAACACCAGAATTAGGGCATTCTACCTCCGAGGAGGGGTATCCTGGTGTGGAAACTACTTAAAAATGCAAAACTTTATAATCCAGAATTAATGAATGATACTGATATCATAATTGTGGGGCGTAGTATAGCGGCTTTAGGAAGGGATTTTCGCCTTCCTGACCATGTGGAAGGCGAAGTAATTGACCTTCATGGTAAAAGATTAGTTCCGGGGTTTATCGATGCTCATGTCCATATCTGCGGAGGCGGCGGAGAAGCCGGTCCAGCTTCTCGTACTCCGGAAATTCAGCTTTCCCAATTAACTCGGGGTGGAACGACGACGGTCGTTGGTTGTTTGGGGACGGATTCTGTATCCCGATCTATGGCTGAGCTTCTCGTTAAGGCGCAAGCCCTTGAGGATGAGGGAATAACTACGTTTGTCTATAGCGGTGCCTATCAAGTCCCTGTGAGAACACTGCTGCCAACATTGCAAGAAGACCTGACCTTGATTGAAAAGGTCATAGGTGCAGGGGAAATCGCGATATCCGACCATCGCTCAGCCCAACCTCAAATCGCTGAACTTGAGCACTTAGCTGCTGAGGCTCGAGTTGGAGGGATGCTTGGAGGAAAAGCAGGAGTACTTCATCTTCATCTTGGAGAGGGAAAGCGAGGTTTGCAGCCCATTTGGAAGATCCTTGACCAAACCGAGATTCCTATTACGCAATTTATGCCAACACATATCAACAGAACACATTCCTTACTGGAACAAGGAATTCAATTTCTTAGTTCTGGGGGTCATATCGATCTTACTGCAGGGTGTGACGATTTCCCAACAGAATTACGGGTACCTGCAGTTTTATCCATGTTGAATCAACGTCAAATCCTTAATGATCGAATTACCGTGACTTCGGACGGGAACGGGAGTATGCCTCAATATAACGAGGCAGGAGTGCTTATTGGGATGGGAGTCGGCTCGGTAGAAGTTCTTTGGCGTGATGTCAGAGAATCTGTATTACACTATGGACTCCCTTTGGAGGTTGGGTTACGTACAATCTCCTCAAATGTGGCAAATGTTCTCCGCCTTAAGAATAAAGGATCGATTCGCGTCGGTTACGATGCCGACTTAGTAGTACTTAATGAAGACTTAGAGGTGCAAGATGTCTGGGCACTGGGAAAATGTATGGTTAGAAGCAAACAACCAAAGGTATGGGGGACCTTCGAAAAGAGAGTGAACTCGAATACTTGACCCAATCTGTCAATTATAATTAGACTAGCGTGGTATCTTCTGACATAGAAAACTCCGATCTTACTGTTGCAAGTAAAAAGGCAAGCGTCCTTTTTCTTAAATAACATATCAAGGAGGAGATCGTCTTGAAGACCTATGACACAAAACATCTTCGCAACGTCTGTCTGGTAGGGCATGGTGGAGCAGGAAAGACTTCCCTCACGGAAACCTTTCTTTTCAATTCGGGTGTGATCAACCGTATTGGCAAAATTACAGAGGGAAACACCGTCTCGGATTATTTACCTGAAGAAGTGAAACACAAAGTGTCGATTAGTACGAGTCTTATTCCGATTGAGTGGCAAGGGGTCAAGGTCAATGTTCTCGATACCCCAGGATATTTAGACTTTTTTGGAGAAGTCAAGAGTGCTCTGAGCGTCGCCGAGTGTGGGGTTTTAGTGCTTTGTGGTGTGGCAGGTCTAGAAGTTCAGGCGGAAATCACGTTGAATGTTATGGAACAACAGAAGTTACCGAGAGTAATTTTCGTTAATAAGCTAGATCGGAAAAATGCTAACTTTGGTAAGGTCATGGAACAACTTAAAGAAGCTTATCCCCAAGCAAGGTTTGTTCCTTTGCAGATTCCGATCGGCCAAGAAGAAAGTTTCCAGGGTATCATCGATATTGTTGAGAATAAAGAGTATGACTACGAAGCCAACGGGAGCGGTAAGTTTTCGGTGAAAGAGGTTCCAACAGAATATGAGGTAGAGGCAGAGTTATTAAGAGATCAATTGGCTGAGGCTGTTGCCGAAGCGGATGATGACATATTGGCGAAATATCTCGAAGGGGAAAGGCTCGATGAAGAGGATTTGCAAACCGCCTTGCGGCTGGCGTTAAAACAAAATCTTGTAATCCCCGTGCTTTGCGGTTCAGCCTATAAGAATATTGGGGTTACAAATATCATGGATTTCATAGCAAAGTTTATTCCTACACCTGAAGTAGTTCCAGAGAAAGCAGCTTTAGTGTTCAAAACTTTAGCTGATCCCTACGTTGGAAAAATGTCGTTCTTCCGAGTTTATGGTGGAAAGTTTGTTGCCGAAACGATGATTTATAACTCAAGTCGCGGGTTAGAGGAGAAAATTGGGCAACCGTTTTATCTGCGCGGTAAAACACAAGAACCGGTTGCGTCAGTTTCCGCGGGAGATATTGCCGTTGTAGCCAAATTACAAGATGTTAGAACAGGAGATACTTTATGCGGAAAGGAACATCTTATAAAGCTTCAGGGTATAGATTTTCCTGTCCCGACTCTATCTGTGGCGATTGCGGCCAAGACTAAAGGGGATGAGGATAAACTTGGCAGTGCTTTGGCACGTTTGGCGGATGAGGATCCGACGATCAAGATTGGCAAAAACACTGAAACCAGAGAATTGCTATTAACGGGACTAGGAGAAATGCACCTTGAAATTTTTCTAGAGAAGCTAACACGTAAGTTTGGAGTAGCAGTATCCATGAAAGTTCCTCGCGTACCTTATCGTGAGACAATCCGCAAAGCAGTTAAGGTAGAAGGGAAACATAAAAAGCAAACTGGCGGGCATGGCCAATATGGCCATGTGTGGATTAACATAGAACCCTCAGAAGGTAAAGACTTTGAGTTCGCTGAGGCGATCTTTGGTGGATCAGTACCGAAGCAATATATTCCAGCTGTGGAAAAGGGCATTCGCGAGGCTATGACAGAAGGGACTATGGTAGGCTATCCCGTGACCGATATTAAGGTCACGCTGACCGACGGCTCCTATCACGCCGTCGATTCATCAGAAATGGCGTTTAAGCTTGCAGCGATTATTGCTTTTCGTAAGGGTGTAGAGCTTGCAAAACCCACCTTACTAGAGCCTGTTGTTGAGGTGGAGATAAAAGTGCCTGAAATCTTTATGGGAGATGTGATAGGGGATATCAATGGAAAACGTGGAAAAATGTTGGGAATGGTTGCTGACAGTGAAAACTACCAAATAATCCGAGCCCATGTTCCACAAGCCGAAATGATGCGTTATGCTATTGATTTGAGATCTCTTACCCAAGGGAGAGGCTCGTTTACCATGGAATTCCTCCAGTACGAAGAAGTACCGAGTAAACTCAGCGAAACTTTGGTAAGTCAATTAAAATCGGCGCAAAGTCATTAACCTAAAGAGCTGGTTGTGATTCAGTCACAACCAGCTCTTTTTAAACTTATTCGAAAGTATGCATACATTATCCTTGGCAGCGCTACAGATCTAGAACGTCTTGTTCGACTCTTGGTCAGCGTTCTAATCTCAAATATCCCTTCTTTAAGTTCGGGCTTATACATACATATTTCGGTATAAATTACTTTTAGTGGATTGAAGTTATTTAATAGAAATGGTAGAATTATGTTAGTATTTACTAACATGTTTAGACACTTAAGCATGTTTTAATTGGAGACGAATATGTGTACTATTAATACTGAAGATAAAATTTTAAATGCTTCCATTGTACTGTTCTCGCAAAAAGGGTACAGCTCAGTAACAACTAAGGAAATCGCTAAAGAAGCAGGCGTAAGTGAAATGACACTATTTAGACATTTTGAAAATAAGCATAATTTGTTTGAAAAGGCATTTGATAAATTTGTTTTTTCCCCTAAATTTATTGCCCTATTTGAGGGCCTGGAATGGGATTTGGAAAGAGACTTAAATATAATATGTTCCTCCTATCTAGATACATTGTATAAAAATCAAAATATTATTTTAATGCATTTTAAGAATGAAGAATTAAACCCCGAATTTGATGCTGCGTTATTTAGGTTCCCAAATGAGTTTCAAAAACTGTTAGGCTGCTATTTTGAAGAAATGAGAAATAGGGGGGCCGTAAGGGAAAATCCTGAAACATTGGCCACTAGTTTTTTGGCTACTAACTTTGGTCTATTTATTACTTCTCTAGTTATGAACAAACTGACTTTTGAAACTGATATTCAGGCATGTATTGCGAGTTGTGTTAAGATTTTTGCCAAAGGAATAACATGCTAAATATATATCTGTTAATTAATGTCTATTATAAGTTGCATTGTGGAGGAAAAAATGAGTAGAGTTTTAAATATTGGACTAGATGTTGGTTCGACAACTGTAAAAATGGTTGTTTTAGATAATAATAGAGATATCATTTACAAAAAATATCAAAGGCATTTTTCGAATCTCAAAAATACGGTCGTGATCATGCTGGATGACGCTAAATCATCTTTGCAAGGGCACTTACTGACCATGATGGTGACTGGATCAGGAGGATACAATATCTCTCAAAAACTAGAAGTTCCGTTTATTCAAGAAGTCATTGCTTGCACTAACGCCATTAAAATCGTGATTCCCAGCACGGATGCGGCGATCGAACTTGGTGGCGAGGACGCCAAGATAACCTTTTTCGGGGAAGCAATCGAACAAAGAATGAATGGGACGTGTGCTGGAGGTACAGGCGCATTTATTGATCAGATGGCTTCATTATTACAAACGGATGCCTCTGGTCTTAATGAACTCGCCAAGAACTATCGAAATATATACCCAATTGCATCTAGGTGTGGTGTGTTTGCCAAGACCGATGTTCAACCCTTGTTAAATGAGGGAGCAGCCAAAGAGGACATTGCTGTTTCTGTTTTACAGGCTGTTGTTAATCAAACGATTAGCGGTCTGGCTCAGGGTCGTCCGATCAGAGGGAATGTGGCATTTTTGGGAGGGCCACTACATTTTATGTCCGAGCTTAGACAACGCTTTATCGAAACGCTTAATTTAGAGAACAAGAATGTGATCTTTCCTGGGGATTCGCAGTTTTTTGTAGCGATCGGAGCAGCCCTCTCCTCACGGGATAAGTCGCTTATTTCAGCGGAGAGGATCTATGAAAGATCTCCTCTGATTTATGAAATTAACAATGACGAGAGTGAAAAGTTAGATATCTTATTTGCCAATGAAGAGGATTATTTCGAATTTAAGGATAGGCATGCCCTGCATAAGGTTAGACGATTAGACTTAAATAGCTATGAAGGAAATGCTTACTTGGGTATTGATGCAGGTTCTACAACCACTAAGATTGCGCTTGTAGATGATGTGGGAAGCTTATTGTATTCCTATTATAGCAGTAATATGGGGAAACCTTTAGAGTCTACCATTGAAGCTTTGCAGCAAATGTCGGAGAAACTTAACGAGAATATTCGAATTGTAAACTCCGCAGTTACCGGATATGGGGAGCATCTGATAAAAGCCGCTCTGAGAGTGGACATCGGAGAAATCGAAACTGTAGCCCATTATACAGCCGCAAATTTTTTCCAACCAGGCGTTGACTTTGTTTTAGATATAGGTGGACAGGATATGAAAAGCTTAGTGATCCGCGATGGGGTCATTGAGTCAATTACCCTGAACGAAGCTTGTTCTTCAGGGTGTGGCTCCTTTGTGGAAACCTTTGCTCATTCACTAAATTTAAATGTCCAAGAATTTGCTGACTTAAGTCAAGGTTCAAGACATCCAGTTGATCTAGGCACCCGCTGCACGGTTTTTATGAACTCCAGAGTAAAACAAGCGCAGAAGGAAGGAGCGGAGATTAGCGATATTTCGGCAGGTATTGCAATTTCAGTTATCAAGAATGCTCTTTATAAAGTGATTCGTTTGCGAAACGCCGAGGAGCTTGGTAAGAAAATCGTCGTTCAAGGGGGAACCTTTCACAATGAAGCTGTCCTTCGCGCATTTGAGAAAATTACGCACCGAGAAGTGGTTTGTCCGGATATAGCAGGCATTATGGGAGCCTTTGGCGCTGCCTTGATTGCAAAAGATCGTTATGAGTTTGGGCATCAAACCAATCTCATGCTCGGAAAAGATTTGTTTAATTTTAAAACAGAAACATCGATGAAACGCTGTGGGCTATGTGGAAACAATTGCTTAGTTAGTATTAAACATTTCTCGAGCGGAAGTGACTATATTTCGGGAAATCGCTGCGAAAAAGGTGCTGGGAAAGACATCGTAAAAAGTGAAATTCCCAATCTATACGAGTACAAGTACAAAAGAGTATTCAATTATACGCCCTTAACAAAAGGTCAGGCATCGAGAGGGACCATTGGAATTCCTCGGGTTTTAAATATCTATGAGGACTATCCTTTCTGGTTTACCTTCTTTACAGAACTGGGGTACCAGGTTATCATTTCTGGCCGATCGTCAAAACAACTCTATGAGCAGGGAATGGATACAATCCCTTCAGAATCTGCCTGTTACCCTGCAAAGCTTGTCCATGGTCATATTACTGATTTAATCAAAAAAGGGATAAATAAGCTATTTTATCCCTGCGTTCCGAATATCAGATCGGAAGATCAAGCGTCAGACAATAACTACAACTGTCCCATTGTCACATCTTATCCGGAGACCATTAATGCTAACGTAGATTTACTAAGAGAACCCAATGTTACGTTTTATCATCCTTTCTTACCGATGGATATGCCTACTAGAATGGCAAAACGGTTGGTTGAGGAGCTAGCCCTTGAGAGAATACCAAAGTCTGAAATAGTCAGTGCCTTAAATAAGGCTTATTCAGAACTGGACAGGTATAAGGAAGAAGTAAGAAATAAAGGAGAAGAAACCCTACAATATATTCGAGAAAACAATATCAAGGGAATTGTGCTCGTAGGCAGGCCTTATCACATTGATCCTGAAATTAACCACGGTATTCCTGAGATGATCGGATCCTATGGGTTCGCAATTCTATCCGAAGACTCTATTCAACATCTTGGAAAGGTAGAAAGGCCTTTGCGTGTTGTCGATCAATGGGTGTACCATTCTCGAGAGTATTGTGCTGCAAGCTATGTTTCGGAGCAAAGGAACTTAGAATTAATTCAACTGAATTCGTTCGGATGCGGTCTTGATGCAGTAACTACTGATCAGATTAAAGAGATTTTGGAGGCTTATGGAAAGATCTTCACAGTCTTAAAAATTGATGAGATTAACAACTTAGGGGCTGCGAGAATACGTTTGCGTTCCTTGATCGCTGCCATCAAAGAGCGAGATAAGAGAGATTTTACTCCCAGAAAGCTCTATGCTTTGCCCTCTAAGGTCTTATTTACCAAGGCAATGAAGAAAAAACATACTATTTTGGCACCTCAGATGTCTCCGATCCATTTTCAATTTTTTAAGACGGCATTTGAAGATGCGGGGTATAGTATTGAGTTCTTGCCGTCTGTCGATAAGTTGGCAATTGAAGAAGGATTAAAGTATGTGCATAACGATGCTTGTTATCCAGCAATTATTGTCGTTGGCCAGTTAATGGAGGCGCTGAGTTCCGGTAAGTATGATTTGAACAACACTTCACTTATCATTACCCAAACTGGTGGAGGATGTCGAGCGACAAATTATATATCATTTATTAGAAAGGCACTCAAAGATGCCAATCTAGAACATGTCCCAGTGATTGCCTTAAATACGGGAAACTCGTCCAACTTGGAGAATAATCCCGGTTTCAAATTAACAATTCCAATGTTAAAAAAATTAATAAGAGGGATGATCTATGGGGATCTTTTAATGAGGGTCCTATATAGAGTTCGCCCATATGAGAAATTTCTGGGTTCCGCCAATCTTTTATATGACTATTGGGTTAATCGGTGCCAAAAATCCCTAAAGAAGGGAAATAGAAAGGAACACACTGAAAATATTCACCAAATTGTTAAGGATTTTGACAATCTAGAACTTCACGAAGGTTTGATCAAGCCAAAGGTTGGAGTCGTGGGTGAAATTTTGGTCAAATTCCACCCTACCGCTAATAACAACATTGTAGAACTGTTGGAAGCTGAAGGGGCTGAGGCAGTTGTTCCAGATCTTGCTGACTTTCTCTTATACGGTGCTTATGATAATCGCATTAAATATGAGAAACTATCGGGTAGTTTTTGGGGCATGGTGTCCGGTTATCTTTCGATCAATAGAATTGAATCCTATCGCAAGGAGATGAAGAGGGCTTTACAAGCTAGTAAGCGCTTTCATGCACCGAAATTCATCGAAGAGATCGCCAAATATGCTGAAAGACATCTTTCCCTGGCAAATCAGTCCGGAGAGGGCTGGTTCCTGACAGGAGAGATGGTCGAGCTGATTCGAAGCGGGGTTAATAACATCGTCTGCCTACAACCTTTTGCCTGCTTACCCAATCATATCACGGGTAAAGGAATGTTTCGAGAGATTAGACGCTCATATCCTTTGGCTAATATTGCGCCCATTGACTATGACCCAGGGGCAAGTGAAGTTAATCAACTTAATCGCATAAAACTTATGCTTTCCGTTGCCCTGGAGAATTTACAAAACAAGCTAGAGGATTCTATTGGAGCAAAGGCCCAGTTAGAGGATAATTTAGAGGATAATAAACTATCAGTGTTGAATTTAGACGCGAAATTACCGGAATTCAAATTGGATTTATAAAAATAATCGAGGTAACCTTAGAGAAAGGTTACCTCGATTTTATAGTTAAATCTCAAACGATTGAAACGCAATTGTAATCTTTCTACATTACCAAAAGAAGACTGGAAGCGCAGGTGAGGATATTTAGAGCAGTGAACCCCCTCTACAACACAATCACTTGCGTAATATTATATAAGGATAGAAAATTCTTTTGATTCATTTGACTGTAAAGCAAGACCGTAAAAAGAAAAAGGGGGGATAGAAAAAAATGCAGACTGATTTGGATCAAAGAGATGATATCTTGATGATCTTGTCCCATTAGTCAAATTAAGGCTATGGGACATTGCGCAAAAGATCTCTGGACGCGGAGATCTTTTTAATATATGAAAGATCATTCCCATCGGGGGCAATAAGAAAGAGCCCGAAGGCTCCAAGACTGTTAACAGACTCTACCCTGGTCGAATTCTTTAATCCTGGATTGACTCTGCAAAAGCACTATTCTTTTCTAAGTATTCCAACCCCTTTAATGTAACTTTAGCCGTATTAAGAAGTACCATTTGGTCAGGATTTCCTGAACCTCGAGGCACAGATGCTCCCTTAATTAAGTCATCATCTTGAATTTGATCAATTAAGTCCCTAAATTCTATTAGACTTATGCCGAAATCTGAGAATTTTGGGATATTTTCACCTTTCTCAATTTCTCTTAAAACACTATAAATAAGTTTCTTCTTATTCAAAACCGATTCCCCCCTTGCGCAAACTTTCTTCGACAGAAAAAACATATTCCTGCTATATTAACAGATTTTCTAATTCATAGAAAAACGCTCAGTTGAGCGGGTAGTTTATTATTTGCGCTTTGATAACAAATCTTCAAGAGCTTTTTTCACCTATCTTTGCTTGAGGAATCATAGTTTCTTTTGATACTCCTCTCTAGTATTTCTATAAGTTCTTCTGGCAATGTAAAGGTTATACTTTTTCTCAACAAACCTCTTTTTTTCTTATAATACCTGTAAACCATTGTGATTACAATAGTTAATTATAGGCTTGCAGTTAATGGTTAGTATTAGCATTTTGAAACTCATTGCCGATAACGCTACCAAATGTAATTGAACTGATATCGCGCTTTGAGGAACTCCCTAGTTCTTCAGCTTCGAAAGTCGTTAGTGTTTCATTCCAAATGATTTTGTAAATGACAGAGGAGATTTTGACTAAATCACCTTCATACACATCAATTCCGTTTTCATCAGAAAAACCAGTCCACTGAAGCAATTCAAATTTCCCGACCGGTTCCCACGATCTACCAGGTACACTCACAGCAAATGGAACTGAACTCTGTGTATCAAAGCTTATGGCTTGGGGTTTTAACATTTTCTCCTTAACCTTGTCCCAAACCTTAAATTTTAGTTTTCTCAATTTGTGGTGCCTCCTTTTTAATACTCATCATAAAGTATGTGAAAAAGCCTTTATTAACAGGTACGCAAAAGGAAGACACATTTAAGAGGGTAGAGAAGCTTGTATCTTTTACCATTGAGGAAACGGGGAGAGACATAAGAACATGAGTTATGTTACAGTAGATATTCTAACTTGGCTAGCGCCAAGCGCTAAAAAATACACAGTAAACGAAGCAAAGGAAATCTTTCAATTTGTGGCGATCGAGATTTCCAACAACGCTACTGTGCAAAAAGTCACTGAAACCGTTATTTGATTATCTGCTACTAGCTATCTCATTGGGGGCTTTAGCTTTTATCGGGCAGGTCGATTCAATAGGACAGCCATTAAGCCTTTGATGCATACATTTTGTTAGTCCTTGAATGTACTTATAGGGGTTATCATTTGTTCTGGCATCGGTGTAGTCAACTACGATTTGGTAATCTTTCTCAAGGGTGGGACAAAACCCAATAAAGGTACGGGATATTTTCACTCGTTTCACCTCCATTCGCCTCGAAGTGGAAAGTCCAGACAACTACCAACTTCGACACGAAAGAGGAAATACCTGTAAGTAATACCGGCTAAATGCGAGGTGTAAGTATCGGAACCCTAAGAATGAGTCCAGTAAGCACAGAATCAGCGTTTTCTTCATAAAATTTAACGAATTCTTTACAAAAAGTTCATGGAAGGGTAACAAATATAGTTTACAATAATTAAATACAGCAAGACCACTCGTAAGTTACGGGTTGAAATATAGACCTTCTTTGAACTTTCCTCTTACACTACCCCTCTTAGTGAGGGGATTTTTTTGTAAATAAATAAGCCCCTATTTTGTAGGAGCTTATTTGAGGTTTCAATATTCTTAGATCTTGGGCTCCTTAGTTATACCTTTAAATGTGTTTACTATCTTTCTCGACCAGCGTTTTAGCTGATTTTTAAAATTCGGAGTTCGTTTCATATGTCTCATCTCCTCTTTGGTGATGAATTTATTATGTGCTAATGTTGATTTGTTATGTAATGCTCTCTCAGAGTTATCGAGGAACGTTAAGGGTTCTTTTGTTAGTACCTTTTTGTGTTTGTAGATAAGTTTCCCCTTTATTTTGCAGAAAAAGTATGAGATGATTAGAATTGTTCACTGAATTACTAGGAACGTGGGGGTGCTGACAATCTTTGTCGTAGACATATTCAAATATTCATTTTTGACTATCAAAACATTTGTCATTGGAAAGCCTTGGTGGTTATGGGCTTTAGTTGTTTTAGCAATTGGATTAGAATTGAAATTGTATACGATGATTCCACCCAAAAAGCGTCGATCTGTTAGATATCGAGAGGAACGATCTCGCGCCCAAAACCAAAGCAAATCCTCAGTAAAAACATAATCTACTACCGAAAAGAGCGTAACCTAGCAGAACTAGCCGCTATTGTCGGTATTTGCATTACCTTAACCTTAACCATCTCCAAAACTTCCCTCTACTAATTCGATCACTCCTGCGCTATAATAAGAACAAACGTTCTTATTAGGGGCGAATGTATGTATGAAAGTAATTGCGGAGCCGATAGAAATGGTTGCATGGTTTGATCAGGCTGGAAAACCTCACCCAGTACGATTCCGGTATAAGGGGTCTGTCATCAAGGTTCACCAAGTCATCCACACAACTGAGGAGAAGCTTGCTGGGAATCGTATGCTGATCTTTCGGTGTCAAAGCGAAGTGGATGGGGTGATGAAGGTATTTGAATTGAAGTATGAGTTGGGTACCTGCAAGTGGCTTCTATGGAAGATGTGAAAAAGGAGAGTCAGCTTATCTAAGGAGATTTAGATTTATATGTTGTATCAAACTGTAGAAAGGATCAAGGGCCTTGGCAAGGTTAAGTTAGGGCCTTTTTCATGTCCAAATATGTCCTATAAAATTAAACCTGGCTAAAATCTGGCTAAACTCCAAAGAGTTGAATTCCAACCCCAAATAAAAAACACCGCAAACCCTTGCGGTGTCTCATTTTTTGATTGGCAGGGGATGCAGGAGTTGAACCCGCGTCAGCGGTTTTGGAGACCAATTGTACACGTTGGGTATACTTAGGATTATTAGCGAAATGTGCAGAAACACTGGGGAAAACAATTTTGAAGTTAGGAATTATTAAGTACCTTTAAGTGGGTTTTTGAAACGAATGTACCACTTTTTGTACCACTTTTTCTTAGAACCTTGTTGACAGGCTTCTTTCCGTCCATAATCCCTTTCATTATTTCAGCGCCATTAAACTCTTCTTTTTGAACAGGATGTCCATAAACCCTCCAAAGCATATCTGCGTTTGAATGGCCTACCATTCTTGCTATTTCAAGTGGTTGTGCTCCAGCATCCATTAATAAGCTGATGCATGTGTGCCTTAAGTCGTGAAATTTTTTAACAGGCAACTTTGTTTTCCTGATCCATACAGGCCACCAAGTTGTAGCCCACATTGCATGCACTCGTTCTCCGTTCCAATTGACAAAAACAGCGCCACTTTCAACCCATTTTGTCCCTATTTCATCAGCCTTAGATTCTTGTTCTTTTTTAAGTTGTCTTAGTAAAAATATAGTACTTTCTGACAACATGACATCCCTTACACTACTTTTATTTTTAGGTGCTTTCATAAAGCATCCTTTGCCAGGTACATACTGCCATGTCTTATATATTTTTAAGATCCTTGTGTTAAAATCGATATCTTGCCAATCTAGAGCTAATAGTTCTGCTACCCTAGGGCCTATTTCAAGCGCTATAGTGACCAACGCCGTATGCTTCAAACCTTCATTTTTAATCAGCGCGTATATTTGTGCTGTTTGTTTCTTGTTATATGGATCGATTTTTTTGTCATCTATGCCTTCTGGCGTTGAGGGACGAACATATTTGCATGGATTCGAATCTAGTAATTTCCTCTCCACGGCGTATTCAAGAACGCTATATAAACATCGATGGTGATGCCACTGAGTCTGAGTACTTAAAAGACCAGGCTCTTTCTGAGTTGGTTTATTACTTTTGACGGGCTTTTTGTGTTGTTCAGAAAGCCATAAATAGAATTCTTCTACTCGATCTATGTTGACTTTTTCAACTTCAAAATTTCCGAGATAGCTATTAATTCGTTCTAGTAGTTGTTCGTACCTTAACATTGTTTTGGGTTGTCGTTTACCTTTTCTTGTTGTTCCAGCACGGTATTTTAACCAACGATCAGATAATTCCTTAAACGTTTCACCTGTTGGCTCAACGTAAGTAGGTTTATTAATTTCTTCCTCTTTTTTTCTAGCCTCATTTTCTGCCAATTCCGTAGCTTTTTTTATAAACCTTTCTAAAGCCAAATTATCCGTTTTTGTATTAATACCATTTTTCAAATTATCCGCAGCTTTTATTATTGCTCCCGCTTTTTCTGGTAACGGATGGACGGAAAAGGACTCTTTTTTCTGATTTCTGCTACCATCTGTTTTTTTAGGTCCATCATAATAAAGCCGGAATAGTACTTGCCCCTTTTTGCCGATTCCTTTATTTTCCACATAAGCCATTGCATTGCACCGCTTTCTCGTTTATATAGCGTGTACTATCTTGCCATGGAACGGAACATTATAACTTTTCCTAATATCTCAATAGCCCTTATCTCTTTTTTAGTAAATACTCTTTCGTCTTGGTTACTAAGGTTGTCCGATTTTAAGACAAATAAACCATTAGTCTTATATATCCTTTTCAATAACACTTCCCCATCAATAGCTACTACAGCTATTTCTCCAGATTCAACATCACTTTGCCGCCTGACATAAATCAAGTCGTTTGTTAATATGCGGGCGTTAACCATAGAGTCATCTTTTACATGGAAACAAAAATCAATATGCAAAGATTCTCTAACATATTCGTAACCTTCAATATCTCTTTTGTTTCTAGCATCATTGAGTATAGCAACTTTAACAAACCTATCTAGATCAATATTTCTTTCCACATCAAGCCCCATAAGCCAAACTGGATTTACTTGATAATGGATTGCAATACTTTCTATAGTTCTCCTTCTTGGGTTATCAAGTTTCTCATTTAATAACTTTGAAATAGTTCCAGGAGATAGATATACAGAATCTCCTAAACTGTAAACAGTATCATTCTTTTCATCCATCAAAAGTCTTAACCTAGTAGCAAATTCATGTACATCAAACTCCATAGCATTAAACTACCTCCCAATAATTGCATATTTATTATAAATCATAATATTTCGTTACGCAATATATTTTTCGTAAATATCTATAATATATATGCGAATATTACTTGACGAATCATTTGATCGAGTATAGGATTAAATAAAGTGTTACGTGGGGAAATAAATGAGGAGGTGGAGATGTGTATACTTTAACAAGTGATTATATTGAACTCCGGGAATTAAGGGGAAAAATAAAAGGGAGCATGTATCCGAGACTTGTAGACTTTGCTCCTCAAATACCTATGGCTATTTCTTCGTTAAGCTTGAAGTTGAATGGTAAAGGAGATTTTAACACAAAAGAAATATATAGAATATCTGCGCTTCTAAATATAACCGAAGATGAAGTAACGAGATATTTTTTTCCCAATATGTTTCGTGGGGTAACTAATTCACTTGATAAGATAAGGAGGGAAATGGTACATGATCCAAAAAGCAACTCTTAGCTCAAAAGAAGCAGCGGAATATCTAGGAATATCCTACTGGCTACTACTGGAAATGGTTAAGCGTAAAAAAATCAATCCTATTCGTTGTGGGGGTAGATATCTTTTTAGACAGTCTGCCCTTGACGATTGGATGACAGAACAAGAAAAGGTAAGTTAATGTCCAAGCTAATTCGGACCGGGGGTACTACGATGTCCTTAAAGGGGTAAACCCCTAAATTTTTTAGCACTATCTAAGAACAAGTTGGCAATCTTTACAGGTTATGTGGGCGAGTACGACATAATTACAACTTTGAAAAATTTATCACTAATTACTTGATTGTTTAAAGTATCTCACGAAAGGACGTGCAAATAAATGGCAGGAAAAGCCACAAAAGCAGCTGAAAGCGTGTTTTACGGCGCACGGATAGAGGCCGCTGCGTTCAATGACAATTTCAACAGCCGGGAGGGCGCAGCTGAGGTCATAGGCATGGATAGAACCAGACTCGCACGAATTGAGCTTGGCAGCATCAATCCATACCCCGAAGAAATTTTGATGATGATGGACGCCTACAACGCTCCCGAGCTTGGTAATTACCATTGTTCAAGGCAATGTCCACTTGGAAAACAGACTGTCCCACAAATCGAAGTTGCAGAACTTGATAGGTTAACCTTACAGATTTTTTCAGCCTTCCAAAGAGTTAATTATATCAAAGACACTCTTATAGATATAACTGCTGATGGAGTAATTGATACAGAGGAAAGGCCTAAGTTTGAGCAGGTAATTGCAGCGCTTGACATGATCTCGATGAATGCTCAATCGCTGAAGCTGTGGGCTGAGAAAAACCTTAAATAGGACAAGCCTTTGGTGAGAGGAGGCGAAAACGATGGAAAAGGCACTAAATCTTGATATGTGCCCAGAGTGTGGAAGCGACGAGGTATACTACGAAAATCCTAACACCGGCTGCGGTGGGTATGCGTGCATGGATTGTGGCTATGAATACCCCAAGGCATCCGAAGAAATGAAGAAGCATGAGGGTTCCAAATCATGCGGATTAACCGGAGTCAAGTGGACCAAACGTAAATCTCGGGCAAAGATCGCTCGGACGTCCAGGAAACGGAACCGAAGGGGGCGAGAATACGGCAAAGGTAAAAATGATCAAAAGGTTTTTTAGGGGAACGAAATCCATTATATGCCTCGAATGCGGCAAAGTTGTCCAAGATGCAACTAATGATCTTATGATCCACATGCCATATTGCGGAAACTGTAGCAAGAGAATCGAAGATGCAGCCCAAAATTATTGTGGTCACTGTGGTGAAAAATTAGATTGGCCATGAATAAACGAAAGCGATGTGAACATCACGGAACAACGAATTTGCATCAAATGTGGTAAGTCAGCTTACTCGTCAGATCACAAAGGCGTCTGGGAGTGCCCGTATTGCGGGGAGGAGATTCCGGTACCAAGCGAAGGGGAGGAGTTGAAAACATGCTCAGGAAAATCCTCGAACAAACCATCGGCCCTATGACCAACGCTGAATTCGAGGAAGTCATGGATCTGGTCACCACGGACATCAAAACAAACCATGTCAGCTTCGGCAAGTGGACAAGCCTTAGTGACGTGGTTCAGATCGCAGGAAGTTGTTTCATCGCACTGAATAGGTGCAAAGTCGCTTAAAAGGGGGATTATAACGGTGAAATTCAAAGATGATGAACACCGACATTTTTTCGAAACGCAAGTGACCAAAACAAACACATGGAATGACCCATATCGAAAGGCGTTGTTCTATACGCTGGGACTTACAGAGCAGACGCGTGACCATATCAATGCTCTATATAATTTCAAGAAAAAGTGCATTGATTTTGATGGTCTGCAAAAACCATGGCAAACAGGCACTAGCATGAAGGTAACCCGTTTAGCATTTAACCTTTACAACGGTTTTGCTGGCAGCGAAGGGATAGATGATAGTGAAAGATATACACCTTACAATCTTTTTGATACAGGGCTAATGCTCTATATGTTTGAAGCAATTATATTGC
>Ga0209347_1001225_pt1 | contig 44835 bp, 36 predicted proteins | sample AutmiccommuBRH23_FD_187382 | JGI IMG/M metagenome (GOLD analysis project Ga0209347, IMG submission 187382) | Deep subsurface microbial communities from Mt. Terri, Switzerland - Autotrophic microbial communities BRH/23 (SPAdes) (version 2) | ecosystem: Environmental > Aquatic > Deep subsurface >... | reverse complement strand
GCTCTCCGAGCGGGCCCAGGCGCGCTTTGCCATCCGCAGCGAGAACAGCGACAAGGGCTGGCAGAAATCAATCACCCGCGGCGAAGACCGCGGCACGAAGGAGAAGCTCGGCTACCGTGCCGCGCTTGCGCTCCAGCCAACCGACAATCTGGACATCAACCTCTCCTACAATGGCTGGATCAACAAATCCGATACAATCGGCGGGCAGGGCATCGGCCTGACCCCGAACACCGACCCGACCTTCACCGTGCCCGGCACGGCCGGTCCCGCGGCGGCATCGGGTTTCCTGGCACCGGGCCTGTTCGACTATCTCCAGAACAATGCCCCGACCAAGGCCTCCCAGGCTGACTGGGCGCCCTATTGGGATCGCTCGGCCGACATTGGCGCCGGCCAGGGCATTGATGGCCCGCACGAAGAGGATTCGAGCTTCAGCGCGATCCGTCTCGGCGTGAACTACACGTTCGAAAATGACATGCGCCTCGTCTCGCTCACCGGCCTCAACAAGCTGGAGCGTGAATCGGTTCTCGACTGGTCGGGCGTGCCCTACCAGATCCTGCTGCAGGACGTGGATGGCGACATCGAATCCTTCAGCCAGGAGCTGCGCCTCGAGGGTGAAACCGGCCGGGTCAACTGGCTGGTCGGCGCCTATTACGGCAAGGACGAGACGACTGACGGCAACCGCACGCTGCTGCGTGACAACGCCAACTCCAACTTCGTCAGCACGGCTGCCTACCTGCTGACCGTGAACCCGGCTGCGCTTGGCTTCCCGCCGGAGATCGCCGGTCTCGTCTCCGCCGTGAACGTCGACCCGGAAACCGGCCTGCCCTACACGGCGGCAGAACTGCTGAACTCGTTCCAGACCTATTATGATACCGGCGATTTCCAGTCGACGACGCAGAGCATCTTCGCCAATGCCGACTGGGAAATCACTCCGGAATTCTCGCTGACGACCGGCATTCGCTACACCAAGGACAGCCAGGAATATGTGGGCTGTTCCGGCGACGTGGATGGGTCGATGCAGCCGAACGTCAACGTCTTCAACCGCGTGTTCTTCTCGGCGCTGTATGGCCTGGCCGTTCCGCCGGCTGCGCTCACCGAGAATGGCTGCAACACGTATGACCTTGCCACCAACTCCTTCGGGCCGGTCGAGTCCGACACGGACGAGGACAATGTCAGCTGGCGGGTTGTCGGCAACTGGACACCACGTGACAACATGCTGCTCTTCGCCTCGGTGACCCAGGGCTACAAGTCGGCCTCGACGCCGGTGAACGCCGCGTCGAAATCCGAGCAGAACGCCCCGGCCACGCAGGAAAGCCTGCTGGCCTACGAAACCGGCATCAAGGCGCAATTCTTCAACCAGCGCCTCCAGACCAATGCGTCGCTGTTCTTCTATGATTACGAGGACAAGCAGGTCGCGGCCTTCTTCCCGGACCCGATCTACCGCGCCCTCTCGCGCCTGCAGAACGTCCCGAAGTCGGAGGCCTATGGCGCCGAAGCGGAACTGACCTGGCTGATCAGCGAGAACCTGACAGCCATGGGCGGCCTGACGCTGCTGCAGACCGAAATCAAGGAATTTGACACCTCGGATGCCTTCGGCCTGCCAACCAGCAATGCAGGTGACCCCTTCCTCTACAGCCCGGAAACATCGGCCAGCCTCGCGCTGCTCTATGACCGGCAGATGACGACGGAACTTGGCCTGCGTGCCTCGCTATCCGGCCGCTGGCAGAGCGACTCGACCGCTGGTGACCCGGATGATCCGCTCTATGACATCGACTCCTACGGCGTCCTGAATGGCTCGGTCGGTCTCTATTCAATAAACAATAACTGGGAACTGTCAGTGTGGGGCCAGAACCTCACCGATGAATATTACTGGCAGCAGATCACATCGAACGCCAACGTCGTCCTGCGTTTCGCAGGCATGCCACGGACTTATGGTGCCTCTCTCACGTACCGGTTCTAGGACCGGAAAGCGTTTCCTCCCCTGGCATCGCGGCCACGATCCTTCCGGGATCGTGGCCGTTTTTTTGGGGGGGCACGCACCAGACTAGTCGGCGTCCCACCAGGGATAGCCGTCCGGCATGTCAGCCGAGACCTTCCCGGGAAAATGCGGCGCGCGTTTCTCGAGGAATGACGTGACGCCTTCCTTCACGTCCGGCGAGGATCCGAGCGTCAGCGCAAATTGTCCGTCGACCTTGAGCAGGTCAAACGGATGCGCCGTCGGCCCGAACCGCCAGAGCAACTGCCGCACCAGCGCGACCGAGACCGGCGCGGAATTGCGGGCAATCTCATCGACGATGCGCTTGGCTGCGGGCAGCAAGTCTTCCGGCGGATGGATCTCGCTGATCAGGCCGCCGGCCAGGGCCTCCTCGGCGCCGAACACGCGGCCTGTCATGCACCAGCGCAGCGCCTGCGGCAGGCCGACCAGCTGCGGCAGGAACCAGGCGCTTCCCGCTTCCGGCGGAAGGCCGCGCTGGGCAAACACAAAGCCGAACTTCGCCCTGTCCGATGCGATCTTGATATCGGTTGGCAGCGCCAGTGTCAGGCCGACCCCGACCGCCGCCCCGTTAAAGGCGGCGATCACGGGCTTGCGGCAATTATAGAGCGCGCCGATGAAGCCGGCGCCGTCGCGCGGCTTTCCCGGTTCCGGCGTTCCGAAATTTTTCGCGCCCGTGCCGCTCCTTGTGTCGAACGCATCGGCGCCGTCGGAAATGTCGGCGCCTGCGCAGAAGTGACGCCCGGCCCCGGTCAGGATGATGCCGCGCACATCGTCGTCTGCGTCACAGGCATTTACCGCATCGGCCAGTTCCTGGCCAAGCTGCGCGGTGAACGCGTTCAGCTTCTCGGGCCGGTTCAGGGTGATGATGGCCGCCGGGCCATCCTTTTCCAGAAGGATCTGCTCGTAGGCCATCAAATATCCATCCTGTTCCTATTTGGTCATTGCAGCGAGGCGTGCATTGATGATCGCATTGGCGTCCGCGATAATCGTGTCGATCAGCTCCTTGACGGTCGGGATGTCGTCGATCAGGCCCTGCACCATGCCGGCCGACCAGATACCGCCATCCGCATCGCCCTCGGCCATGGCCTTGCGGCCGCGTGCACCGGCTACGAGATGGATGACATCCTCGAACTTGGCGCCGCCCCTGCGCTCGATCTCGACCACTTCGTCGCTGACCGCATTCTTCATCACGCGCGCCGTATTGTGCAGCGTCCGGAAGATCAGGTTCGTGTCGCGCTCGTTATTGGCCACCATCTGGGCCTTGAAGCTGTCATGGATCGGCGCCTCCTTGGTCACGCAGAAGCGTGTGCCCATGTTGATGCCGTCAGCGCCAAGCGCGAGGGCGGCAACCAGGCCGCGGCCATCGGCAAAACCGCCGGATGCCAGCATCGGGATCTTCACCTTGTTGGCCGCTGCCGGGATCAGGATCAGGGCGGGAATATCATCCTCGCCGGGGTGGCCCGCGCATTCGAACCCATCGATCGAGATCGCATCCACGCCCATGCGTTCCGCCGAAAGCGCATGGCGCACAGCGGTGCACTTGTGGATCACCTTGATGCCGTGCTGCTTGAAATGGTCAACGTGCTCCTGCGGCTTGTAACCGGCTGTCTCGACGATCTTGATGCCGCCTTCGATAATGGCCTGGCGGTATTCGGCATAGGGCGGCGGCGTGATTGCCGGCAGGATGGTCAGGTTCACGCCGAAGGGCTTGTCGGTCATGTCCCTGGTGCGCTGGATTTCCTTTGCCAGGTCTTCCGGTGTCGGCTGCGTGAGCGCCGTCAGGAAGCCGAGCGCGCCGGCCTCGGCGACCGGAGCGACCATTTCAGCATAGCCGACCCATTGCATGCCGCCCTGGACGATCGGGTGCTCGATTCCGAACATTTCCGTGAAACGTGTCTTGATGTGCATTCTGTGTCTCCCTTTGCCGCCACGAGCGGATTGTTGTGGATTTCAGGTATCCCAGTGATCGGTGAAGCGGATCGTGCCCTTGGCAAGGCCGTCCTGCACGATGTCCATGCCGCCTGACTTGATCATCCATTCGAGCCGGTGGTCGCGGTACTGGCGCTTGAACAGGCCGGCTTCGACCGCCGCGCTGACCATCTGCATGCCTGTGATCGAAGCGCGCGATTCCGCGTCGGTCTGGCTGACGCTGTCGCGCCCGTTCGCGCGCGCCATCCAGGCATCCAGCCGGGACCCCGCCACAGGCGTGTAGCCGAACCCGTCCGCCGCATTGAGGTAGGGAATGACGCTTAGGTCGGCGCGGCCGAAATCATCGCCGCTGAACCAGTCATCCTCATCCAGTTTCCCGTCCAGCCAGGCCATGAAGCCGGCAATCTGCTGACCTGCCCTGGCTTCAATCACCTTGCGGACCGCCTCGTCGCCGCGCCTGAAGAAATGCAGCTCGCCGAGGCCCCATGTGATCGCCTCGAAATGCGTGTCCATCACGTCCTCGATCTGCCGCGCGTGTGCCCGTGCGGCCGGTGCCTCGGGCAGCAGCGGCGGCTGCGGCCACTTGTCCTCGATATACTCGAGGATCACCGTGGAATCGAAGATCGCCGTGTCGCCGTGGATCAGCGCGGGCACTTCGCGGCGCGGGTTGGCATCGGCGAATTCGCCTTTTGTGTGCCCCGCACCGATACCTTCCGGCATGCGCGCCTCGAAAGGCAGGCCCTTTTCCCGCAGCGCAATCTTGACCTTCTGCGCATAGGGCGACAGCGGATGTTCATAGAGGACGAGTATGGGCATTATTGCTCCGTGTTGCGATCAAAGGCCCAGCTGTGCCTTGGCGAGGATGTTGCGCTGGATTTCATTTGAGCCGGCATAGATCGAGCCGGCCCGGTCATTGAAGTATTTCGCGGCCACGGTGACGGCGCTCTCCGGGCCGACCAGCGCGCCCGAATTGGACGGGGCATTGACGACCGGCCCGCCGGGGCGGGTATGGTGCGGCTGGAAGGGGGCGGCATGCGCGCCAGCCACCTCGAGCGCGAGTTCGGTTATGTGCTGGCTGAGCTCCGTGCCCCGGATCTTCATCATCGACGCCTTGAGGCCGGGCGAGCCGCCGCCGGCCAGCTCTGACATCATCATCAGTTCGGCCGCTTCGAGCGCCGAGACATCGGCTTCCGCCCAGGACAGCCTGGTCGCCATGTCCGCTCCCATGCCGGCCTCGGCGGCAGTGCGGCGCAGCGCCCGCAGGCGCGCCAGCAGGCGCGGGCCGTAGCTAGAGCCGCCGCGCTCGAACTCGAGCAGGTATTTCGCCACCGTCCAGCCCTCGTTGACCTTGCCGACCACGTTCGCCTTCGGCACCCGCACATCGTCGAAGAAGACCGCGTTCTGGATATGCTCGCAAGAGATCATGGTGATCGGGTCGACGCGTACGCCGGGCGCCGTCATGTCGATCAGCAGGAAGGTGATGCCCTGCTGCGGCTTGCCGCTGGCATCGGTGCGCACCAGGCAGAACATCATGTTCGCCTCGTGCGCATGCGTCGTCCAGATCTTCGATCCGTTGCAGATGAAATCATCGCCATCCGCCCGGGCCGACATGGTCAGCTGCGCGAGGTCGGACCCGGCATGCGGCTCGGAATAGCCCTGGCACCAGTAATCCTCGCCGGACAGGATGCGCGGCAGGTAATGCGCCTTCTGGGCCTCGGACCCGTAGCCGATCAGGGCCGGTCCGCACATGGCGATGCCCATGGGCGACAGGGGCGGAGCGCCGGACCGGGCCATCTCGACGTCGAAGATATAGCGCTGCGCCACGCTCCAGTCGCAGCCGCCATGTTCCGCCGGCCAGGACGGGGCGGCCCAGCCCTGCCTGACGAGAATGGCCTGCCAGGCCAGCGCCGTTTCCTTGTCGCTGTAGACGCTGGTCATCCGCGCCGCATAGGCGCGCAGGTCCGCCGTCAGTTCGCGATCGAGGAAGGCGCAGACCTCGTCGCGGAAGGCTTCTTCTTCGGGATGGAAGTCAAGGTTCACTCTGTCGCTCCTCCGGGGTCAGTGCGCCAGTGAAGCGGCCAGTCCCTCTTGTGTCTTGCGCAGCATACTTGCCTGTTTTTCGGGGCTCTTCCACAAGAAAGTCGCCGGAAGTCCCAGCCTGGCGCAGGCTTGACCCGCCGGACTTTGCGGCACCGGAATGCGTTCCGCTACGGCACCCATCAGGCGCACCACACGCGCTCCGCGCGGCGTAAGGTCATATTCCGATCCCAGTTCCAGCCGCTCGCGCACCGCCACCGGCAGGATCGATACGGCCGCATGCACGACGGCGCTCTGCAGGCCCTTCGGCACCCCCTTGGCGGCGCGGCCGGATTTCATGATGTCGAGAAATTCAGTATTGATCGGGTGCGGCTCGAAGCGCGGCAGCAGCCCGCACAGCATCGCATGGAAATCGGCTTCGCTGGTCAGCGGATGCTGCACGCCATAGAGGCGGGCTACCGCCTCGCCCTCCGTGAAGAAGCGCGTCTTGTCAGCTTCGGAAACGGGAGCAACAAAACGGTCATAGGCCGTCAGGAAGCCGTAACTGGCGGTTGCGCTCACCCAGTCCAGCAGGTCGACATCCAGCGCGCTGTAGGGTTCGCCCGAAGGCGTTTCGCCCTTCACACGCGCATGCATGTTGGTGACGCCCTGGATCACGCGCCGCGCTGCGCCCTGCGGGCCATAGACGCCGACCATGGCGGCCACGCCCGTGCGCTGGGACCGGCCAACCGGATCGGTCTTGAACACGGAATGGTCCCATACACCTGAACGAATCCGCGCATCGGCAAATTCCAGCAGCACGGCGGCAATGCCGCCAATGCCCAGCGCAATCGGGTTCTTGAACACGCGCCACGACACCGAATCCGGTCCCGCAAACGCGGGCTCGCCTTCGGGATTCAGGAAGTCGATCTTCCAGCCAAGATAAGTCTTCATGCCAAGCACTGTACGGGTTCCTTCGGGGCCTGCACCTGTCTAATCTAACAGGGTCTGCTGCGGTCACCAAGGCAGCCGCAGGGCAGGGCGCCGCCCAATTCCGATTGGTACCGCGCGCGAGTGCAGCTAGGCTGGCCACGGACGCACAGGAAGGACCGGTCGCAATGGTGCAGCAGGCAACGGGTGGGCAAGGCACCGGCATTGGCGAACTGGCGGCGCGCCTTGCCGCGCTGCGCGCCTCCGGCAAGGCCCGGATCATCGGCCTGACCGGCTCGGTGGCGGCCGGCAAGACGACACTGGCGCGGCATGTGTCAGATGCGCTGAGGCCCGGCCTGACGGTTGAAACCGTATCGACCGACGGCTTCCTCTTCCCGAACGCGGTGCTTGAGCCGCAGGGCTTGCTCATGCGCAAGGGCTTTCCGGAAACCTATGACCGCGCTGGCTTTGCCGGGGCGCTGGCCAGCCTGCGCCGGGGCGCGGCGGATTTCCCGGCCCACAGCCACGAGACATACGACATCGACCCGGCACTGGCCCGCACCATCCGCTTGCCCGATCTCCTGATCCTTGAAGGCCTCGGCTTCCAGCCGCCGTCGCGCCCGGACCGCACGGCAGGCGAACCGGACGTGCTGGTCTATCTTGATGCGGCGGAGGCCGATCTCGAACGCTGGTATGTCGACCGTTTCACCGGCTTCTGGCATGCTGCGCGCACCGATCCCGCCTCCTTCTATGCCCAATGGCTGCACATGAGCGAGCCTGAGCTCAGGGCCTTCGCACGGACGGTCTGGGACGGCGTCAACCTGCCGAACCTGCGCGAGCATATCCAGCCCCTGCGCGATTCAGCCGATATCGTGGTCAGCAAGGATGCCGCACACGCGGTTCACATCACCGAAGACAGGACGGCCTGAGCCGGCCTGGCCATGGTATCCACCGGGCGCACTCGGGCGGTGATGAAATGTCTGCCAGCAAATGAAAATGCCCCGGCACGACTTAACTCGTGCCGGGGCGCTTGATCAGGGAAAGGAAGAAGTCCCCTAGTATTTGTAACGCACGCCGATCAGGAATTCGCGGCCTGTGTGATGGTACACGTTGACCAGATCAGCCGTGTCGAAAACCTGCTGCTCGAATTCGTCGGTCAGGTTGATCGCTTCAAACGTCACGTCGAAATTTTCGGTGAGCTTGTAGGAGGATGCAAAGTCCACATTCGTGGTCGCATCATAACCGCGCTCGTCACGGCCTGCATTGTTCGGAGCATTCGTCTGGTAGGCATCACGGTAAGCCGCCGAGATTCGGGCCGAAAGACGATCATCCTCATAATAGAGCGTCGCGTTAAAGGCATTCGGCGAGAAGCCCAGGATTTCGTCGGAGTCAACATAGGTATAGTTGCCCTGGAAACCGAAATTGTCGAATGGCGCTGGCAGGAACGTGAAGGGTTGCTGGTAGGCCAGTTCGAACCCTTGCAGGCTGGCACTGCCACCATTCGAGACCTGGGCGATTTCGACCAGCGGATCACCACCGGCCTGGATCAGGTCGAATAGCGGGCTTGATGCAGGCGGCAGAGATGCCGGCAGGCCGGTCTGGCTGTAAGGCACTTCCGTGGTTGTCGAACGGGTAAAGAAGCTGTCGACGTCCTTGTAGAAAACGCTGAGCGCCAGGAGGCCCTCGTCCGAGAAGTACCATTCGAACGATGCATCATAGGCGTTCGCACGGAATGGATCGAGGCCCGGATTGCCGGAGTTGTAACGGAATGGCGGGCCGTTGAAGCTGTCCAGGGCGCCGCCGGGTGTGAGGTTGCCCAGGGAAGGCCGCGCCATCACTTTCGCCGCGCCCAGGCGAATGTAGAAATCTTCCGTCATTTCGAATGTCAGGTTGAGCGCTGGTAACGTATCCTCGTAACTCCGCTCCACGGTCACCGCGGTGCCGCTGACGCTGCCGGTGGATGTGACAGTCGTCTCGACATAACGGACACCGGCATTGCCGCGAACCGGAATGGTGCCAAGCTGTGACTCGAAATCGAGCTGGGCAAAGCCGCCCAGGTCTTCTTCCTTCACGCTGCGGGTATTGCCCGCCTGAACGGCGCCGGGAATGCCGTACACACCGATCAGCGCGGCAGCTGCGCCGACATTCGGGGATACCCAGCTGGTGTCGATGCCGCTTGCGCCCAGTCCGTTTCCGAATCCCGTGACGGGCGAGAGGATACCAGCAGTGATCGGCAGTCCGGTCGCGCCGACCGGGCAGGCTATGCCCGGAAGGGCGCATACGGATGAGCCGAAGGTTGATTCCCGGCGCGCCTCTGTCGTGCTGAACTCGAACTGTTTGAAGCTGAGGCCGCCAGACAGCGTCAGCGCATCATTGAGGTCGTATTCCAGTGTGCCGGCAACCGTGTCGAAAGCGTTCGTGACCGATTGCGGGCGATCGCGGAATTCGGTGAAGGCAAACTGGCTCGGGTCGGTCACATCGAGCGAACCGAAATCAATGGAAGGCGTTTGCGGATCGCCGCTGAAATCGTAGGTGTACCCGGTTACGTCGCCAACCGCGTCAAAGAAGATGGTCGTCTGAACCGGATTGTCGAACTCGGATTCCACGGTTCCGACGAGGAAGTTGCCGCGCAGGCTGTCGGTGAACTCATGATCGACATTCAGCGTGAGCTGCGTGAAATCAGTCGTCAGCTTGTCAAACCGTGCCTCGGATCGGATCGGATGGGTTCCGTTGGCGTTCGGGCTGATCGTGAACGTGCCGGATTCCAGCGTGTTGTTGCTGGTATTGATGACAGGATTGGTGACATCCATTCTGCCTTCCTGGCTTCGGAAGAACACTTCGAGATATTCTTCCTGCCGGGTGCCGTCGAACTGCGAGTAGAGCCCGTCAAGCGACACGGTCGTGCGGTCGGTCGGGCGGAACTGGACGGATCCCGTCAGGCCGAGGCGCTCCTGTTCGTGCGTCAGGCGGCCATAGCGCGGAATGCGCGGGTGATAGACGAGAGAGTTTGTGTCGATCGACGCACAGTCCGGTCCCGCCGGGCAGGCGGCGCCATTGACTGACCGGAAATTGCCGTCCTGCCAGCGCACTGTCGAGAAGCCTTCCTCCAGTATGGTCCTGTCGGAGTAAGCAACCGACAGGAGCGCACCAAAATTGCCCTCGGGATTCTTGTAGGAAAGCAGTCCGGCAAGGCGGGGGCTGGTCTCTTCGGAGAGGTCGTTGAAGCCCATCTGGGCCGAACCGGCGGCCGTCAGGCCGGAATCATAATCGAAGGGCTGTGCGGTCAGCAGGTCAACAGTTGCGCCGAGCGAGCCTTCTTCCTGTGCGGCGGATGTCGTTTTCGAGACGCGGATCTCGTTGAACAGATCCGATGCGAACGTGTTGAAGTCGAAGCCGCGGCCGCGGTTCGAGCCGCCGGAGGAATCCGATGCGCCGGTGGTGGCAAGCGCTTCCATGCCGTTGATGCGAATGCGCGTGAAGTCGGCGCCCAGTCCACGGACGGTGATCTGGCGGCCTTCGCCGCCGACGCGGTCGATCGACACGCCGGAAATGCGCTGAAGCGATTCTGCCAGGTTCAGGTCCGGGAAGGCGGCGATGTCTTCAGCCACGATCGCATCGACAACGCCGGAAGCGTTGCGCTTCACGTCGAGGGCCTCTGCGAGCGAATTCCGGAAACCGGTTACCACGACACTTTCAAGAACCCGGTCGTCCTCGCCAGTGGCCGGTTGCGTGTCCTGGGTTTCCTGCGCAATGGCCGAAAAGCTGCCTGATACGAGGGCAATTAGCGATACACCCGCGCAGATTCCAAATTTTGTCTGACGATTCATTGATTTTCTCCCTGTCGATGTCCAGCGCTCTTATGACACCGGTGTCAAACATCGGATATCCCAACTCAGGAAAAATTTCAAGCGCGTAAAGAAAACTACGCCCGGGGTGTCATAAAAAAATCACACCGGGCCTCTCGCCAGGCGGACGGCGTGATTGCAGGATTCAATGTCAGGCGTGGGGCAAGACATCCTGCCCAGGCGCGGCTAAACGGGGCGGTGACCGTTTGCTGAAGTGCCCTGCCGATATGCCATCCAACCTGACCCACAGATTTGCCATCGCACCGATGATGGATCGCGCAAAAAACATTTATAAACAATGCTTTGTGGGACTTCGTGTGCGCTGCGTGTGCAGTCGGAAACAGTCGGTAGACGGAAGAGTGGGGAGGAATTTTGCAGTTGGGCGCATAGCGAGACGTTTTCGCGTTACAGCGAATGATGAGGGCGGAGCCTATGGACTACAAGCGGAGACAGGTGGTCTTTTCGTGTCTCAGGACCTTGCGATTGATACGGGTGAAGCTCACGATCTCCGACGTTGACGGCTTTGAGCGCAGGATGAAAGCCCAGCGAGAGGCGTTCGAGATCTATGGCGATGACTTTGGCAGCCAGGCCCCGCTCTGGAGCAAGTGGACGCAGGTCCTGCGGGACGGACTGATCGGGCTTGATTGTCTTGAGCTCGGCATGAGCCAGCGCGAGATTGCCATAGTGCTCTACGGCCAGGACGCCGTGAATGCAGACTGGACCGATGACCGGGGCGCCATGAAGGACGCTATCAGGTATCTCGTGAACAAGGCCGAAGGCCTGCGCGATGGTGGGTATCTGGTTGAGTTGCTGGGCGGGCAGTTGGGGCCGTATCAGGAGGCCGCTTGAGCGGGCCTCCTCAGCGCAGCCTGGCTCACTGGCGCCACGCGTCGGGTGATTTCGTGTAGAGCTGGTTTGAAAGTCGTCCAAGAATACTCACCATGAGTGAGTGTAAGAAGTAGGTTTTTAACCAAATATCCCGTTCGGGGCATTATATGGCAAGTGACCGGGCTTTGTTCGATTTATATCCCGTTCAGGAAAGTTTTATGGATTTGGCCGTCGATAGGCAATAAATTTCCTGACCGGGATATTTCTCTTGTTTTTCGCCTGATACAGGCATATGTTTCCCGTACGGGAAATTATGCTCATGACACCAGAAGAAATTGGCCACCTCATCCGAAAGACACGCAAGGCCCAAGGCCTTCGCCAGCCTGAACTGGCTGCCGCTTCGGGCGTTGGCCTGCGCTTCCTTGTTGAACTCGAACGCGGCAAGCCCACGGCGCAGATTGGCAAGGTGCTCGATGTTCTTTCGGCCCTTGGCTGTTCGCTGACCATCACCACGCCGGAGGATCGCCGATGACCACGCGCGCACTGACGCTATGGTGGGGGGCGCGCTCTGTCGGGACCCTGTCAGTCGACGCGCATGGCGAAATGGGCTTTGCTTATCTGCCCGCCTGGCTTGCCCGGAGCGATGTCCGGGCCATTTCCGTGTCCCTGCCATTGCGGGAAGAACCATACTCCAGGCGCGAATGCCTGCCCTTTTTCGAAGGCATCCTGCCTGAAGAGAGCCAGCGGGTGAATGTTGCTGCCGCGCTCGGCGTCTCTGAGCACAATGAATTTCGCCTCCTTGAAATGCTGGGCGGGGAAGTTGCAGGTGCCCTGGCGCTCTGGCCGGAAGGGGAGGAGCCGCCAGCCCTGGAAGGGCCGTTCACGCCCAAACCTTTGTCTGACAAAGAGCTGCGTGTCCTGATCGACTCTCTGCCAAAGCGCCCCATGCTGGCCGGAGAGGAGGGATTGCGACTCTCACTGGCCGGCGCCCAGGCAAAACTCCCTGTCATCCTGACGCCGGATGGTATCGCACTGCCAGCACCCGGCCAGCCGACAACGCACATCCTGAAGCCTCCGATCACTAGGTTCGAGGGCACGACCGAAAACGAGGCCTATGGGATGCGGCTTGCGCACCTGATTGGCCTTGATGTCGCCGAGGTCGATATCCACAGAGCTGAAGGCCTGCCCTTCCTGCTCGTCCGGCGCTATGACCGGGTTAGGGGCGAGGACGGCGTGGTCACGCGTAAGCATCAGGAGGATTTCTGTCAGGCGCTCGGGTTCACGTCGGCGCGAAAATACGCCTCCGATGGTGGCCCGGTGTTCCGCGATCTGTTCACGCTCCTGCGGCGCGTGGCGACCCGGCCCGCAATCGAAGTCCTCAAGCTCTTCGATGCGGCAATCTTCAATCTGATCATCGGCAATGCGGACGCGCATGGGAAGAATTACAGCCTCCTATATGATGGCAGCACGACGCTGGCGCCGCTCTATGATCTCCTTTCGACCGTCGCTTATCCCGAGCTCAGCCCACGGCTCACAATGAAGATTGCGAAGCGGGCTGCACTGGAAGATATCCAGGCGCGGGACTGGGCCAGGTTTGCCGAAGAGACCGGCCTGACAGAGCCGTATATCCGGCGGAGAGTGAAGGCATTGTGCGGGATGGTGCTGGAGCAGGCGAGGAACGTCGCGGCCGGGTTTGATCTGGAGACTGAGGAGCGCAAAGCGATGTCCGGGGTTGAAGGATTGGTGTCAGGTCGGGCGGAGAGCCTGCTTGGACGGGTGTGAATTCATCCGGGATTACTCGGGAGATATCTCTCTCCGATCTGCTGCTCAAGGTCTTTTGGAACAACGTCAGATCAGCGCAGTTTTGTTGTTCATGTTCCACGCTTCGAACCGCTTTACCACGCTGACAGGTGCACGCGTTCGCGTCTCGATGGATGGTCGGGGCCGATACTTGGAGAACATGTTGGCTTCGCCTGCCTGCGGCTCATCGAACGCTTGTGGCGCTCGCTCAAATATGAAGCAGGTCTGCCTGCAGGACATTGCAGACGGCTTTGCAGCCCTGCGCATCATCGACGAGTGGATGCGCCTCTACAATCGGGAGCGGTCGTACTGGCCGCTTGGCAAAGCCACGCCCGACGAGGCATGGCGCGCCTTGGCTTGTAACTTTTCTTGCATGGCCTGCCGTCCAATTCGGAGCGCAGCTCCGTCTGGTTCGGAGTGCAAGTCACTCTGTGCGCAATTTCGATAGCGAACGAGCCGGCTGAGACCACAGACTGTGATTTCCAGACCGGGACAAACTCGCCGGGCGCAGCTCACGGTTTTGCATGGCCGATCACACGGCAAGCCCGGCGTTCGGAGACTCCAGCTCTTCCAGCACGTGATCGACTGCAGCACGACGACGCGAAGGGCTTAGAACTTTGGCTGCGCCTTCTGCGGCACCCCGTACGACTGCCTGAAGGGTCTGGTTGTCCAGCGTTCATGCGCTTGGCTTGGTCGACCTGCAGGCCGCCATACTTTTTGCACCAGCGTTCGTAGGTCTGTTTGGTCACACCGACGGCTCGTGCCGCCAAAGTTGCAGTTTCTCCGCGAGCGAGGCGAACCCCTACCTCACGCAGTTTCGCAATAATCTCTTCAGGCTTGGCTCTCTTGTCCATGTCTCAACTCCACAAAAGGAGCCGGCACTAACTCAAATAGCGGACCACATTGCCGGAGGCAGACCAGGAGTTGGGTCAAAATCTTGGACGCGGAATTGAAGTCAGAAGGTGGGGTGCTGGAGTTGCTTGGACTCTTGAGAGCGGGCCGATAAGGGGAGTTGGGAGGTAAGTCTTAAAATCCCTCCGGGTCGTACCCTGAAACCTACTGGTCCAGAAGTTTTTTCTCGATTGTCATGTGATGCGTCTTTTTTGTTTATCACGATGACTTCGACACGAAGCTTCTGTCGCTTCCTGCCGGTCTCATTTTCGACCCATAGCAGGTAGCCCAAGTCGAAAGCGCAGCAGGCCTAGAAGCGTCATCTTGAAACGTTTCAAAACGCGTATGTCAGAGACGCTCTTTCCATATGACCACAGCCCCTGGCTCGACGTCACCAGAAATTCCGCAATCTCTGAAATCTCAGTTTTGGCGATCTGCTTTCTGCTTGTACTTGCCGCCTGCGTAAGTGATCTCGCGAAGGCCGATTTCAGCTCTGAGCTGTGCTCGTTCACGATCCGCAGCGCTTCTGAATTATGAGGCGCAAGTTCGGTCATGGTGCTCGCAATAAAGCATCCTGGTCCCGGCATTCCGCGTTTCTCGTGGAGGGTAATGAAATAGTCGAAATAGGCTTCAATTGATTCGAGACCATTGGACCCTGATGCCAGGATGTGGATGGCTGGATTGGCAAATCGTGCGCGGTAGGCTTCTAGACAGGCGAGGAACAAGTCTTCCTTCCCACCAAAATCAGCATAAATGCCACCCCGGCTTACGCTGGTGGCAACAACCAGGTCCTCAATAGACGTGGCATTGAAACCGTTCTCCCAGAACACGCCCATCGCGCTGGAGATCAGGTCATCCCTCGATTTCGAACGGGGTCTAGGCATTCAGGGTTCCTCTTTAGGCCCGGATCTAAGGGCCTTTCATGACACACGCGATCCATTTGTCTCCAGGTGCCGTGGTTTGTGCGGCAGTGCTCGCCGCTTTGCAATGCCGGTTGACTCGCTGTCAGGATCGCTGCATCAAACGTTATAGAACGAATGTTCCATAACTGCCTTCGTAAATCAACTATGTCCCTAGGTCTGGGGGATGAGGGGACCTGAATGACAGAAACCATGCTGATATTAGGTGCCGGTACGCCAGACGGCGTTGGCGGCGCAATAGCACTTCGGTTCGCGAAGGCTGGCTACCACGTACTTGTAACCGGCAGGACGCCCGAAAAGGTCGAGGCAACGCGCGCAGCTATTGCCGCACAAGAGGGGTCCGCTGACGCCATGTCCTGTGATGTGACATCGGAGCAGGATCTCGACGCCGTGTTCGGCGCGCTGGCGGCTAAAGAAATGCCGGTGGCGTCGGTCATCTATAATGCCGGCAACAATGCCCCCATTTCTTTTGAGGCTCTGACGCCGGAACAGTTTGAAACCTATTGGCGTGTCTGCTGCCTGGGGGGATTTCTGGCCGCAAAACGTGCGATGCCGCTTCTGGCCCGGCAGGGCCATGGGTCAATGTTGTTTACAGGCGCGTCTGCTTCCCTGCGCGGTAAGCCTAACTTTGCGCACTTTTCTTCTGCAAAGGGCGCCCTCAGAAACCTTGTCCAAGCGCTGGCACGCGAGTACGGTCCACAAGGCGTGCATGCGGCTCACATCATTATCGATGGCGTCGTCAATGGCGATCAGGTCAAATCCCGGTTTGGCGATTATCTCGACAAGCTGGGAGAAGACGGAGCCCTCGATCCGGCTGCGATCGCGGAAGCTTTCTGGATGGTTCATAACCAGCCCCGCTCTGCGTGGACGCAGGAACTCGACCTTCGTCCCTTCAAGGAGGCTTGGTGACGCCATGATCGATATGTCCGACATCCTGTTCTACTTTGCGGCGGGCCTCTCCCTGTTTGGAGTTATTGCCCATGAGGTCGCCGGATCCCCAAAAGTTCTTGGGCCGCTCAAGACGTCTGGCCTTCCTGACAGCGTGATCTGGCTCCACCATTTCTCATGGCATGTCGGATCGGTGGCTGTGCTGGCGATGATCAGCTTGTTTATACTGGCCGCATGGCAGCCATCGGGCGTGCTGTTCGCTGCCGTCGCCACGGCAATGAGTGCAGGCTTTGCCGCGCTCTGTATCGGGCTCGCCACCTTCGGCAATCCGGCCCTGTGGCGAACACCCGCGCCATACCCCTGGACGCTCATCGCGATCCTTGGCGGGGTCGGTATGTATTTCATGGAGCGTCCGCTATGAACAATTCAGACGCTGACTGGACCTTTGGCGGAGCCTGGCCTTATGCGCCGAAATGGTTCGACACGCCTGAAGGGCGACTGCACTATATTGACGAGGGCCCGCGTGACGGGCCACCTATTGTGTTCGTACACGGAAATCCGACCTGGTCGTATCTCTATAGACGATTCATAAAAGCCGTGACGGGTTGGGGCTTTCGCGCAATTGCAATGGACCATTTGGGGTTCGGAAGATCGGACAAACCCACCCGCACAGACGTCTATGCCATTGCCCGACATGCCGACCGGTGCGAAGCATTGCTTGAGTCACTCAACCTTGAAAACGCGACGCTTGTCGTTCAGGATTGGGGCGGCCCGATTGGGTTGACCTGGGCCGCGCGTCGCCCTGAAAGAGTGTCGGGCTTGTTTGTCCTGAATACGTTCTTCCAGCGACCCGTTCGCGAGGTTCCTCTACCAACAATCCTCAGGGCTTTTCGGACACCTGTCGTTGGCGAGCTTCTGGTCAAAGGGGCCCACGCCTTTGTGAAAGGGTTCCTGTTTCAGGCGGGGCTGAACGATCCAGCACGCCTGACTGAAACTGACAAGGCGGCCTATCTTGCGCCTCATCCTAACTGGTCGTCACGGTCGGGAATCCTCGCCTTTCCACGTCAGATCCCGTTTGGCCCGAACGGCCCTGTCAGCGATTTTGTGGCGGCCGAAGGCGCGAAGCTGGAGGCTGCATTTGGCAACAAGCCTGTGAAAATCGTCTGGCCGATGAAGGATGTCGCGTTCAGCGCGGAAACACTTGATGGCATGTGGCTGAAGGCCTTTCCGCATGCCGAAGTCACTCGCGTCGACGATGCCGGCCACTTCATTCAGGAAGATGCGTACGAGATCGTCATTCCTGAAATGATGGACTTTATTGGCGGGAGTAACATGCGTTCCGGCCGTCCAGCATGAACCCGCGTATTCTTAGCCTGGTTTTCGCGCCATTTGCATTTGGCACTAGCGCCTTCGTCTTTATTGGCCTGATCGATCCGATGGCAGAAGGTCTCGGAGTTGGCGTTCCGTTGATCGGTCAGCTGCAAATGGTGTTCGCGATTGCGTGTGGATTTGGCGGTCCTTTCCTGGCGCGGCTGTTATCGGGCATCGATCGCAAGAGACTGCTTGTAGGCGTGCTTGCCAGCATGGTGGCGATGAATTTTGCGTCAGCCCTGGCGCCGGATTTCGCAACGCTGGCAGGCATGCGTTTCATGGGCGGCTTCTTTGCTGCGCTGACAATCCCGCTGGCGACGACAATCGGCGTAAATATGGTGCCTGAAGTAAGGCGGGCGGATGCGATCGCCGCAGTCATGGCTGGCTACACATTGGCCTTCCTGCTGGGAATGCCGCTTGGCACAATACTGGGTGATGCTTTTGGCTGGCGCGCGGCATTCTGGTTTGCAGGCGGAGTAGCCGTCCTCGCTGCACTCCTGATCGCACTTGTCGCGCCTCGAAACGTGAAGGCCCCACAGCTGGCCGGCGCGAATTTCAAAACCGCGCTCAGCGGGGAAAACCCGAAACTCATGGCGCTCACAATGCTGGGATTCGTCGCGACCTTCGTGACGGTTGGCTATATCGGCCCCGTCATCACCCAGACGACCGGACTTACGGGCGCGGCCATTGGCGGTGTTCAGATTGCCACGGGCATCGGCAGCCTGATCGGGGTCCCTGTCGGGGCGTTGTTTGCACGTCTGGCTGTTCGAAAGGCATTGTTCATTCTGTTCATGCTGGCCGGCCTGACGCAGGTGGCCTTTGCGCTCGGCATGCATTTTGATTTTGAGGGCTTGTCGGTGCCGTTCCTGATCGTGACGATGGCGCTTGGATCGGCTGCACTGTTTGCAACGACCACCGTGGTTCAGGCACGGCTGGCAGCAACGTCTGGCGCGGCAGTGACGATCGCGTTCGCCCTTAACAGTTCCATGGTTTATTTTGGACAGGGCATGGGCGCGACCCTCGGGGGCGGTGTGATCGCTGCGATAGGATTGAGTGCGACGGGCGTTGCGGGCGCGGGTGTTGCTGTTTTTGCTCTGGCTCTCGTTTTCGCTCTGCGTGTGCAGCCCGCCACTCAACACAGCCAGTAAATGTTCATGAGGTCATCTATGCGTTTCAATCTGATCCTGCTGGCCAGCTTCGCGCTCGGCACTTTCGCTTTTGCTCAGGACAATTCCAGCAGCGACCGGATGCCTCTGGCCGGGCCGGGCACAACCGCGACTGAGAGCAGTCCAGCCCATTCCGACGATGCAACCAACCTCGCAGCCCCGCCCGTCATGTTTGCACAAACAAAAAGCCAGGCAGTACCGGCTCAATCCTCCAGAAAGGAACCTGCCATGGACGAGACGATATATCCCAAGGGCAGCACTGCGCTTCTTCTCATCGACCCGTATAATGATTTCCTCGCAGAGGATGGCAAGATGTGGCCCGCCCTCAGCGAGGTTGCCAAATCGGTCGACCTTCATGCCAATATCTCTCGAACCCGCGGGGCTGTGCGCGAGGCCGGCATGCCGATCTTCATTCTGCCCCATCACCGGCACAAGCCCGCTGATTTTGAGGGATGGACGCACCTGACACCCTCACAGCGTGCGGCGCACCAATACCAACTGTTCGCTGTCGATAGCTGGGGCGGTGAATGGTATCCGGGCTTTGGCCCCGAGCCCGGCGATATCGTCGTCAAGGAACATTGGGGCGCGTCCAGCTTCGCCAATACCGACCTTGATGTGCAGCTGCGCCAGCACGGGATCACCCATGTCATCTTCATTGGCCTGATTGCCAATACCTGTATCGAAACGTCAGCGCGCCATGCGGCGGAACTCGGCTACCATGTGACCCTGGTCCGCGATGCAACGGCCGCCATGTCGTCCGAGTCCATGCACGCCGCCCACGACATCAATGGCCCGGCTTATGCACATGCTATTGTCACCACGGCAGAACTTGTACAGCAACTGAACGTTGGGGGTGTCCAATAATCTTGGGTCACGCAGCAACGACATTGGTTGCCAAACGCGCCGCACCGAAAATTCCCTGGTGGCTGCTTTTATTCAGTGCCTTTCTGATCGACATCGCGATGTTCACTTTCGTCGCACTCGGCATTGAGACAATGACACCGTCAGGCGCGGACGGGCCGAGCCTAGCGACTCAAATAGTCGAGATGACGTTTAGTCATGACCTGATCCCCCAGATCGGCTGGACATTGCTTGCCGGTGCGATCGCTTTCGCGGTAACGCGCCGTTCTGACTTCGCGCTGATCGCCATGGCCTTGTCTTTGGCCCACTGGCTGGGCGACCTGGTTGCCGGCTACGGGCACTTTGTTTTCGGCCCCGACAGCCAACCGCTTGGTACGGACTGGTATCATCTGAACCTGTCGGCGGCACTGACGTTCGAAGCCGCACTTGGTGTCTTATGCGTTTTTATCTTCACCCGCAGGAGATCATTCTCGTCCGGCGCGCTGGTGGGACTCTACGGCCTGTTCGGTGCTCTTCCATTCGTTTTCTTCGTCATCTGAAAATGCCTCACAGGTGAATATCGCCAATTTCGGCCAGCAATTGAGACGGGCTGATCGGAACAACGCCTAAGGTCGACATTCTCAGCAAGCTCAGTGAGCACTCGTCGTTAGAGTTCAAACTTGATGGGCAAACGAAGGTTTCGAGCCCCTCGCACTGGAGACTCAGGCACAAGTGGATGACCATAGAGGCACAGACGTCGCCCACGACAACGCTTTGTCGATGCTGTTTCTCCCAAACAACCGGAAGCCCGGTGATCACTTTATCCAAGAGCACATTTTGGTCGTTTCGTCTTGAATCAGTGTCAGGCTCTACACAAGGTATCGCACACGATGAGAGGCGCGCTCTCAAGATATGCATTTCAGGGCGCTGGTCCAACAGCACAACGGTGAGGTCGCATGAACGAATAATGCCTCGCGTAAGTTTTGGTTCGAACGCTTTCGATTTAATCACGGATAGTCTCCGGTCCCTTTTTTCATTCGAGGCCTGCATTTCTGTGTTCAAATATAAAAGGAAACCCGGCTCGCAATTGATTGCGCGTAACTTGGTAGTCGGCTAACTCGTTCATCAGATTCAAAACAGCCGGTGTACATATCCCGACCATCGACGGAGAAAAGTCGAGACGCAGGAGGCGTAGATTCACTTCTTCAGATCTTCCGACAATCATTTGTTCTGTACCATCCTAGAAACGAGAGATCATGTTGAGTGTCAGTCCCCGGATCTGCTCGCCGCCCGATTGCCTGAATGCGCCCTTTGGTGAGAGTGCGAACAAATTGGCCCGCACTTCGTGGGTGCCGGACAACCGCCATTTCAGTCCGACATTCGCCCCGTTCAGGATGAACATATCGCCGGTGGCACCTGCAGATAGTAGCGCGTCTCCGCCTGGCCCGCCAAAGACTGCTCCATCGGATACGCGCCACACATGTTCTCCGCCGATTGCAAAACGAAGGTCCCGCGTCGCCTGCCATGACAGTTCGGGGTAAGCGCCAATTATATTGGTCGCGCCATAGACACCGTTTCGGCCAAGGTTGAATGTTCCCCCAAATGCCGGGGCCCAGCTTTCATTGGCAACCGTTTCTGCGCGGTCTCCCGACGCACCGTCCAGCCGCAACGACGCATGCCAGTGACCCGCATTGTCAAGTTTCACAGACAGCTCGTTCGCAAAGGCCCAAGCTTCTATCGGGTTAACCCCGACTTGCCCAAATTGTCGGCCATATTCGACACTGGATCGCCAGGATCCTGCATCATACGTCATCCGGGCCACGCCAACCCCGCGATGCTCACTGCCGGGCACACGAAGGAATGCGACAACGTCCCGGTCAATCCAAACGCCGTAGACTCCGTAGGATAAACCCTTGATCGTCCGGCTGGTTCGCCGGTAGGACCCGCCTGACCACCGTCCATCTCCAAAGCCCTCAAACCTCTTGAAATAGCCGTTTTTGGATATGAACGGCTCAACAATATACGCCTCCGCAACCGATCCATCCGACCGGTAATCAATGTGAACGCCATCGAAGACTTGCTGGTAGTTCAGGGCGTCAGCGGCTCTGAGAAGCCGGCTCGATCGATCGAAAACGGCCTGGCGTCCAATACGGATAGTCCAGTGGTCGTCTGGCACGACGTCGACGAACGCACGTTGGAGCGCGAGGTCAGCCTCATCAAAAAACAGTCCGTCCGGCTTGCCAGCCTGGTCCCACACGCCCAGCTCGACGTAAGTACGAAAGTTGCTTCCGTATCTAAAATCGGCATGCACCAGGGCTCGCCCGATTAAATTGGTTCGCGCGCCCTCCTGCGTTGTTCCGAAAGCAAAGGCATCCTTGTGTTCAAAGCGAATATGGGTGTCTCCGCCAAACGATAAGTGAGCGATCCCTCCAGGCAGTTGAATAGACTTCCATGCCGGAGCATCTTTTATGCGCCAATCTTCCGTCCAGCGGTCCGTTCGGAAATTCGTCGTAAAATCGGCGGCGGGCGGAGATTGCGCTTCCGCGATCACCGGAACGCAAAAGAACAACACAGCCATGACGCATCCGAGACTTCTGCCGCCCGTCATGACGACGAAGCCCAATCGTCTTTGGCAACCAGAACAATCGCGATGGGTCTAAAGGCGCCTCCCGCCGCGTGCGGTTGTGTCATTCAAGCCTCCGTAGCTTGTTGCATGCCTGCGGATGTCCGGCGTTGCTTTCGCAGGCTATAATGGAACGATCATTCTCTTAAATACAACTGTTTTTGGACCCTGTCCCAATAGACTTGAATGATTTGGTTCAGGCGGAAGGCAATCGTAGATCGAGGCATGGTTTGACCCCGTTTGAAATTCAGAGATGAACTGATCCCCGTTCGTCGTCCGGTACTTTCCGACCTCCAGTTGCCTGATGCTCTGAGACCCAGGTCTGGACCACTGCCGGTTGGAGTTTTCCGGCCTTTTCACGATGGCGGACTGGTTACGCCTGCATGATTGATCAGTGCGGCCGGGGGTTTGTTTCCGATCGCGCTATGCGGTCTTACTGTATTGTCGAGCCTCACTATAGGTGAGTAGAAGGGCAAAAGTTAAACTTGCGGAGGCTGAAAAGTTAGTAGACTCAATGCGTGACTGGACAAAAACATGATTAAAAACAGTTCATTGGGATACCGCGTGAGCACGGCACCTATGACGGATATCACAAAATAACACATAAAAACAATGTGTTACGGTTCTTCATGTGCTCTCCGTGTGAACTGCCAAAGGATTAGTAGGCGGTAATGTCCCATCAGATCGTGTAATTCGTGCACGCCGTTTCGGCTGCGGTGATGGGTTCAGTTGTCCTTCGTTGTTCCCCGTCAGCGACCATGAGACAGATCGAGCAAATCTTCTTGTGAAGGCTGTGTCATTCAAAGACGAGGCTACGCTCGTCATGGCAATGCAGGGGCTCGACGTTATCATCAACGCGGTCGGCAACTCGAATGATGGTGAGACTTATGCGCCCCTTGTCCACCGCACCATCCGTGCGGCCGATGCGGTGCTCGTCCCGCAGGAAGGTTATGGCTTTTCGGCGGTGCGGCGGCCCTTGATATTTCAGGTACCGACAATCTGACCTTTGAACGGCCCTGGATCCCCTGAGTGTTCAGGTTTCCGGATAGAGGCGCGGGAAGAGGATTTCCAATGCGTCGGCAGGGAAGCGGAGTGAGACCGGTCCTTTAGGTGTTTCCGAGGCCAGCAGGCCGGCATCGACGACATCTCCCAGGACACGCCGTGCCGTGCGCTCCGGCAGGCCGGTGATGCGAGGCGCGGCGCCTCGCTCAAATTCACCGCGGATCAGTGCCACTTCGAGGAGGAAGGCCGCTTCCGGTTTCAGGGTTTCAGAGCGCTCGATCAGACGCTTCAGACGCCCTGATAGATTGTCGAGATCGAAGAGCTCAGCCATGAAATCGATCTGGTCGAGGCAGACCTTCAGGAACCAGGCTGTGTATTCGGTCAGTGCCTTGAGAGACAGGTTACCTCTGCCGTCGAGATCTCCCTGCCTGGGGCTGTCGGCATAATCCATCATGCGCTTGTAGTCGGTGCGGCTTTCTAAGCCGCGCGCCAGTCCTCGGGAAATCGACCAAAGACCATGGGCGCCAATATCCGCCTTTGCGGCCATGGCGTGGCTCACCAGGCGGCTGACCCGGCCATTCCCGTCAGGGAAGGGGTGGATAAAGTTGAAGCGGTGGTGAGCGGTTGCCATCGAAAGAATGCGTGCAGCCTGACCCATACGTTCGAAAGCAAAGCGGCTTTCGAAATAGGCCATGAAGTCAGCTACGCGTTCGCTTGAGGGGGGTATGTGCCGACCGACCGAAACGTCGTGTTCTTTTTGGGATCGCCATTCACCCGGTGTCATGAGGAATTCGACATTGTCGCTCTTTATACGCAGCATCTCCTCTGGTGCGTCCTTATAGAACTCGCGGTGCAGCCAGAGAATGAAGTCTCTGGAGGCTGGTTCAGGCAGCTCGCCGGTGGACGCTAGATGGTCAACTTCCGCTTGGAGGCGTACATGAGCGGCCGCTTCGATCTGGAGGTTTCTTCGTCCTTCGTTTTCGTCGAAGTCACCGGCCAGCGCGCGTTCGATATCACGCGGCCGTGTGTCATGACCCTCAATCAGATTGCTGTAATACGTGTTCATCAGGCGAACGAGAGAAGCGAGGTTTGCTGCTGTCAGAGGATGCAGTTTTGTACCCAGAACAGCTGACTTGGCGGCGACTTCTGCGATGAGATCTGCAATGGCTTCAGGTGTTTCCTCAAGCCTGGCCGGTTCGATCCGGCTTGGTGTTTCAAGGAGGTCGTTGGCCGAAGTCAAAACAGAGAAAACCTATAAAAATTAGCAAGTTGCGTGAGGTGCGCGGGGATGTTGGCCGATGCCGTGGCCGATCTTAACTTGAGTTGGCGCTGCAGCGCAATGGCCGATGTTGTAAACATTTAGAGGCTTGATTATATTGTGAAAATAATCCATAAAACGAAAGCTTGGCCGAAAGTCTGGCCGATCTTTCACGACCGCCAACGCCTCGATCCGCGGCCGAACTCTCCTTAGTCACCAACGTTCAATCCGACATCCTTTAATAAGGCCCGCGGCTTATTAAAGGATGTATGCTGTGCTTGCTTGGAAAGTGCATTTGCCATCGTGTCAGTAGGCCCCATAACCGTACCGGACGAACCGTTCTGCCAGACGTATGATCGCCGACATCAGGGCGTCCTCATCATCTCGCCGGATGGGTTACTTGCGGTGGGTCGAGCGGTGCTGGCCGATCACACGGCAAGCCCGGCGTTCGGAGACGCCAGCTCTTCCAGCACGTGATCGACTGCAGCACGACGCCGCGAAGAGCTTAGAACTTTGGCTGCGCCTGTCTGCGGCACCCCGTACGACTGCCTGAAGGGTCTGGTTGTCCAGCGTTCATGCGCTTGGCTTGGTCGACCTGCAGGCCGCCATACTCTTTGCGCCAGCGGTAGTAGGTCTGTTTGGTCACACCGACGGCTCGCGCCGCCAAAGCTGCAGTTTCACCGCCTCGAGGCGCCTGGGTTTTCGCGTGATCGCCAGCAGATGCTGCAGTCGAGCAGGCGCTAACCATGCCTCACGCCCAGAGTTGGCTGACCGGCATGGCGAACAGCCGATCTCCGATACGCTGAATTCGGTCGCCATCATGCAGGATGATTCCGCAGGCAAACGCCTTGCCCGCCGCTTCCTGCAGGCGTTTCAGGCCGCGCGTGTCCTCCGTCTTCACGGTGGCTGCTGCCTTGACCTCGATTCCAACAAGGCGCCGTCCGCGCTCGAGCACGAAATCAACCTCGACCTTGTCCTTGTCCCTATAGTGGCTGATCAGAGCCGGGTCGGACGAAAGCGCTGACTGTTTCTCAAGCTCTGAATAGACGAAGCCTTCCAGCAGAGTTCCGAGCCTGTTTCGGTCAGACTGAATGTCGCCCTTTCCGACCCGTCGCAGCGCCGCAAGAAGACCCGTGTCGAGGAAGTGGAGCTTAGGCGTTTTGACAAGGCGCTTGAGGTCATTGCGGTGCCATGCGCGCACACGTCGAAGAATGAACATCTGTTCCAGCAAGGTCAGCCAGCGATCAATCGTCTTGCTGTCAACGCCGAGGGGCGAGGCCAGAGCCGACAGATTGAGCAGTCCTCCCGAAGACAGAGCGGCATGATCGAGCAGTCTTGAAAGTTCGTCCGTCTTTGACACCGATGAAATCTCCGAGACATCGCGTGTTGTGAGGGCGCGGGCATAGGCGCGCAGCCAGGTCTGGCGGCGCTGCGGATCGGTCCGCGCCAGAGCTTCCGGATAACCGCCCGCGAGAATGCGCAGGACGAGGTCGGGCGTGCGCCCGGTTTCCATAAGGGCGGGGAAATCTGCCTCGAAGGCCTTGTCGAGAAAGGCCGAGAGATTCTGCTGCGCAATCTCTGACTGGCTGAAGGGAAGGAGTTCGATTGTCTCCACACGGCCAGCAAGGGAATCCGGCGAGATCGTGCCCTTGAAGAGATCGACCGAGCCCGTGATCAGGAAGCGACCTGGACGAGGGTCTTCATCGACAGATCGCTTGAGCGCCAGAATAAGCCCGGGCGCGCGCTGCACTTCATCAATCACGGCATGGTCGAGGCCGCGCATGAAACCGCCCGGATCCTCATTCGCAAACTGCCGGAATTGTTCGTCATCAAGCGTTACGAAACTCATCTTCCTGTCGGCGGCGATTTTGCGCGCCAGCGTTGTCTTGCCCGACTGGCGCGGGCCCACCAGTGCAACGATGCGCGTATCGCTGAGGGCGCCCAGCACGCACGGCTCGGCATGGCGCGCCTTGGCTTTTGACTTTACTTGCATGGCCTGCCGTCCAATTCGGAGCGCAGCTCCGTCTGATTCGGAATTAGAGTGCGTCTGATTCGGAATGCAAGTCACTCTGTGCGGAACTTCGATAGCGAACGAGCCGGGCTGAGATCACAGACTGTGATTTCCAGACCGTGACAAACTCACCGGGCGCAGCTCACGGTTTAGCACGCTGGCGCGATCAATCCGGAGGCGACACGCCGGCCTGGGCTACGAATTTGCAGGCGCTCGCAAGGATAGTTAGATCCAGATCTAAGCTGGGCGAGCGCCTCGCACACGAGCGAGCAGTCGGGAGGCTTGCCAAAACCAAGGTGCTCAGCCTGAGTTTAGTTTGATTTTTGACTCAGAACCTCACTATGGCTGAGTAAAAGGACAACGAATTAAACTTACGGGGACTGGAAAAGTTAGTAGACTCTATGCGTGACTGGACAAAAATGATTAAAAACAGTTCATTAGGATACCGCGTGAGCACGGCGCCGATGATGGACTGGACCGACGCGCATTGCCGCGCCTTCCATCGCTGCCTGACGAAAAGCGCACTGCTCTATACCGAAATGGTCACCGCCGACGCGATCATTCACGGCAATCAGGAACGCCTCCTCTGGCAGGCCCCCGGCCTGTCGCCGGTTGCGCTCCAGCTGGGCGGGTCCGATCCGGCCAAGCTGGCCAGCGCCGCGAAGATCGGCGCGGAATGGAACTATGAGGAAATCAATCTGAACTGCGGCTGCCCGTCATCGCGCGTCCAGTCTGGCGCGTTCGGCGCATGCCTGATGGCCGAGCCGTACCTGGTCGCCGATTGCGTCGCCGCCATGCGTGACGCCGTAGACGTGCCGGTGACCGTGAAATGCCGCATCGCCATTGACGACCTGCCGGCCCGCGAAACCCTGTTCACCTTCATTGACACAGTCTCCGCCGCCGGCTGCACCCATTTCACCGTCCACGCGCGCAAGGCCTGGCTGAAGGGCCTCAGCCCGAAGGAAAACCGCGAGGTGCCGCCTCTCGACTACGCCCTCGTCGCTGCGCTCAAGGCCGAGCGCCCGCACCTCTCCATCACGCTGAATGGCGGCATCACCACGATGGAGGAATGCCGCGACCACCTCAAAGTGTTCGATGGCGTCATGCTCGGCCGCGCCGCCTACCAGGATCCGTCCCTGCTCGGGGAGGTTGACGCGGCCCTCGGCGGGAAAGGGGCACAGATCGTCTCGGCCCATGACGCCATCCGCGCCTACCGGCCCTATATGGCAGACCAGCTCGCGCGCGGCACGGGCCTGCACGCCATGACGCGCCACATGCTGGGCCTGTTCAATGGCCAGCCCGGCGCCCGCGCCTGGCGCCGCGTCCTGTCTGAGTGCGCACCCAGGCCCGGCGCCGGGCTCGACGTGCTCGACGCCGCCCTGGAGGCGATTACACAGCACACGGCCGATACCGCCAGCGCCTGATCCGCCTTTCCCCCACCTGTCGCGCCGCAACCTGCAGCGCCCCCGGCAAAAGCGCGCGTCTCTCTCCGCCCCCGGCGCATTGCGCCTATACTGCCCCTGTCGCCGGCTCCCCCGGCGGCAGGTCCGGGGCATTTTACCTGCCCCACGCGGATGGGAGGTCGGCCAGCTGTGCACGGTAGGGCGCCATACCATCCATCCCTGAACTGAACGACCAGCCTTGCCCCAAGCGGCCCCGCCGCCCATCCGCAAGGACCTTGAAGCGACACGAAACCGGAAGGGCAGGGCCCTGTCAGGGAGTTGGCGCTGGGGTTTTGGGGGAGAGGGACGAAGAACAGCGTCGAAGAAGCATTCGGGTCTTTGCTCAACGCTCCGAGTTGGGGCAAGGACCACATTCGGTCCGCCTGAGTCCAACCGCCGGGATTGGCCCGCAATCGCCGCCCCGCTCCCGACCATCGCCTTCGTCAATGCGTTGACGACCCTGGGTTTTAGCCGCCGATCGGCGCGTCTTCCTCCACCTCGGAGGCCAGCTGAGCGGGCTGGCCATCGTCGGATAGCATGATGGCGATCCACCGGGTACGTTTGAATTCACCCATAACCACCATTGCCGTAACGGTGAGCGGCGTTGACAGAAAGGCGCCCACCGGGCCGAGCAGCATGCTCCACAATGCGAGGGCGAGCAGGACCACGATGGGATCGATATTCAGGCTCCGGCTCTGCATACGCGGCTGCACGGCGTAGCCGATGACGATCTGGATGGTTTGCAGGCTGGCGAGCACGAGAAGCGGGGTCGTAACCCCCCCCGATTCAGCAAGGCTGAAAAGAGCAGGCGCGAAAACACCCACAGTTCCCCCCACGATCGGCACGTAACTGGCAATGAAAATCAGGAAAGCCCAGAAGATGGGTTGCGGAACGCCCAATGCCCACAAGGCCAGCCATGACAGGACGCCAATCATGACGCCCGTTGCGGTCTGGATCCATATATAGCTGGCGACCGCGTCTCGAATGGCATCGAATACATGCTCCGTCTCCTTCTGCTCCCCCTGCTCGTCTGTGAGCGCCGACAGCTTGCGGGAGAACGAGCGCCGTGACGCCAGCATGAAGCCAAGATAGATAAGCGCGAAGCCAGTCGCGGAAACGGCCGACCGTAGCCAGCCTGCAACAAAACTGACAATGCCCGGAATGTTCACGTCGCTGGTCAGGCGTTCGAGGCTGGCCGGAATCGTCACGCCGAAGGCGCTTTGAACGGCGCTCGCCACTTCGCCGAGGCGGCGCGCATATGTCTCCGCGTCGCTGAACAGGAGTTCGATATTGGTAAACGTCACCCAGATTATGGCGGCGAAAAATCCAAGGATGACCGCCACCGAAATGCTGACGGAAAGATAGTGCGGCATACCGGGAATCGTGCGGCGGATGAGCCGTGACGGGCCATCGATGACAATGAGCAGGAACACGGCCATCAGGAACGGCGCGACGATCCCGCGAAGCAGGTAAAGCGACACCGCCACCAGGATCGTGGCCATGACGATCGCGGCGACGCTGCTGCCGCCTCCTGGTTTGGATGTGTCCTGCATGTCTACCATAATTTTTCGGCCCTCATTCGCGGACACCAGTGGGGGACCCGTCACCGTGGTAACACGCAACACCCCAATCAGGTTGCGCGTGGATTTCCACTTTCCGCCTGTCTTGTATGGGAGATTACCCAGCCCGCGCGGGTCTGCGTGCAGCAGAGCGATGCTACGCATAACAGTATGCTGCATTGCGGCCTTCAGCCTTGATGCACCCTGAAATACTTTTGACCCGGAATCAGGTGTCACCTTCCCCGCGAATTTGTTCTTTCTTTGTTCGATGGCCTGTCTTAAGGGTTTTCCCGCTGACGCGGAAAGCTGGGATGGTTTGCCGGATCACGAGATGCGTTCGAGGGCGTTGAGGCCCAGCCTGTCGACGTGCAGGTGCAGCTCACCGGTGGGCAGCCGAATTTCTAAATCGTGGGTCTCGGCGACAAGGCCGTGGCCGAAAGCCGCAAGCGGGTACGCGCCGCCTTTGCCGCCCTCGGCCTCGCCATGCCGCCCAAGCACGTCATCGTGAACATTGCCCCCGCTGACCTGCCCAAGGAGGGCCGTCATTACCTTCTGGCCATTGCCCTCACCATCATGGGCGTTATCCCGGCCGACCTTCTGGAAGGCCACGCCGCATTGGCGGCCGAGGCGACGGACCTGAAGCTGATCTGGCCGGCGCCCTGCGGTGCGGAAGCGGCCTGGGCCGGGGCAGCGTCCTCGCAGCGCCGAGCCTGATTGCCCTCATCAACTATTTCTCCGGGCGGGCCGTCATTGGCGCGCCGCCGCCGGGCACACTGGCAGAGCCGCCCGCCGGGCCGGACCTGCGCGATGTCAAAGGCCAGGAAGGCGCCAAGCGCGTGCTCGAAATCGCCGCCGCAGGTGGCCACAACCTCCTGTTCTGCGGCCCGCCGGGCAGCGGCAAGTCCATGCTGGCCCAGCGCCTGCCGGGCCTCCTGCCGCCGCTCTCGGCGCGCGAATTGCTGGAAGTCTCGCAGATCCAGTCGATTGCGGGCCTCCTGGAACGCGGGCCCCCGGACAGGCCGAAGGCGTGCATTCGGACGCGCTTGCCCGCTAGGATTCCGGCACGTGGCATTAAACCAATGCTAAAGCCTTGCCCCTAGTCTCCCGCATACATGACAGACACGCCAGACATGCCGAAAAACAGCTCGTCGCCGGAAGAGGCCTTCCTGGCGACCGCCAGCCATGAAATCCGCACGCCGCTCAACGGCATACTGGGCACCGTGTCGCTCCTGCTCGAAACCCGCCTCGAACCGGCCCAGCGCGAATATGCCGAGGCGATCCGCCAGAGCGGCGCGCGCCTGCTCGACCTCCTGAACAATGTGCTCGACTATGCCCGTCTCGACGCCTCGGCCGTGGAGCTCGAAACCGAGAGTTTCTGCCCTGTCCGGCTTGGCCGGGAAGTGATCGAACTGCTGAGCCCGCGCGCCCATGCCGCCGGCCTCGACCTTGCCGTGCGCACCTCGCAGCTGCCCATGCCTGACCATTCCGGCGATGCCGGACGTATCCGCCAGATTCTCTTCAACCTGGTCGGAAACGCTCTGAAATTCACCCAGACAGGCGGCGTGCTGCTCGACATTTCCGCGCGCGATGACGGCCTTGAATTCCGCATCATCGACACCGGCCCGGGCATTGCGCCGGAAGATCAGGACCGCCTGTTTGACGCCTTCCGCCAGGCGGGCGCAGGCGATGCCTACAAGGATGGGGGTGTCGGCCTTGGCCTCGCCATCGTCAAACGCCTGACAGACCTGCTGGGCGGCCGGATCAGTGTGCTCAGCGCGCCGGGCAGCGGATCATCCTTCTCGGTCTTTCTGCCCCTGCCGCGCTCCGCGCAGGATGCCTGCCATGACGAGACCCATCTCGGCGGCCGGGTCGGCCTGCTCGGCCTGTCTGCGGTCACCTGTCTCTCGATTGCCGCCGCGCTCGAACATGCGGGCGCCACCCCGATCCTGGTGGACCCCTCTCGCGGACGGCTTCCCGAAGGCGTGGATGTCCTGCTGATCGGTGCCGACCTGCCCGAAGCCACCGTCAGGGCCTATGCGAAACTCGCGCCCGCCATCGTCGTCCTGCGGCCGGAAGATCGCGGCGCGCTGCCGCGCTTCCGCATGCTCGGCTGTGTCGGCTGGCTGGTGCGTCCCTTGCGGGCCTCATCGCTCTCCGAGCGCATCTTCCTCGTCCGCGCCGGCGGCGAAGCGGAAGACGAGCCGGACATCCAGACCGGCGCCGGCCATGTGCTGATCGCGGACGACAATCCGGTCAACGCACTGATTGCACGCCGCGCCTTGGAATCGGCGGGATTTACCGTCACTGTGGCAACGACCGGCAGCGAAGCACTGGAGGCCGCAGAAGCGATGCACCCCGTTCTCATCCTGATGGACCTGCGCATGCCGGTCATGGACGGCTTTGAAGCCATGCGGCGCCTGCGGACGGGCGGCTCGCGCATGCCGATCATTGCGGTTTCGGCCGAAATCAACCCGGATATCGAGCGCCGGGCGAGGGCGGCAGGCGCAGACGGCGTGGCGGCCAAGCCGCTCGACGCCGAAGCGCTGCGCAGCCTTGCGCTGCGCTGGGCCGGCAAGGGCTTGCCCTCGGCAGGCGTTGCATGAGCCAATCGGCGCTGCCTCCGCTCGCATCGAAATCTCCGCCGCGGGCGGTTCGCGCGCTCAGGGCTCTGCAGGACCGCCGCATGGCGGCCATGGCCCTGTTCGCCTTCGCCGCCGGCCTGCCCATGGGCGTCACGCTTGGCCTGCTCAACGCCTGGCTGACCAAGCTCGGCATCACGCCCTCGACCATCGGCACATTGTCGCTGCTCACGCTCGGCTATTCCTTCAAATACCTCTGGGCCCCCGCTTTCCAGACCGCGCATCCCGCCCCGGTCACCGGCTTCCTGGGCGGACGCCGCTCATGGCTGCTCCTGTTCCAGGCCATCATGGTCGTGCTGATCTGCATCTTCGCATTCACCAACCCGACGGAAAATATCGGCCTCGTCGCGCTGATTGCCCTCGCTATCGCGCTGATCTCGCCCACCCATGACATCGTGCTCGATGCCTGGCGTATCGAAGTAGCGCGGTCCGATGAAGACAAGGACCTGATGTCCGCCCTCTACCAGTTCGGCTACAAGTCGGCGGGCTTCATCTCCGGCTTCATCGCCCTGCTGGTTGCGGCGCGGGCAGGGTGGACCGTCACCTTCCTCATGGTGGCCTTCGTCCTCGCCCTCTCGATGATCGGCAGCGTGATCGCGCCCGAACCGGCCAGTTCCAAAAAGCCGAATGCAGACCGCCTGTCCTTCCTGCCAAGCCTGCCGAAACGGATCGCGACGCCCGCCGTCACGGTCGTGGCCTTTGGCTGGCTCATCGGCTTTGCCCTGATCTTCGTCTTCGTCATGCAATCCCTGTTTGCCGCAACGCCGCCCTCGGGCGCCACGTTCGTGCGCACCGAAGGCCCGTGGATTGTCGGCCTCACCGTGCTCGTCCCAGCCGTGGTGTCCGCCGTCCTGGTCTACCGGTTCGGCGCGCGGGCAGCAGAAACGCCGGCCCACATCGCCAATGAAACCCGTTCAGAATCAATATTGCGCAACCTGTTCCGGGCGATCTTCGATCCGCTCATGGAATTGATCTCGCGCCTCAAATGGGGCGCTGTCCTCGTGCTCCTGCTGGCGCTGACCTATCGCTTCACCGATGCGGTCTGGGGTGCGTTCGCCTATCCGTTCTATCTCGGCGACCAGTTCGGCGCGCTCGGCCATTCGCTTGACGATGTGGCCATCGCCTCGAAATTCTTCGGTGTGGTCGCGACGATTCTCGGCTCGCTGCTCGGCGCCGTGCTGATCGCCGTGCTTGGCCGTATGCCGGTCTTCTTCGTCGGCGGCATTGTCGCGGCGGCCACCAACCTGCTCTACGCAGATCTTGCCGCAGGAGCTGCCGTGCTCGACGCTTTCCTTGAGCTGTCGCATCTCGGGCCGCCGCTTGGCGCCCTTGCCGACTGGGCGGCGAAACTGTCGCCGGATGTCGTGGCTGCCGATCAGGGCCAGCGCATGGCCCGGCTCATGGTCACCATCTTTGCGGAGAACCTGGCCGGCGGTTTCGCCCTTGTCGCGATCACCGCCTATCTCACATCGGTGGTCAATCCGCGCTTTGCCGCCGTGCAGTATGCGCTGCTGGCATCGCTCACCATGCTGATCGGCACTTTGGGACGGCCCTGGCTGGGCGAGATCATCGAGCGCCAGGGCTATTACAGCGTTTTCATGATCACGTTCTGGCTCGGCGGGATCGCCGTCTTCCTGTCGATCCTTGAATGGATCCGCCAGGCCCGCGACACCAGGGGGGCCACGAGCCTGGTTCTGGAACAGGACGACTAGAAGGCGCTAGTCGCCATGCACACGGTCGACATCATAGGCCGCCACCGTCGCCAGGTTGACGATATCGCCCACCGTCGCGCCCAGTGACGCGATCTGCACCGGCTTCTCGAGACCCAGCAGCATCGGCCCGATCACGGTCGCCCGGCTCATCGATTCCAGCAGCTTGGTCGAGATCGACGCGGCATGGATCGCCGGCATCACCAGCACATTGGCCGGGCCTGTCAGGCGCGAGAACGGATAGAGCAGGGAATGGCCCGGATTGAGCGCGATATCGGCATTCATGTCGCCCTCGTACTCGAAGTCGACATCGGGCATCTGGTCGAGGATCGCCACGGCTTCACGCACTTTCTCGCCGCGTTCACCCATCGGGTTGCCGAAAGTGGAATATGACAGGAAGGCCACGCGCGGCACGAAACCCATGGCGCGCACGGCGGCGGCGGCTTCCAGCGCAATGTTCGCAAGCTCTTCGCCGACCGGCAGTTCGGTCACGCTCGTATCGGCGATGAACACGGTCCGGCCCCGGTTGATGACCATGGACATGCCGATCAGGGCCTTGCCCGGCAGCGCATCGAGCACCAGCAGCGCGTCATTGAGGGCCACGTCATAATTGCGGGTCACACCCGTCACCATGCCGTCGGCATCGCCATTCTTCAGCATGCAGCAGCCGAAAATGTTCCGGTCCTGGTTCACCAGGCGCTGCACGTCGCGCTTGAGATAGCCGTCCCTTTGAAGGCGCGAATAGAGGAAGTCGGTATAGACCGGGTTATTGTCGGACAGGCGCGCATTGATGATTTCTAGCGTGCCGGCCGGCACGCCCATCTGCTCCATGCTGCGCTCCACCTGGGCCTCGCGCCCGATCAGGATCGGGTGGCCGAGGCCCTGGTTCTTGAAGCTGAAGGCGGCCCGCACAACGGCCGGCTCTTCGCCTTCTGCGAACACGATGCGCCGCTGCAGCACCTTGGCGCGGGCCTGCACGCCCTGCAGGAAGGATGCGGCCGGATCGGCGCGGCGCACCAGCGAGGCGCGGTAGGCATCCATGTCGGCAATCGGCTTGCGGGCGACGCCGGTATCCATCGCGGCCTGCGCCACGAAAGGCGGAATGTGCGAGATAAGGCGCGGGTCGAAGGGCGAGGGGATGATATAGTCACGCCCGAATGAGGGGCGTGAACCGTGATAGGCGGCGGCCACTTCGTCAGGCACGTCTTCACGGGCCAGTTCCGCAAGGGCCTGCGCGCAGGCGACCTTCATCTCCTCGTTGATGCCGCGTGCGCGGACATCCAGCGCGCCACGGAAAATGTACGGGAAGCCCAGCACATTGTTGACCTGGTTGGGATAGTCCGACCGGCCCGTGGCGATGATCGCATCGTCGCGGACAGACTTGATGTCTTCCGGCGTGATCTCGGGGTCGGGATTTGCCATTGCAAAGATGATCGGGTTCTTGGCCATCGACTTGACCATGGCCTTGGACACGGCGCCCTTGGCCGACAGGCCGAGGAAACAGTCGGCGCCTTCCATGGCTTCGCTGAGAGTCCGCTTGGAGGTCTTGATGGCGAAGGCGGACTTGAACTGGTCCATGCGCTCGGTGCGGCCTTCATAGACGACGCCGGTGGAGTCACACATCAGGATATTCTCGGCCTTGACGCCAAGGTGCCGGATCAGGCCCGCAACGGACAGGCCTGCGGCGCCTGCGCCGGACACGGCCACTTTCAGGTCCTTCAGTTTGCGGCCCGTGATATGGCAGGCATTGATGATGCCCGCGGCGGCGATGATCGCGGTGCCATGCTGGTCGTCATGGAAGACCGGAATATCGAGTTCTTCGCGCAGGCGGCTCTCGATGATGAAGCAGTCGGGCGAACCGATGTCTTCCAGGTTGATCCCGCCCCAGGTGTCGCCAATATTGCGCACCGTGCGAATGAAATCCTCGACGTCCGTCGTGTCCACTTCGATATCGACGCTGTCAATGTCAGCAAAGCGCTTGAACAGGACAGACTTGCCTTCCATCACCGGCTTGGAGGCCTTGGGGCCAAGATTGCCGAGACCGAGGATCGCCGTTCCGTTGGTGATCACCGCAACCAGATTGCCTTTCGACGTATAGTCGTAAGCCTTGTCCGGGTCTTCCGCGATCGCCAGCACGGGAATGGCGACGCCCGGGCTGTAGGCCAGCGACAGGTCGCGCTGCGTCCCCATCGGCTTGGTCGGCGCCATGGAAATTTTCCCGGGCGTTGGTTTGGAATGGAAATCGAGTGCTTCCTGGTCGGTGAAGCTAGGGCGCTTGGTTGTCATGGAAGGGGGCAGTCCAGTGCTAACGAGTGAAAAGGCGGTTAGCGGCTGACCCTAGGCCCCGCTGCCGGGTGTGCCAACCGCAAAAATGGACCCTATCGTCGCGCTTTCGGGCAATTTCATGGCCGCCCGCAGCGTCAACGCTTTGCGAATCCCCAGCCGAGGCGCTAGCGTTCGGCGTGATGGCCGACACTGCGATTCCCTCATCGAAATCCGCTGCCAAGAGTAGTGAGCCAACGCCGTTCATGGTGCAGTATCTGGGCATCAAGGCCCGGCATCCCGAAGCCCTGCTGTTCTTCCGCATGGGCGATTTCTACGAGCTCTTTTTCGACGATGCGGTCGAAGCGGCCCGCATCCTCGACATCACGCTCACCGCGCGCGGCGAACATGAGGGCAAACCCATCCCCATGGCGGGTGTGCCCTACCATGCTGCGGAGGGCTATCTGGCCCGTCTCATCAAGTCCGGCGCGCGGGTCGCCGTGTGCGAGCAGACCGAAAGCCCGGCAGACGCCAGGAAGCGCGGCTCGAAATCCATCGTCAATCGCGACATTGTCCGCATCGTCACGCCGGGCACGCTGACCGAGGACGCCCTGCTGCCGTCCCGGCAGGGACAGGCCCTGGCCGCCGTGGCGCTGGCGAATGGCGGCGCCGACGCGGCGATTGCGGTCTGCGACGTGTCCACCGGCCGCTTCGATGTGGCGCCGGTCGATCCGGGCGCGCTCGCCGATGCCCTGCTCGGCTGGCCGCTCAGCGAGCTGCTTGTCAGCGCCGCAGACATGGGCAGGCCGGTCATGGCCGCCGTCACGGCTGCATCCGGGGCGCCGGTGACCGAGCGGCCGGCCCGGGCGGCCACGCCGAAATCGGGCGAGGCCCTTCTGAAGCAGACATTTGATGTCGCCGCGCTGGAGGCGTTCGGTGACTTCTCAAAGGCCGAGCTCTCGGCGATCGGCCTGCTCCTCGACTATGTCCAGCTGACCCAGGCCGGCGCCGAGATACGCCTTGACCCGCCCCAGCGTCCTCCGCCCAGCGGGCATCTCGCCATCGATCCGGCCACCCGCGCCAGCCTCGAGATCGACCGGGCGATGAATGGCGCACGCGATGGTTCCCTGCTCGCCACCATCGACCGCACCGTCACCGCGCCCGGCGCCCGCCTGCTCGCCAGCTTTCTGTCGCGGCCTTCGCTGGACCGGGCGGAAATCGAATCGCGGCTTGAGGCCGTGGCATGGCTGCTGACCGAACCGGACATTCTGGACGGATTGCGCAGCCGTCTGAAAGCGGCGCCGGACATCGAGCGGGCCCGCACGCGCCTGCGCCTCGGACGCGGCGGTCCGCGCGACCTGCAGGCGATTGGCCGCGCGCTGCTGGCAGGCGACGAAGCCGCCCGCAGCCTTGAATCCATTGAGGGCGGCGTGCCGGCCCGGATCAGGGACGCCACGCAGGCTCTCTTGCTCGCGAACTCACCGCCGCTTCAGGCCATCGCGTCAGACCTCATGCGGGCGCTGAATGACAGCCTGCCAATGCTGGCAAGGGATGGCGGCTTCATCGCGCCCGGCTGGGACAAGGCCCTGGATGAAGCGCGCGGCCTGCGCGATGACAGCCGGCGCATCATTGCCGAATTGCAGGCGCGCTATTCCAGCGAAACCGGCATTTCCGCACTGAAGATCAAGTTCAACAATGTGCTCGGCTATTTCATCGACGTGCCGGCCCGGCACGGTGAGGCCCTGCTGGCGCCGCCTTTGTCGGACACTTTCATTCACCGCCAGACGCTGGCGGGCAATGTCCGCTTCTCGACACGCGAACTGTCCGATCTTGCCGGGCGCATATCGCGGGCGGAAGAAGAGGCAAGGGCGCGCGAAACCGGCCTTTTTGAGGCCCTGTGCGAACGGGCCGAAGGCCTCAATGAGGCGCTTGCCCGGTCAGCCCGTGCGATTGCCGAACTGGATGTCGCTGCCGCCAATGCTGCCTGGGCGGCCGAATGCGATGGCGTGCGTCCAGCGCTGGCGGACACGCCCGTGTTTGAGGCCACGGGGCTGCGCCACCCGGTGGTCGAAGCGGCGCTGAAGCGAGAGGGGAAGGGGTTCACGGCGAACGATCTGTGCCTCGATGCGGGCGGGGAAGGGGGCGCGCGGCTCCTGCTGGTCACCGGCCCGAACATGGCCGGCAAGTCGACCTATCTGCGCCAGGCCGCCCTCGCGGTCATTCTGGCACAGGCGGGCTGCTTCGTTCCCGCGCGCTCGCTGACGCTGGGCCTTGCCGACCGGGTCTTCTCGCGCGTCGGCGCCTCGGACGATCTCGCGCGCGGCCGGTCGACCTTCATGGTTGAGATGGTGGAAACGGCAGCGATCCTGACGCAGGCAACCCCGCACAGTTTCGTCATCCTCGATGAAGTAGGCCGCGGCACGTCCACCTATGACGGCCTTGCCATTGCCTGGGCGGCGGTGGAGCATCTGCACGGCGTCAATGCCTGCCGCGCCCTGTTCGCCACCCACTATCACGAGCTGACACAGCTTGCCGGGGATCTTCCCGGCGCGGCCAATGCGTCCCTGCGCGCGCGCGAATGGAAGAACGACCTTGTCTTCCTGCATGAAGTCCAGCCCGGTCCGGCCGACCGGTCCTATGGCGTTCAGGTTGCGCGCCTTGCCGGCCTGCCGAAACGCGCCGTGGCGCGCGCCTCGCAGATCCTGAAACGCCTTGAAGCCGATCCGAAAGCGGCTGAAAGCCTGCCGCTCTTTGCATCCGTGGCCGAGCCGGACACGGCCTTCAGCACCGAGCAGGCTGATCCGGCCGCCGCCCGCATCCTCCGGATGCTTGAGGATATCGATCCAGATACAATCACGCCCCGTGAAGCACTGGACATTCTCTATCGCCTTAAAGTAGAAGGAAAAATCGTATAAATATCCCATAAAGGGAGTATGCTCTTCATGTATCTGAACGGTTTCAAAAAAGGGGCGCCGGAGGCATCAGCATGACTGACAGGTCAGGAAACCCGGGCAAACCGGCCACCTCGCCGGCTCAGATGCGCCTGGAACTGGAAATGGCGCGCCTCGCAGTGGACCGCCTGTGCCGCACGATTCAGCTGGTCGGCAATGTCGGCGTCACGGATCCGGAAACGGCGGTCGAGCTGGACACGCATCTCGGCTCTGCATTGGCCGCCGCGCACCGGTGGCTGCTCGAGACGCACCTGCGCGCGACCGGAACGGACGTGGCGCCCGCGCACTGAGCCGCTCGTGGCTTACTTGGGTTCGAGGGCCTGCAACAGGCGGACGGCGGCCTCCAGGTCGTCTGCATCCGCGATCTGGTCAATCAGCTTTTTTGCATCACGCCTGAGATCCTTGACCTTGAGGCGTGTTTCGGCCACATGCGATTTCTTGCCCATGGGCTCGAACGGCTCGTAGAAATAGCTGATCGGCTTTTTCAGCGCGATGGCCACTTCGCGCAGGCGGCCCGCCGACATCCGGCTGTGGCCGGCTTCGTATTTCTGGATTTGCTGGAAAGTGACTCCGAGAAGCTGGGCGAGACCGTCCTGGGTCAATCCCATTTCGCGGCGCCCCTGACGCAATTGCTGGCCAACGAAGCGATCCGCGTCGGTCGGCTTTCGGGCATCGTGGCCACCTGGGCTATTTGTTTTAGGCATGATAAAATCCACTACTCCGTATATGTTATTCAAAACAAGGAGTTTGAGCAGGCATTTGTTCCGGCAAGGCGCTGCAACAGGGTATTTAACTGCAGTGAAGCACCGCAATCGCTCCCGACAGGGACATTTGCGCGGCGAGCGCCTATTCGATGGCGCCGCCCAGCGCGAGATAGAGGGTGATCCGCGATTCAACCTGCGACCGGCGAAGCGACAGCAAGGTCCGGTCGGCCTGGAAACTGCGCTGCCGGAAGGTCAGCACATCCAGCAGGTCGATGGCGCCTTCCTTGTACTGGATTTCAGCAAGCTGGAGTGTTTCGCGGGCGTTCTTTGCAGCTGTCTCGACGAAGGCAGACCGGTTGCGCAAGGTCTCGACATCGTCGAGCCGCCCTTCCACATCGGCATAGGCATCAAGCACCGTGGCGCCGTAATTGGCGAGCGCGATCTGGCCGCTGGCCTCGGCCGCCGCGATCCGGGCATCGGTCAGGCCGCCATCGAACAATGTGTCGGCCAGCCGCAGACCGAGCGAGAGGGCGAGGGCGGCCGGGTCGAGCACATCTGCGAGATCGCTCGTGGCACTCGACACGCCGCCTGACAGGGACAGGCCCGGCCAGCGGCTCGCCCGCGTCACGTCTGTGCTGGCAAAGGCCGCGCGCACGCCGGCTTCAGCCGACAGGACATCCGGGCGGCGCCTCAAAAGGTCGGCAGGCTGGCCTGCCAGCACCACGTCAACGACGACAGGCAAGGCATCGGTCACCGTCATCGTGCCATCGGGATAGCGCCCGAGCAGGACTTCCAGCGCGCGGATGGCGCTGCGCTGCGAGGCGAGCGCCAGTTCCAGCGAGTCGCGCGCGTTCGCCACATCGGATTCAGCCAGCACCTGTTCGCGGCGGTCGGCGGCGCCCAGTTTGTAGCGCACGTCGACAATGCGCAGCGTCTCTTCCTGAGCTGCCAGGGTCGCGCGCGTCAGGGCCACCTGATGGCGCGCGTCAATGGCGACGGCATAGGCGCGCGCAACGCCGGCAGTGAGTGATTCGCGGCTCGCCCGGTAGACGGCCCTGGCGCTTTCGAGATCGTATTGCGACGCGAGGATGTCAGAGCGGATCGCGCCCCAGAGGTCAGCTTCCCAGCTGGCATCAAGGCTTGCCGTGTATCGCTCCGTCAGATCGAAATCCTCAAAGTCGGAAGACCCTGACGCGCCTGCGCTGGCGCCAATGCCTGGCAGCAGCCCGGACCGGGACTGGCGCAGGAAGGCTTCAGACCGCCGTACGCTTTCGGCACTGGCGCGCAGGCCGGGATTGGCCGCGAGGGCCTGTTCCATCAGCGCCAGCAGCGCCTCGTCGCGGATGATCCCGGCCCAGGTGTCAGCCACCTCACCATCGACTTCCGGTCCGAAGGCCCAGGCCTCCGGCGCGCTCAGCGCACTCGCTTCCTGCGAAATCAGGCTGCCGGGTTCGGCTGGCGTTTGCGTCGAGTTGCACGCAGACGCCAGGGCAGCCACAAGAACCAGCGCAAGGGCAGGGGTAAGCTTATTCATGTCGAAGTGCCTCGATGGGGTTGAGCCGCGCCGCCTGCCGGGCGGGAAAGAATCCGAAGAACAGGCCGATCAGTGCCGACGCGCCAATCGCTATGATCGCGATGCGCGGGGAAATCTCAACAGGAAACTCCCCCAGTTTCGCGGCAAGTTGCGCCGCGCCCACGCCAAGGGCAGATCCGATCAGGCCGCCGACGAGGCAGAGCGCCAGCGCCTCGGCTAGGAACTGGCCCAGAATGTCCATGCCGCGCGCGCCAACCGCCATGCGCAGGCCGATTTCCCGCGTGCGTTCCGTCACTGACACCAGCATGATGTTCATCACGCCGACGCCGCCCACGATCAAGGATACGGCGGCGGTAAAGGCCAGCAGCACGCCGAATGTCGCCTGCGTGCTGGACCGGGCGCGAATGAAATCGGCAATGTTGAACACGCGGAAATCGTCGGCGCCGCCGGGCGCGATGCGGCGGATCTCGCGCAGCCGCGCCTCCAGCTGTTCCTGCGCCTGCGTCATGTCGTAACCAGCCGTGATTCCCACTTCCATGCCTGTCACATATTTCGCGACCGTCGGGTTTCCACCTGTAATGCGGTTGCGGGCGGTGTTGATGGGCACGATGACAAGGTCGTCGCGGTCGCCGCCGGGGCCCGCAGATGCCCCGCGCGTTTCCAGCACGCCGATGATTTCCAGAGGCACATTATTGGCCCTTATCGTCTGCCCTACCGGATTGGTGCCTTCAAACAGATTGTCGGCCACGGTCCTGCCGATGATCGCGACGGCGGCCCCGGAACTCACCTCGCGCTCGTCGAAGAAGCGCCCTTCGGCGGTCTGCAGCGACTGGGTGATGAAATAATCGGTATTGGTGCCGTAGAGGCTGGTCGACCAGTTGTCCTGGCCGGAGATCACGGTGACCGAGCCGGAATTGCGGGCGGCGACGGCGGTGACGAATGGTTCCTGCCGGATCAGATCGATATCGGCGTCGGTAAACGGCTGGTCGGAGGAGGCGCCGCTCGAGCGCGGACCGCCCCGCGACGCGCCGGGATAGATCGTCAGGTTGCTGGCGCCGAGGCTCGCGATCTGGTCGTCGACCTGTCTGGCGGCGCCTTCGCTGATCGCCATCATCGCCATCACGGATGCGACGCCGATCATGATGCCCAGCATGGTGAGAAAGCTGCGCAGGGGGTTGGCCATCAGGGCCTCAAGGGCCGAACGCAGGGCGACGCCGATTTTCATACGCGTGTCCTCTCATCCCGTTCGACCTGTCCATCACGGAAATGGATCTGGCGGGCCGTATAGGCGGCGACTTCGATCTCGTGCGTCACCAGGATGACCGTGATGCCCTGGCTGGCGAGGCCGGTCAGCAATTCCATGATCCCTGCGGATGTCTTCGTGTCCAGCGCGCCGGTCGGCTCGTCGGCCAGCAGGATGGACGGGCGTCCGGCCAGCGCGCGGGCAATCGCCACGCGCTGCTGCTGGCCGCCGGATAATTGCATCGGCCGGTGGTCCATCCGGTCGCCCAGACCGACCAGTTCCAGGCATTCACGCGCGCGGGCGGTGGGCTCTGCAACCGGCTTGCGGGAATAGAGCAGAGGGAGTTTGACATTGGCGAGCGCGCTGGCGCGGTGCAGCAGGTTGAACTGCTGGAAGACAAAGCCGATCGTTGAATTCCTGAGATCGGCCAGCTCATCGCGGTCAAGCCGGGACAGGGGCCGGCCCCGAATCGTAAGTTCACCGCTCGTCGGCACGTCCAGCGCGCCGATCATGGTCATCAGGGTCGACTTGCCCGATCCTGACGGCCCCATGATGGCGGTCATCTCGCCTTCGGCGAAATCGAGATTCACCCCACGCAGGGCGAAGACGTCCTGCGTGCCCATGCGGTAGACCTTGGTCAGGTCCCGGCAGGTGATGAGGGGGGCCGCTGCGTCCGGCATGCCTATTTGTCCGTCGCGGCAAAGGTCAGACGGGTGACGAACGTGTCGCCTTCATCTGCGCCGCGCAGGATTTCGACATTCTGCCCGTCAGACAGTCCGACCGAGACAGACACGGTTTTCAGCGTGCCGTCGCCGACCGGCTGATAAAGGTCCACCTGGCGCCGGGACGCGCGCTCATTCAGGGTTTTCTGCACCAGTGCCAGCTCATCGCGGCTGAGATTGTCGCGCAGCACCTTGTCCATGCGTGACTGGATCTTCTCGCGCATGCCGGCCCGGTCGAATGTCGCGCCGGCCTCGCCCATGCTCGCGCGCACCTTCTCCATCTCGGCGCGGATTTCCGACTCGATCCGTGTCCTGCGCTCGGGCGCGAGGTCGAGCCCCGCCAGCATTGCCTCTGCGGGGCTGCCGGCCTCGCCGCCCGGCCGTGCGACGCTGCGCGCCTGCCCGCCGCTCCCGGTGTCGCCCGAAATCACGGTGACGCCCTCGCTTGGCGGCCGGAACCGGATCGCCGATTCGGCAAGGCGCAGCACGCCTTCGCGCTTCTCGGCGGTGATTTCGACATTCGCCGTCATGCCCGGCAGCAGGCGGCCTGACCGGTTCTCTGCCGCAATCACAACCGTATAGGTCACGACATTCGACAGGGTTTCGGAAGCAAGCCGCACCTGTTCGACCGTGCCGGTAAAGGTCTCGTTCGGATAGGCGTCGACCTTGAACGTGGCCGGGTCGCCCGCATCGATCCCGCCAATATCGGATTCGACCACGGCCGCATCGATACGGATGTCTTCAAGATTCTGCGCAATCTGGAACAGGATGGGCGCCGAGAATGAGGCGGCCACTGTCTGGCCGACATCGACGGAGCGTTCGATCACGACGCCATCAATCGGCGAGCGGATGATCGTGCGGTCAAGGTCGAGCTGCGCCGACTGCAGGCTCGCCTGGCGCTGGCTGAGTGTTGCCTGCGACGCACGCAGCTGCGCGCGCGACACGTCAAGCGCGGCCCTGGCGACGGCAAGCGCCCGCTCGGCATCTTCGAGGGAGGATTGCGCAATGGCGTCCTGGGCATACAGCGCCTGGACACGGCGGTAGTCCCTTTCGGACTGGGCCAAGCTCGCCTCGGCCGACGCGATATTGGCTCTCTGGACGTCAAGGCTGGCCCTTGCGCTGGCAATGTCTGCCTGCGCCGAGGCGACGCGGCTCTCGAATGTCTGCGGGTCGATCCGTGCGATGATGTCGCCTTCCTTCACTTCGGAATTGAAGTCGGCGTCCAGTTCGATGATCTGCCCCGAAACCTGCGAGCCGACCTCCACGGTTGTCAGCGCGCGCACGGCGCCGGAAGCCGTGACCAGGCGCGCCACGTCACCGCGCTCAACCCCGCTCGTCTCGAGGGTGAAATCGCCGGGCTTCGCCGCGCCGTTACCGCGCAGGAAAAGGGCCCAGAAGGCGATCAGCGCCGCGAGGCCGCCCAGGGCGTAAATCAGTTTCTTGTCGATCTTGCGGGTCAATGTCGTGCTCTCGCTCTCGCGTCCGGGTCAAAGCCTCATCCGGCCGCCCCACGCGGGGTGCGGGCCGGGCGAATGCGAATGTCATGTGGAGCGTTGCAACGCACCTGCCAGATCAAACGCCCGGCGGACACGAATCCGTCGGCGCGCGCTGCAGTTATCGCTGGCAAGAGCGCATCTGTGGACGGCGGCCCCTTGGCAAGAGATTTTTTGGCGGTCATTTGCAGTTTGGCCGATAGCGGGCATCTGTTCGGCCTATTTGGGCGGCTTTCAGATGCCGCTGGCCATCATGCGTTCCG
>Ga0209347_1001224_pt1 | contig 44867 bp, 53 predicted proteins | sample AutmiccommuBRH23_FD_187382 | JGI IMG/M metagenome (GOLD analysis project Ga0209347, IMG submission 187382) | Deep subsurface microbial communities from Mt. Terri, Switzerland - Autotrophic microbial communities BRH/23 (SPAdes) (version 2) | ecosystem: Environmental > Aquatic > Deep subsurface >... | reverse complement strand
CTGACCGGACGGGCCGCCAGATGGGCGGCAACGATGGCGCTCGGCCTGTCCTCCGACACCAAAAACCCTGCCGCCAACTTCAGGCGAAACGCCGTTCATATGGCGCCCCGTGAGAAAGCCAGGCTAGGCGGGGTAGGGTTTGGTTCGTGTCCTGAATTGAAATCGCGTGGATGCTGGATTCCCCAATCCAGGCCGCTCTTAATCGTTCTGTGAGCCTCATCTGGATCTTTGCAGCGCTGGGCGGCGGCCGCCTCAAGCCTGCTCTCAGCCTCCGAGCGTTCCAGCCAACCGGCACCGACCATCGAGCCAATTCTGTAAGCAGCATTGTGAAGTGTTCCATTCGATGTGCCTTCTGCAGCCGATAGGATAGCGGCACATTCCGAGTCCAACGCGCGCTCGATATATTTTGGGGATGGTCGTCGGCTCGAATTGAACGCATCGCCATTCACGCAGCTCATTTCGCGGCTCCGCAATCCGAAGTGGAACGGCGCCGGTTTTCTTCCAGCCATTTGTTGAGATCGGCGGGATCGTAAACAACGCGCCGCCCAAGCTTGACGTACTGAGGCCCGCCACCGAACACGCGAAGCTTCTCAAAAGTGGAAACGCTAGAGCCGCAGTAGTCGGCCGCCTCGGAAGTGCGCAACATCTTGCGCTGGAGAGGGGTAGCATTCTGCATCGTCTTGCCAGCTCTTCTGAAACCGGGAAACGCCCGGACCGTGAAGGCAAGCTAAAAGAGTTTCTGTGGGAATGCGGTCAGTAATGATCAGTAACTGTCAGAAACCTATGCGTTGCACTCTTTCTTCAAGCCAGCCAGCCATTTCGCAAATCTAGGCTTAATGGCATTGATCGACGGTGCCGAGGACCACTCAACCTCTGCCCACTCCATCAAGCGTCTCGGCAGCTGCTGTTCAGTTTCGTAATCCGGAATGCCTTCAACATGTATTATCCGAAAGAGTTCCCCGGCCATCTCGTCCCACGGATACTTGTCAGGCCGTCCACCGCTTGAACGCCTTTGTCGTACCTGTTCAATTTCCTTCTTCACCGCATCTTCGTTCTGCTCAGGACTGCCGGCATGATCCTTCTTCTCACAGAATTTATCAAAATCTGCAGCATGTAAGAAAAGCCAGTGCCCGTCCGCCGTCGGCAAGGTCTTGGAATAGGGAGCATCAGGCATTAAGCGGCAGGTATCAAACCTCGTCCAGCCCCCTTCCAAGTTCCATAAGTGCCATTCGCATTCATTGAAAGCACCGCCTTCGGGTGCACGTATCGCCGATCTCATTACATTCGCCCTGCAAGCGAGCGCGATACGACGTGCAGTGTAGACGTAGGGCATAAATCGATCCCAACTTTCGTCTGCCAACTGTTTGATAATCGCACGAGCCTTCGCCCATTCGATCTGTGTGGGAAACTCATCCCTCACACCAAAAGAGGCCAAGCCGCCCATCCCGTTGTTGGGCTGATCAAGCACAGATACTGCGCGCATGACATCTGAATGAGGGGTATACAGGGTCAGTGTCTCGGGCAATTCCCAAGCCAACTCAGTCATTGGCGAGCTATCGGACCAGTTATCACCGTGTTGGATTCGTCCCAGACGAAGCAAAGCGCGAGCTGCAAAGATATGGTCGCCTGCATCATCGGGCCAATTTTGTGGCGACATCCAAAATGCGATGCGTGGCTCTTTGGCTCCCATCAATGCGTTCAGAAGCCTGTTGTGCGGCGGGTTCATTCCAGCTGCCTCCAAAGTCGATCGATTCAGCCCTGTCTCATTTCATCACGAATGAGAAGTTCCAGGCAACACGATGACCGTTTAGACTGTGCGGCGTGGTTCTTCACATTTGTCGGTAACAGCCGGAATGACTAATTGGGATCAGTGATTGTTGTCTGTGCTCAGCGGGGAGGATCGAGGCCGGTGGATTGCTCGGACAACGATGACCAATCGGACCAGCAGGAGAACGTTGGCGCGAAGCTTCAAGCCGCGAGGCGGGCTGCTCGTGAGCGCTATCAGCTCATCGCCGAAGCTTTGAAAGCGGAAGCAGGAATCAAGCGACATTACACCCACAAGCTCATTGCGGGTCTCGCATGGTCCGACGAGGCAAAGATTCTGGCACCACAAGGAGTAACCCGACGCCAGCTCTATGTGCTCGCGCATGAGTGCGCACACGTCGTGCTTCACACCGGCCCGAATGCGGTATGGAAGCCTGGTCATATCAAGGAACATGAAGCGGAGACTTATGCGCACCGGGCATTCGAGCGATACGGATTAGCGGTTCCGCCGCAATCCGCACGATGGGCACGCGATTACGTGGGAGAATGGATTATGAAGGATCAGGCAGACGGAATTGCGATCTGCCCTATGGCAACCGAGTTTGCTGCTGGAAAGCGATCCCCTCTTGACCCGCTGCCCGCGGTCGATGGGATGCCACCGCGCGATTTTTCCAATCGCCTTGATCGCTTCATCGCGAAAGGTAGCCAGACGATGATTGAGCAGGAGGCCGCCAGGCTTGAGGAAGAAGGTCTTTCCGTCGGCTCAGATAATCTGCCGAATGCATGCGCTACCTGTTGGTTCTTCGAAGCCAAAAGTACTGAAGGTTGGCATCACGGAACATGCAAAGCTTTTGCTATAGGCACAAACTTTGCGAGGTTCGATGAAAATCACTGCGGCAATGGGCGGGCGTGGCGTCCCCATCCGGGCCTACTGGTCAAATACAGCTACGCTCATCACCAGAGAGGTGGCTTCTGGTCCCGCTTAGGTAACGCGATCATTGACCGGATTTCCGGCCGCTACCGCCATCAGCAAAGCCCTGAAGGCCAGTCTAGGATTAAGGCCATCGAGTACCGGACTAAAAGCGATTGAAGACAGGAGCCTATCTTGAAAAGCTAAAACGCTCCTTTCCGGTCCTAGTAGTCCTAGTAAGGCGTTGCCTCTGGCGTTCGCCGTGATGCATCTTCCAACAGGGGAAGAAATCTAATTAAGGCATACCGTGATTGCAGTGTTGAGGGGGCCAATGTGAAATCGTCAGACCAAACGTGCGCGTTCGAATTACGATTACTCGCTGATGGAATGGATGCCACAGCTCATCGAATGCGGGTTCCGGATGTAGTGGACGCTTTGCAAGCAACATCAAACATCGCGCGTCGAGCAGCAATATTTTCGACTACGAGCCGGACTCAGATCGGGCCAAATGATTCGCGCAACTGTGAAGTGCATGTAAGCGCACCGCGCGATGGCTCAATCTTCTTCGATTTTTCAGTGATGGTCGGGCAAGCCTTGCTCGTTGATCTTACCGCAGACGGTGTGAAGGCAACAATAAAAAATGCCTTCGAGCTGGCTACGGGGCGTTTTAGAGGTCCCATCGAACCTGAGGATCCGCAAAATGACTTGAGCGAGGTGCTTCACGCTTCATTCGTTCAGATGGCAAACGTGATCGGAAGAAGTGCGGGCCGTGTAACGGTCAGCGTGAGAGGGGCCAATGAGCAGTGGGAAAGAGTATTTCTGATTGACTCTGATGCAAAGCGGAGTCTGACCGCTGACAACGTGGGTGACGGCCTAGTAACAATCAGTGGGGTTGTCAGCGCGCTGAACGACGAGACAGGCAAAGGCATCTTCGAGATTTCAAGTCTCCCCGAGAACATCCAGACTGCTTCTCGAAGAGTCAGGTTTTGGACAAGTCAGACGAGCGAGGCTCGTGATTTGCTCGGCCAAGACGCTCAGAAAGTAATCCCGGGCCTTTCAACCAACCTCATGCTGAACAATCAAGGGACATTCAACGGTCAAAAGACCATCGACGTCAAAGCGCGGCCAATTCTGGCCTCAAACGGACGGCTAAAGCGCCTCATCATTGAAAGCTTACTCTAGTTTTCTGCAGAGCCGCTGAAATTGCCCCAGCTACCCGTTCAGAACTCGCTCTCAGCGGATCGGCCGACAAGTGCGCATAGCGTTGCGTGGTTTGCATATTAGAATGGCTGAGGAGCCCCTGGATCATCTGTAGCGGCAGGCCGTCGATAGCGCCCCAGGACGCAAAAGTATGCCGTAAGTCGTGAAGGCGGACGTCATCGAGTCCGGCAGCTTTGCGGATGCGCCGCCAAGGCTTCTGCAGATTCACGAGATGAGCGCCCGGCTTCTCGCCGCAGATCACATATGGGTTGCCTGCCAGTCTAGGGAGGTTCGCCAGCACTTCAACGGCCGGCGGATTGAGATAGATGCTTTTGCGGCCAGTCTTTGAATCGGAAAGCCTCAAGTGCTGACGTTCAAGGTCGACCATCGACCATTCGAGTTCGAGCATCTCCGATAGCCGCGCTCCCGTCAGCGCAAAGAGCCGGATAGCAGCCACGACGAAGGGAGAGCTGACCGTGAAGCGCTGTTCGGCCGGCACGAGATGTTTTGCGGTTGGCCGCGATTCATCGACCTGCCAAGGCAGACCATCGGTTTCAGCCTGTTCCAAAACCGCCCCCAAGCGAGCCAGCTCATCAGCGGACAGAAAGCGCTCTCGCCCCTTTTCGGCGAACTTCTGCACATGCCTGCAGGGGTTTGAGTTGTCCGGTCGAAGGCCCAGCGACTCGCACCAATTAAAGAACTTGGAGAGGACTGAGAGGAACCGGTTCGCTTGATAGGGGTGCTGCTTCATTTCGTAATGCAGACGAGAAATGTTAGCACGGCTGATGTCCGTCACCAGCCGGTTCCGGAGCGCGCTGGGCAGATGCAACTTGATAACGCGACGATATTCGATGGCAGTCTTCTGCTTGAGCTTGGCATCGGCATATTCGCAAAGAAATTTGTCAATCGAATTCCCGAAGGTCTCGGCAGCCCGGACCTTGTCACGCTGAAAAGCCGGGTCGCTGCCTGCCTGTGCCTCTCCCAACAGGATCTTGGCTTCTTTGCGGGCTTCGTGCTCGGTCTTTAATCCATGCTGGCCAATCGTGATCCGTCTCGTTCTGCCCTTTCGGCCTCCGACACGATATTGGGCCAGATAAACGCGCTTGCCGGCCGGCGTAACCTTGACGCCGTAGCCTGGCAGCTTGTCGTCCCACAAGTATGTGTCGTGGTCGGCAGCGGCAATGGCCTCAACCGAAGCCTTCGAAATCCGCCCCTTGGCCATCTGCGCTCCCCGTGCTTACTAGAGCTTCCAGTAAGCACATAGTAAGCACGCAGAGAGGAAGCTACAAGAAGCATCAGGAAGCCACTGGCGAAAAAACGTATAAAAAACAGTCAGTAATGCAGGGGGAGGAAATCGGAGGAAACCGGGAGAACCTAAGAACTCGAAATTTGTAATCAGGGGGTCGGGAGTTCAAGTCTCTCCGGGGGCACCAATAATTTCAATGACTTAGCGTGATTACAGGTTGGTCCCTGCGGGGTGCAAGGGCTGCCTTAGGGCTGCGTAGTTGCCTCAGAACACTTTAAAAACGTTTAGGAGCAAGACCTCCAAGTGGTGTGCGACCGTGTTCGTACCGAGCTTCAATGAATTAGGGTGACCGCATCCGTTGCGACGGTCGAGACAGTTCCTCAGCTCTGTTTTAACGTTCTTCTGTAGTACGGAGATGTTTACCAAGCGGTCGAGGAAATCCCCTTCCTTCATCCGCCCGAGGTCATCGGCGGTCTTCGCCGGTTTCCAACGAACATCTGCAGCCAAGGCTGCCGAATTAAACGCCGTCAGATGATATGCCACGACGTGCTTTTGCAGAACGTCGACCGCCGCTAACCAAGACATGACGATTGCAGAACGGTAGAGTTCCGCCTCATAGCACTTGATCGCCTCTTCTGCGAATGCACGCGTGTCCGGATCGGCAATTGAAGGCAGTTCGGCCCGTAGGTCATTAGCCACCTGAATGGCAGCAGGGCTCAGCTGTTGCACTCCGAGGTTGCGCAGGTGCTGCTTGCCGACCTCGGTGAGCGTCCAGCCGTTGCCGTCATGGATGGCCAGACCGTTCGACTTACTGAGTGTACCCGAGGGATTCCAACTGTCCTTGATGCGCAGCCCTCCTTCGAGGGCTCGGCTTCGTATGTCCTTTACTGCGCAAGGGGCATCGAAGGTCGCCAGAACCAGCAGAAGCTTGTCTAGCTGCCGCAGGTTTTTCTGATGGAGCCACGTCCTCAGATCATCCGGCTTCAGCAAACCGGGTCTCCAGGTCTTGGCGCCAACTTGGCGTCAACGCATAGTTTCCGTCGTGGCTCTCCCTAAGTACGCCGGACTTCACAAGCGACTGAAGCGTCTTCGAAAAATTATTGGCGTCGCTCTTTTTATAGAAGCCGGTCGCTTCCTTCATGGCATCATGGAGGTCGTTCCGGCTGAAACGATCAGTCCCCTTCACCAGCGTCAGGAAGGCGGTACCTGCGATCATCAGGTCGCGACCGCTTTTCGCGCCGAGCAGCATAGCAGTATTACGCATCGAGTGGTCGAGTTGCCTTGCAGGATCCGCGTGATCTGCGAATTTATTCTCGATCCCAATAAATCACAGCAAATCCCGCGCAATCACTCGACTGGTTAATGCCGGTCCGGGGTGCCATTGCGCGTGGCTTTTGGCATGGGCATGTTCCGGTTATCGGCAATCGGGCCGGCGGCCTGATTGCCGCCGCTGGCGCGCTCCCCAGCGGCACGACGGATAATGTCCGTCTAACCATTCTTGCGATATTGCTCCGTGCCGTCGGGCTTCCCGAGCAGTACCCCCAAGCTCGTTTCAGTCTTTGGCTCCAGTCGGAGGGAGTGTTCGATAACGTCAGGGCAGCGATCGAAGCCGGCGGGAAGTCATTCGAACGGGAACTCAACAACCTCTATGTCAGCGGTCCTATTGCGCGGGCGGACATGGCATGCGACAGCCAGTTCGCCGCAAGCGAGGCCGAAGCAGTTGCTCAAGGCGCAGTTTCCACCGCAGACCTCTGACATCACGACCGACGACTTCCTTCGCGTGACGAAGGAGGTGCTACATCTTGCGGGGCGTGATGGTCGTATGTCCTTGCGCGCTACTCGTGCTCGACGAAGTGCAGCAATACATTGGAGAGTCGAACGACCAGGTCAGCAGTCGATAAGTTCAACAGCCTGTTAAAGGGGATCGCTATTGCGATCGAGGGTCGCGAAGCGGTTTATCTACCTCGATCTGCCTTATTACACTAAGCTTTTGATCTCCCAAACTGAAGGATCAGCGTCAATGACTGAGAAGCCAACGGACGTCCAGGAGTACGATGCCATAGTGTCGGTTATCCAGCACTACATCAACGGCGCCAAGTCCGGCAAAGGTGCGGAGATGAAGCCGGCATTCCACGAGGATGCGACGATTTTCGGATACGTGGGTCCAGATTTGTTCGCTGGACCGATCCAGAAGCTCTACGAGTGGAATGACCAAAACGGACCAGCCCCGGATATTCAATCCCGTATCACAAGCGTTGACGTAACCGAGACGATCGCCACTGTTCGGCTTGAAAGCGATGATTGGACCGGCTACCGGTTCACAGATATGTTTACACTTTTAAAGTTCGATGGTCAGTGGAAGATCATGAATAAGGTCTTTCACCTGCACGGTTGAGATCCGTTTCAACCCGATCTTGTTGACCCATTTTGAAGAAGAGGTCGCTCCGCGCGATGGAAGCGATAGCCAGGCCGGAATAGGCCCTGGCCGAAAGAGTCGCGGTGTCAGTCGGTACCCGGACCGCGTTCGATCGCTTCCATGTCTTCGTCCGAAAACCCAAAATGGTGGCCGATTTCGTGTACGAGGACATGGCGAACGACATCCCTCACAGGCATGCCATTCGACTTCGCGTATTCCAGGATCGGTAGCCTATAGATCAGTATCGTGTCGGGACGAGTGGGAAGATCGTAGATGCTTCTCCGAGTAAGGCTGACGCCGTGGTAGAGCCCCAGGAGCTCAAGCGGCTCCGACAGATAAAGCGCTTTCAGCGTGTCTTCGTCGGGCAGTGTCGACGCTACGATGGACACTCCCTGACAAGCCTCCCGAAATTGTGTCGGCAGATCCAGCAAGGCGGCTTCAACACAAGCTGTGAACTCGTTCTCATCCATGTTTCAGCTATCTGGGTTTCAAACCGGGCGTCAAGCGCTCGCTCGTGTAACCGTTCCGCCATAAATCTCTGTTGAGAGCTGTCGACGGCTCCTCAAGGGACTCATGGCCTGACAAGTCCACTGGAGTGGACGGGGGTTCACGGCCTGCCGGATTGTCACACACGGGTTCCGCCTCCTCTGGTGCTTGGACGGCGGCGAAGCGATCCTCTAGAGCCGCTGCACCGAAGAGAGCGGTCGAAACGCTTTTCGAAATCCGAGAGGACGGAACCAAACAGGTTGAAGTTGCGGAGACAGGCGCTCCAGGACCTTCTCGTGTTAGCCGCCCAGGTACCTGCCTGCCTGTTCCGGCGCCAGGCTGTCGATGTAGCCAAGCAGGTCCCGAACATCGTTGAGGGAGAAATCGAAGCCTGCCATCTCATCGTGGCCTTCGATGGTTCCGGTTTTGGCTGCATCGGTAAGCATGTTGATCGGGAATCTGCGATGAAGATCCCGAAACGCCGTATCGGCATTGGCTCTGGTGGGAATTTGATCGTCTCTGGCAATGGCGTGGCATTCCGCGCAATTGGCCTGGGCGATTGCCCGCCCGTTTTCCAGGTTCACTACCGCTGCTCCGTCTTCTGCCGCGGCCATGACCGCAGCAGTCAGAAGAAAGCCGCACAGCGCCGCCTGCAGCGCAGTCCAGTAGTGAAGGCCTGCCATCAGCTCCGCTTGCCCAGTTAACTTCGCCCACGTTGACCCGCGTCTCTCCCGACGCGGGTCCCTTCCAAGTGCGCCTGCGACATCCACGATGACAGAATTCGTCATGTGCGCAAGCGAGGACCTGCATGCCATTTCCAGCGTTAGAACCCGATGCGTTGCTGGCTCGTTACTTCTCCTGGATGCTCTCCAGATAAAGCGCCAGTTCAAAAATCAATGCACTGACCATGACCGGCTCTTCGTGATCGCGAAACGCTTCCCCCCATGCGGGCATGTCGCGCGACCCATGACCTGCGACCTGGCCCCCATTGCGGATGATGTCGGCAACCTTGCCCAGTGGAAAGCCGCCGTTGTTACGCTTCGAGATCTGCCCGTCTCAAGATCTGAGACGAATAGTTGTTTGTTCCAGCGATCATAGGCGATGTTGCCGAGTGCCGCGCCGGTATTGTCGCGGCTGCCGAGCCTGATGGTCGCAAAGATCTCAGGTTTGTAGTCGTTGGCCGCGCTGAGCGTGTAAACGGTCCCAGGACCGCCGCTTTCTCCCCACATGCCGTCCATCCAGCCGCCGCCACTCGCGGCGCGATGCAGCCCGAAAGCGGACGTTGAGGTAACATAGATGTTAGGGGCTCCGGCATCGTCCAGCGCAACGCCGAAAATCTGTCCGACCTGCGCGGCAGTGACGGGATTTCGCTGCGGTTCATTAAGCCAATGCTGACCCTGCGGCGGCTGGCCTGGACTGCGAAGATCGACGATGCTCCCGACCGTCCCGTCCGGGTCGATTGCGGTGGCGGCACCCGCGCCGGTCGCCCCTGAGAAGCGGGTCACGAAACCCTCGCCTGGACTGAGTCCCTTTTCCTCCGCGCTTGGCATCTCGCTGAAGCCGGTGAAAATCAAACAGGCCAATGTAAGGCTCGCCAGCGATCTCTAAAGACTGCGGGCTTTCGATTGAGAGAAGGGAAATAGTTCGGCAGGAGGCAGGGTCGACGAGGACATAATGGGACTCGCTTGTTCAGTGGAGTGCATACTGAACGGAAATCGAACCGCGATTGGCATTGATGCACATCAATTGGACGTCGGATTTAATCATGGTGATATCTAATTCGAGAAAACGTTGACATGAGTCGCATTTATCTCAATTTCGCCTGATTGCAGGTCGCCTCCGCAAACGTGATGTCTGCAAGAATTCTCGGTTGCACACTGGAGGTAGCACCACAAGTCGGTCAGAGCGAGTTCAAGAACTGCAGGAGTGAACATTGCTCCTGCTTTGGAAGCGCCGCCTGATGCGAAGGGGCGATAGTTTGGGATTATTCTAATTAAAAGGTGTGCGATTTGAAGTGGTTGATGCCTTTTTGCTAATTGACTTGTCGGCTGCTCTGCGATTTTTATGCTGCAAGGGTCAAGCAATGATCCGAGTCCGATGTCGGGGCTTTGAACCCCTTCGATTGGAGTTAACATGACCATGAATACTACGGCTCACAGCGTGCCGGGAGCAGACACGTCCGGCGAACGCCCGACTTCAGAGCCGTCTGTCTCCGAGATCCTCGTCGGCCACGGTTTTCGCGGCTGGATTGCCGGTTATCAAACCGGCGACGTTGGCTGCTGGGAGCGCGTATGGAGACTCTATTCCAACACGATGAGCCCGGCTTCGGCCCGCGTCGTTGTCGGGTGCTTGGCTGCCTTCGCGAAGTCGGTGAACTGCTGCAGCCGGCGCAAGGTTGAAGTCGGGGCGGCCGGACAGTGCGGCTTCTGCCGCGACGAGGTTTTGGCGGTCTCAATGGTCGCTGCCAGCCAGCACAACACATGCCCCGCCATGCGGGCTTGTGCGTTTGCACTCGTGGAAACGGCCTTACTGGATGACGTCCTGCATCACGCAGACACGTTCGCCATAACGCTGCGCAGCCAGCAATACGTGATATCGCCGCGATGGATCGTCAACGCCAACGCATACGTCGATCCGTCGCCGATGCTGCCGCACTGATGGGGGAACTATCGTGATCGTTTGTTCCTGCGCGCGGGTCACCGATCATGACATTGAGCTTGCCTTGCTCGAAATCATGATCGAAGAGAATGCCCCCCTTCCGACCCCCGGCGTCGTCTGGCGTCACCTCCAGAAGCGGCTGGACTGCTGCGGCTGCGCGCCGCTTGCCGTGCACATCATCTATGAGAAGCTCGAGGCTCTGGAGGCTAAGGGACTCGTCTGTCCTTGCGCCTGCGCCAACGCGAAGGATCGAAAGCGCCGGAGCGATGAGCGCAGCGCCGCAAAAGCCAGGCTCGAAGGCGATGTCGTGACAAGCAAAGATCCTTGTGAAGCTTGATTGCCGGGGCCATACTGACCGTACTTTCGCAAACTGATTGCCGGTGCTCGTAGTACGAAAAACCCCCCACGGTGACCAAGGAGGAAATCCCATGAAAGGTGATCAGGCGGTCATCGACGCCTTGAACGAGGCTCTGAAACTGGAGCTTGGCGCAGTCAACCAGTACTGGCTCCACTACCGTCTGCTCGAAGACTGGGGCTTCACCAAGCTTGCCAAGAAGGAGCGCGCGGAATCGATCGAGGAAATGCAGCACGCCGACAAGATTGTCGCGCGGATCATCTTCCTTGAAGGCCATCCCAATCTTCAGCACGTCGCCCCACTGATGATCGGGCAGAACGTCGGCGAAGTGCTCGATTGCGACCTGAAGGGCGAGTGCGTCGCCAGGGAGCATTACATGAAGGGTAGGGAACTCTGCCGCTCGAAGGAAGACTATGTCTCGATGGCGCTCTTCGAGGAGTTACTCGCGGACGAGGAGGGGCACATCGACTTCCTCGAAACCCAGATCGACCTGCTGAAAAAGATCGGCTTCGAGAACTATGGAGCTTTGAACGCGGATTCGGCCGACGAGGTTGATTGACCGCAAGCCACACACGTCTGCAAAGGTCAATTTGCAGACTGGTTTCAATCGCCTCTCTCGCCATGTCTGCGGTTGCGTGCGACGGGGAGAGCTACCCCGAGATGACGCCGAGGTGCCGATCCTGCGGAGCTGGCTCCCGGTAGAGTTAATTTCTCGGTAAGAGCTGTCGGAGAGGCTGGCGGGATGAAAACCACTCCCGACTCGGAAGAAATGAAACGTCGTACGGGCTGGACCAAAGCTCAGCGCGCTGAAGCCCATGGCTGGCCGTCGGTTGAGGTTTATAGCCAGTATCGGGACCCCGCAACGCGGCGCAACGCTGTCGTAGAGCCGGTGATAAAGACGGAAAGATTGCCGCTAAGAAGCTCTATCGCTCCATCTCGAAGGAGCACTTGGAATATCGCAAGCCCAATCACGCCGAGTGGCAGGCGCTGATCGGCTATTTTAGCCCGAGCGAGAAGAAGCGTCGCGGCGGCTAACCGCCCGCGTACTTCGCTTCCAGCGTGGCAACGGCCGTGTCCACTTCGGCTGCCGGATGCGTCTTGCTTTCCAGGATGGCAGTAAAAATCATCATCCAGAGCGCGCCAATCGGTGCCGACTTGCTTGAAGGGTAGTTCTCGAACATGCCCCGGAACGCCACGACCGAGAAAGCATCAATGCGCTCGGCCAGCGGGGCGTTGGGAGCGACCGGCAATTGCTCATGGAACTTGAGCCACGTTGGGCCAAGCACCTTCAGTATTGCGTCGGTGTCAGCGTTGACTTGATCCTCAGGCGATTTGTGCTTCTTCCAGAACTTTAAACCCTCGCTCTGTTGCGGGGCGTCCCTTCGACTATGTCGTCCGTGCTGGTATCACGCTCAACGGCAGGTACGCCCGGCAGAGGCTGATGATAGCGACTCTCTGACAAGCAAGAAAAAATTTGGTCGGAGCGGGGAGATTTGAACTCCCGACCCCCAGTCCCCCAGACTGGTGCGCTAACCAGGCTGCGCTACGCTCCGATCATCCCGCGATGCAGGAAACCTGTTTTGCCTGTTTCACAGGCCAGGGTCAATGTCTGTCGTAACAGGAGCAACAAGGGATCTGGCGGAATCGGCAATGGCGAGATCCGGGTCGGATATGGATTCGGCCATCAGCCTTAGCCGGAAGCGCGCGCGCGGCCGCGCTTGGCAGGCGGTGTACCGAGCAGCGCCGAACGGCAGGCCTGCAACTCATTGATGGCGCGGTTGATGGCATCCACGATCGAGCCTTCCGCATCGCGGGCCGCAGGTTCCTTGCGCGCGCGCAAAGGGGCCTTGGAAGCAGTCGGTTTGCCGATTCCTTCGCCGGTTTTTCCTGCCGTGGCCTTTGCGGGGGCTGGGCGCGCCGCAGCCCTCCCAGCGGCAGCCTTTGCGGCCGTGCGGGATTTGGCGCCGGTCTTTTTGCCCGGCTTGCGCTCACCCATTTCCTTGACCGTGTCGACGCCACGTTCGCGCAAGATCTTTTGAACGCCCTTTATGGTGTAGGCCTCGGCGTGCAGCAGGTGGCAAATGCCCTTCAGCAGCGCCATGTCCTCGGGTCGGTAATAGCGGCGGCCGCCGCCGCGTTTCATCGGTTTGATCTGGGGGAACTTCATCTCCCAGAACCGCAGCACATGCTTGGGCACATCGAGTTCGTCGGAAACTTCGCTGATCGTGCGGAAGGCCGTGGGTGCCTTGCTCATGTTGCTTCCTGCCTGGGCATTGGAGTTTGCGGTTGTTTGAGTAGCCCGCTTATACGCGCCGACCGACCTGAATTCCGGGCCATGACGCCGTACGGCATCGCCCCGCCGGAGGCGCGCGGCCGGTCGCGAAAGCGGCATGCCAAGTGTTCGCGGGCAAGTACGACTCAAGCAACAACCTCGTCAGATTAAACCACGATCAAACCCACCATGAACAAGGGGTTGGAAAGTATTCCTCAGAAATATTTTAAAATCGGGGCGGCGAAGCGGCAGAAGCCATCCTGCCGCGCTCATATCGGCGCAGCAACAGTCATTCGATGAAAAGTCGGGTGCTCAATGTGAGGTTATTCAGCGGCCTTGGGGCGCTGCATGCCGGTATTTATACGGTCTTTCATAATGTTGCTTGGCCGGAACACCAAAACCTTGCGCGGGGTGATCGGCACCTCCTTTCCGGTCTTCGGATTGCGCCCGACGCGCTCGCCCTTTTCACGAATGCCGAAGGAGCCGAATGAAGAGAGTTTCACCGGTTCGCCGCTTGCCAGGCAGTTTGAAATTTCCTTGAGAACGAGTTCGACGAGTTCTTGCGACTCGTTGCGTGGTAACCCGACCTGGCGCACGACGGCTTCCGCCAGATCGGCTCGCGTTAAAGTCTTTACTGTCATGGGTTGGCCTCCCCAGCACTACCAATCGTCGAGGATGCTAGATCGGAAGCGCAGCGCGGTCAATGGCTGTTTTCTGCAAGCGCCTGATATTGCGCGAGAATTCGGTGTAGTAGAGATGCCATTGCGGGTTTCGGTGCTGGACCCGGATTCGCCGATGATGGCGGCTATTGCGGTCTATTACCAGCGTGCAAGCAGGGCGCCCCATGTCAGCCCGCCGCCCATCGCTTCCATGAGGACGAGCTTGCCTTCGCTGATGCGGTGGTGCTCGAAGGCGTGATTGAGGGCCAGCGGGATCGAGGCAGCCGACGTGTTGCCGTGCTTGTCGAGAGTAATGACGATGCGCTCTGCGGGAACATTCAGCTTCTTGGCGATGCCGTCGAGAATGCGTTTGTTGGCCTGATGGGGCACGAACAGATCGATCTCGTCGGCAGCATATCCCGTCGCAAGCAGCGTCTCTTCGATGACGCCCGAAATCTTTTGTACGGCATGGCGGAAAACCTCCCGCCCGTTCATGCGCAGGTGGCCGACGGTCTTGGTCGTCGACGGGCCGCCGTCGACGTAGAGGAGATCCTCAAAGCGACCATCGGAACGCAGGCGCGTCGAGATGATGCCGCGGTCGTTGCGGTCGCCGTGCTGCGGCTGGGCTTCGAGTACGACCGCTCCCGCGCCGTCTCCAAACAGGACGCACGTGCCGCGGTCCTCCCAGTCGAGAATTCGTGAAAACGTTTCCGCGCCGACGACGAGGGCGCGCCGCGACTGACCGGCTTTCAGGAAGTTGTCGGCGCAGGCCATCGCGAAGATGAAACCGGAACACACGGCCTGGATGTCGAAAGCGGCGCCCTTGGTGACGCCTAGAAGGTTCTGGATGTGCACCGCGGTCGAGGGGAAGGTGCGGTTGGGAGTTGCGGTGGCGCAGATGATGAGATCGATGTCGACGGGGTCGATGCCCGAGCGGATAAGCGCCTGACGCGCAGCGGCGGCCCCAAGATCGGCGGTCGTCTCACCCTCGGCGGCGATGTGGCGCTGTTGAATCCCGGTGCGCTCGACGATCCACTCATTGCTGGTGTCGAGGAATTTCGCAAGGTCATGGTTGGTCATGACCTTTGCGGGAACATAACCTCCGACGCCTCTGATCATCGAGCGAATGACTGCCACTTCGTCCTCTTTGAGTTTTTGACCGGCGAAGCCGGCTGGAGATGAGCCGGTGCTGCCAACCGCCGCCGGCCGCAGCACCGCGTTGGGCGCTGCTTAAAGAGTGCGCCCATCAATCAGGCAGCTGGCGCAAATGCAAGAGCTTCGCACTCCATAATCTACCGTGCCGGCTTATTCTGCGGCGTTTTGCCCAATACGATGATGGAACGCCTCAAGATCGGCCGCAAGACGTTCGATGAGACCGGTTTGCGCCATCTCGTAGCCGAGATCAACGGCACTGGCAAAGCCCAGCGGATCCGTGCCGCCGTGGCTTTTTATGGCGATTCCGTTGAGCCCGAGAAAAGTTCCACCATTGACCCGGCGCGGATCCATTTTGTGACGAAGCACCTTGAATCCGCCACGAGCCAGCAGTGCGCCGGCTTTCGCCAACAAGGTGCGGCTCATGGCGTCCTTCAGGTATTGTCCGATCTGCCGGGCAGTGCCTTCGGCAGTCTTCAACGCGATGTTGCCGGCGAAACCTTCAACGACGACGACGTCGACGACGCCCTGACCAATCTGGTCGCCTTCGATGAAGCCGCGGTAATCTAGGGGCAGGCCGATGGTCTGTTTGAGCCACGCATGCGCTTGGCGCACCTCTTCGTCACCCTTTATTTCCTCGACGCCGACATTGAGGAGGCCGACGCTCGGGTTCTCGAGGTGGAAGAGCACCCGCGCCATGGCCGCGCCCATGAGGGCGAAATCACAAAGCTGGCGGGCATCGGCGCCGATGTTGGCGCCGACGTCGAGGACGATCGATTCCGAATTGATGGTCGGCCACAATGCCGCAATCGCCGGCCGCTCGATCGCCGCCATCGGCCGAAGGATGAGCTTCGACATGGCCATAAGTGCGCCGGTGTTGCCCGCAGAAACGGCAACATGGGCCTCGCCGTTTTTCACCGCCTGGATGGCTTCCCACATGCTGGAACCCTTGCCGCGGCGCAGAGCCTGGCTCGGCTTGGCATCCATGGCGATGACGATGTCGGTGTGGACGACGCGGCTTGAGGCGGCGAGTTCCGCATGGTTCTCGAGCTGGGCGGAAATTGCGGCCTTGTCGCCGTAGAAAATGAAATTCATGGCCGGATGCCGGGTGCGCGAAATGGCGGCTCCGGGCACGACGATACCTGGGCCGTGGTCACCGCCCATTGCGTCAAGCGCGATCGTCCGCTGCGCTACCATGCGGTTTCCTGGCCTCTCGAAAGTTTTATTAGTGGGGACGTGCGAAGCTTGATCATCGGCGATTTTTCACGCGCGCAGGGTGGTGCCCCCGGGGCGGCTGGGAACATAGCCGATCAGGGGCGGGAAACAACAGGTTTGTCAGGCGGGATCGGCATCGGAGTCTTTCAGTCTGGCGAGCGCTGCGAACGGATGCGGGTTTTGATCGTCGTCGGCTGCCGGTTCGCACGGCGTATCGAGCGCGGCATCGGGGGCGCGCGGATAGGGGTCAATGCTGGCGGCGATGGTCTCGTAAATGATGCGCCCGGCTTCGATTTTATCGTGGCGGATCGGCTCCAGATCCTCGAGGGATAGGGCTTCTTCTTCATCGGCTTGGCTGGCGGGCAGCAGATCAGGGGGAACGAAAGCGCAATCGAGCGGTTCCTCGACGGTTTCCTCGATGAGCTCCAGGGTTACGACGCACGTGCGGGTAAATTTCGCCCTGACGTATCCGCTCATTTCGAAGCGGCCCCCGCCGGCGTTGTGTATGCGGTAATCGGCGATCAGTTGATGGCAGCCGGGAACGTCAAGCTCCCTTGCGATTTCGGCGCACAGTTCGGGAGAGGCTTCGCGGTGCTGCTTGATGCCGGTGCGCGGTATTTCATGGACCTTGTGAAACCAGCGGTTCAACGCGCTCATGGCGATATCTCCATCGTTCGGCAATCGCTCTTGAATAATCGCTCAATGTTGGCTGCGGAGTGCGACTTCGAGTGGCGCAAAGAGTGGCTTTTCCGACAGCATATCTTCGAGGGATAGTCCGGCAAGGGACTTCGCGGACGCGGACAAGTAGGCGGCGAAGATATGATCTGTGTCGCGCGCACTCCCGCACGCATCTTGATCTTCACTATCTTCAATGTTGGTCCTGATCGCCTGGGCGATGGCCGCTGGCCCCGCCGCGAGCGCTTCCCGGTAACGGGCCGTGCGCTCGACCAGTCCGGCGGCTGCCCGCTTCACCTTCTTGGGCACACCGGTGTCGCCGATCCCCAGTTCCCGCATGGAATCGTCCATATCGGTCACGAAACGTTCGACCAGTGTGCGGGCAAGCTCCCGGTGCATGTCGCCGTCCGCGCGCAGGCGCTCGATCACCAGGACGAGATGTGCGACAACCATTTCGTAGCGACCTTCCAGGCTGTCCTCGATGCCCAGTTTGTCATAAAACTCCGGCGTGCGGGCCTGCGCCACGATCCGGCCATAGAGGTCTTCCGCAACACGACGATGGTTTTTGCGCTGTTTGATCCAGGCGAACATTTTCTTGCCTCCGAGGCGCTTTATTGCGTCAACTGCCACCGGATTGGGCACAGTTCGGTGGATTTGCTATGTTTGTCGTTTGCCTTCAAGCGGGTTAAGCGGACACATTCGGCTCAACGTCAAGCGATTCGGACCGGGATCAGATCAAGATGCTGCGGGCAGACAGACAAGTCGGCAATGAACGTCCCGATCTTCACGGGGGCCCTGAGGGGTCGCTGGGCAGGTCGAGCGGGCGCGCGGCAACTCTTCGTTGGGTTGGCCTCGTCGGCGCCGCCATGCTACTGGCGGCCGGCTGCAGCGAGCAAGTTCTTAAACACGGTCAGCATTTCAGTCAGGGCGATCTTCAGCAGATCCAACCTGGAATGAGCCGCGAGCAGGTCAAGTTGACGCTGGGTACGCCTTCCACAACCACGACGGCAAGCGCGACGGGCGGCGATATCTATTACTACATCTCCAGTATGGCCAAGCAGGCAGCGTTCTTCAAGCCGACCGAAGTCGACCGGCAGATCGTGGCCGTCTACTTCAACCCGCTCGGTACTGTGGAGCGGATTGCCAATTACGGCATGCAGGACGGCAAGGTGTTCGACTTCATCTCGCGCACGACGCCGGCGCCCGGCGGCAACGAAGATGGCCTCCTGAAGCAGCTGTTCCGCAATCTCGGCACCAAGCAGATCTTTGGCGACGGGTAGTTTTTTTGCTCTTTACAGCGGCAATCGCATGAAAAAAGGCCCCGCTCACGCGGGGCCTTTTCGTCATTTGGGCTATCAATCCTTGTCAGCTTACTGGTGCGCAAGCACGGCCAGCAGCAGCAACGCGACGATGTTGGTGATCTTGATGGCCGGGTTGACGGCGGGACCCGCGGTGTCCTTGTAGGGATCGCCGACGGTGTCGCCGGTCACCGAGGCCTTGTGGGCTTCCGATCCCTTCATGTGCTTGTTGCCGTCCTTGTCGACGAAGCCGTCTTCGAAGGATTTCTTGGCGTTGTCCCAGGCACCGCCGCCCGACGTCATCGAGATAGCGACGAAGAGGCCCGTCACTATAACGCCGAGCAGCATGGCGCCGACTGCGGAGAATGCAGCACCCTTGCCGCCGATGGCGCTGATCACGAAAAACAGCACGATCGGAGATAGCACCGGCAACAGCGAAGGAAGGATCATTTCCTTGATCGCAGCTTTCGTCAGCAGGTCGACAGCCGCCGCATAGTCGGGGCGGTCCTTGCCTTCCATGATGCCGGGCTTCTCGCGGAACTGACGGCGGACTTCCTCGACGATGGCGCTACCGGCGCGACCCACAGCCGTCATCGCCATGCCGCTGAACAGGTAGGGAATGAGGCCGCCGAGCAGCAGGCCGACCACGACGTAAGGATTATCGAGGCCGAAGTCGATCTGCACGTCCCTGAAGTAGGGGAACTTGTCCGGGTTCGCGGCGAAGTACTTGAGGTCGTAGTTGAAGGCGGCAAACAGCACCAGCGCACCCAGACCGGCCGAGCCGATGGCGTAACCCTTGGTGACGGCCTTGGTCGTGTTGCCGACGGCGTCGAGAGCATCGGTCGATTTGCGGACTTCACTGGGGAGCCCGGCCATTTCGGCGATGCCGCCGGCGTTGTCGGTGACGGGACCAAAAGCGTCGAGGGCGACGATCATGCCGGCGAGGCCGAGCATGGTGGTCGTGGCGATCGCGGTCCCGAAGAGACCGGCGAGATTAAATGTGGCGAGGATGCCGGCGACGATCACGAAAGTTGGCAGGGCGGTCGACTCAAGCGAGACGGCAAGACCCTGGATGACGTTGGTGCCGTGGCCGGTGACGGAGGCTTGCGAGATGGAGCGCACCGGGCGGAAGCCGATACCGGTGTAATACTCTGTGATCCAGACGATAGCCCCTGTCACACCGAGGCCGACAAGACCGCAGAAGAACAGGTTCAGGCCGGTGATTTCGACGCCGGTTGTCGTGGTCGCAATGACGCCGAAGCCGTTGTCGCGGTCCCCGAAGATGACGTAGTTGGCAAGTGCCAGGCCCGCGACGGTAAAAACGCCGGTGGCGATCAGCCCGCGATAGAGCGCGCCCATGATCGAGTTATTGGACCCGAGTTTAACGAAGAATGTGCCGATGATCGAGGTCACGAGGCAAACTGCGCCGATGGCCAGCGGATAGACCATGAGTGCAGGGAGTTCGGGTTGGTCGAGGAAGAAGATCGACGCCAGAACCATGGTCGCAACGACCGTCACGGCATAGGTTTCGAACAGGTCGGCGGCCATGCCGGCGCAATCGCCGACGTTGTCGCCAACGTTGTCGGCAATCGTTGCCGGGTTGCGCGGATCGTCCTCGGGGATCCCGGCTTCGACCTTGCCGACGAGGTCGCCGCCGACGTCAGCACCCTTGGTGAAGATGCCGCCGCCTAGACGAGCGAAAATGGATATCAGGGAGGCACCGAAGCCCAGCGCCACCAGTGCATCGATGACGGTGCGCGAGGATGGCGAAAGGCCAAGCGAGCCGGTTAGGAGGAAGTAGTAGACCGAGACACCGAGTAGCGCGAGACCGGCAACCAGCATCCCGGTGACGGCGCCGGACTTGAAGGCGATGTCGAGGCCGGCGGCGAGCGACTGGGATGAGGCCTGCGCGGTGCGGACGTTGGCGCGCACGGAGACGTACATGCCGATGTAGCCGGCAGCACCCGAGAGCACAGCGCCGACGAGGAAACCGAGAGCAACAAGGCCGCCGAGCAAGACCCAGGCGAGAACGAAGATGACCGCGCCAACCATGGCGATCGTCGTATACTGGCGATTGAGGTAGGCTTGGGCACCCTCACGGATGGCACCGGCGATTTCCTGCATCCGTGCGCTGCCGGCATTCGCCGACATGACGCTTTGGATGGTGTAGGCGGCGTAGAGTATCGAGAGAGCACCGCAAGCGATGATCCCCCAGAGTATCTCGTTCATGGACCTGGTCCCTCCCGGAAGGAGTTGATGGCGGGTAAATGCGGCTGTGCGCGTTTTCGCAGCACAGCCGTCCCGGGCGCCGAGAGGCGCTCGAGTCGGGCGGACCATGCCAAATTGAGTTCCCGCTTGCAACAAAGCCGCTTCGGCAATTCGTCCTATAGCGGCCTGAAGCGGTGGATGAACAATGGAGGTATCAGCAACACGGCTTGCGCGCTGGCGAACAGCCAAGCCAAGGTGCGATTGACGCGGGCATTCGCATCTACCGGTCACACATCCCAGCAAGAGAAAACAGCTCGCTCAGCGCCGGTTGCAGGGCATCGCTTCGACTGTGCAACTCCAGCCCGAAGTTTCCCGGGTGCAGGATTTTCCAGAGCCTTGGGCGTTCTTGAAGTAGGCCCAGTCGGTGCCGTACTCGAATGCGGTAAACTCCTGCCAATCCTTGACGGCTGCGGCGACGGCAGCTTTCTCGGACTTCTGACCGCTGGACGTTCCAGTGTGGGTGTGGTCGGTAAAACAGGTCTTTTTGCCGACTTTCTTCCAGGCGTGGATGCTGGCCATTCCGGTGTCGTCAGCGTGGACCGCCTAAACGAAAATGGCCATGCATGCTAGAGCGGCCGCGGAAATGACAAGCTTGCTGTCAGGTGTCATCTCTTAGTCCTTCAATCGACGGATTATGAATGTAGGACGCCGACTCTGGCAGAGTCCCAGGACCATCGCATCGGGAAAAAACGCCGCCGATGCAAATGGCATGGCGGCGCTGCAAAATCATCACAACGATTGATATTTGTCGGACAGGAGTGTGTGCAAAACTGCGCAACCGATAGCCTTCAAATCTCGTGGCGAGACCTCAACGCTTGCAGGGTCGCGCTTCGACGTTGCAGGTCCAGCCTTCGCCACGCGTGCTGGATGATGGCTTGCAGTCGAACTTCTGATCAGCGGCGCGGCGGAAATCTGCCCAGTGGTCGCCGTACTCGATGCGGGTGAAGCCGGACCAGGATTTGACCGCAGAGGCCTTCGCCTCTTGCAGCGTCGGCCAGCTGCCGGTTTGACCGAAATGGGGGTGGTCACTCATGCAAAGACGGCCGCCTTCGACACCCAGTTTATGGATTGCGGCAAGACCGCCGACTTCTCGGTCGTAATTTGCGAAGGCGGCGTATGGCAGTGCAGCCACCGCTGCTGATACGAGAATGGACGCAACAAGGATGCGGATCACGACGGTTAACCTCTTGGACGCTATACGATTGCAACGCGGTTCGGCAGCGATATGCCGCCGGAGCCTCTTTCGAATAGAGTCTGCAATAGGTTAGTTTTCGGTTAAGGGGCGTGCGGTTGCACGGCCGAAACAACTGCAAACGGTGTCAGCTCCAGCGGCGGTTCGACCACATCCATTGCTCGGGCGCATCGCGGATCCATTCCTCGAACTGCTGCTGCATTTCCTTCATGACCCAGTGAATATCCGCCGACTGGTTGGCCGACCGGGGAACGCGCAATTCGCGCAGTTCGATCTCGAACCGGCTGGATGTGCCGATGCGCTTGCAGCGCGACAGCCAGACACGCGCGCCAACGCGCCGCGCGATCATGGCGCCGATCGCCTGGGTACGGGCTGGTTCGCCGAAGAACGGAATCGGAATTCCGGTGCGGTCGTAGAGATCGCAGACCATGCCGAGGCGTCCGCCGCGGCGGACGAAATCGGTGATGACGCGGGCAGTCTTGCGGTCGTCGCCGTGGTCGCCGACCTTGCCGCGTCCGAACAGGCCGCCGGGATACAGGTTCTTGCGCTGGTCGCGCAGGTACTGGTCAACGTAGGGGTTGGTCACCGAGCGGTAGATCGCAGCCGGATTTGCGCCGGCATGCGTCAACGGCCAGATCGCCAGTTCCCAATTGCCCATATGCAGCGAGATGCCAATGGCGGACCCGAGTTTGCTGCTATAGCGCTTGAACATGGCTTCCGGCGTGATTCTGATGCGACCGGGGTCTTTGAGAATCGTGTCGATCTGCATCGTCTCGGCCATGACACGGCCGAGATTTTCCCAGTGGCGGCGGCGGATCTCCTTGAGTTCGGCGGTGGTTTTCTCGGGAAATGCAATGCGCAGGTTGTCGAGCGCGCGCTGATGTCGCTTGGGATTGAGGATGGGCGCAAGCCTTGCCCAGGTCCAGGCCGACACCGCAGCGGAAGTCTCCAGGGGAAACAGGCGAACGGTCGCGACGACGGCACGCAGGAAGTAGTATTCCAGGCGGTATTGGATATCGAGAAGGCGCGCAGCTGTCGTCATGGCCTGCTTTGCATGGGTTTGTAACTGCGGGCGGGAAACGCCCTGACGAGTGGTCGAATTCTGTTCGACCGCGGACGACAGCAGCGTGCTGGTTCCGAGTGCGAACGAAGCCTTTACAGCCTCAATTGGCGGGCGGCAAATCGCTGACTGCTCTCAGTCGGGGAAATCGATTTATTGGAGGGCAGGGGACTGTTGTCGCCCGTCCCGGCCTCACGAAGCGGGCGGCTGCATCAGCACGGGAAGCGGAGCGGCGGGCGCCATCCCAAGATGCATCAGGGCGCGGCGAAGCGGGGCGAACGCGTTGATGACGTGAAGACTTGCGCTGCGGACAAGTTGAACCGGCGCCAAGTCCGACAGCAGCGCCCCGTTGAGTGATCCAACGGCAAAGGCGCGTTCGCGGGCATCTGCAAGGCGGGCCCGATCGTAGGCCTGCAGCACTGCCTTCGATCCCGGGTCATCGCCTGTTCGCCTTGCGTTTGCGGCAAGTTCCGCAATCACCGCGCAATCGCGAAACGACAGGTTGAGCCCTTGCGCGCCAATCGGCGGCATGGCGTGGGCTGCTTCGCCAATCAAGGCGACGCGGTTCCTGCCCATGGTTCGGGTGGTCATATGCGAGAGCGGAAAGAGGGCGCGCGGGCCCGTTCGCGTGACGATTCCGAGCAGGCCAAGGAGATTGCGCTCCAAAGTCTGCGAGAATTCGCCGTCACTGAGCGCACCCAGGCGCTCTACGACTTCAGGGCGTTCGACCCAGACGAGGCTTGATTGCCGGCCCGGCATCGGGACCACGGTCATGGGGCCGGCGCGCCGGTGGAGCTCTGTGGAAATGCAACGATGGTCGCGGGTGTGGGTGAAGGTGCAGACGAGTGCTGTCTGGCCGCAAGGCTTTTCCTCAACGGCTATTCCAGCCGACCGCCGGGACAGTGAATTGCGGCCATCGGCTGCAATCACGAGCTTCGCTTCGACGCTGCTTTGGTCGGCCAGATGCAGCGTTACGCTATGCGCCCCGAAGCTGAAGTCGCGCACCCCTTCGCTCTCGACAACACGGATCAGCGGTTCGTTGTCGGCGGCGTGGCGAAGGGCGGCCATCAACGGACCTTGCGGAACATTGAAGCCGAACACGCGCTCGCGGATTTCCTTGGCCTCGAATATGACCTCCGGGGCCCGAAACAACCCGCCGGTGTCGTCGATCAGGCGGATGGCCGCAAGGGGGGCGCAGTCGGGCGCAACGGCATCCCAGACGCCAAGGTTGGTAAGTAGCTGAATTGAAGGGTTGAACAGCGCCGCCGTGCGGGTGTCGGGGCGGTCTCCGGCAGGGCGGTGAGGAGCGGCAATGATGCTGCTGGCGACGCCATGCTGTGCGAGGGCGAGGCAAGCACATAACCCAGCGGGTCCAGCACCAACGACGACAATTTCATCCATGACGTAATTCTGCTCCTGCCGACGACAACTTTCCAGCTGCGTTTTCCCCGCCTTACTTCGAGCGGTGGTGGGGCATTATCGTGGCGCAATGTGGAAAACGACGGATTTCCAGGCTGGACTTGAGCCCACCAGGCGCGATCGTGGTGTCGCGCCGCAAATTTTTTTCAGCTTTCGGAACGTCAGTTTAGCACATTGAAATTGCATACATTATTTCTGCGGCGATGGGAGGGTCACTCGGATCGGGCCTGCGGACTTGACAGCGTGTTGTTGCGCACGGGTCACGTCTGATTCGCGAATGCAGCCACAATGGCGTTTGGTGTTTACGGGCGCTCGATGGTTAGGCTAACTGTCTCCAAGCCAGACTGACGGAGGCCATTGTGCTGCTGTGGATCAGGCTGACGTGGAATTCTGATCTCGGTGTTCAGTCCGTAAGGGTTTGGGTGCCAGCTGGGTAGTAAACAGGAGAAGTTCAGTATGTTCGGGGGACTCAATAAGTCGACCAGCATTTTCGCACTTGCTGCGGTTGCCGGTCTTGCAATGGGCGGCGTATCCGCCAAGGCAGCTGATTTGGGCGGCGATTGCTGCGCAGATCTCGAGGAGCGCGTAGCCGAGCTCGAAGCCACGACGGCTCGCAAGGGCAACCGCAAGGTTTCGCTGACCATTTACGGTCAGGTCACGACCGCCGTCATGTTCTGGGATGCCGACGGTCCATTCGTCGACGAAAGCAACACCTACGTTGTCGACCCGCAGACGTCGGGCACCCGCTTTGGCTTCAAGGGCAGCGCCAACATCACCTCCGACTGGTCGGCTGGTTACAACATCGAACTGCAGTGGCAGGCCGCTGATGCGACGATAGTGTCCTCCACCAGCGATGAAGGCCCGGATCTTCCTGAATTCCGTCAGGCGCATTGGTACGTGAAGAGCAAGACCCTCGGTAAGTTCCGCATGGGTCTGGCTGACACCGCCAACTCGGGCATCGCTGAAATCAGCGTCGCCAACGAACTCATCGCAGACGCAATGACGTCTTCGCAGGCCGGCCAGGTGATCATCAAGGAAAACGGCGGCCCTGGTAGCTTCGGTTCTAACTTCGAGTTCAACCGCCAGAACATCGTTCGCTACGACACGCCGGAATTTGCTGGCTTCATCCTCAGCGCCGCTTGGGGTGAAGACGACATCTGGGACGTTGCTCTGCGTTATGCAGGCGAATTCGTCGGCTTCAAGCTGGCAGCAGGTATCGCATACGGTGAGAACACCGACAGCAGCAACGGTATCGGTGCTGATCGGACGATCGAGCAAGTCAACGGTAGTGCGTCCATCATGCACGTCGCAACGGGCTTGTTCGCAACGGGTTCGGCCGGCCAGCGCGACGACCCCTTCCGTGCGAAGGAAGAGGAATTCTGGCACGTTAACGCCGGTATCGAGCAGAAGTGGTCGTCATTCGGCAAGTCCACTCTCTTTGGTATGGTTGGTGAATTCGAAGACGATAACGACGCGTCCACTCAGTACTACGGCGGTGGCTTCGTTCAGAAGATCGACGCCGCGGCGATGGACCTCTTCATCTCCTATCGTCACTATGACGCCGATAACGGTGCCGGCCTTGAATCTGACTTTGACGTCGTCGTCGGCGGTGGCCGCGTCAGGTTCTGATCTGATTGGCGAGTTTAACGACAAAAGTTCAAGGGGCCGCTCTTCGGAGCGGCCCTTTTCTGTTCGGATGACGAATTCCGCAGCCAGCTGGTTAGGTGCAGGGGGCGGCGCCGACGAAAATGGGCTTGGCAACTGGATCATTCGGACGATATCGGATGATTCGTCGCTTCGGGTGCTTTGCAATTTTTTTCGGCTGGCTTGGAGTGCCGCCATCGACTGCCGCGCAGGCAGTCCAGGTGGACAAATGGTGCCGATAAGCCTTGTTCACAGTTGATTTTGTGGCGTGCGGGCAACTCTAGGCGGTCAAACCTGGGTGAATCCCGTCAAGGGTATTTGCGTCGGCGGCTGGTAGGACTAGCTTCACGTCAACGTCGCGAGTCGCTTGGTTTGGCTCAGCGGCCGCACCTTCGGGTGCCAGTTTCAGCTTAGTTCCCTTGTTTGTGTTTGTTGTGTCCGGCGTAGGTGCCTTCGGCCCGGCGTATGCGCATTTATTTGCGCGTTCAGTCGATCCCGAGCGCCCCGTGACCGGCTGTGCGCGCTGTGCGGTGCTCCGGCTCAAATATGTCAAACTGACCATGGATTTGGGGGACTTATGAATAGAATCTCTCTAGTCGCCATGACGGCAGTAGCCGGGCTGTTCTCAACGAACGTGCTCGCAGCCGATCTTGGTGGCGATTGCTGCGCCGATCTCGAAGAGCGGGTTGCAGAACTCGAAGCAACGACTGCCCGCAAGGGCAACCGCAAAGTTTCTCTGACCATCTACGGTCAGGTGACGACAGCAGTGATGTTCTGGGACGCCGAGGGTCCCAACGTCAACGAAAGCAATGTCTACGTCGTCGACCCGCAGACCTCTGGTACGCGTTTCGGCTTCAAGGGCAAAGCATCGATCAATTCGGAATGGTCGGCCGGCTATAACATCGAGCTGCAGTGGCAGGCCGCTGACGCCACTCGAGTGTCGTCATTTAGCGACGAAGGTCCAGACCTGCCAGAGTTCCGGCAGGCTCACTGGTACCTCCAGAGCAGCACATTGGGTAAGGTCCGCGTCGGTCTTGCTGACACGGCCAACTCAGGCATCGCTGAAATCAGCGTCGCCAACGAACTCATCGCCGACGCGATGACGTCGTCTCAGGCCGGGCAGGTGATCATCAAGGAAAATGGTGGTCCTGGGAGCTTCGGTGCGAACTTCGAGTTTAACCGCCAGAATATCGTTCGTTACGACACTCCAACGTATGCAGGCTTCGTTTTCAGCGCCGCCTGGGGTGAAGACGATATCTGGGACGTCGCCCTGCGCTATGCAGGTGAAATCGGCGGGTTCAAGGTCGCAGCCGGCATCGCCTACGGTGAGAACACCGACAGCAGTAACGGCATCGGTGCAGATCGGACGATTGAGCAGGTCAACGGCAGCATCTCGGCCATGCACATGCCAACGGGTCTTTTCGCAACCGCAAACGCCGGTCAGCGTGACGATCCATTCGCAGCCAAGGAAGAGGAATTCTGGCACGTTAACGCCGGTCTCGAGCAGAAGTACGTGGCTCTCGGCAAGACGACATTGTTCGGCATGGTCGGCGAGTTCGAGGACGACAACGACGCGTCTGCGCAGTACTGGGGTCTTGGTGCGGTGCAGAAGGTCGACGCCGCTGCAATGGACCTGTACATCTCATACCGGAACTATGAGATCGACAACGGCGCCGGCGTTGATTCGGACTTCGATGTCGTGGTCGGCGGTGGCCGCGTCAGGTTCTGATGCTTGCAGACTACAGAATGAATTTGGGGGTGGCATGTGCCGCCCCCATTTTCTATCGGGTAGAAGCATGTTCAGCAAAAGGCCTGCCCTCGCGAAGGCGAGTGTCTAGGCGGGGTTTTGCTGAAGGCGAGCATCACAGATGCGGTTCGAACATGCGACAAAACAGAGGCTTTGAGCGCGACCGCGAGTCCATGAAAAGTGAAAGCGCTCTAAAGAAGGTGCCTAAGAGTTTGCCATGTGGATACTGGGTCACAGTGCAGCAGGAACACAGGTCTTTGAAGAAACGTTCATGCGGGCTTAACCGGCGTCGAAACATCCTTGTCTTCGCACGTGCGTGACCGCATGCTGGTAGTCGAAGATTATATCGCGGGGCGATGAGACAATGAAGTTAACGAAGTTCGCAGGTCTGTGCGTTGCTGTGGCGATTGCCAGCAGCCAGGCCTTCGCGTTCGAAGAACAGCAAGGAGCAGGTAGCGCGCCTGCCAGTCCGGCTCCCGGCATTGTGATCGACAATTCGAAGCCGGCAGTACCGGCTGGCGAAATGGACTTCAGTACGCCTGCACCGGCCAGCGAATCGGGTGCGAAGGTCTTCCTGCCGGGTCTTGGCACCCTTGGTGTTCTTCCGAAACTCGATTTCGGTCTCGAGCTGCTCTACGGGGCGGCAGATACGCCCGATAAGACACCACAGGCCAACGATCTCATTCCCGGTGAAGAAGACCTGATGATCCGCGGACGGGTCAAGCACCGGTTCTGAGCCGGGCGGCCATCACCCACCAGTCGAATAATGCTGCAGGCGCACCTCTTGGGTCGCGCCTGTTTCAATTCGCCGTACGGGTGAATGGCCATTCCTCATTCACAATGCGCGCGTCTTGTCATCAGCGCTGCCGGGCAGCTTGCAGAATCCCTGGGACGGTACGGCGAGTGCACTGTTGAACTTGCTGGACATGTTTTGGAAGCCGATCAGGCCCGTCAACTCGATAATTCCATCCTCGGCGAAGTGGGCTCGGAGTCGATCCACAGTGGCATCCTCGACCCTCTGGTCCGATCTCGTCATCGTCTCGGTATACTCTAGCACCGCCCGCTCGCGCTCATCGAACAGTAGGCTTTCGCGCCAGACGTGAAGAGCTTCGACTTTTTCCGCGCTGACGCCGCGTTTCAGCAATGTTGCCGAATTGATGTCGACACAAAATGGACAATCGTTGATTTGCGAGACCCTGACGGTCACGAGGGATCTCAAAGCCGGATCGATCGGCGACGAACGACGGTCAATCATGCCGTATAGAACAGCAACGCCGATAAAAAGTTTCGGAGACCTCGCCCACAAGAGAGCGGCCTGCAGCACTTGGCCATACTTGCGGCGCTGATTCCAGAAGAACGGGCGCAGGTAGAACGGATAGCGGCCAATTGGTTTTGCGGACACTCTCATCTTGAACCTCACGCATCGTGATGTGAATAGCCATTGTACCTGCTGTTGTTAGAGCTGCCGCATATGCAGACCTCCTTACTGGCCCTTATGACATCCGTGCAGCGGCAAGTGCGTAGCCTCTGCGCCGAATTGAAGCGGTGATCTCATCCTCCGGATACGCAAACGCATCCTATCTGCGGCCAGATGCGGCAATTGCGACCACCAGCACTAAGCACAAGTCTCTCGAGCCCGGTGACTCGCATACCTGTTCACCACAAGGCTCTGCGCCCTTTAATTTCCCCCGTCGCGCAAATTTTTTAGCCGCGACCGGAACTAGCTTGCCGTCCACGTTGTTCTTTCGCTCAGGGGCAGGGCAACTTCGCCCTGCCTAAACGACTTGAATTGGAGAACACCATGAAAAGCATTATTGGTCCAAGTATATTGGCACTGGCGATCGCAGGTGGCAGCACGTTCGCAATGGCGCAGGGCACCCAGCCTGACACGGCTGGTCAGCCGCCCGCCGCATCAGAAAACCAGCCCGCTCTCCCAGCGGGATCGGCCGACCAGATGAGCCCCAGCGAGAGCGCCGGCTCGACCGCGGCAAACGATGCCAAGTTGGAGAAGACCTATACCAAGGCTGAGGTCGAGGACTGGGTCGGCAAGAGGATTTATTCGTCCGACGGCAACGACATCGGTGAAATAGCGGCTATCGAAGAAGGCAGCGATGGCAAAGTCAACGCTTTCCATGCCGACATCGGTGGCTTCCTGGGCCTGGGTGAAACTAGGGTTCGCGTCAAGCCTTCCCAGTTGTCGCAGGTCGACGACAAGCTGACGCTTCCCATGACCGGTGAAGAAGCCAAGAACCTGCCACGCGTGGCGCAGTGATAGACAAGACGGATTGCTCTTAGGCGCAATTGCAGCCGCTGGCCCGCACGGTCGGCGGCTGTCGTCCGAGTCGGCAACTAGCTGTTTGTTGTATTGCTTGCCCCGCCGACTGCGACGCTGCATGTGGGATAGTGTGCAAGTGCATCCGATGCGGGCGGTCGAGCTTCACCTGTTCTGATCGTCGCCACGCGAACGGTTCTGCAATCGTTGGTATGCGCTATCGAACCTGTCGGAAACTTTTGACCAGGCCCGGCTCACTCCGTGGCCGACTTCCTGCGCGCCTTGTTTCCACTTAGCCGTTCTTTCCTCGTTGGTCGCGTAGTCCTTGAAATCGTTATAGGCGGTGGAAAATCGATTCTTGGCGCCCTTCAAAGCTTCCGCCGCCTTGCCGGAGAACTGGCCAGATGACCCTCCAGCAGATTTGAACTCATCGAATTCTCTGCGCAACTCTGCGTACCGCTCTTCGAGTTCAGTCGCGATTTCGGCGTCCTCGGCCTCGTGTTCGTTTTTCAATTTCAGGATCGCGGCGCCGAGCTCCGTAATGGATTGCTCCAACTGCGCCTTGTGGTCGTCAAGCTCGTTGACGGGCCGACTTTCGCTGGACTTCGGTTTCATGGCTCGTCTCTCTCAAATTGTCGAAGCACTCGTCCGGTTGCTAAGTCACGAACGCGGGCGCATCCGAAATGTTCCGGATGGCCGGCCGATCGGATTTCGCGCCAGCATGCGATCCGTAGTTCGGTACAAGAGGGCGATTGCTGGGTTAAGCTTTAGCCTTTGCGTTGAGCTTGTCTTCGGCAAGGCGGGTCAGTTTGCTGTCTTCGTCTTTTTCCTCGCCGAGAGTATCGCGGAGAATATTCTTGGCTTCTTCCATCCCTAATTGTTGGGCCCAGGAAACAAGTGCCCCGTAGCGGGCAATCTCGTAATGCTCGGCCGCCTGAGCAGCCGCAATGATCGCGGCATCGCGGGTCTTCTCGTCCTTGACCTCCTTCATGACCGATTCAGCTTCCTTGATGATGCCGTCGATCCCGTCACACTTTTCGCCGGTAGGCTTCACGTCACACAGCCCAAAAACTTTCTCGAGGCGTTTGACGTGGTTTTCCGTCTGCTTGAGGTGAGCCTTGAAGCCCTTTTTCAACGATGCGTCTGATGCCTGCTCTTCCATTTTCGGAAGCGCTTTAACCAGCTGCTGCTCAGCGTAGTAAATGTCCTTCAGCGTGTGAATGAACAGGTCCGTGAGGTTTTGTGTACCGGCCATGGGACTACCTTTCGAGAGGTGAGACACGTTGGAAGGCAACCGATCTGGCCGGAAAAAGTTCCTGCAAGACCCATTGGTAGGTCATGTGGCGACGTTGCCCACCGGCCGCGCGCAGCTGCTAATTCGCCCACTACTTTTGCGCATTCTCACCAGCAGCTGCTTCATCCATGCCGATGCACTCGCCTGTTTTGGTGATTTTCTTATCGGCCGGGCATGGTGAAAGCCACTGTTCTCGTGGCTTGGGTTCGACCCCATTGGGGTGGACGGTGCCGTCCTCTGTCGGCTTGGCGGTTTCCACGTAGTCATTGGATTTTTCCGTAGTCGTCTTTCCTTGCTGAGGGTTCGCTTGCTCGCCGGCCGAGGCGGGACTTGACAGCAGCAGCGCGATCAAGACGCATCCAGCCAGCACTATCCCTGAGAGCGAAAGGCCAGTCCGGTCAAAGATGGGATGATATTTCATAACGAGATTCCCCTGTGATGCTGTCTCGCTGCCACCATTGGCAGGCCAGCCATTACTCAACGACAACTGGCCACCGACAGGTCGGTTCCATAGCAGGCCGAAACCTCCACACACGTCCGCTCCGCTTTGGAACAATCGAGACGCTGAAATGTTCGGAGCCGACTGGGCTGGTTTAAGCGATGAAACGCAGTTCCCTTGAAAGAATTAGGCTATAGTTGATGAGTAGCTCTCAACATTTTCATTCAGGAATTGGCATGAACCTGACCTACACGCCGGCAGAGCGAATTGCAGATGGCATTGTCCATGTGATCGGCGTTTGTGCGGGTCTTGCTGCAGTGGTTGCGATGATGATGCTGGCCATACCCGCTGCCGCTCTCCTCCACGGTGAGTAGTTGGCAGGTAATGCCCCAGGCGCGACCCTTGTCCATCCACTCGGGAACGAAGCATCGAACTGCCGGGTCAGCCGTTGCACCGGAGTCGCCAGCTGTTGCGCTGGCAGCCGCGTGCACCTCTGGTTGCGGCGTTGAGGCCAGGCCGGCAAGACTTTCGCGAACAGCTTCATCATCCCCAGAGGGAACGCCGAGGGCGCAAAGGAGCGCGCGCTTGCCCGTCTCAGTAACGCTGCGCGCCTCGCCCGTCTCGCTGACAGAGGTCGTTGCGATGCCGTGTGCTTCAGCTAATCGGTCGAGGTCGCCGCCAGCACCCGAGCCAGCGTCACACGTGGGCTCTCCATCAACCCGATTATTCATGACTTGAGGAGCCACCATCAGCCCCGTTTCCCGCACTGTGGCGCTTGTGATCTTCGCAAGAAAGACAAGGCGCAGCGCCTCGTCTGGCATGAAAGCGTCGGCCTGCGCCGGGTGCTGTTGCGGTTTTTCGTTTGCAAGTATCACTGCCGGGGTTGCGGCAAGTATTTCCGCCAGCGCCTGGACGGGATCATGCCCTGGCAGCGCTCGAGCGAGGCGCTCAAGAAGCAGGTCTACCGCCAGCACACGCATGGCATTTCGCGCAAGAGCTTAGGCCGCAATTTCCGCAAATCCGACAGCACCCTCGCGCGCTACTACGATCACATGTACGAGGTTGAAAACCGCAAGCTGCTCACCTTGCAAATCCCGCGCGTGCTCGGCATCGACGAACACTTCTTCTCGCGCCAGACGCGGTTTGCAACGACCTTGTGCGATTTGAAGCGCCGCCGCGTGTTCGATGTGGCGCCGGGCCAATCGAATGCGTCGCTCGCCCCGTATCTATCTGAGTTGAAGGGATCGCTCGATTGCCCGGAACTACTATCCGGGAGCCCTTGTCGTGGCAGATCGTTTCCATGTGGTGCGCCTGGCGCTGCATCATCTCATGAAAACCTGCCGCACGATTGACCCGGATCTCGCAGGCGGACGGGGCATGAACAGGCTTTTGCAAAAGCATGCCCGCAATCTCACCGGCAGACAGGAGAATCGCCTGTCGGATTATCTCAGCCGCCAACCTGCAATTGCCGGGATCTACCGTTTCAAGGAAGAGCTGATAGCGCTCCTGACTGCCAAAAACCGGACCAAGGCGCAGTGCCGCTTGCTTATTTACCGGATGCTGGAGGCAATCACCGAACTCAAGCAAAGCGGCTTCGAGGAATGCCGCAAGGTCGGCCGCACGCTGGAGAATTGGCAGGCGGAGATCGGGCGGATGTGGCGGTTCTCACGATCGAACGGCATCACCGAAGGCTTCCACCGAAAGATGAAGCTGATCCAGCGCCGGGCCTTCGGCTTCCGCAATTTCGAAAACTACCGTCGACGCGTGCGGGCACTATGCGTCTGACGAAAAACACCATGAAAGATGAGGAGGAAGTCTGATAGGCGATGAGCCTGTCGTCGGTCTCGGTGATCACCAACGCCTTGCGGCTCAGGCAGGTAGACCTCTGACCTGCACCCACACATCAAACCTCGAAAGGAGAATCAGATGACCCGAGACACGTTTTCCCGCCGCACGCTGCTTATCGGCGCTGCTGCGCTGCTGGCTGCGTCGCCCGTGAGGGTTCTGGCGCAAGGCGCCGGACCGGCGATCCACGTGATGAAGGATCCCAGTTGCGGCTGCTGCTCGGCTTGGATCGAGATCCTCGAGAACGACGGTTTCGCCGTCACGACCGAGGCGAGCGCCGGAACGTTTCTGATGCGCTACAAGCTCGATAACGGCATCCCGCAGGAGATGGCCTCCTGCCATACCGGCCGCATCGACGGCTACATGATCGAGGGCCACGTCCCCACTGCCGACATTCGGCGCATGTTGGCCGAGCGCCCGGACGCGGTTGGCCTTGCAGTGCCTGGCATGCCCTACGGCTCGCCCGGAATGGGACCTGAAAGCGAGCGTGAGGCCTACGACGTGTTCCTGATCCGACGCGATGGCGGCACCGAGGTATTTTCTCACCATGCTGCGGCGTGATACGCCCGGGCCGTCGTTTGATCGCGGAATTTCCCACTAGCCTTCCAGGGCATCTGTCAACTGTGGCCCTACCGGAACGATCCCGGTCGGGTTCAGAGCCTTGATCGAGTAGTAGCCACGTTTGATGTGGTCGATGCTGACGGTGTCGCGCACGCCGGGGATGGCGAGGATACGGGCCTGGTAACGGCTCAGGGCGGGATAATCCGCGATGCGGCGCAGGTTGCACTTGAAGAGGCCGTGATAGGCCGCGTCGAAGCGCACCAGCGTCACGAAGAGACGTACGTCCGCTTCGTTGAAGCGGTCGCCCAGCAGGAAGTCACGGCCGTCGCCGAGGCGCCCCTCAAGCTCGTCGAGCATGGCGAAGACGTCGTGGAACGCCTCCTCGTAGGCGGCTTGCGTGGTGGCGAAGCCTGCGCGGTAGACGCCGTTGTTGAGGCGCGGATAAATGCGGGCTTTCAGCGCGTCGATCTCCTCGCGGAGGTCGGCCGGATAGAGGTCGAAGGTGGGGTCCGCGAAGTCGCCGAACCCGGAGTTCAGCATCCGCAGGATGTCGGCAGATTCGTTGTTTACGATGGTGCCGCGCTGCTTGTCCCACAGCACCGGCACCGTCGCGCGGCCCGAAATGGCGGGGTCGGCCCGAGTGTAGATCTCGTGCAGGAAATTGGCGCCGTTCAGCGTGTCGAGGTCGGCCCCGCCAGTGTCGCCGAAGCGCCAGCCCTGGTCGGAGAGTTCGGGCTCGACGACGGAGACCGAGATCGCGTCCTCGAGCCCCTTCAGCTTGCGACCGATCAGCGTGCGCGACGCCCATGGGCAGATCAGCGCGACATAGAGATGGTAGCGTGCGGGCTCGGCCTTGAAGCCGCCTTCGCCGGTCGGCCCGGCGCTGCCGTCAGGGGTGATCCAGTTGCGGAAACTTGAGGTCTGGCGAACAAAGCCGCCCTTCTCGTCCTTGGCCTGGACGGGCTGCCAGTCCGCAACCCATTTCCCGTTCATCAGCATGGTCGTCTCCTCAATTCCTCAGCGTGATTGCGGTGCCCCAGGGGTCGCGCAGGGTCAGGCCATCGGCGTTCCTGGTGCTTGCAATGCCGGCGCTGTCGGCGCGTGCGGCAATGGCGGTGATGTTCATGGCGTCCCGGACAAGGATCTCGACGGCCTCGAGACCTGCCATGCCCTCGGGGCGCTTTCCGGCGCGGCGGCTGTTCCAGACGTTGCCGGCCAGCTGGTGGTGATAGCCGCCGCTGCCGTAGAAGCTGGCGCCGGGATAGCGCGCCGCGATATCGAGGCCGAGCACGTCGCGGTAGAAGCGATCGGCATCCGCAGTATCCCCCACCTGCATGTGGACATGGCCGACGCTGCCGGCCTCCGGGAAGCCCGACCATTCGGTGCCCTCGGCGCTTTGCAGCAGGTCCTGCAGATCGAGCGGATCGGTGCTCATCCGGATCTCGCCGCTCTCTCCGTGCCAGTCCGAGACCGGGCGGTCGGCATAGACCTCGATGCCATTGCCCTCGAGATCGGCGAGATAGAGCGCCTCGCTGACGATGTGGTCCGACGCGCCCTGAAGCGGCACGGGCGCCTCCGCGACGTGGGCGACCCAGCGGGCCAGGTCGGCCCGGGTCGGCATCAGGAAGGCGGTGTGAAAGAGTCCGGCCTGCCGCGGATCGAGCGGGGCGAGGTCAGGATCGCCCACGAGCTCCAGCAGCGGCGTGCCGCCGGTGCCGAGCGTGATGCGATCCTCGCCGGTCGCGACCGGGGCGAGCCCGAGCACGGACTGATAGAAGGCAGAGACCGCACGGAGGTCACGCACCTTGAGCCGGACCGCCCCGATCCGCATCGGCGCGGCAGTCATGTCGAAGTAGTCGGCTGCGATGGTCATGGCAGGTTTCCTTGAGAATGTGTGCGGCCGCGGGAGGACCCCCCCGCGGCCGGCAAGGGAGGTCAGGCGCGGCTGCGCTTCAGGGCGAAAGCGCCGTCGCCGAGCAGGGCCTGGACGACCAGCGTCACCGCCCAGAATGCCGGGAATTCCCAGCCGCCGCCTTCGTTCGAGAAGAAGAAGCCAGCTGCGCCGTGGGGCACGTAGATCGAGCCCAGCAGAACCGGAACCAGCGCCAGCGACACCCAGCGGCTGTAGACGCCGAGGATCAGCGCGAGGCCACCGAAGAGCTCGGCCGCGATGACGAGGTAGGCGAGCGGCCCGGGCAGTCCGAGGCTGGCGAAGTAGCCCACTGTCCCGGCCGGGGTGAAGACGAAGAGCTTCAGGCCGGCATGGGCGAGGAATAGAACGCCCATGGAGACGCGCAGGATCGTCGCGGCGAGATCGGTGTTGGAGACGCCGTCGACAAGCGACGGACGGGCGGAAGCGGAAGCGGTTGCGTAGGTCATGGTCATGTTCCTTGAATCGAGGGAGCTCAGGCAGCGCGCTGCCAGGTGGGGGCGATGTCGGTGCCGTGGCCGAGGCCGTAGCCGAGGGCGATGTTCAGCGCGGCGGCGGGCTCGAGGTAGCGGGCGGTGGCAAGCGCCCCGGTCTCCAGTGTCTCGAAGCCGGCGCTCCGCGCCAGTTCGGCGACTGCGGCCCGCGCGGCCTCGTCGTCTCCGGCAACGAAGACCGTGGCGGGACGGCCGGCGGCCTGACCGCCGTTCTGCAGGACCTGCGCGAAGATGGTGTTGAAGGCCTTGACGACCTTCGCCTGCGGCGCGCGCTTCTGGATTTCCTCGGCGGCGCTGGTCGTGTGACCGATGCTGAGGCCGGAGAAATCCGCCTTCATCGGGTTGGTGATGTCGACGACGATCTTGCCTGCGAAGCCGTCCGCCGCCTCGATGACGTCGCCCGCGGCATCAAAGGGCACCGCCAGGACGACGATGTCCGCCGATTGCGCAGCCGACGCGAGGGGTGCGGAGGATACGCCGTTGCCGACGTCCCGAGCCGCAGCTTCAGCCTTTGCCTTGTCACGGCTGGCGAGCGTGACGGGATGGCCGGCGTTCGCGAAGCGGGTCGCGAGACCCTTCGCCATGTTGCCGGCGCCAATGATCGAGATGCTCATGTTCGTTCTCCTTCTGACATCCGGCGTTCGACTGAACGCCAGCTCGTTCGTCATGCGGAGAACATAGACTCTGCCTAGAAGGACGATAATCCGGCCTTGGGGAAGATGATTGCTTCCCGATGCAGGGTAATGACCTACCAGCCTTGCTCCCAATGCGGCGTCTGCCTGTATCGCTCAGAGAGGAAGTCGACGAGCAGGCGCACCTTGGCCGCGAGATGGCGGCTGTGCGGATAAAGGACGTGTACATCGTAGGGAACGGGTTCGAACGACAGCAGCAGTCTGATCAGCCTACCCGAGCGCAGTGCTTCCTCCGCCACGAAAGCGGGCACGCAGGCGAGCCCCAGTCCCAGTTCCGCCGCCTGGACGCAAGCCTCGGCGTTCGAATAGCGGATGCGGCCGTCGACGCTCACCATCTCGGCCGCGCCGGACTTGTCCTTGAACGGCCACCGGTTCGGCTCGCGGAAGTTGGTGTCGATGATGCAGGAATGCCGCGCCAGATCCGGCGGCGTCGCTGGTGCGCCGTGTTTGTCGAGATAGGCGGGCGCGCCGACCACGACGATGCGGACCGCACAGAGCCGGCGTAGGATCAGGCTGGAGTCGCCGGGCCGCCCGACCCGAACGGCGAGGTCGAAACCCTCGTCGACCACGTTGACGACCCGGTCGGAGAAACTGACATCGAGTTCGATGTCCGGATAGAGCCCGGCAAACTCATTCAGCGCGGGAGCCAGTTCGAGAGTCCCGAACGTCAGGGGCGCGGTCAGCCGCAGCCGCCCGCGCGGGGATTGCGAGGCGTTCCGGATGTCGAGATCGAGGGTGTCGAGTTCGTCGACCAGCGGCTTCAGCCGATCATAATAGGCGCGGCCAGCCTCCGTAGGCGCCACTGATCGTGTGGTCCGGTTGAGCAGCCGCACGCCCAGTTCGGTCTCGAGGCGCGAGATCAGCTTGGACGCCTGCCCGGACCGTGTGCCCAGCTTGTCTGCGGCCGCCGTGAAGCTGCCGGTCTCGATGACGGCAAGGAACATCCGGTCGCATTCGAGACGGTCCATTTCTTCCTCATCGCGGGGAATGCATTGTGAGTTATCGTGATCCTAATGTAGATTGTTGATAATAGCTATTGGCTGGCCGCCAGCAGGTCATCGCGACCGGCAGGCGCGGCTCTGGTCCCGCATGACACTGTAGTCGGCCAGCATTCCGGCGGTGGCGGATCCGTCCGGCAGCAACTCGAGTTCCTCGGCCGCGAGCGCCAGGAACTCGCGGGGATAGTTCACCACGGGCGGGCAGACGGTGGCGATGGGCGGATTAGAAACGCCCGTCACGCAGCCGCTCAGCAAGCTCGTCGCGATCGCGAGGGCGGCGAGTTGCCGCTTCCAGCATCCGGCGTTGAACATCATTGACCTTCTCCGTTGTCTCAAGGCGTTCGGCGAGGCGTCCCGCTCGTTCGCCGGACCTCCGAAGCAAGAGCAGAAACAAGAGCACGGCGAGGACGATGGCGCCGTAGCGCAGCGCCGCCCGCACCCACGGGCTGGCCGCGATCCCGGTGAGGAGCGCGGCGATCACCGCCGCCCCCGTTTCCAATCGTCGAGCCGCGCGTAGATCGTGACCGCGATCCCGACGAGCGCGACCGCGATGAACGCCCAGCGCAAGGTGTCGAGATAGGGGACCAGCGGCAGGATGGCGGATTGGGTCTCGGCCAAGACGCTCTGCGCGACCTCGACCCCGGCGGCGCCCAGCGTCGCCACACCCGCCGCTCCGCCGCCTTTCATGGTGCGGCTGTCGGCCAGCACTTCGCGGGCGGGCGGCGTCTCGGCTGCAAATGCCGTCGCCCGCACCGGGAACCGCTCGCCCCACTGACGCGCCGGACCGAGATCGACATGCATGAAACCCGAGCGCGGATAGAAGCCGAAGCCGAGGAAACCGACCTCCCGCGCTGCCGCCTCGAAGGTCAACGGGTCGTGGTTCGCCATCGCGATGTCGAAAGCGGCGCCGTCCATGTGCTTCGACCGGGTCGCGCCGCCGACAGCGCGATTATGCTCGGGGCTGCGATAGGCCGAGCGGACGATCAGCGGTTTGCCCAGCCGGTCGCGCAGCGCCTGCAGCTTGTCGAACGCGGTTTCGTTGACGAGCAGCTTGCCGGTGCCCCGGCAGGCGATTTCGGCCGGGCTGAAATTCGGCCAGCGCCAATTGCTCTCAGGCACGTCGCGCCAATGGCGATGGAAGGTCGTCGTCATGGGGTCCTCCGAAAACGAAAAACCCGCCTCAAGGGCGGGTCATTGCGGGCTGATGAAAGGGGATGGGCCGCGGCTACGGGCCGCCGTCGAAGATCTTCAGCTTGATGGCGATCCCCGCGAGCAGCGCCAGCATGACGGCGGTGGTGATCATGCGGACGGCGGTCTGCATGGCGGTGCGGCGGATCAGCCGGATACAGTCGACGAGCGAGCGGAGATCACGGATGTCGAGCGCGGCCTCGTCGCCGTCGAGCCCGACATCGGCGAGCGCGCGCTTCGCGCCTTCCTCGGCCGCCCGCGTCAGGATCGCCTCAAACTCGGCGTCGGGCATGCGCACGAAGCCTTCGGATCGGGGTGGTGTCATGGGATCCTTCGTCCGCCGCTCAGCCGATCTTGCAGCCCCAGAAGGACGTGTGGTCGGCGGCGAAGTAGCCGTCCGCGACCCGGAAATACCCCTGCAGCTCGACGGTATCGCCTGCCGTCAGCGGCACCATGGTCTGCAGCCAGATCGCGGTGGCGAGCGAGACATGGGTCGCGGAGATTTCGCCGAGGGAGCCGCGGATTTCGGTCGTGCCGTTCAGCACCAGCCGCCCCCGCATGCGGGCCGTGGCGCTGGCGTTGATCTTGTAGAGCAGCGTCGCGCCGAAGAGGTAGGTGCCGTCGACGGGCGCCACGAAATGGTTGTTCGCGGCGTCGAAGGCGCCCTGATCGTTGTAGTCGGTGTTGTTCAGGCCGATCTTCGTCCAGGTCCCGACGCCGACATAGTTGTCGTAGTTCGTGTACGCCTTGAACCGTGGCAGCCGGGGCTCATCGACGATGCCGGTGGCGTTGTCGACGCTGAGCCCGTCGAAGAAGGTGCTGCCGTCGGCCGAGACTGCCAGCCGGAACCGGTCGGAGCCGAAGAGGCCCACCAGCGCCTTGGTGACGAAGCCGGTCTGGAGCGTCAGCCCGAGATCGTCGCCCGCGGCCTCCTTGTTCATGGTGTAGAACAGGTCGCCCGTCCCGCCCTCGGCTACGGTCTTTGCGGTCCAGAGCGCCGCGTTGAGCTTGGCCGAGAACGGGTTTGCCGTGTCGGCCGTGGTGCCAATGCCCAGCAGCGCCATGTTCTGCAGCGTCGCGGGTGTGGCGCCGATCCAAGTCGCGCCGTCGTAGACCAGCAGCAGGCCCTCGTCCTCGACCCATGCCCGCCAGCCGGTGCGCGGCGGCAGGCGCAGCCACGCGCCGTCCGCCCACAGCGCCACATTCAGGTCCCACCCCGCCCAGTCGCCTGTCGCGCCCGCGCCAACGATGTAGCGGTCGCCGTCAGCAGGGCTTCCGGGCGGCGCCGTCTGGTCCCGGTCGAGCACGGAGAGCTGGACGAGCCCGTCGAGGATCCGCAGCGCCTCGTTGTGGATGACGTGCTTCTGAGCCTGCGCCGCCAGGATGTAGGGCAGCAACAAATGGGTCGTGGCGTCGGACATGGGCGATCTCCAGAACGAAGAACGCCGCCTGCGTGGCAGGCGGCGTATTACGGCGCGGCGGTTGAGTCGGCGGGCTACCTGCGCTCGGGCGTCTCCACCGGAATGGCCGAGAGGAACGGGTCGGGCTTCGGCGCATCCCACTTCGCGGTCATTGCGGCCCAGCGGTCGATCTCGGCCCGGAAGGCCGGGTCGTCGATCCGCAGATGGAAGGTGTAGAGCCGATCCACGATCTCGCGCATGAGCGCGCGCATCTCATCGTCATCGATCCGCGAGACCTCCGGCCAGGGAATGCAGTTGCCCTCGGCGTCCTCGACGATGACGTCGCTGCCATCGCCCGTGCGCGAGATGGGCGTCCGGCCCGCATGCAGGGTCTCCAACTGCGTGTTGCGCACGCAGGTCACTGCCATCACTCTGGCAAGCTGGGCTGCAATCCGGTCTTCGTCTTCGGGGCTCATGTCCCGAGCCTACGCCGTCGAGGCCGCGCCGTGCCAGAACTCATTGTGCCACCTTAAAAGCTCAGCGTGACTGTCCTGGGCACGCCCCGCCAGACAAGGGCGGAGAGCTGGAAAATGCGGACGGTGAGGCTGTCGCCGGCGCCGAGCGGCGCGCCCCAGTCGGCGGTCTGCTGGGCGGCGGTGTAGACCGCGCTGGCCGTGTCCGTGTTCAGCACCCGCTTCACGATGGCGCCGTCGATAATCTCGACCTCGTAGGCTTCGAGCTCCTCGGCCAGCGGCACCAAGAGCCCGCCCCAGCTGTCGGCCGAGAGCGCGCGGGACCGGCGCGTCCAGAGGATGGTCAGGTCCCCGGAGCTCCGAGGCCTGCGCCACGGCTGCTCGACATGGGCGACGGAGAACGGCCGCAGCCCCACCCCCTCAGGCGTGAAGGCCTGCGCCACATAGGTCTCGTCGCTGATTGGGCGGCTCGCGGGGCCAATGCGCCAGTTCCACGGGATGCCGATGTCCGCTTCGGCGATCGGCAGGGACGCCAGCGCGGTGTCCAGCACGACGACTCGCGCGCCCGCCGGCGTGGGGTTGCCCATGGCGCCCTCGGTCCCGCGCTGACCTCGCAGCAGCCGCGTCAGCCGATATTGACCGGGCGCCAACAATTCAGCTGCGCCCGCCTGCACGATCTCCCAGACGCCGGGTGCGCTCTCGATGGCGAGCGAATTGGCACCGCCGAAGAGGGTCAGGTCCGTGACGCTCTCCATCGTGCCCGACAGCAGATCGACCACCAGCGTATTGCCGAGGTCAAAGCGCGAGGTGGGCCCCGCATAGAAGTCCGAGACCAGCTTCCCGATCCGGGCGCGGCTGCCGAACGTCGTCAGCAGCTCGAACCCGTCCGTCGAAGGGCTGCGGAAGACCGCCATCTCGCCCGGCCAGGGAACGGCGTGCGCCGCCACAAACGGTCGATGCGCGGGTTGGTCCTCGGTGAGCTGCGGCAGGTCCATCAGCGCCGCGTCCGGCGCGCCGAACACGACAGCCCGCGTCAGCGAGGCCGCGCGGGGTTCGCCGGGCGGCAGGTCGTAGCTCGCCCTGTCCTGGCGGACCGCCTCGATGCCGCGCGCCTCGGCGTCGGCGATGGAGACGAGCCGCAGATCGACCAACCGCCCGTCATGCTCCAGCCGGATCGCGTCGGCCGGGTCAAGCGCGAGCCGCGAGGGCGGCAGACGGAACGCCGCCGTCTCGCGCCCCACCCACGCCTCCATCAACGCGCGGCGGCAGCGCCGCTCGGCTTCCTCGGGCGGCACCGCCGTCGGAAAGCTCTCGGACGCGATGCGCGTCGTGTCCACCGTGATGCGCCGCGCCTCGACGAGGGCCGCGTCGTAGTCCTCATCGGCGCGGGCGATCTGCCACTTCAACGCCTGCGGCAGTTCCGTCTCCTGGCCACGCGTCAGTTCCAGCACGTCGCCCTCGCGGGCAGCCACCAGATCATCGGGCGCGAGGGTGGCGACGCATGACGAAGCGGATCACGCCCTCGGTCTCCACCGCATCGAAACCGAAATGCCGCGACAGCATGGTGATGAGGCGCGCGGGCTTTCGAGCGCCGTGATGGCGTAGCCCTCGACCGCCCCCCAGAGGCCGGTGACGTCGATCCGGGACACGGGCATCCCCGCGCGCAGGCAGAGGTGCCGGACTAGCGCCGCAAGCGATACCGCCCCGAGACGGCCGGTGAGCCAGTGCCCCAGCCGCCAGTTCCCGCCACCCGTCCAGACGTCGGTCAGCGCCGGGAAGAAGGGATAGGGCCGCGCGTCCCAAGTCCAGGCGGCGCATTCAGGCACATGCACCATCTGGCCGTCGTAGACCGAGGACACCGGATTGTTCGCCGGGGCACCCCACCAGAGGTACGTCGCCTCGAGATAGGCGCGCTGGATGGCGTCGTCGCGCCAGCCGCGCGAGAAATGCGGCGTGAAACTCTCCGAGGATTTCGGGTCGAAAAAGACGTTGGGCTGGTTGGTGCCGCGGTCGATGGCCGGGCAGCCGAGCTCGGTGAACCAGATCGGCTTGGACTCCGGCACCCACGCGGTCGGCGTGCCGCTCTCCACTCCGCCCGAGCGGTCGTAATGCGGGTTCGACCATCAGCTGCGCAGATCCTTGTAGCGGAACACCCATGGTTTGCCCGCAGCACCGTCGGTGATCGGGGTGCGCACCTGCGCCGAGCGGTCCGCTGCGCTGGCATAGAACCAGTCGAAGCCTTCCCCGCCCGTGATGTTCCCCTGCAGGTAGGCGCGGTCGTAGATCGCGGGCCAGCCCTCGGCCGCGTCGGCGTGCTCGAACCCGTCGCGCCAGTCGGAGAGCGGCATGTAGTTGTCGATCCCGACGAAAACGATCTCGGGATCGGACCAGAGCGGATCGAGATGGAAGAACACGTCGCCGCTGCCGTCGCCCGGCTGGTGCCCGAAATATTCCGACCTGTCGGCCGCATAGCCGATCTTCGTTCCGGACCCGAGGATCGAGCGGACATCCGCGAGCAGGTCCCGATAGGCCTGCACCGCCGGATAGCTGCTGGCGCCCGAGCGGATCGTCGTCAGCCCCGGCATCTCGGTGCCGATCAGGAACGCATCGACCCCGCCCGCCGCCGCGCAGAGATGGGTGTAGTGCAACACCATGCGGCGCAGGCCCCAGTCGCCGGGCGTGCCTGTCCACGAAACCGACTGACCCGAGACGCTGAAGCTCGCGGGCGTGGCCGCGCCGAACAGCGCCGCGACCTGGCTTGCGGCCGTGGCGGTCTTGTCCACGGTCCCGGCGAAGCCCGCAGCCGGAGAACAGCTGATCCGGGCGCGCCAGGGGAACGCAGGCTGCCCCGTCTCGGCGGCGTTGTCGGAATAGGGGTTCGGCAGCGTGTTGCCGGGCGGCACGTCCATCAGGACGAACGGGTAGAAGGTGACCCGCAGCCCGCGCGCCTTCATCTCCTGGACCGCCTGCACCACCGCGAAGTCGGACGGCGTGCCGCCATAGACCGGCCGATCCTGATCGTCGCGGCTGACGAGGAAGGCATTGGCGCGGCTGACGCCACTCACCGACCAGCTGGCCGGCGTGGTCGACTTCGCGGACACCTCGACGCCAGGCCGCACCTTGCAGGATCCCGCGCGCAGGTCGTCGCCGAACCAGGCGACGACGAGGCTGACGCTTGTCACAGCCGGGGCCGCCGCCTGCAGCCGGTCCAGCGCCACCACCATGTCGGTGGCGTCGGGCAGCGCGTTCAGGTTCTCGGGCAACGGGGCTGGATTGCGTGGGGTCTTCTCAATTCCTAGTAATTCGCGAGGAGTGCGGCCCTGTGCGTGCTTTACTCGATAGCGACACCGTTAATAGGAACGAACCATTCGCATAGCGCCCGTAGCTTCTTCTGCTTGGTTTTGCTGAAAGACCCCCACACCTCGCCATGGTGTGGATTGTTTGGCAGAGGATCAAACCCCACTTTGAAATCCTCGTTGCGTAGGGAGCTTGCAACAAATCGCAAAGAGCCAACCCACCTAGCCTGGCTTTCTCACGGGGCGCCATATGAACGGCGTTTCGCCTGAAGTTGGCGGCAGGGTTTTTGGTGTCGGAGGACAGGCCGAGCGCCATCGTTGCCGCCCATCTGGCGGCCCGTCCGGTCAG
>Ga0209347_1001221_pt1 | contig 44915 bp, 38 predicted proteins | sample AutmiccommuBRH23_FD_187382 | JGI IMG/M metagenome (GOLD analysis project Ga0209347, IMG submission 187382) | Deep subsurface microbial communities from Mt. Terri, Switzerland - Autotrophic microbial communities BRH/23 (SPAdes) (version 2) | ecosystem: Environmental > Aquatic > Deep subsurface >... | reverse complement strand
ACAGGTTCCAGCTTAATCAGCTGAAACGACGATAACCCATTTGGAATATGGAGAGCCGTATGCGGTGACAAGTCGCTTGTACGGTTCGGGAAGGGGCGGGTTACTTTGCTAATCCGCCTATTTCATTCTATTAATTTTGAAAACCTCAGATACCTCTAATTAAGAGCTACTCTTGCCTCTATGTATTCATTGAAATTATTCATTTCTAACAAACCTCACCGCGAGAGACCAGAGTCCCTTACATATTTTGTATAATGATTGCTGTACCAGGCCCGCCCCGGCACAAAGAGAGGCACAGCCAAACTCGACGTTGCGGCGTTTCATTTCACTCACTAGGGAAACAATTAAGCGAGCTCCCGTGCAGCTTACTGGATGGCCTAAGGAAATACCTGAACCATTGCCATTAACTTTATCCATATCCAGTTTCAGCTCCCTATTACATGCAATAAATTGGGCAGCAAAAGCTTCGTTTATCTCCCAGCACCCAATATCTTCAAGCTTCAGATTAGCAAACTGCAAGGCCCGTTTAACGGCCGGCACTACTCCGATCCCCATGATTTTTGGATCTACTGCTGCAGAGGCCGTTGAAACAATCCGAATCAGCGGCATACAGCCGAGTTCTTTGGCTTTATCCGCAGTCATCAAAATCAACGCGGATCCGCCGTCATTTAAGCCTGAGGCATTACCCGCAGTAACGGTTCCTTCTTTATCAAAAACGGGTTTTAACTTAGCCAGATCATCTAGCTTGATGTCGGGTCTAACATGCTCATCGGTATCAATGATTACCGACCCCTTCTTGGTTTTGAGCTCAACCGGGATGATCTCATCTTTGCTTTCAGAGAACCTAAAAAGTCACCAATTGGAGTACGTGCACCACTTACAATAACTACTTCACGCAAAATAATCTCTCTCCTTTTACAACCATTTTTCTGTAGAATAGATGCTTTGATTGGTTTCTCACACTAATTAACGAATATTCAATGCAAAAACCATACCCATCACAGAAAGTTTAAAAAATTCAAGATACTCGCCATCTTAGCTATATGTTCTTTTAACATGTGTGGCAATAATGATACACTAAAACTGAAAAGATTAGATTAATAACTGAGAACCTTGATTTTCGGGGGTTTTATACGAGTGAAACAGAAATGAGACACTTCTTTGCAGCGTGTCTCATTTCTGTTTCACATTTCTCAATGCGCCGGGTATTAATCACCCCCGACTTCAGTAATAATCTATCGTTTAGAAAAAAATCCCACTCTTCAACTTAAAAACGAAATGCGCCGATTGAGAATTTCTATCTTCTCTACCAACACATTAAATATTTGTTCATCAATTTCTTTGAGGGAGCAAATTCCTGCTGTTTAATGTCTCTTGGAGTTTATAATCAGGTACGTGCATCCGTCTCACAAATACAATCTTATTTGGTGGTATGCCCAACAGTCTTGTGTACAGCGTTTAAGATATTACCAGCAAATTTTAATTCCTTTTCTCTCTGTACTTTGTTCACAAACTCAAATTTTAACGCCTTCATAGGACATACACGTACACAGGCAGGCTCTAAGCCGGCTTCCACTCTTTCCATACACAGATTACATTTTTGCATCTTTTCATCAAGATCATATCTTGGAACCCCGAAAGGACATGCCAAGGAGCAACTGTGACACCCGATGCACAATTCCTTATTAACTATGACAGCTCCCGTTCTATTACACTTGCTTATGGCCCCTGTAGGGCAGCCAATCACACAAGGACTGTCTTGGCAATGCAGGCAGGCGGCAGAAACATACTGAATGTTGGCACTGGGAAACTCTCCCTTTTCAATTTGGTAAATCCTTCGCAAAGCAGACTGTCCTTTTTCCGGAAAGATATCATTCTGGTCCATGCAGGCTACAACACAGGCGCCGCAGCCGGAACAGAGATCGATTTCGAGATAAATCACTTTTTCCATCAATTATGCATCTCCTTCCTCAAACTTTCTCAACTTTACAGAGAGTAGACTTGAAACCCGGAAAACCGGAAAGAGGGTCCAGGTAGTCGCCTTCCAAGATCGAGTTAACATCGGCTTCCGGATGGCCATGATACATATGAATAACACCCTGTTGGACCATCTGGGTCAGATTAGCTTTTACCACGATGGCATCTTTAGGGGAAGATATGCGGATGAGATCGTCCTGTTTGAGACCTAAACGGGCGGCATCGACAGGGCTGATATCGGCAGCAGGATGGTTAGGCCGCAGGCTCATAGTCCAGGTTAGGCGGAAGGTCCGGGTATGAATAAACATGGGTAGTCTGGAGCCTGTGTTGAGAATGAACGGGTATTCTTGCGCCAACACCGGAGTTGACTCCCTGCTGTATTTGGGAGGTGCATAGACCGGAAGCGCTTCAAAACCAGGCTTTCCTACATATTTTTCCAGAACCTTGGACATAAATTCCATCTTTCCAGAGGGAGTTTTAAAGCCTCCATTTAGGTATTTCTTCTCGCGCAGTTTCATCGGGCTAGGCACGAACATGCCGCCCGGATGCTTTTTGAGTTCAGCGACCGTGATGCCGCTGGGCTCCAGTATCCACGGGATCCTTCCAGATCGAGGGTAACAAATTGGAATCCCAATTATCTAAACTTTCGGACCACTTTTTCGACAATTTCCCCCTGCCACAATCCGATTGGCGACTATCTGCCTGATATAGAAAATCTCCTTCTATTTTTCGCTAACAATGCCGGTGTTCTTCTTGAAGGGGGGAACATGTTTGTTGCCAATTCAGATGGTTATATTCGCCTTAATCTTGCCTGCCCACGTTCAATTGTCAAAGAAGGCGTCCGCCGGATCTGTGAAGCAATCAATACTCGCCGTTGTTGACTATCTAGAAAAGGGATACTATTCTTTTACACAGCCCTTTGAAGCCTTTCCTAAAAGTCTTCAAGGGGCTTTTTTTTGCAGCATTGTAGACTGAGAAGTTAGGTGAAAAAAGATGCCATAAATAAGAGCTCATTTATATGGGTAATGCGAAATGGTAGCGTAATACTGCCCATTGCCGATAAGTTTCCGACCAATACAAAACTATACGGCATTATGACTCCCATTGAACGCGTCGAAATAGAGTTAGAGCGTATCCCCCGCATCCAACCGCAACTCGTTCCGGCGGTATTGAACCCCATCCATCCCGGCCGGCACCAAACCGGCACTGAATTTCTGCCAGGTGAAACAGTGATTTTTTCTCCCCACTGCCCTTCCTCCTGATCGAAATCACCTCTCGGTACTCTAGCGAGACCGATTTAAAAAAAGCATGAGTAAGGCGGCAACCGGTCCTGTTTAAGTCATTTTAATCGCCGGAGGCCATCGGGTTATGATTTTGGCCATGTTCTCAAGGAAGGATTTGAGCTGCTTTCGCAGTCTCTCCTTCATCTCCTTATCCTTCGTGGTCAGCACGGTCAACAACAGCTTGAGCTGGTCAAAAGAGCGGTGAATATTGCCGCGGTGAAATTCAAACAGAGATTCGGCTTGCCTGGTATAGTATTCGGGATTGGCGTTTTCAAATCCGGAGACCGTAAAATTGGGAAACTCGGGAACTGTGAAATCGGACGCGACGAGCACGGGCGCAGAGAAGCGCGGGCCGGCGGAGCGAGCTTTGGCGGGCGTTGCTTCTGGCGCTGTTTCCTGGGCAGCGGGTTCCGCCGTTTCGGAGGCTTGGGGGGATTCAGCGCCTGCGGCGGGTATGGGGGGGCGCGTAGTTTGGACGCTTTGGGCGGCCGCCGGCGCTTCTTTTTGGCTCTTGTCCGAATTAGCCTCTTTCCCCGCGGCTCTCGTCCGTCCTGCCCGGAATTTTGACGTTACCTCTTCCACCCGCTGCCCCAAGCTCCGGACCTGGTCGGCAAGGTCGCTAATTTTAGCGATCATGGTGTTCAGCGCCTTTTCCAGGTCGTCGATTTTCTGCAGGGCCTGGTCTATTTTTTGCAAAGATGGGGCGCGCTTCCCGTCTCCGTCGGCCCCGGCAGCTCCGACGGCCCGCTTAAGCTCACGGGAAGACATGTTCCCGGCATCGTTGTGCACGATAAAGTCCGCGCGCAGTTCTTCCGGGACGTCGAGGAGGATGAGGGCGTTGGTGTAGGTCAAATTAGACAGCGCCGGCCAATTTGGATCGGATTCAAGGTCAGGGGAGGCGCCATAGGCTTCATAAAGCTGAATCAGCCGCCCGGCTGAGCGCTGGGAATAACGGACTGACTCAGCCAGCCATTTGCCCCATTCCCCGTGCCTGACCAGGGCTTTGGCTTCTTTCAGGCGCCCTCCGATCTCAATGGCGTTAGCCAGCAGAGTCCTTCCGGTGCGATGGTTGATTATGTTTATTTCATCCGCGATAATCCGCGGGGTGCGTTCCGTCGTAGTAGTCATCCGCGCGTCAATCCTTCCTGTTACTTTCTACACAATATGTGCCCAAGCTTAAGAAGGTGCGAGCTTGCCAGCGGAAACTCCGGAAGAAACAGCAGACCACAGAAATGGCGGCCGGTTTGAAGATGTTTTCATCCGGCCGCCATTTTTCGGTTTGGCTTATTCAATTCGGGGTATGGACTGGGCTTTTATCGTGTTTGCGCCGATATCAAAACAATTTAGGCGACAGGCGGGTCGAAAATATCCTCAGTCACTGTTTCTATGATTTTTGCATCCCTTTTGGCGACGAGGTCGCCGTCGGAAAGATCAAAAATATTCTTTTCGATAAGGAGATCCATGACCTGTTCAACCTCCGCCTGCGTCAAGTCCGCCCTTGGCGAGGGCAGCGTCATGGTAAACGTGCCTCCGCCGGCGACGGTAAATACGAGGCGAACAACTTTCTGGGTTGCAGTGGGCATGGACAATCACTTCCTTTTTATCTTAAATATTAAAACGCTACTCTTCAGTGAGAATATAACTGCTGTTGCGGCGTATCTCTATGATGGGGTATTCCAGTAAACTGAACAGTGCGGTGGCGACTGCGTAAACCTCTTCGGTGGCAGCGCTTTCTTTTACTTTCGCCAGGTTTTTCTGGCGGGTAAGAGGAAGTCCCTCGGCAGTCATTCCGGTCTGATACCGTACCACCATAGCCGTTTCAGCGTGTGTTGAATTGATCGACATATTTTTCTCCTTTCGCATCTCAGCTTGGCAATCGTCTCTTATAGCGGCGCAAACTCTTTTGAGAAAAGCCAGTCCATGCTTCATTATATGAACTTGTCCGGAAACGGTGACAAACCCAAAATCAAAAGAAAAAGCAGGAAGTATCCGAGAGCTAATGAACTAACTAATGCCGCCTTATACGAACACACTAAGGAACGGAAAAGGTATCGAGCTGGTCTGTTACGAGCGGAATATAACTACTTTTTGGTTATCTGTTTTTTTAGACATATGTTAGTCTCATCTGCGTAGTTGTATTTATAGACGTATTTCTCTCGGGGTAATTGTCCTCGTCTCAACTGTCTAATGACTCAATAATTAATACAAATTAATTATGCACTCCCTTGTTTTCAAAGGGGGTGCATTTGTTTTTTTGGGGTGCATGCCCTTTGGACTTTTGATAATAGCTACTTTTTTATAGCTTCAAGTGTTAACCTATATATCCTTCATTTACGGAGATGACAATTCATTATTCGAATGTCCCCTTCTATTATTTGATGGGTGTTTGTTTTTGTTGCAGGTAATCCGTAATACATGTCGAAAGTAAAAAAGATTTGGTTTGGAGGGTTTCACTTTGAAAGAAAAGAATTTAATAACACGTTTATTATTGTATTCTATCCTTCCTCTCATCGGTCTGGTAATAAACTACTATATTTCAAATCACTCATTAACAGATAACTTACTAATCTATGCGCTTAAATTTAATATAATAAATATTACCGGTGTTGGGGCTTTAATAATATTATTAGTCCTAGTATTAGCCGTATCTGATACATCAAAATGGATTAAGAAATATTATTCAGAAAAACAGAACTTAACTGTAACACCATTAAATGAGAAAATAAATGAATTAAAGGAAAATATTAAGCACAAGGAAGATTTACTTTTAGCAAAAGCTGGATCTTTAATGGATAAGTATAATGATCTTCAGCAATATCAAGAAAAGGAAACATTACTTAAGCATTTGAAGCGGTTTACCCTTAATAAACCAGTCATTCACTCTGCACAGTTATATCGTTATAGCAAAAAAATTTTTAATGATGAAACGCTTGTGAAAGTCAATTACATCAATGGTTATGCGATTGAGGGAATTGACATCAATGCGCTAATCCAAACTTATTACCATATCCCTAAGGGAATTTATTTCGACATGAATAATATTCTTGAATTAAAAAGAAAGCTAGATATATTAACTGAGAGCGAAAAGGATTTTGAAAGTATTCAGGTTAGTAATGAAATTGAACATCAAGTACAAGAGGATATACTGAATACTATAGAAGAATTTATAAAAACTTATCGTCCGTTAATTGAAAGCAAAGAACCATCGTCTCTTACAGAAAGTGATAGCTATATAATTGCATTGTATGAACTATGTGTGGAAATCTATTTAAGTTTGACTGACGACAGCGACTATGATACTTGGGAACTGAACTTTTTCACTCCAGAAATAGACCATCAATTAAAAAATATGAAAAGAACCGGGATTTTGAGTGGGATCCTTAAAATAAATGAATATATTTTCCGTAATGAAGGTTTAAGTAGTAAAAAAGGTAGGATTTATATTACGAGGTGTTTTCAATTAAATAACCAAAATTATATCATCTTATTATCAATCTTACCTAATATCATTGATTTTCCCAATTGGAGAAAGCTTCTGTCGACTCAAACAAAAGAGCTGATTCAGGGCTTGCAAGACGACTTAAGTCTAATATATAATGAAGTTGAACATGAAAGGATGATGTAAGATGTTCAATTCCGCCTTAAAACGCGATCAGGCAATATCTAGACTAAATAACATCGGTGTTACTGTAAAAAAAATTGATACCCCCGAAGGCCTAAAAGACAAAAGTTGGATAATGCCTACAAGCGATAGAAAGGGTATGATTATCCTTAAAACCAAAAATAAATAAAGAATAATTATTCTGTACATCTAAAATAAATAGATCCGGCTACTTATCAAGCCGGATCTATTTATTTTAGATGTAACTTTGATAACCACGGATTTTTACCTTCAAGCCTCATTGATGTTTTATTCTTCAGTAATCCAATCATCTCCGAGCAGATCAAATAACAACGCGCTTTCACCTAATATTTTATCCTGCTTCTTAGTTAGTGGATCTAGCCAGTCCGCCTTGTCTCGTACCCATTTAAGCCAGTTCCTTATCTTCGCCTTTTCTAGTTCGCTTTCTAAGTCATTAATTTTAAATTCTATGCTCTCAGCAAACTTTCTTATTTTTTCTGCCCTATTCCAATCAGATGCAAAATTTTCAAGTATTTCAAGCTGTTCTAATTCCTCTTTTCTCTTTTTTTCGTTTTCCCATCGTACACGTTCTTGTTCGGCTCTGCGGATTTCATCAGCTTTACGTTCTTCACGTATATCTTTTACAATATTAATAGCTTCCATTATTCATATTATTATTTCACCTATTTGGTTTTCAATTTTCTTCTTATCGCTGTCACGCCAATGTTTGCGCTTTGAATGATATTCATCAATCTCAAAAGCTAACTTTCCATTCTTAACTAAGTCATAGGGTGGTATGTGCGCCCAACTATGCCTTTTCTGATCGGCAAGCTCTTCTTTTGTAGGCTTATGCTCAACTCTCTGCTGTAACTCTTTGATTAGAATAGGTACCCCATCGACCCCCAAACATATATATGTAACGTTATCATGCACGCGTCACTCATAGTTGTAATAGTGCTCTGCCTTTGGCGCCTTAATATCAACAGAATAACCTAAATGTTCTACCGCCTTAAATAGAGTACTTAATACTCTATGTACACGGTCTCTCTGGTCTCCTGAAACACCAAGATACAAGACCCTGTTCAGAGTAGGTTTTGTAGTTCCCTTCCTTGAACGAAAATATTGTATTGTATCTTTGACTAAACCATGTAGATAGGTTAAGTCTGCAGGAACAGCTACAGATGCACAATAATCTTTTACAGCTTGACGTTGATCCTCCGGTAAAAATGAAAGAGTCTCTGTCTTCTTCACCCCTGATAGACTACTCGAATGATTCATGGAAGAATTTCTTGTTACAATCTTATCTGGCCCTTTTGACTTCGGAAGAGTTGGTATCTTTGGTTTTTGTCCGGCTTGGACTTTCGCCCAATAGCCATTTGGAGGCGTGGGTATTTCAAGCTTCTTACAATGTTTTCTCAATGCAACATCAGATATGCCATACCGCTTGGCAACTGTTGTCATCGGCTCAACCCAAACTTCCTTATAAAGCTTTTCTCTTTCATATGTCCTTGTTTCCATAAGAAACACCTCAAATATAATACTCGGCAGCAATCTTATTAATGCTGATCATTCTCTCAATTCAAGTTTCTTTCAATTTATACAGCCACTTTAGGACTATTCTACTTGGTATAATGAGTTCCATTCTTCTCTGGTCGGTTTTGCTTGGTTCACGTTGCTTTTCTCCTTCCTGTAGGACACTCAGAACGATCATTTTTAAAGATTACTAAACCACAAGTTATAATCATGAACCAATTGATAGTTCTTGCTGTCCTTTTCGACTAATTCCAGCAGACATAGGAAAAACATATATTGTTTCGACCTTTTCATGCTTTTACAACTATGCGTATAAAAAAACTGTCTATCCCTGTAACCTCGCAACAACTTATTTATAGTCAATTTCACGAAATTCGCACCATTCGCGGACAATTTCACATAGTGTCTCATATTTGTACGAATCCCATTCTTTTTCTATCCCATGCTTAATGATCACATCTCTGAAGCGACGAAACGCGCCTTTACCATCAATTGAGTAACACAGCTTATTTCGCAGTTTGTCATCTTCTTGAGAATAACAAAAGTTTTCCATAATTCGATATTCATTAACTTCTTCCCGATCGGGCAGTTCAACATAATCGCCCCAGTTTTCCACCACGTCCACCGCCTCGCGAATAGCATCCTGCTCCCAGTCCTCATATTCACTAAAATCATCATCATCTTCGGATTCTTCGGCAATGCTTAAATACTCCATTTGGATTTCGACGATATCACCTGTCTTTTTGTTCAAATAATGTTTCCATCCATCCATGAAGAAATCCAGTCTATCGACAATTTCTTTCAAGCTGACTGGCTTCATATCTTGATCACCTTTTCCTTTCCCTAACTTGCCGCAACCCTACACATTTTAATCCACTTAAACCATTTCCAGAATTCTTAAAAGGCAGTTCCTTGGTTCGTATTCCCCACCTCACCTAAAACATTTATGTCCTCTGTGACTCTATCATTAGCCTGTGTCAAGTCTTACATAAAAAAACAAATGACCTCCCGCAACATTTCCGATAATTGCAGATGGTCAGCTATAAAAAAAACTTCATTTATTAAACTAGAGTCGTCGTCGTTATTACCAAAGTTCTTTATAATGCTGTGCATTGTCCGTTAGCTCAGCTGCACAGGCGGGAGAGTAAAGATAAAAAATAAATTTGCAGTTTCAGCTCAATTTAAATCCGCTGTCCTGAAAAATACTCCATCGTGTTAATTTTAAATAGTGTTTTCTGTTTAATCTTCTTTCAGCAAGTCCTCAAGTTACTCCATTAGCACCGGAACCTCTTTTTGAGATAAATTCCAGACAAGCTCCATTTTTAATTCGCCATATCCGTGTGCTACGATATTTCTAAGATCAACGATCTTTCGCCACTGAATATCCTTGTACTCCGTCCATAACTCCCGCGACAATGCGTTGGCATGTTCACCTATGTTAAGAAGCGACATTGCTGTTGCCTTCTGGTAAACATCATTTTCGTGGAATCCTTTTTCACCGATTTCATTAGAATACCTTATAATGTCTTTGCATTCGGATATGATCATTTTAAGTAATTGAATATCCCTATGCTTCATATATCCTTACCTTCTTGTTAATGGTTAAATAGCTGTTTTCCTTTAAAGGGCCGGCATCCACATCCACCTTGGTGTTCAATTTCTCTTGAATATCAAGCTTAAGCCCGGACATATCAAATAAACTTGCAACTTTTTCATCAAAGTATACAAGTAAATCCACGTCTGACTCCTCCGTATTCTCACCATTTGCAAACGAGCCAAACAAGTCGATGCTAAGCACCGGATACGCAGGTGCAACCTGAACGACCACATCTCTTATATCTGTAATTGTCACGCTTTATCACCTCTTAAAGTCCTTAAACAAACTTAAGGCAATGACTCAATTTACTATATCCTAAAAACTGGTTGCAGTCAAAAGTGAAATTGCCCCGAAAGGGTTTTGTTGCAATGTCGTAACCCCTTTACTTCTGCCTTTGCCCCATTAACAATATCTTCTAAATCATTCACTCCATCATCATCTTTGTCACTTAAGTAAGTAATCTTGGGAATATGAAGGGACTGTTCAATTGGCAATTTGTTTTGAAAATGGAACCATTTATGGTTCCCGACGGCATCAGGCCAATACCTGGAACATCAAAACTTCCGTACTGAAAAGTGAGCCCTATATAAAACGGCCAGAATCAATGACAACAAGAATGATTATGGCAATACTCTTTCAAAGTAAAGCTCCGGCAAAACAATTCTAACCTCGCGCTCCGTTTTTTCTTTCTGCCAGTAGACAATAAATCTTATCTTAGCTGTTTTCGGTACATAATTCTTATGCCTCAGCGACTCTATTTGTTTTAAAAATTGTTTGGAGAATCTGACAACTGCTTGTCCCTTGGAATTATTACAGCCATTCTCGTCAAAAGCAAGGAACTCCCCGCTATTTAGCTCCTTAATCAAATGCGGATAGTAAAGGAAAAAATCCAGCTGAACATCCCGATGGGATAATTGCATGACCAATTCTTGAGGTGGCAGATAGGTTTGGGAATCAAGAACCACTTGCATCCCCTCGGCTGTAATGGAATCCAGATAGGTCCCGTTATCGTAAAGGGTAAGATTGTGTTTTGCCCTAGTCATCCCAACATAAAGCTGGCGTTTCCCCTCGTTCGTTCCAGGGTTGAATTGGTCCAGCATCAGAAAGACATTGTCAAACTCCCGGCCTTTAGCCTTGTGAATGGTTGACACAAAGATCGTTTCTATATTCTCACCAATGAAATCTTCCAGCACGGATTCACGGATAAAGATCTCCAGGTCAGATTTATACTTATACTTCGGATTCGCCGCCTCAAACTCTTGGATAAGATAAAGACAGCTTTCTAAATTCAAGCTGCTGGCAAACCGCCCTGCCAATTGACCTTTGGCATTTTCCCAAAGCTCATCATGGATGATATAGACATCCTCCGCCAAATTAAGGCGGCTCAGAAAATACCGGATTTCCAAAAGGTTATAGAGATTAAACCCTTCATTGGACTGGATCAGCTTGGCCTGCCTACCACTCTTGATGAGCAGTCCTGCAATCTGTAAAGCCTCTTCATTCCTCTTCGTCAAAACACAGGTGCTTCCGGTAAGCCCTTCCGCGAGGATGTCCTGGACTAAGGGAGTAATCAAATGACGGCTTCGATAGCGGACCCGTTTAATCTTCCCATTGTCACTCTGGACAGCCATAATGGGCGTGTGCTTTAAGCGGTTCGGAATGCGCATTAAGAACTGGTTGGTAAAATCGACGAGATTGCGCTTGCTCCGGTAGTTTTCAACCAGTTCAACCATTACGGCATCTTGGCCCGTAATCAGGTTTTCCATATATTTGGAACTTGCGCCCCTGAATTCGAAAATATTCTGGTCATCATCCCCAACGGCAATAATCCGCATCCCCTCGTTCTGTTCCATCAAAGCCTTGACCAAGGCAAATTCATGGGCGTCCATGTCCTGCGCTTCATCAATGACCAAGACCGTTTTCGTAATCCTGCCCGGTTCAACTTGTCCGTTCTTGATCCGCTTAATCGTTTCCTGGATGATATCCGCTGACTTTTCCAGGGAACCCACTCTGCCCAATAAGTCAAAGCAGTAGGAATGAAAGGTTTTGATCTCAATGTAGTGGGCGGGATTGCCGATCAGCTTTAACAAACGCTTCTTGAATTCCGTAGCGGCCGATCTGGAAAATGTCACCATCAGCAATTGCTCATGCTTGACATCTTCCATTAACAACAGGGACGCCAACTTATGCACCAGAATCCGCGTCTTACCGCTTCCCGGTCCGGCAGCGACGACAATGGTTTTTGATTCCTTATCATTGATGATTTTTAGTTGGGTCGGTGATAATTCGCCAAACAGCTGTTTGAACTTTGAGGGTGTAATGTTTCGTTTGATTTCATCCTGACGGCTGCCCTGAAAATATTTATGCAGAAAGGACAGGTAATTCAACTTAAAATAATCATCAACAAATTGGATAGCCTCTTGATAATTCCTGATCATTTTCCGGGCATATTCTCCGACAATATGGATTTGCTGGACTTTGTTCTGGTAATACTGTTCCAGTCTCTGGTAATCCTCTACTTTGTAACGCTTTTTGTTGTCCTTCTCCAGACGTTCAATCGTCAGCGCATTATAAACCACCATAAAGCCGCCCTCGATCTTCAAGGCTTCGATTCTGGAAAGATGGAAAAGTGCATCCTCGATCTCTTCTGTGGTCGCGCTAGTCCGAAAGAGGGTGGATCTCTGGGCATATTTATCTTTCAATTCCAAAACAGAAAAAGCAACCGGCACTTCCTCCTGACTGCTTTCCTCCGTACCGGAGTCTGCTTTACTTAGTTCATAAAGTTCATCTAAGATAAATTGGGCGATATCATTTCGTTTTTCCAGCTTTGCTGTCAAGGTTTCTGTGTCAAAAAGCGTAAGCACGGCGAGATGGTTTTTAGAATGGGGTGTCGTCTGTCGTTTGATCCAGTTTTTGATCGCCCAAAGATTCAAAATGGTTTTGAGCTTATTGGGCGAGACATCTTCACAGGCCGAGGCTTCAGCCTGCTCATTCAGCTCCTTGAGGTGAATGATTTTTTCCTCATCGCAGATTATAGTGAGTAGAAATTTTTCGATTTGCCCATAGGTCTTCAGGATACTCAGGGAATTTTTCTTGCTATCCTTTTTCTTAATAAAGGCATTCAGGTCTTGCGAATCAGCTAAAATCTTTTCATCCCGCAAAAGACTGACAATCTGGATGACTTCCTCTTTCACAATCCCCAAATGATCGGAGATATAGTCGATCCTTGCTTCCGCCACTTCATCCCCAGAGCGTCCTTTGCTTTTACTGGAGATCAGTTTCTTAATGATCCTCGTGGCCTGTTCCTTTTGCTTATCACTAAAACGACTGGAGCTGTAAATCTTCTGAACGGCCTCTTCGGCATTTTTGGCCAAAATACTGTTGGCGTAGAGCCTCGGGCTATTCTGACCTCTTTTCAGATAGCCTGCGTTTTCCAAGGCAGCAATCGCCGTGGTCACTCGGGTGCCAATGTCCATGATACTATCATCCCAACCGGCCTTGCGGGCAACTCTAAGGTGGATTGGTTTAAATATATAAAAATAATATACCGGCAAAGGAATAGAAATCACAATATTAACCAGATAAATAACTAGGTTCGTTCTAACAAATCATAGTATAATTAAATACATCCTTTGTATAGGAGTGATTAGTTTGAAGGCAATTAAAATTCAAAATAAAGATGTCCTAGAAGCAGTTAATTCAGGTTCACCATATATCGAGATTGGTAACCGGAAGTTTTTATTATTCGAAGTTGAACAATATCCTGATACTAATGTTTATGAGGTGACTGATACCGAAGAAGAACAATTGTTATTAGAAGCTTTAGAAGGAGATAACCCAATCCTTTCTGACTTAGACAAAATTTTGGGGTTTGCTAATAGAGTATGAATATAACAAAATATAAAAAAGGGTCCTGGTTGTTCTATCGGAGTGAAGAATTTCAAATTCATGGGCATAACAGAAGTGCGATCTGTAATATGATTTGCACTTCTGTTTTTTGTTTAAATTTCATCGCATGAGTACTGCCAATAGCTTACTTACGCCACATTTTGCGCGAACTGGCTATTGTAGATCTCCGCATACACACCATTTTGCTCAAGCAATTCCTTATGCGTACCCATTTCTACAATATCGCCTTTATCCATGACTAAAATTCGGTCTGCATCGTAAATTGTGGAAAGCCTGTGGGCAACAACAAAGCTTGTGCGGCCTTTAAGCAACCGCTTTATTGCGCTCTGGATTATCATTTCCGTGCGGCTGTCCACATTGGAGGTAGCTTCGTCCAAGATGAGGATTTCAGGATTGGAAACAAAAGCTCTCGCAATGGTGATGAGCTGACGCTGCCCTTGCGAAATATTGTCAGCGTCCTCGTTCAACACCGTGTTGTAGCCCTCCGGCAATTTCTGAATAAAATCATCGGCATAGGCGTCCTTGGCAGCGGCGTAGATTTGTTCATCTGTTGCGTTTTTATTTCCATAGTTAATGTTGTCGAAAATCGTGCCAGAGAACAGCCATGTTTCCTGCAAAACCATACCAATTTGCCGACGTATCGTGCCTCGTTCCTCATTCCGAATATCAGTTCCGTCGATGCGTATTCCACCCTCTTGTATCTCGTAGAACCTCTCCAGCAAGTTAATTAGGGTGGTTTTCCCCGCGCCGGTATGTCCCACAATCGCCACCATCTGCCCATCCTGTATTTCCATGCAGAAGTCTTTCATTAATGCCTCATCCGTATATCCGAATTTCACATGATCGAAAACAACCTTCGCGATCTCTGCGTCGTTATTTGGAAATTCCTTTTTGTACTTCACCATTTCCTCCGCGTCAAGCATACCGAACACGCGCTCCGCGGATGCGAGCATTGCGAGAAAGTTACCCCAACTCTTCGAAATCCTCATAATCGGAGTTGAAAATTGACTGGAATACTGGAGGAAAGCCTGCATATCCCCAATGAGAATCGCGCCCGACACGATATTGACCGACCCGACAATGGCGATAAGAACATAAATGAGCTTTTGCATAAGGCCCGTGATCGGGAACATCATGCCGCCAAAGAACCGCGATTTTCCACCCTTATTAACCATATTCTCGTTCACATCATCAAATTTAATGATTGCCGCATCCTCACCGTTGAAGCTTTTCACAACCGCAAATCCCTGATAGGTTTCCTCAATCTGTGTGTTCAGCTCACCCAGCGACCCATAGTACGCCTTGGTGTACTTCTTGACTTTCGGCGATATAATCCCTACGATCAACGCACTGCAAGGGATAAACAGACAAGTAATTCCGGTCAGAAGCGGACTGATGGACATCATCATCCAGAAGAACCCCACAAGGAGAACGATGCCGGACACGAGCGTAGTTAGGCTTTCCTGCAAATTCGTCACGATATTGTCAACGTCATTGGAGGCCACCGATATAAGATTCCCATTGGCGTTTTTGTCAAAGTAAGAAACAGGCACCTTGTTCATCTTGGCTTTCAATTCGTTTCTGAGCGTATACGTGGCATTTTGCGCAACAAGCACCATGAGCCGTTGCTGTAAAAAGTTTGCCATGAATACGCCCACAATCATAGCTGCCACGATCAGCAAGATGACTATAACCGCGTCAAAATCAATCCCCGCGACGCCGCGAAGTCCGTCAAAGATAATCGTGATGGCGTCTCCCAGCCGTTTTGGGGTATATACCTGCATCACTGTACCCGCAATTGCGCTCACAAGCGCCAATAATATCAGCCAATTGCTCTTTTTCATGACCCCGATTAACCGCTTGCCTGTAATCCACATGTTTTTAGGTTTCGCCGTTGCCACTCTCATACCGCCACCTCCTCTTTGTAAAATTGGGAATTTATAATTTCCTTGTAAACAGGACAGCTCACCTTGAGCTGTTCATGCGTACCAAGCCCTGCCAGTTTGCCGTTATCCAAAACCGCAATCAGATCAGCGTCCATGACAGTGCCGACACGCTGGGCAACAATTATGGAGATAGCGTCTTTCAACTTACGACCCATGGCACGCCGTACCTCTCCATCCGTCTTGAAATCGAGGGCTGAGAAAGAATCGTCAAAGATATAAATCGCGGCGTTTTTAAGAAGCGCCCTTGCGATACAGAGCCGTTGCTTCTGCCCGCCGGAGAAGTTTCCGCCGCCTTTTTCCACCGTACTGTCAAGACCATTGGGCAAGGGGAGGATAAATTCCGTGGCATGAGCCATTTCTAACGCGGCCCATAGTTCCTCATCCGTCGCATCCGGCTTGCCCGCCAACAGATTGGAACGGACGGTGCCGAAGAACAGCGTGGATTTTTGTGGTGAGAAGCTGACCAAATCATGCAACGTCTTTTGTTCAAGTTTCCTTATATCCGTACCTCCGATTTTGACGTAGCCCTTTTCTACGTCATATAACCGTGGTATCAGGTTAACAAGCGAGGATTTGCCCTCGCCCGTGCTGCCGATAATTGCCAGTGTTTGCCCAATATTCACTCTAAAGCTGATGTTTTCTAGGGTTTTTCGCTCTGCGCTTTGGTACCTGAAATCTACTTTTTCAAAGGTCAGGGCCCCGTTTCCTGGCTTTTTCGCGTCCTTCGGGTCGTTTACGCTGATGGGCATATCAAGCACTTCATAAATTCTTTTTGCGGAAATCTGTCCGCGCGGAATGCTCAAAATCACGTTGGTCAACATTTCAAAGCCCATTAAGATTTGCAAGGGATAACTAATTGCGCCCATAATAGCGCCGATTTCAATGGTTCCCGAGCTTACCCCTTGGCCTCCAACCCATACGATGATAACGGTGGCGAGGCTTATGAGCATTGTCACAAGGGGAATGGAAAGGCTCATGATGGTTCCGGCTGTGATATAAGACTTGGTGTATTCGCGGTTCACAGCTTTATACTTCTCGTACTCCTGGCTTTCTTTTCCGAAGGCGCGAATTACCTTGACACCGGTCAGCCCTTCCCTGAAAAACTGGTTTAGGTTATCGAGCAGACGTTGCATTTTTTCGTACAATGGGCTGGCGAAATGGTAGATTACAAAATACGAAACACCTAAAAACGGGACCGTGCCTAGGAAAATAAGCGCCAGTGTTGGACTGAGCAGATAGGTCATAATAATCCCGCCGATGAGCAGTGCCGGGGCGTGAATCAGGGATTTCAGCCCACCCTCCACCAAGGTCTGCACCTGTGTCACGTCGTTTGTGTTGCGAGTAATCAAAGACGATATACCGAATTTATCAAATTCGTGCTTTGAAAAACGAAGCACCTGGCGATAAATGTCCGAGCGCAGTTCGCCGCCTAACTTGTAGGATATTTTGGAGAACAGGTAAGTGTTGCCTATTCCACCGACCATACTGGCTACCGACAGCGCGATCATCAAAAACCCCTTTGACCAGATAAAATCAACATCTGAAGTTTTTATACCAATGTCGACGATGTCCGCTGTCACAAGCGGCAGCCACAGTGCGCCACCAATTTGTATAATCAAGAACGCGATAGCGATGAGGGATAATCCGAGGGGTAATCTCTTAACAATTTTAAGCATGAACATTTTCCCCTTCTTATAATAGTGTTACGATGCCATTCACACCGTCCACGCGTATTTTTTCTTTCAATACATGTGTAATGTTGTCCATTGCGACAATAGCAGGTATGCCGTATTCTCTGGCAACAATCGCCGCTCAGCTGCTATCCGTGCCAGTTTTATCATTTCTTCGTTCTGGATAGCTGTTTTAAAAGGCAAAGCCTGCAAAAGCTTTTCTTCAAGCCTCGCTGTTTCTTCCTTACCCAAAGCAACTGTACCTTTCACCGTCAGCATAATTTTTTTCTCTTTCGAGCCAAGAATCTTTTCCTTGATGCTACCGTCCTTCGTCATTATGAAGTTGTCGGGGTTAATAAGTCCGCCTACAACCGTCTCACCAAGTCCATACCCCGCGCTGATCAAGATTTCGTCGCGGTTTCCGCTTACAGGATTCGCGGTAAACATTACTCCGGCGGCTTCCGCTGGGATCATAGCCTGAACCACAACTGCAAGGTCAACTTCCAGATGCTCAAAACCCATGCTAATTCTGTAACTGATGGCCTCTGGTGTCCAAAGACTTATCCAGCACTTTTTTACATGATATAAAACAGACTCTAGCCCGATAGCTCCTAAAAAAGTGTCATGCTGTCCCGCAAAGGACGCCGATGGCAAATCCTCCGCCGTGGCGCTGGAGCGTACCGCAACCTGTAATTTGGTGTGTCGTCGCGTTTCTTCGGATAACCTTTCCAACGCACTCCCCACTTCTTCCATTACCTTAGCGGACATGGGTGCTTTTTCAATCCATGCTGAGATGTCAAAGCTTGCCTCCGTTATGGCTATAATGTCCTGTCCGTTAAGCTTCGCAAGCCTTTTTGCAATACGCTCCCGAAGCCCTGATTCTTCAAGATGGGCGCGATAGGCATTGGTTGCAACGACAAAACCGGTTGGAACCGTAAACCCGGCATTAATCAATTCTCCAAGATTAGCCCCTTTACCGCCTGCGTCCGCCAATGAGTTCGTATTTAACTCACATAAATTCATTGTGTAATTCAACATCTGCATTTTCCCCTTTACAATTGTGATCCTTCACGTTGGTTGCTGAATGAAAATATCCCTCGTTCATTTCTACGTCATTGTACCAACGCAAAATAAACGGGGGATAAATTGAATATAAACCAATGTAAACTCACCATCGACAAGCCAAGACCATTCCCTCGAGGGAACGGTCGCGGGATTTATCTACCTTGTAAAAACGTTCAAAAATATGGGGTTGATCTTCCGGCGTGATTCCCACGCCGGTATCAGCCATGATCAACATGGCAAACCACTTTTCTGAATTTTAAAGCTGTACCCGCTACTACTTGTTAAAGATTGTTTTCAGATTTTATCCTATTCCTGTCCTTCAATCGCAACGTCTTCCTTTTATACAATCCTTTGGCATCGTCCAACAGTGTATACAAAAATCAAACTTATTGGTTTTATCAATGTTACACAAGCGCGGACAGTGGTAGTTAAGGCCAAAACTGATTAACTTTGTACTTGAGTTTTTACGGTGGCTTGATGATAACTGATGGTTCCAATCCTGATCCAAAGTTCAGAGAGGTTGAATGGTCGTCATTATGGGTGTTTTTGCACAACCCGGGGTTTACCTGAAAAGTTCATTATTCTTCGTGAATATAAAGTTTCTTAATTTTTAAGAATGGGAGGCCTATCGACTGGCCGACAGACAAGTTTCAGTTTTACGCACTTATACTCTTAGAATGTCGATTTTGATGACGTTTTCCCTTCCACTTCGACAGCACTGTAAAGAATGCCGGTACCACCACGAGTGTCATAACGGTTGAAAAGAATAGCCCTGAAATGATTGTAATTGATAAAGCTCTAAACATTAGTTCCTTGCCAGTAGCAAGAGAGAGCAGGCCTGCAATTGCAGTAGCTGCAGTCAAAATAACCGGCTTTATACGTGCTTTTCCGGCATTAATAACGGCCTGTTCCAACGCCACCCCAGTATGAAGCTCATTCTCAATAAATTCGACAAGAACGATTCCATTTCTAACGACGATTCCCACTAAGCATATCAAACCCATGACAGCTCCAAAACCAAAGGGTGTTCCTGTCAGAAATAGTCCGACTATACTGCCTGAAAACGCTAGATAAACAGTACTTAGCACAAGAATTGGCAGGCTCAGCGAGTAAAATTGCATAGTGATGACAATTAGAATAAGGAAGATGACCACGATCATCAGTCTCCCTAAATCTCCAAATATGTCACTTTGCTCGGAGGTTTCCCCTCCAAACTCCAGTGTATACCCTTCAGGGATTTTGATGGACTTTATCATGGGGGTAACATCTTTCATTGCCTCTGTTGCAGTTATACCATCAACGTCGCAGCTGACCTCTGCCAGTCTGCTCAGATTTCTCCTTGGAATTGTATTAATGCTGAAAGATGGTGCCATATTGGCAATTTCCTTTACTGGAATCAGCTGTCCATTGGCATTTGGAACATACAATCTATCAAATACCAGCATGGGATCATCTTTCGACTTGTTCGAATACATAATAATATTGAGCATATCTTTGCCATTGTCGAATTCGCTGACCGGGATTCCCTCACTTGCAAGTCTTAACGTTTTCGTAAGATCATCATATTTCACTAGATAATGTTCCATTTGTGCTTTGTTGATTGTAAATTCAAGATCAGTTTTATCAAGTCCGATGGAACCGTTAATATTAACTGCCCCTTTATAGTTTGCAAGCAGACCTTTGATGTTATTTTCAAGGTTCTGAAGTACCTGGAGATCCTCCCCGTATATTCTGATATCTATAGGGGACCCAACTGGAGGCCCAAATTCAATTTCTTTTGCCAAAACGCTAATTCCGGGATACATACCCTTAAATGTGGTGTTCCACTCCTGAACCAGCTTATCTGTTTTCACTTTAACATTATTAACTTTTATAACAATTTGGGCAATATCCGTCCCCTTGCCAATGTTCATAGCTGCGCTGAACATCGAGGGAGCACTGTCCCCTGAATAAGTGTTCACAAGGTTTACCCCTTGCTGTTTCTGAACCCAGGCTGCTATTTCCTGCGCCTTTTGATGGGTTCCTTCAAGGCTTTCACCTTTCGGCATTCTGATATCAATCAGCATTTCTCCTCGAACTGAATTGGGAAAAATTTCTATAGAAAGCAAGGGAATCAAACCGTAAGCAAGTGTACTGATCAGAACGGCTATTAAGCCAACTTTTAACGGCTTTTTCAGGATCCTAGGCATTAGCTTCTCAGAATACCAGATAGCCAACCTGTCAAGCTGATCTCCTAAGAGACCACTGCTTTTTGTGTAACGTGACGGGAAATCAGATTGTCTTACTGCCCTCCAATGCCTAAATATTGGGATGATTGTGAGGGACATCGCCATCGAAGCAATCATGGATAGCGTAATAACAATAGGAAGAGGTCTAATAAATTGCCCAACGTTTCCCTGTAGGAAGGCAATGGGGGCAAACGCAAATATGGTTGCTGTGGTGGCCGTAAGTATTGATATAAACACTTCATTTGTACCATTGACAACCGCCTGCAAAGGGGGTTCTCCGAGCTCAACTAACCTTCTTTCAATATTATCATTGACAACGACAGCATCATCTACCAAAATGCCCAAGACGATGATTAAGGCGGTAATAGAAACCAGATTTAAAGTTATATTCATGTTTGGGGCGAGCATTAATCCCATGGAAAGAGAGATTGGTATGGCCAACGCTATGATACATGACGTGATAAAGTTTAGCCCTAAGGAACAGACAATAAGTACAGCAACGATAGCTATGATCACTTCTTTGGTAAGATCGGAAAAGAGCTCTTCAATTCGTTCATTCTGAGAATAAACATGTTCAAATTTTGCCCATGAGGGGAGCTCTTTTTGTAATTGATTCATCTTATTATCCACGCTTTTTTGCATACTTGGAACATCGCTTCCTATTTCTGCCTGAACGCTGATAGAAACAGCCGATTTACCATTAAGGCTTACCAAGGATTCCTCTTTTTCCGTAGCAACTGTTATTTTTGCAACATCCCGTAGGTATACCGGTATGCCCTCTTGATTCATGGTAACAACCGTGCTATACAGGACCTCAGGATCGCGGTTGTCTGTAATTTTTAGTTGATAAACCCGGTCTCCATTATTAACCTCTCCTAAGGGTGTTCTCTCATTTTCCTTTTTTACAGCACTGGCAACCTGTGCCCAGGAAATTCCAAGTTGATTAATTTTATTGGTATCGACATCAATTCTTACTTCCAGATCAGGAAGGCCCATAATTGTCACATCTGCTACATTAGGAAGGGTTCTAAGTTGATCCTTCCATAGTTTCAAGGTGTTTCGCAAACTATAGACTTGCTCATAAGAGTCGGCTGTCACGGTAAATGTTTCGATAAAAGTCTTGCTTACATTATCGTTGATTTCTGGCTGTTCGCAATCAGCAGGAAGGTTAGTTTCGATATCCTTAACCTTGTTCCTCAGTTCATTCCATTTCCCCTTGGCATCTACCCCTTTTTTTAGAGTAATAAATATTTTCGAGAATTGTGCTTTTGATTCTGACTCAATTGATTTTAAACCCTGTATCTCATTGATTTTCTCTTCAATTTTTTTGGTTACAGTTTGTTCAACTTTTTCAGGAGAAGCCCCAGGATAGACTGTTAGAATCATGGCCTGGTCAACAACAACATCTGGCTGTTCTTGATGCGCTAATTGGAAAAAAGTAGCACATCCATAAATAACCAGCATTCCAAAAAAAAGTAGAGTAATTTTTCTCTTCTTAATCAAATACTCAATCATTGCTCCACACCGCTGGATACCTTAACACTGGCTCCTTCAAAAAGCTCGCCGACCCCACTTACAATCACTTCTGAACCTTCATCAAGACCCGTGAGGATTTGAAGTTTGTTCCCTTTCAGCTCTCCTAAAGTTACTACCTTTTTCACGGCCTTCCCCTCATGATTAATAAATATGTAAGGTTCTTCTCCGCTCAAACTTATAATCGACTCTACCGGTAACAATACAGATTTCTGAGACTTAGTAACATAGCTGCAAACGGCGACCTGTCCTGGAACCCAATGATGTTCATCATTCTGAACGGTTACTTCCACGCCAATTGTTCCAGTCATGACATTGGTCGCAGCAAAAATATTTGTTACAATTCCTTGTTTCTCTTTGCCATACAAACTGATGGTTACGATGTCGCCCTTTGTCCATTTATCTATACTGTGATCTGGTACAGGTAGGATTAACTTCAACGAATCAATATTGCCAAATCGGAAAACCGGTGTGCCAGCAGCTACAATTTGACCATTGGAGGCCGATTTAGACAGAATGGTACCCTTAAAAGGCGCCTTTAGCTGGGTCTTCCCTAAAGCAAGCATTGCCAGATCGCTATTCCCTTTGGCAAGTTTATACCCTTCTTGTGCCATCTGTTTCACTTCGTCTCTTGCTCCTTCGAGGGCCATATCGTAGACTGCTTTTGCAGCCGTCATATCGTTTTGTGAAACCACAAGACTTGTTTGTGCATTTTCATAGTCACTTTTCGAGATAGCACCTTCCTTAAAAAGAGTTTCCATTCTCTTGCAATCTATTAAAGTTTTCTCATACACAGCATTAGCTTTATCATAGGTGGCTTTTGCACTTTCCTTTTCTTGTTCTCTTGCACCATTTAGTGTCTGACTAAGATTAGCTCCTGCTTGATTCAGTGATGCATCCGCTATTCCTGTGTTAATCTGATATTGGCTGGAATCTATTTTTGCAATAATATCCCCGCTGTCAACATTGTCATTTTCCTTTTTGTCTAGGGATATTATTCTTCCTGGGACTTCAAAGGAAAGAATAGCCTCTTCCATTGGTTGCAACATTGCAGAAAGCTCACTTTTATCTTCAACAGTAACTATTTTTGCAATTTCTGTTTCCACCTGCTTTACATTAGAATCTACTGTATTAACTTCCTTCTTTTGAAGGCTTCCACATCCTACAGTGAAAATGAGCATAAATAGGATTAGACTACATAAATAAATTATTCTTTTCACAAAACTCACCTCTTTTTAGTATTGAACTTCATGCATTTTGCAACAACAAATGGCAGCCCAGAACTGAACGCGTTTAATTTAGGAACCGGACCGGTGATTCTCAGGACCGTTAAAAGACAAGTATGCTACTCCTGTATTATAGATATATTTTGATGCTCTTCTTCTTGAATAACAGGTACTTCTACAACAACATGCCAAACAAAAGTAATGAAAAAAATTATAGCTAATACTCTGTGCCAAAACATCCAGTTCGGCTTAATTTTTTTGCGTATTACATAACTGCCACATAGCAAAACGAAAATAATGAGGCCAACAATTCCCCCGGTAAAGTTAAAAATCGTCAATGTAGATGAAACATAAGGAATGCCAATATATGCACAAATACCATGTAGCCATGATACTATGGTTAGACCTACCCCTAAAGGAATATGCTTTTTTCGGAGTATTCTATTTAACTTGTTTAGCCAACAATTATTTTTGTATTTTTTTCCTACAATACGCAAAACAAATATGATGGAAACTAAAAATGTAAGCACCCAAAGTATATTGGCACTATGCATAGTGAATTCTATCGCAAATAATTTCATTTTGTACCTCCAAAGTATAAAGTCGTCCTTGTTTCCTCACATGACTGGGCAGAAGACAATGAACCATTCTCCTTGTGCAAATTTAACAAGTTCAGTAAGATCCCTTGATCTGCCAATGTCCTTATTTATTTAAAACAATTCATTTACTTGTATTTCCGGATGATGGTATCGCTCGATACCTATAGTACCCTTCTTATATTGAATGGCTGCTTTTGGGCACCATTGTAAACATGCAAAACAGGATTGACAATTTTCCAACTTCCATTTTGGTTTGCCATTAACCATCATGATATTATCAGCAGGACAGATTCTACTGCAGTTTGAACAACCAGTACACTTTTCATCAGCATAAAAGCCCTTATCAAATGGATTTTTACTTGCAGATTTGTTAACACGATTATTAATCATGTGCTCAAAAATACTTTTAAATCTTTTTTTAGGAGAGGTTAATTGGAAGTTACGGATTCTTTCTGCTATCATAGGAATTCGGCAATTTTCTTCATTAAAAAGTAATTCTTTTTCCTCAGCTGTTGTTACATGGTCTTTTTCAGGCACATTATGAGGCATTTGCACAGCAAAATATGCTGATAATGAGAGCCCTTTTTTGGCTAAATACTTTTCGATTTGTTCGTGCACAATTCCCATACCGTTTCTATCACCATGGGTAGAGATAGTAAATATATAAGGCGACTGATTCATAAATTTTAATTGGTCGATAAATTGACCTACTAACTTAGGTATGCCGCTGAAAATCGTTGGGACTATGAAACCAATAGTCTCTGCATCCGTAAATAGCTGATCAGACAGCCTTTCTTGTCTGATTTGCACTAATTTTACATTCTCCAGATATCGTGCTAAATCTTTAGCCACTTTTAAGCTATTGCCCGTTCCCGTAAAATAATATATTATCGTGTTCATTTGAATTCCCCTTACTATAAATTTAGTATGTCTTTTGATTGAATTCATTCAATCAAATTATTTTTACAAAGCCCAATCCGTGTTGGGCTCTATGACTTCCTTAATTGCTTTTTGGTAATCCTAAAACTCTTAAAATGATATTGATAGCGATCTGTTCAGAACTGCTGAGTTTTCCACTTATGCCATTCATAATAAAGCTAGCAGTTTCTCTTGGGTATGGACAATTCCATGACCCGTCTTTATTGCCGCGCTCAATCAGTGCGAGCACAATCGGCTCCGTGGACGTTGCCATCTTTCTTTTGGCATATTCCATAATGGCTTGATCTTCAGCAAGGCTGGGGAACAGTTCCCCGTAATTTTCCATTTTAGATTTATTTGATAAAAGAACGCTCAAACAATCAATAGCTTCACCCTTATGTTCTAAAATAATTTCTTCCATAATCGCGGCTTCTTCTTTTAAGATTTCATCGATAACCGCATACAGTAATTCTGATTTTGATTTGAAATAATGATACGTAAGCCCTTGTGCTACATTTAGCTTCTTTGAAATATCAGAAACAGCGGTCTTATCGAAACCATTTTCAACGAATAGTTTTCTTGCCATATCAATTATTTCCTGTCGCCGTTCTTCGATCGGCTTCGTAATCCTGGACAAAATTCACGACCTCCATTTTTATTTTATTTTTTTAATAATTCGCATAATATTTTGTAAGCGATTATTTTGCCATGGCGCCGATGAAAATGGGAATGAAATAAACCCATGTTTATTTCTTCAAAATTTATAGGTTCTATTTGACAAAAGGTTAAGTCATTGCGGTGATGCCTTTTACATGCTTTACAATCACCATGGCGGCGGCAAGAAATTTTGGGACACGAGCAATTGGGATTTATACCTTTTTGATTATCTTTATTATTGGGCATTTGCCTTCACCTCTAAATTATGGAAATGTAATTCCTAGCATTTATTTTAATGGGACACATGTATAAGTAATCTGTCCAAAAAATAATATCATATTGAATGAATTCAGTCAATATGATATTATGATTATTGAGAAAAGATCCGGATAACTTTACGATCCGGGACATGAATGCTAATGTGAAGCGCAAAGTACCGGGGGTTGTGTAGTAATGGTACAGAAACGGCAATACAAATTCCATATTAAACCAATTAGTACACAACTAGCATCAGCTTCCTAGGAAAAATCAAGATTATTTTCAGAACTATTTCTTAAATTCTGATCCTTCACGTTGATTGGTGAACAGAAAATATCCCCCGTTCATTTCTACGTCATTGTACCAACGTAAAATCGGGGGATAAATTGAATATAAACCAATGTAAACCAATGTAAACTCAGTCTCTGACAGGGAGGCTAACCGTAAACGTCGATCCTTTCCCAATCTCGCTTTCCAGCGTCACTTTGCCGCCATGCAGCTCCACAATCTTCCGCACCATCGACAAGCCAAGACCATTCCCGTCGAGGGAACGGTCTTAGGATTTATCTGCCTTGTAAAAGCGTTCAAAAATATGGGGTTGATCTTCCAACGTGATTCCCACGCCGGTATCAGCCATGATCAACATGGTAAACCACTTTTCTAAATTTTTAATCTGTACCCGCTACTATATATTAAAGATTGTTTTCAGAGTTTATCCTATTCCTGTCCTTCAATCGCAACGTCTTCCCTTTAAACAATCCTTTGGCATCGTCCAACAGTGTATAGATCACAGGTACAACTATAAGTGTTAAAAAAGTCGATGTGATTAACCCACCAATAATGGTATAGGCCATAGGTGAGCGTCCTTCAGACCCTAAACCTGTGGAGAGCGCGGTGGGAAGCATACCGAATATCATCGCTACAGTGGTCATAATGATCGGTCTAAGTCTCGTGGAAGCCGCCTCTAGAATCGCGGCACCGCGCGCTTCTCCCTCGCCCCGCCTTTGCCTAGTAAAGTCAATTAGCAAAATGGTGTTTTTGGTTACAAGTCCCATGAGCATAATGATACCAATAATTGTCATCATGCTTAAATTGCTCCCTGTAAGAAACAATGCCAGCAGTGCTCCAATGATACCAAATGGCAAGGAAAATACAATCGCAAATGGATCAACAAAACTTTCAAATTGTGCCGCAAGGATCAAGTAAATGAATAGAATTCCCATGAAAAGTGCTGTCATTAAGCCTGGAATAGCTTCTGCCATCATTTCCTGTTCTCCTCCGTCAACTTGCCTTATGCCCATAGGCATCTTCGTTTCATTTTCCAAGTTTGTATTAAACGCAGCCTCAAAGGTACTCGTTGAAACTCCGAAGACATTTGCATCTACTTGAATCTCTCTAGCCTTATCATACCTGTTAATGTTAGTAGAACCTGTAGCGAAAACTTGCTTTGTGACCTGATTGAGAGGAACCATACTGCCATTTGAACCTGGTACACAAATCCCTTTTAAGCTGTCAAAATCCGTTCGCTGATCATCTTGTAGCAATATCTTAACATCATAGCGATCCTTTTCTGTTTCATAATAGGTGACGAGAGAACCACCGAAGAGGGTTCCCAACGTATCTGCAACAACCGCTGGACTCACACCTAGATCAGCCGCTCGATCACGATCCACCTCAAGTTTTGCCTCTGCTTTTCCAGTCTTATAGCTGATACTTACATCAACAGCCCCAGGAACTTTTTTTAAGACTTTCTCAGCTTTCAGCGAATAGTCTATAAGTTGATTGAAGTCATTGCCAGTAAAATGGTACTCTATAGCTTTTTCAGTTATCACACTTGAACCTGTACTTATAGCAAGGCTAATTCCAGGAATCTGCTTCAACTCCTCACGCATCTTATTTGCGGTTTCACTTAAGCTTTCATTCCTTTGCGCTTTATCTGGAAGCTGTACACTAATGTTGATGTTGTTGGCTGTAACCGTCGAGTACAGGTACTCCACTCCAGGATACTTATTAAGAATACTTTCCATCTTTTTGGTTGTTTGTGCAGCACTCGCCAGAGTTGTTCCTCCATCTGTCTCCGCTGCAATGGTGACCTTTCCGTTGTCTGATGTTTCGATAAAACTTGTTCCAATACTGGTCAGCAGGAGCAAACTGCCGCAGAACATTGCCATAGCAATGGCGATGGTTTTAATCCTATGCTGCAGCGCCACCTTGAGGATACTTGTATATACTCTGGCAAGCTTAACAAACAGTTGATTGAACCATAATAAAAATTTACCAAGGGGACCGTGTTTTTTATCTGATTCATTGTTTTCACTTTTTACGTATTTAGACCCTAGCATGGGCACTAAAGTAAAGGATACAAATAATGAAACCAAGACACTGACAGCGATAGTTATCCCAAATTCCTTGATGTAGGCTCCAATCGCTCCACTTACCATAGAAACTGGGAGAAATACAGCAACTATTGTGAACGTTGTCGCTGTCACGGCAAGTCCGATCTCACTCGTGCCGTCTTTCGCTGCCTGAATCGGAGATTTCCCCATATTTAAGTGTCGTACGATATTTTCAATGACCACAATCGCATCATCAATAAGCAATCCAACCGATAAGGAAAGACCCATTAAAGACATGGTGTTGAGGGAAAAGTTCATCAGATTCATAGCTACAAATGTAGTGATAATCGATGTCGGTAACGAAATTGCACTGATTAGCGTACTACCTCCATTCCGAAGGAAAAGGAAGACAACGAGAATCGCCAGCAGGCAACCTTCAAGTATCGTTTTCCGAACTTCAGCCACGGACGCCCGTATGACCTGCGAATTGTCATCGATAATATGAATGATGACATCGTTAGGCAGTGAAGCTTGAATTGTTGCAATTGCTACTTTAAGATCGTCCGCTACTTGTGTGGTATTTTCTGCAGATTGTTTGATAATATTAACCCCAATGGTTTCTTCACCCTTATAATAAGATAAGCTATCCCTCTCCTGAATAGTATCTTCCACTTGGGCAATATCCTTGATTCGTAGTTCAATCCCATTACGATTGGCAACTAATACATTTAAGAAATCACTGACTTCTTTTACCGTACCATTCGTTCTAATGGAAACTTCCTTATCACCATTGGAAACCTTACCACTTGACACATCGATGTTATCACTTTGAAGGCTCTGTGTGATTTCCGCAGCAGTCACCTTAAGAGACGCCATTTTTTCTTTATCGAGTTTGATATGTATTTCTCTGACTTGCCCACCATAGGTGGTAATAGCCCCAACGCCTTTAACCGTATTCAGTTTCTTGGTGATCTTATCGTCTACGACTTGTGATAAGTCTTTGTTGGAAAGAGGGCTTGTAACAACGAAGGACATAATGGGTACTGCCGTAGGATCGAATTTTTCAATGATCGGTTCATTAATGTCCCTTGGTAAAGTGCCCCGAATACTACTGATTTTATCTTTGATATCTTGTGCCGCCACATCGACTGAAGTCCCAGAAACAAACTCAACCTGGGTCTGCGAAACCCCTTCCCTGATGGAGGAGGTAATGTGTTTCACTCCCGAAATCTGGCCCACTGCTTCCTCTACTTCTTTGGTTACCTTTGATTCAAGCTGTTCTGCTGAAGTTCCCGGCAAGGAAATCGAAACAGTTACTTCAGGAATAGATAATTCGGGATATTCATTGATAGGTAATCCTATATAACTCACAACACCCACTGCGAGCAGCGCAATAATTACCACAATGGTAAATACAGGCCGTTTTATGCTTAAATTTGTTAAAAACATAAATTTTACTCCCCTATTCTGTTACTACGGAAACGGCATCGCCATCCTGGAGTGTATTCACATTAGTAATGATCACGTTGTCACCTTTTTTTACGCCGTCTTTGATCTCCACTAAGCCTTTGGCAATTTCTCCGATACTAACGATACGTTGACGGGCAATCCCTTTATCATTCACAAAAACTGTATAATTTCCATGATTTCCGCTCAAGCCTTCCATTGGAACTGCAATGACTTCGGCCTTCAGGTTACCTACAATATCTACGTTTGCATACATACCCGGTCTCAGTGACTGATCCTGATTATCAACCTGAACTTTGCATTTAATAACCCTTGAGGTGGTATCTGCAGATACTTCAATACTTTTCATAATCCCGTCATATTCTTTGCCCTCGTTACCTCCGACTTTCACTTTCGCACTCTGTCCCAATTTTAAAAAGCTTATATCGTTTTGGTCTACCTGTATAACAGCATAGATAGGTGATATATTTTTAACTTTTCCCAATGCAAGGCCCATGTTGGCATATTGGCCCAAATTTACACTTTTCTCATCCAAAACGCCAGAAATGGGGGCATTGATGGTCGTATTTGTCAGCGATTCTGTCAGATTTTTCAAATCGATCTGGTCCGTCATAACATTAGCTTTTGCTGTTTCAATAATGGCCTTTTCTGTTTCCAGATCAATTTTGGCATTCCTTAACGTTGTTTCCGAACTTTCCAGTTCAACCTTGGAAATGGCTCCCCCGTCAAAAAGTTCTTTCGTTCTATCATAGGTACGCTGTGCGTCTTCTACGTTCAGTTGCATTTTCTGCAACCCTTTTTGTGAAGACACTAATTGACTTTCTGAAGCTTTCAGCTTGGCTTGAGAAGACGCTATGTTGTTTCTGATTTCCTGATCATCTAATTTGATTAGCGGGTCTCCTTGGGATACATAGTTGCCGTTTTCAAACATGACCTGAACTACCTTGCCTCCGACTTTGCCGCTTACAATTCCCTCTTCAGACGCTTCTAATGAAGCCGTATATGAGATGGTTGGATCCATCGTAACATTATTTGCTTGACTGACTTTAACAGAAATTACATATGGAGTAGAGACGGCAATTGTGGTTACCTCCCTTCCCATGAATACAGTAACTCCAACAGTCAAAACAGCTAGAATAACAATAATCGGTATTATTTTCCTTTTTAACATTTTGAATCTCCCCTCGTAATTTGGTTTGCACGCTGCTTAGAAGGACATTTTATAATGTCCCCAGGGTAGCTTTTTTGTCTGCACGAATAATCTTGTTCTCAGAGCCCGGAATACCCAATTTTTCGTAGCAGAGTTCATTGTGGTGATCGGTCTCGTTTGAAGCAAGTTGTGTAATTTAACATCTTCATTTCCCCTTTGCAAATTCTGATCCTTCACGTTGGTTGGTGAACAGAAAATATCCCCCGTTCATTTCTACGTCATTATACCAACGCAAAATAAACGGGGGATAAATTGAATATAAACTAATGTAAACTCAGTCTGTAACAGGGAGGCTAACCGTAAACGCCGATCCTTTCCCAATCTCGCTTTCCAGCGTCACTTTGCCGCCATGCAGCTCCACAATCTTCCGCACCATCGACAAGCCAAGACCATTCCCTCCGAGCGAACGGTCGCGGGATTTATCTACCTTGTAAAAACGTTCAAAAATATGGAGTTGATCTTCCAGCGCGATTCCCACGCCGGTATCAGCCATCGTACAGGATATTTTTTCCATGTCTCTCGTCAGCACAATGTGAATTGTGCCGCCCTCCGGCGTAAACTTGATTGCATTGTGCATAAGGTTAATCCACACTTGCGAAAGAAGTTCCTCATCTGCGTAAATAGTTACCTTATCAAGCTCAACGTCAAGTAGCAAGTTTTTTTTTGACCATTGCGGTTCAAGTAAAATAGAGATGTTTTGTATTTGTTTGTCTAAGCGAAATTTTGTCAGCGAGAGGGAAGTGACGCCGATGTCTAATGAAGAAAGTTTTAACAGGTTAGCGGAGAGCTTAGACAACCGTTTGCTTTCCACTTGGATTATTTGGATGTAATGCATTCGCTCTGCGTGGGTGAGGGCATCGTTTTCCAAAAGCGCCGCATATCCGCTGATAGACGTTAGGGGGGACTGTATTTCATGGGAAACATCGGCGACAAAATTTTGCCGCAATGTTTCCATAGACCCCAAACCTTGCGCTATTTTATTAAAGCGTTCAACAAGTTCATCTAAAAATCCATGAAATCCATGATTGTCTTTTTCAATTTGCACATTAAAATTCCCCTGTGCTATATTTTCCAGAGCATCGAATATGCCAGCTATCCATTTGTCTTCTTTATAAGGCTTGAGCGAAAACGCTGACCAAAGAAATAATAGCCCGGTGAATCCGGAAATGACATACCGTAATAATTCAGGTGGCTGCCCCGTTACTCTGAAAATCAGTGCAGCTATAAAATAGCCAACGGTAAAAGCGCAGGCAATGAGGATAAAGGCATATATAGCGAAGCGTAATTTCGCCTTCAAGCCCTTTATCATGAAACCACCTCCAGTCGATATCCCAAACCACGCACCGCTGTGATTTTAAAATGATGCCGGTCCGGCGGAAAGCGGTCTCGCAGACGGTTGACATGAACATCCAGTGTGCGCTCGTTACCCTCAAAGTCATAGCCCCAAATATCCTCTATCAGATTCCCGCGAGAAAGTATTTTACCTCGTGAGCGGGCCAGTTTATAGAGAAGCTCAAATTCTTTCATGGGTATATCACCTATACAACTGTTATCTACATGAATTGTGTGGCTACCCTTATCAATTGTCAGATTGCCTATTTGTATAATTTCCGACGCCGGAATTTTATAGCGCCGCAGCAATGCTTTTACTCTAATAATAAGCTCCACCGCTTCAAACGGCTTGGTAAGGTAATCGTCTGTTCCAAGCTCATACCCTTTAACTTTTTGCATTATGTCGTCCATCGCGGTCAGCATAAGGATTGGCATATCTTCATAAGACTGCCGAAGATGGCGGCATAGCTCAAACCCATCCATATTAGGCATCATAATGTCAATAATGCACAGCTCTGGATTCACTTCGGTCATTTTTTTAAGAGCCTCCCGCCCGTCAGATGCTTCAAAGACGAGGAACCCCTCGTTTTTCAATACAGTACATACGAGTTCACGGATGTTTTGGTCATCATCCACCAACAGAATTTTATTCAATTTCTATTACCACCTGTCTTATATTATAAGCCGCCAATGTAAACAGAAAATAAATTTATACAATCTCTCATCATTTTTTCTTTCCGATTTAAATCGAGCATCTATCGGCTTTTCGTAAAGCCAGCAGGAAGCCATCCTCTGAGGGAAGAATTTTTTTAGATCGCTCTGATCGTAGTTAGGTATCATTAGTCAATGATATGAGTATAATATAAAAAGTACACTATGTACATTCCGTACTTTTCATATTATACTTGGAGGTGAGGAGAGGATGTTTATGCAAGCATTATTGAGCGCAACAGAGGTTAGAGCTAACTTTGGAGGCTTTATAGACGATGTAGTTCACCAAAAGCCCCAAGTAGTTAAGCGAAATCGCGATGTTATTGTGGCTTTGTCACAAAGCTATTTAAAAGGTACATTATCCATTTATGAATTTACAATCGAATTTGATCAAGATGAAGATGGTCGTTATGCTGGTAGTATCGAGCAGATTCCCGATATTGTTGCCGATGGTGCCACTTTAGATGAATTACGAAATGAATTAGCTGATCACCTTATCGAATATGCCAAAGATTACTATGCCGACTTTAGCCGTTATTACAATAGCACCAATCGCAGATCCCACGCCAACTATATCCTTCGAGTGTTGCTAGAAGATGATCTTGAAGCAGTGGTAAATATGTTACATGGCTAGTTGGAGCGATTTAGAATATTACCTAAAAAAGCATGGATGGAAGTTACTTCGGCAAGACGGCAGAGATAAAATCTACGAAAAAACTATGTCCGATGGATCAATTCGTAGGACGGCGGTTTCAAAATCAACTGGTGAAATCGGCAAAGGATTATTCAGTCGGATTCTAAAACAGCAACTCGGAATTAATAAAGAAGAATTTAATTCCAAATGAGAAAGAAACTCTGCTTACTTATCAGTGAGTAGAGTTTCTTTCCTTATCATTGATGATTTTCGTTTGATCCAGTTTTTGATCGCCCAAAGATTCAAAATGGTTTTGATCTTATTGGGCGAGACATCATCACAGGCCGAGGCTTCAGCCTGCTCGTTCAGTTCCTTGAGGTGAATAATTTTTTCCTCATCGCAGATTATGGTGAGGAGAAATTTTTCGATTTGCCCATAGGTCTTCAGGATACTCAGGGAATTTTTCTTACTATCCTTTTTCTTAATAAAGGCATTCAGGTCTTGAGAATCAGCTAAAATCTTTTCATCCCGCAAAAGACTGACAATCTGGATGACTTCCTCTTTCACAATACCCAAATGATCGGAGATATAATCGATCCTGGCTTCCGCGACTTCATCCCCGGAGCGTCCTTTGCTTTTACTAGAGATCAGTTTCTTAATGATCCTCGTGGCCTGTTCCTTTTGCTTCTCACTAAAACGACTGGAGCTGTAAATCTTCTGAATGGCCTCTTCGGCATTTTTGGATAAAATACTGTTCGCGTAGAGCCTCGGGCTATTCTGACCTCGTTTCAGATAGCCTGCGTTTTCCAAGGCAGCAATCGCCGTGGTCACTCTGGTGCCAATGTCCATGATGCTATCATCCCAACCGGCCTTGCGGGCAATCTCTAAGGTGGATTGGGATGCCCGTGCCCGAGATCTGGTGATATCTTTAACAGCCTTCCAGATCTGTTGGACTTCCTGGATACTCAGCTTAGTCTTATTCAACATCTCAAAATGCTTACTCAGGTCATCGTCATTAAACAGCACAAAACAGGCGGCCGAAATAGTTTCGTCCCGTCCTGCTCTTCCTGCTTCCTGAATGTAATTCTCCAGGGAATCGGAGATGTCGTAATGAATGACCAACCCAACATCTTTCTTATCCACCCCCCATGCCAAAAGCAGAGGTGGCGACCATGATCTGAATCTCTCCGCGCATAAAGAGATCCTGATTTTCGGTTTTCTCCTGCTTGTCCATCTGACCATGGTAGGCTCTGGCCTGATAACCGTCTTGGCTTAATCGTTGGGCCAATACTTCTGCTTTACGGGTCCGTGAGACATAAATGATCGTCGGACAATTCTTTGCTTCGATCATATTCCTAAGGGTGTTGTACTTTTCCTCCTCATCATGCTTTTCGAACACCTCATAATGAAGATTGGTTCTGGAGGCGTTGGAACTAAAGACTTCCAATTCCAGTGATAACTTTACCTTAAAATAAGCCCGAATATCTTCTATCACCTTCTGCTTGGCTGTCGCTGTAAAACAAGAAACAGGGATCCCTTCCGAAAGACTTTTCTTTTCTTGAAAGCTTTTAATAAAATCCCCGATATATAAATAGTCCACCCGGAAATCCTGACCCCAGGATGAAAAACAGTGCGCTTCATCGATCACGAAACGGACCACATTTCTCCCTAACAGCAAACGTTCAATAGTCCTGGAACGCAAGGATTCCGGCGAGATATAAAGGATCGAGGCTGAACCATTTTCTACTCGTTCCAAAGCTTTGGCTCTTTCGATCGGGTCCAGCAAACCATTAATCGTCACAGCATCGGTGATATTCAATTTTTCCAGGTTATCCACCTGGTCTTTCATTAAGGACTGCAAAGGAGAGATGACCACGGTCAGCCCCTTGGTGTTGATCCCGCTCATTAAGGCCGGCACTTGAAAGGTAATGGACTTCCCGCCACCAGTGGGAAAGATGGCCAACAGAGATTTGTTGTCAACGGCAGCTTGGACGGCCTTCTCCTGCAAAGGTTCCCCAGCATAGGTTCGGTAATCATCAAAGCCGAAGAAACGTTGCAACCCTTGATGAACGTCGAGTGCCTGATCGCAATACACACACCCTGTCAGGCACGGGCTGCTTCTTAATAAAAACATGATCCGCTCTACTGCCGGGTAGTTCTTCAAAACCCAGGGCGGGGTAATGGAATAGCGGTTATCCGTATTGATCAACGCCAGGCAGTAGGACAGTTCAATGGGATAGTCTAGGATTATCCTGGCCAGATCACTGTCTGCACAGATTTGAGAATGAAACTTTTCACGAATTACTTGTTCGATTTCGATATTGATGTTATCTGCTTGATAGCCAAGGAAATGAAAGAAGGATAAAAACTCCCTTTGGCCCCTCAAGAGCTGATAATAGATTTGCTTTAAACCGGCATCTGTCTGCTGAAAGGCTGCAATCTCATCAAAGAAAAGGTCTTTGGCTTTGATGGCATCATTCAGCGGATTGTTGGTGTCTTCGGTTTGCAGCTTATCGTCCTTGAGCAGCTTATGATAAGGTTTGGCTGGGAAAAGAAGCGGAGAAAGAAACAACGTATCAATGATATTTGGATCATCAAGGCCAGCATCAATGAGGGCCTTGCGTATGTACTTCAAATCATGATTGAAGATATTGTGACCACAAACATATTCCGACCCATAGAGAAACTTGGCGAAGTCAACCATCGAATGGGAGTGAAATGAACTGCCAACGCCCTTGATACCGCCGATATCAAGTATCTTTCCACTTTTCGGTTCAATTTCGGTACCGATAAAGACGATGGGTTTCAGGTTCATTTCCCTCCTTTAAAGACTAGTTGGTTTTCTCCAGGTAAGATAAGACCTTCGGTTGATTAAGACCCATTAACTAAAAACTTTTTCGATATATTGAGTTTGCCCCAAAGGAAAGGTGCATTAGAGCGGATAATCTGGATGATGGGAAGTTCACTTTCGCCTGATAATAAAAATAATAGGCAATTTAAATTTTATATAAGAATAACTATATGATAAGATATCGTTTCAGAAACTGAAAAAATATCCCTATTTTTTGTCATATTAACAATTATCTTATTAAAATTACTTTTCTTGTATTTTTACACCTATATGATAAAGATGTGTAGTTTTACCTGAACGATTATGGGTTGTTGTCATAAATCTGATGTCAGAATATGAGTAATCTTTATCAGCATTTATATTTGACGAAATAAGCATTACTGGGTATACGTGCTTTTTAACATGGTCGCAATACTTATCCCAAAAAGAACCAAAATCTCTTACTTTGACATATGACAAGCATACATTGAACGCATTCCCTGCTGTGTCATAATAATATATTTTGTCAAGATGAGTATCAAGATAAGTAGTTTTCAAGCTATCTAAATTAAGAGCTTCAATAATAGTAAACGGCATACCATTTTTTTCAACAAAAATATCAACTTCGCCAGACGATTTTCCTGCGGCAGAACTTCCGCGTCGAGTTTGATCTTTTAGCCGGTATCCGTTTGTTTCAAGTAAATCTACAATAAAGTCGTTTCGCTCATCTTCTGTGACATTAACATAAAGCTTGCGTGCTTGAAGCTTGATGCAAGCCAAGTAAAGATCACGTATAAATAAATCGGCTTGCGATTCTGTATTCTGCGTAGGTTTGAAGAAAATGTCGCTTGTATTCTTTTTTACCTTGATTGCATAAATATTTTTACCATCAATAGTAAGGCACCCGAAGTCTATTTTCGGTTGCTCAGACAATAAACCGAGTGCTCGTTTGATGGGTTCATCTATCTTAAATCCAGTACTTATTCCATTAATAGAATACTTATCTGTATTTTTGCTTGCTCCGATTACAATGTAACCATATTCATCTGTCATGTTTGACAGAGTAGCGATAAACATGGCCAGATTTTGTGGTCTGAATTCTAACTCTCTACAGATAAGATTTTTTGAAGTCGGATTTTCCAATAATTGTAACACTTCATTGATGTCAATCATTTTTCTCTTATGCTCCTTAGAGGAATTCTGTTAACGCCCGTTAACTTTAATATTTTGCCAAATGTAATTTTTTGTGGATTGCTTTCTCCATCTTCAACCCACAATTCGCAATCCTTTTCGTAATCAAGAAGATCCAACTCAGATTCATAATATAAAATTATTTGTCCATAATCAGAAGGTCGTGCAATTACGTAAATTTGAGTATTATGTTTTATTACTATAAAAATCGTCTTACTGATTTCGATGTAATCTGTAACATCGTACTCCGGTTGTTCGCTTAAATACTCAATAATATTCTTTTGTGAACGCGCGAGAATTTCTTTTACATAGCTAAACATTTCGAAATCGGTTTTTGAGTTATGTATAAAATCTGCTCCGAGAATATTATTAGCTAATGCTCGACTTAAATCATCTTCAGTTGCAATGCCCCATTGTGCAAGAAGTTCTTTTGATATTTCCACCGCTTCTCTTGAATTACTTTCAATATCTGAGCGAGACAATATTTTTTCTAATTCTTGCATTCCAGTAACACCGTATTTTCTTAATATGTCATTGTATTCTTCCACTCTAGACATGTTTTCGGCGATATCATTATCGTTATAAAACCAATGTAAATTTGCTAATAAATCTTTAAAGCATTTTTTGACCATTACTTTATCTGGATTCTCTCTAAGCCAAAGGTACGTTTTTTGAAAAACTTCTTTCTCTTCAGAATCATTTTGTCCTATACTGTTTTTATTTTCCTTCACATACTTTGTGATTTTATCAGAAATATTCTCCAAATAAACAGTTCTATTTTTAGGCAGATCCAAATAAATGTCTTTTAATAACAATGTTTTACGCACATCATATCCAGCATATTTACACGCATCTTTAAGAATTTCTTCAATTTCGCCTGAATCAAGAGACAATTCTGCGCACTTTTTAAAATCACCATATTGATTAGGCAATATTGCGATTCTATCAAGTAAATTTTCTTGCTCATATTTCACTAATATTTGAATGAATTTAGACAACCAAAGAACTGCTAATTGTTCATTGGAAAAACCAAATTGAATAAACTTTCCAATGCATTCATACGAGCCTATCTGCTTGCATATTTTTTCTCTCCATAATTTTAATGCTGCTTTAAGAAGCCCCTTTGAATGTTTTGAAACTTCATTCCTTTTCCAATAATCTTTATTGAAAAGACTTAAAAAATCGTCTTGTTCTTCGTTTGGTTCAGCTTGCAAGCAAATGATATTTTTATAAAAACCCTCTACTTTCGTATGAAAACTCTGTAATTTCTTTTCGATCTCAGAAAAAACATCTTCTAATGTGAATTTCTTTACATTAGGCAAAAATTCATGTTTGATTTTTCTATCCAATAATTTGCTTTTGAAATCAAGGTCAATAATATCCGAAATTGTTTTGTAGATTTCATCAATACCGCAATCAAGCGAAATTGTATCTATAGTGCAAAAATCACCATGCTGATTTGGTAAAACACATGGGTTTCTACCAAGGTTGTTGGCAAAAGCATTTTCTTTTGCATAAAATAACGCCAATAATTCATTTAGCCAATCCGTTACATTACCAATAACATTTTTCGATAATTCATCAATATTATTGAACGTTTCTACTCTTTCAATTAAATCTGCTATACTATAGTTGCGACATTCCCCCCATAAGGAATTGTACCAACACTCTAATTCTTCCCGTTTTGTAATCATATGGGGAATGATTTTGCTTGATAGTGCCCATACTTTGTCCCTTACAGTTTTATCTGCATCTTTTGGAATAAGTACGCAGGGGTCACCCCAGTCATCAAAAAGAGGTCTTTTTTCGCCACTATGCGCACAAACGAGTGGGATTTCTTTAATATGGGATTTTAATGAATCAATCACCTCTTGCTTAAACCACTTTTTCGATATCCAATCTTTATCGGGTTGCTCAGGAATTTTTACAATGTTGTAAATACCTTCATAGCCTTTTTCGAGAAAATAGTCCAGCATCTTAATATAAAGCTGACAAGCCTCCACCAACTTTTGCTTGTTTTCTGTTATTTGTTCATGTCCTTTATCCGTTAGATGAATTCCATTTCGAGGTTCTGTTGGATTAAACAGCGAACTGTTTACTACTACCGGGAATGAAAAATCATTTGTTCCCAAAAGCGGAAAGTCGCAAAATATTCTTGGTAACTGAGAATCGAATTTTGCTATGGAATTATATTTTTCGTGCGTTTCAATTTCCACGGCAATAAATAAATCATACGTTCCCGAAACACAAATATATCTGTCTTCGCTTTTGTCTTTTGTTGCGATGACAATTCTTGTTACCTTCGCATTCTCGAGATCAGTTTTAATTATCTCTCCACGGCTAATTTTTTGGATATATTGGCCGCTTGTAACTGTTATGGAACTTATCTCAGGAACAAAAGCAAATACATAGGGTGCAGAAATAAGTAGGTTTTTCAGGCCCTTCCTCGCGGTTGAAACTCCAGATTTATCCAAAGTATAATTGAAACAAGTGTTAAAATTTTTTTCATTTATTATTTTCCCATTAGTCATGGTAGTGCTTTTATCTAACTGAGAGCAACTCTCTTGTATCGCATTTATTATTGATCTTTTATCCGTCCCGGATCGGTTTAATTCAACACTAAATGAACACGGCTGTTCACCAACATCCTGCAAATATCCAGATACCCTTACTTTTTCTGAAAGCAAATGCGTAGTTAAGAATCCCGTTCCAAATTTACCTGTGGTTCTCTTATTTTTAGAATCCGTTATTGTGCGATCTTTAGTGGAAACTTGTTCTATAAGAAAAACAATATTTTCTGTTGAGAATAGTTTGCCGTTATGTTTGAATTCAATAGATTTGTTGCCTTCGTCAAAGTTGATAATAATGTCAACCATGCCACTGGAGTTAACAACATCTTTTGCATTTTGAATAAGTTCCCAGATCCATCTGTAAGAAGTTGTATCATCATTCTTCAATTTTAATTGAGTCAACATATCGATAATTTTATTTGCAGCTTGAGTTTCTTGGGCTCTATTTCGCAATTTTTGTATTTTTTTTGAAAACTCCATCTCTATCCTCCTAAATAGCAACCCATGCCCTTACAACTGTTTTGCACAATAGTAACGGTTTTCCTCGAAGCTTAAATCTTGCTTCTCATGAATTTATAACCTCAAAGCTTGAAGCGTAAGAATAGGACTTTTATTACATAACAGTCCTAATGTGAACTTTTCATTATTGTTATAACAAAACCATTATAGAACTTCCTATTATTAGCCATATGCGATGTTCACATATTCACTCAAGCAGCGCATTCCTATGAATAGGAAGCTCATTTGCCAGCAAAAATAATTTCCTATATTCGTAAATCAATGTGTTATCGGAAGGATGAGGCCCCCGGTGCCAGAGTGCGACAGGACGTGGCACCCTAATTAAGTTATAAGTTTTTAGCCCATTTCGAGAGAATGCTTTCAAAAGCCCTTGGGAAACTAAACCTATTTATGAAGAATTTCTTCTCATCTTTTGGCAATCCAGAAATACCATAAATGAAAGCCATCTTTTGCCAAGGATCCATACTTTGATAATTTTCCTTTTGCTCACGGAGCCAATCAAATGCCAAGTTTTGAGATGCTGCTAATAGAATTTCTCTTCTAACAAAAGATTCACTTGTCGGAAACTTATTAACCAAAACAGAAAAATGATTTATATGTTTATTTCTAGTAAACAGACTCAGTATAGATAATCTGAAAAACTCGTTATTTATTACATCTTGGGAATCCAGTAATTCTAAAAGTTTGCCTCCAATATATTTCCATTTTTCTGCATCTATCGATTGAACAGAAGCTAGATATGTACAAATATTTGCAAAGCATGGACTTAATTTTGAAATTTCTCTAAGAGAAACTTCAATAGCACCTGGGTGACCAATTTGGGCTAATCTTCGATAAAACCATCTTAACCTTATGTAATCTATTTCCTCTTGATTTATATACTCATAAATAATATTGCTTATTAGGCCTTCTGTAATATATTCCCAATCTTCCTCGGAAATTTGATTATACGTTACAGTTCTATATGGATTGCCTCCTGAATATTTCCTGATTAACTTAAGAATCTTATCTTCCTCAACACTAATTGGTCTGTCTTCAATCATCCTTCTGCATACATCTCTAAATTCTTCCGAATTATAGATTTTAGTTTTATGTCGCTGAAGCATTAGCCGTTGCTGTTTGTCCAAAATTGAAGCTAACCTTGCAAGTGCATTTTTCGCATCTTGTTCTGATTGGCAGAATACGACTATATCGTCAGCGTATCTAAGAAATACAAACCCTTGAGTGTTAATACTGTTGTCAATGGGGATCATGGCTGCTTCTGCTAGAAGGTGAATAGGATGAGGACCTATTGGTACTCCTCTAGATACTCCTGCTGTAGTTGATTCAAGTAAATTAACAACCCACTTTGTTACTTGGTTAGGAAAACTTGATTCTATCAATTGGTTTTCTACAATATGATGATATATCGTAATTGTCAAAAACTCTGCACATACCAATAAACATTAGGAATTGAGATAATTACCTCAAGACTATTTGAGGAGGAATTATCCATGACTCACGAAGAGCAGTCCAGCATCAGACGTCAGCAGATAAATGATTACCTTGCTTCGGGCCAGACCGCTGCCGCATGGAGCTCAGAAAACAACTTAAGTATCAATACACTCCGGTACTGGCTGACCAAATGCAACCGCGAAGACAACGCTAACTCTCAGCAGGAAAGCTTTATAGAATTGAAGCAGACATCCGTTAAGGAAGTTCCGGTTATTGTTAAGATCGGAGTTGTTTCCATAGAGTTGTATTCTGGCTTTCATGCGGAGACTCTACGCGAGGCTATTGCTGCTATTCGTTCCTCATGAGCCTAAACGCTGCCGGCCTCAGAATATTTCTTTCATGCAAACCCTGCGACATGCGGAAAAATATCGAAGGCCTTACAACGTTAGTACAAACGCAACTTCAAATGGATCCTTTTGAAAAGTGTCTCTACGTGTTCTGCAACCGAAACTGTGACAAACGCAAAATCCTTCATTGGTCGAATAACGGCTGGTGGTTGTACTACCGAAAACTGAGTCAAGGCGTCTTCCGATGGAAGTTTCACGAAAACAAGCAAGTCCTTGAGGTTTCCGAACAGCAATTCAGGTGGCTTTTGGATGGTTTATCTATGGACCAGCCATCGGCACACAAACCAGTTAAGCAGAGGATTATACTTTGACCAGATCCTCGAAAATCTTAAACTAAATTTGCTTAAAACGCCCTATTTCCCCCTATTTCAGGCCTTTTTTCCGCTATTATCCTGTGATCCCCAACTAGTCTATTATATAATGAGGATATGGATAACGAGATAATATTACCTGAAAAACCACAACTGAATTACATGGAAATGTCACAAGCAGAACTGGCCGCGCACTGTGAAAGACAGGATAAAGCCATTGCTGAACTGACCCAAAATGTGAACCGGCTCATTGAAATGATCCGTCTGAATACTCAGCGAAAGTTTGGTACCAGCGGTGATTCCGTAGCCTATCCCGAAGGCATGGAGCAACTCAACTTCTTCAACGAAGTCGAAGCTACTGCCTGCCAGGGGGAACCGGAGCCGACCTTTGAAGAAGCGACCGCGAAGACCCCTAGAAAACCCAAACAAAAGGGTAAGCGTGAGCAGGACTTCAGAGATTTGAAGGTTACTGTCATTGAGCATGAGCTTCCAGCTGAACAACTGGTCTGTCCGGTTTGTGTTAGTCCTCTGCATGATATGAAGGTCGAGGTTACGAGAACACTTAAGCTTGTACCGGCCCATTTTGAAGTCGAGGAACACCACCGTCATGTCTATACCTGCCGTGCGTGTGAAAAGACCCAAGGCGAAGGCGATAAAATCCCCTTCGTTCGCGCTGACATGCCCAACTTGCCGATTCCAGGAAGCTTCGCCACACCGGAGCTTATCGCCGGTATCATCAACAGCAAATATACCAATGCGATGCCGCTGGCCCGGATCGAGCGTGAGTTTGACCGGATGGATAGCGTCCGGATTTCTAGGCAGAACATGAGTAACTGGATACTCCAGTGTTCAGAGGAATACTTTTCAAGGATCCACACCCATATGAAAAGCACTCTTCTGAGTAAGGACGTTTTGCATGCTGACGAAACTTGGGTGAAAGTTGTGCAGCAGGATGGCAGGGAATCCAAGAAGAAATGCTATATGTGGGTTTACTGCAGCGGAGCGCATGACGAGCCGATTGTCTATTATGAATTCCACGAAAGCCGGGCTTCGAAATCGGCTAAGGAGTTCTTCAAGGACTATGCCGGTTACTTGCATTCAGATGGCTACGAAGTTTACCATCGTATGGGTTCTGGAATCACGGTGGTTGGATGTCTTGCCCATATAAAGCGCAAATTTACGGATGCTATCAAGGCATTAAGTCCGGAGGAGCAAAAGAAGACTGTTTGCTTAAAGGGGCAGGAGTACTGTGATTACCTCTTCCATATTGAAAAGAAATACAAGGATGCCGAACCCGAAGAGCGTCATAGAAAGCGCCTCGCCCTGTTAAAACCGGTGATGGATGCCTTTTTAGCGTGGCTTAAAGAGACAAAGCCCCTTACGGTCCCCAAATCCCAGGCTTATGAGGCAGTGACCTATGCGCTGAACCAGTGGCCGTACTTTGAAAACATCCTTTTGGACGGACGCTTGGAACTAACCAACAATCTCGTCGAGCGAAGCATACGCCCCTTTACAATCGGCCGCAAAAATTGGGTAACCATGAAAACGGATCGCGGTGCCCACGACAGTTCAATGGTATACAGCATCATTCTGACTGCGCTGGCCAATGACCTGAAGGTTTATGAATATCTGGTTTATTTATTGAAACAGATGCCTAATACCGATTTCAACCAGCACCCGGAACTGATTGGAAAATTTGTTCCTTGGTCGAAAGAGCTTCCGGCAAACTGCTACAAAACTAAAAAATAGCGAATTCGAGTCCAACCTTTGGGTTGGGCTTTTTCTTTATTCAAGTGCTTAGGTTTTGACAATTACATTGGCAGAATACGACTATATCGTCAGCGTATCTAAGAAATACAAACCCTTGAGTGTTAATACTGTTGTCAATGGGGATCATGGCTGCTTCTGCTAGAAGGTGAATAGGATGAGGACCTATTGGTAC
>Ga0209347_1001218_pt1 | contig 44980 bp, 72 predicted proteins | sample AutmiccommuBRH23_FD_187382 | JGI IMG/M metagenome (GOLD analysis project Ga0209347, IMG submission 187382) | Deep subsurface microbial communities from Mt. Terri, Switzerland - Autotrophic microbial communities BRH/23 (SPAdes) (version 2) | ecosystem: Environmental > Aquatic > Deep subsurface >... | reverse complement strand
GTGCCGCTTATGGAGCCATACCACATGCCGTTTATGTCGTGCGCCCCAAGGGTGGCAAAAAGTTGGATATAGCCGTAAGCCTTTTGAAGCTTATAATCATCTGTAATTATCCAGTTCGTTGAATTGCTTGCTTCGCCAAGCTGGAGCAGTGTTTCTGTTGCGCTCTTGTTTACCCCGAGGAATTTTTCAATAGTGTAGGGTTGTAGTTGGGCCATGTATCACCACCTCACTTAATTTCGCTGATTGAATAGAGATCTTTTATCTCTGCCGGTTGCAGAGGCTGTTTTATCATCGACTCCATTTTCAGTTCCCGGAATTTCTCTTTGCATCTTGCCGCCAACTCACTATTCTGATCGGCCATGGCGAAATGTTCGGCCAAATAATAAGATCCGGAGGTGGCCGCAATATCATCAATTTCCAGGGTCTGCGTGAGTGCCGTTATTTTCGTCGGCACAGGTATGTATTTTATTCTGATAGTCCCTTCATAGGAGAACATGACCCATAATTCGTTTGCCCCCTCCCACTTAACCGAAGGGGAGCCCTCCTGATACTGCCAGTTAGGATATTCTGAAATTATCTGCGACCGGCTCTTGAAGTCGCTTGGCATTGTCACCTTATACCAGGGCTTAAAGTCCGGCACTTTGTCGGCAGAGGCGAATTTATAGGGCGACAGGGCACGATTGCTGTGCCGGAAGTAATATGTGCCGCTTATTGTCATGGTCACGGTGCCGCCTGAAGCTGTGAGCACCCCCCTAACCGGCAAAAATGAGGTTGTACCGGCAGGAACGGAAATACTGATAGTTCCGGTAAAGGCTGTCTCTGCGCCTCCATTAAACGAGTATGTACCGCTTACATCTGCGCCGCCTTCGGTAAAGGTCAGGGTGCAATCTCCGTCAACTTCAACATAAAAGCAATAGGCACCAGTTGCGGAGTATGCCTGAGACTCACCATTATTTTCTTTGATAATTCCCATTTGGCTAGTGTCGCCCAAGAGGTTATTTTTGCGGAAACAGGACAGTTCAAAGGTCTTGAAAAAGTCCCCTGACTTCGACATCTCTTTTTGCCACAAATCCAGCAGATAGGGAGCCCGGTATTTGTATTCTGCTATCTGGGAGTCCACAATGGTTCCCGTGTCACTCAGTTCATCAAGTATTGCTATACTACGGTCAAAAATCTCTTGCCCGGTGTATGCCATCTAAAACACCACCTTACCCCTTGGCATAATACCCTATCATTTGGCCGCTCGTTAAGGTAATTGAACTCCATTTGCCGCAAATAATTGCACCGGCAGGTATGCTAGTGATAGTTGTTAGGTCAGCATTTATGGCACCGGTAACGTCAGTTTTAGCCGCTACAACAGTAGCTGCCATTGCCTGGAGAGCAAAGAAATAGTATCCGTCCGCAGGTGTTACGGCGCTGGTGCCGGTTATCGCTTTTGAGCCTGTTGCACCGGCTTTATTTAAGGCCACCTGTGCGGCCATAAGTTCAAGCTGTGACATTGTTATCCCTCCTTGTGCTTCCGCATATGGTTGACCAATCCTGACGGGCTGGCCGCTTTGAATCCGCAGACAGAGCAGGTAAGGCCGTCCGGTTCTTCCTTTTCTTCCTCGACTTGCGCCTGCTCCTTGACTTCCACCAGCTCTATTTCCTCGTGCCGGAAATGCGGCCCCATTCTTTTGGCCAGCCCCATATCGAGGGTTACGTACTCGCCGTTCTCGTCAAATTTAAACATGGGCAGGCCGGTATTTCCGTCACTGACGATATGTCCCGGATTGGAAAAGAATCTATATGCTTTCATAATTCCTCCTTGTAAATAGAGAGGGCGGTTTCCCGCCCCCTCCAATTTAATCTAAGGCAGTTTGACCACGCCGAGCTTGACGCTGGACACGGTGCCGCTCTGAGTCACTGAGCAGCCTACGGTCAGCTTGGAACCAGTGCTCTTGAACCGTGCCCCTTCCAGCGGCCCAATAACCTTCATGGTGCCGCCGTCTGCCACATCGACAGACAGGGTTCCAAGCACACTGGAAAGGAATCCGCCGGGCGCAATGGTGATAGAAGCGGTGTTTACCGCTGCGGAGTCGTTGTTATTTTGGACAACAAGCAAAACCCTCTCGTCTCCAACATCACTGACATCAACGGTAACGGACGAATCCATTGCCGTAAGGGTCAGGGCTACGTCGTCATTGAAAGCCGCCACAGATGCAGTATAATCACTCATTATTTACACCTCCTTATATAGTGGATTCGGCAGCTGGTGTCAAAGTCAGCCTGACGAGTTCCTTCGGCCGGACAACCTTGCCGCCCCACACCTGCAGAGACTTGACAGCATCGCCAAACCTCTTTTGGGGTTCGTAGGCCTTGGTTTCCGTTATCTGCTCAGCGAATGATACAGCGGCCTTGGTACGGGCCAAACACTCGTAAGCGGAACCGTTCACAACAACGTTGTTGGACTCGTACAGGTCGAATCCAAGCAGGTTGCCAAGGTAGCCGTTCTCAATCCGCTTGTCATTGTCGGTACCGCGGATGATCTTGGCCAGGATAATCTTGGTCGCAATGGCTGGAGATACCTCAAGGTACTTGGTGGTGCCCTCGGGCACGTTCACGGTCTTGAAATACTCCGCTGCCAAAGCAATGGTGCTGAATATGTTGGCCGTGGTCAGCGAAGCCTGGGTAATCTGCTTACCGGCATCGGTGTATTTGGCAAACACAAAGGTGTCCAGATCGCCGGCCATGGCAATGCCCATCTGCCGCTTCTGCTCTTCCCAGAATCCTTTACGAGTCTGGGCGGCGTCCAGGTCATCAAAATAGATGTGCGCATACTTGGCCTGGTCGATAACTAAATATTGAGCCGCCGAAGTCCCGAGATCAGGATCATCAATATCAGTATTGCGGGTGTAGTCTTTGGTATACACCGGGCCAACGGTTAGTATTTTTACCTGATCACCTTTCTGTTTAATTTCGCCCTCATAATCCGTGTTGCAGTGCTTGACACCTATAAGCACCTTGTCGCGCTCTTTGAGCACGTCCTCAGCCCATAGCATGGGGATGAAATTTTTTGCGCCCACTTATGGTCACGCTCCTTTCAAAAATAAAACACTGGTTTATTTCCAGCGCTTCTCCGACTCTTTGATTGCCGCATAATTGGATCTGATTTCCTCGCGGCTCATTTGAGCCACTTGGTCCCGGGTGAAGAATGTCCCTGACTTGCCCTGGCCCTTGGCGCTCCCTGTTGAGGTGTCAGCGTTGGCCTGGTTGGCATCATTTGCCTGTTGCTGGGCCATGCTCTGCTTCCAGTTGTACTTGGTCAGTGCGTCGGCCAGCCTGCGCCCTTCTCTGCCCCCGGATTGCAGCCACTTTTGAGCGTCAGCCCATACCTCTTTGGGGATGGTGGCCATTTTTTCCTCTGTGGTGTAGTCCGAGAACTCGGTCAGGAATTCCTCATACATGGAATTGCGCCTATCAGTGAAGTCTTTTTCCCCTTGGGCCTTGCGGTCTGCTTCTTCACGTGTCCGCTTGCTGTTCTCCCACTCACTTTCGATTTTGTCTATCTTGGCGAGTTTTTGAATAACATCTTCCGGCAAGCCTTGAGCCTGGTAGCGGTCGTAAATTTCTTTTTCCCGCAATGCCTCTTTGTACTCGGCTTCGGTAGTAATCGGTTTGCCATTCCAGGTATAGCCCTGTTCGGCAATGTAAGCGTCACGGGCTTGCTGGGCGGCCTCTTGCTTGGTTCTTTCAATGGCTTTGTCGTAATTCATACCCTTTTGGATATGCTGAACCGCTTCTTCGTAAGGTAGTTCCAGTTCTTGGTGGTTGTATTTTACCTTAATCTTTTGCGGTTCCGGGGTCGGTTCTGGTGCCGGGTCATTCCCCCCCTGTGGTTCGGGTGTCGGGTCCGGCGTTGGGTTTGGTTCCGGGGCCAGGGAAAACTCTCCCCCGCCGCCTAAATTCACTCCGTCGTCTGCGTCCATGTATGGTTGCATGAACATGTCAAATAGCATTAATAATCATCCTTTCGCCTATGGTTGGGCGTTAATTTAAACAGTTTTATGCCATGTTCAGGGCATCAAAAAAGCCCCGAAGGGCTTGTGGTAGGTTTTCTTATCGTCACCCCGCTTCAAAAGCGGCCTCATACCCTCCCTTTTTCATGTATTTCTGGTACAGTTCCGGCCGGTATAGGTGCACCGCTGGGTAATGCGTGTCAATCCATATCTTGTAGCCGGCACAAGCCGCCCGAACGCAAAAGAACCTGTCCTCTCCGTCAAACCCCAGGTTGTAAATATCGTCGTAGCATACGCCACGCTCAAATACGCTCCTGTGTAGGAGAATACAGGCCCCGGTCTGCCCCACCTCATAAGTTCCCGGCCTTAACCATTCCGCTATGTGAGCATAATCAACGCCGGAATAGCTGTCGAACATCCAGCAGTTAGGTAACGGCTGGCCGTCCTTGTCCCAACGTGTCCAAAAGATTTCGGCAACAATATCCTTCTTGGTTTCCAGGAGCTGGACCAAAGTTTTTGGGTGCAGTATCAAGTCGGTATCTACAAAAAAGATATAATCATACCCGTTATCCAACGCGAATTTGGCGATCCCGTTTTTCATCTTGATAATGTTCGCGACTAGCTGCGAAGTCCACAGGTGCCGGTTGCCGTCGCTCTTGTACTCATCGCTTGTCTTGTATTCCGAAAACATGCACGGCTCCGGGTGTGCCTTAATCAGCGGTATCAACTCCGGGCTGTTGTGTAAAATAAAAAGCCTGTCGCATTGACAAGGCTTTTCAAGGTTTTGCAGTGACTTCAGATATTCCCGGAATATCTCCGGGCTTTGTCGGACGGGCGCCGCGATTAGAACTTTCATATGCCCTCCTTTACCATAACAGCATGGTAGCAGTATAACCCGCACTCATCATTTCGTATGGCATCCGGGGGCGGGTCTCTCTGATATTCTCCATACTTGAATCCCTCCGCTATGCCAAACAACTCTTCCGGCCTCCTGATGCATGAATACCGCCCGTCCATGGTTGTGTCCAGGGTCAGCACAAGGCGGCCGTCCGGCTTCAGCACCCGGTAAAACTCCCCGAATACCCTTTTAACCGTGTCATATGGCAGGTGTTCCAACACGCTAATGCAGTAGATTGTGTCTACCTTACAGTTGCACAGCGGAATGTTGTCGATGCTGGCAACGATATGGCTGATATTCGGGTGCGGCTTGCTCTTGAGTAGGTCGGGGTTAATGTCTATGCTATAAACTTTACAGCCGTTCTCTGCAAGCTCGTACTGAAACGGATAATTCGGTCCGCTCCCGGCATCAAGGACGGTTTCTCCCGGCTTTATAAGGCGCTTGGCCCATATGTATTCATATAGTCGGCTCCACCACACTTCGGGGATGGTAAAATCATATATTTTATTGCTTTTTTCGTCGTTGGTGGTGAAATAGGCGTTGTCCAAGGTCAATCCTCCTTTTGCACCCACATGTAATAATCAAGCCAGCCTTCCAGTAGGAGATTCTCGTCAAGTTCGCATTTTGAGAAATAGCCGCCCAACTCCAACGCCTGGGACCGGGTAAAACACATACAGGTCTCATAGTTTTTGTAGTCTGGCTTATTTTCCAGTTTTGGCAAGTGGATACACGCCCACCCGCCGGGTTTTAGCGCCTTTTTAATTTTTTGTATAATGTTTATCTGCTCATTGTACGGGTTGTGTTGCACCACCTGGAAGCAGATAGCCAAATCGCAGTAGTTTTCCTTGTCAAATTCGCTTGCCAGTATAAAGCTGACATTGACCAGGCTGTACTCGCTGGCCTTGGCTTTGGCCGCATCTAAGACAATGGGCGAAATATCAACTCCGGTATACTGCTTACATTCCTTTGACAAGACCCTACCTATCCTCAGATTACCGCAACCCCAGTCAACGATTATGTCTGTCGGTTTTTGGGATCTCTTTCTAAATCCCTCTATCACCTGCCGGGCGTTAAATTCGCCGCACCGGTTGTATTCTTCCTCGGGCATGGGCGGGAAGAACCTGTCATTCCCCATGTGTCCAGATATATTGGCATATGGATTACAGGTCACGCTCACGTCATACATCAGTAAACCTCCTGAGCACAGGACTTGGGTCGAGTATGCTCTGATACTGATTCAGACACCCGCTTTTCCCTTCCGGGTCTGCCCTCATATACCGCTCATATTTCTCCTGCCGGTCCTCCGGCCTTGCCCATCCCCAATGTTGGATTCTGACCGGGCATGATGCAATTCTTACTCCGGCATTCATCGGGAAGCGTCCGCAATGCAGGGGCGTTTCCTTCCAGAAGTAGTCAATGTCCTCATGCTTCACACAGAAAGGCCAGACTCCATTGTGAGCCTGCCAATAGTGATCGTCCCGGTAATGGGTTTCGTCCCACATATCGTAGAGTGGAAAGGCTAAACTGTTACACTTGACGGCTTCTGCCTTCTGTATGTAATCTCGGATCAGGTCGGGACGGTCAAATGTTTCATCTGCATCCAGGCAGAGAATCCAGTCGCCCTCTTTTGCTTCGCCTACAGCTAAATGCCACAGGAATTTCCTCTGCCTCAGTTCGTTTGTGCCCCAGTAGCTGCGGTCAGAGTAAAAGACTTCACCGTACTTTTTACATATCTCTGGTGTTTCGTCTGTACTGCAATCGTCTACAATGATGATTATGTCACATACCATAGTCATCTGTTGAAGTACAGTTTCAAGCCATCTTCCAGCCTCATTTCTGACCAGCATTGCGCCAATTAACATAATGCGCCTCCCCTATCGTCTCCACATTGCAATGGCCACATATCAAGGTTGTATCGCAGAATATTTTAAACCCTGCTCCCCGGGCCCGGACACAGAATGATAAATCCTCTCCAAGTATCTTGTGCGGGAAAAACCAGGGTTTCGGTACTGTCTCAAATACCTTGCGCTTTATCAATGTGCAGGCCATGCCAACGCCCTCGATCTCGGTCAAGCCTTTGGGGTAGTCAAGATAGAACTTTGCATCCTGCTCATTGCATGTCTTGAATATGCAGGGCTCATATCCCGGCGTACGCTTAAAGGCCAGTGCGGAAACTATGTCCTTGTCGGCATCTATAAGCCTGGTCAACAGGTCAACCGGCACAACCATATCACTGTCAACGAATAACAGGGCATCATATCCTCCCTGAAGAAACGCTTTTGCCGCTTCCTCTCGGGCGGTGTAGACCAGGCTTAACCCAATGGGTAGCATATCAACGCTTACCCCCTTGTTCCGTGCATGGCAAGCCATAGGGATAAGGGAATAAGCGGCCTGGGGTGCGACATAACCGGTGTATGGGATGCAGATTAAGACTTTCATAGGGCCTCCTTTAAGGCGTTGTTCTGCGCGTATAAACTATTTTTGATATTGGATCGCCGCAGTAGTTGCCACATTTTGGATTATTGCAAAACATATCTTGAAGAATATACACCTCTTCGCTGCCTATATCAGACTTAAACCGTAAATTAGTGGGCTTTAGATCATTACCGCAACTACATACCAACGGCTGGTTGTCCTCCGCCACCCATACCACCTCCCACCATCATTTGAGATTCCCTTGCAATCGCCTCCTGTAACTCGGGAGACAACTGACCGACAAACTGCTCAAAAGCCTCCATCATTTCTTGCTCCCGCGCTCCCTGCTCCTGCTGCTCAACCTCGTCTATAAGTCCCTCTTTGTCGGGGATTAGGCCGTTGTAAATGCGCTCCAGGTACTGCCTGAAGGTAATTAATTGCTTATCTAACAGGGCATCCAGGGTCTGAATACTGGCGATCTCCGACCATTGAGTGGAGGCCCCCACGTCAATCTTCAGGCTGAAAGTTGTCTGATTGTACTGGCTCCCATCAAAGGGTATCTGTACGACCTCTTCCTGCCTTGTCTCCGGGTTGGTGCGCTCAACCGTCAGCATCCTGGGGACGCTAAATTTGGTTAACCAATAATCCAGCCAGATAAGACCCTGATCCTCTTTAAACTGCGCGTACCTACGCCTGTTCATGCCCAATGGCATTTGTGAGTTTTTCGTAAGGGCAATAATCCCGGCTGCGGTCTTGGTAATAGAGTTATCTCCAAGGGCTGTCTCATTTGCCCCGGCCATATCCTTTGTGGTCTGCACCAGCAACTCGAACAAGGCTTGCACACTGGCAGGCAGTCCGGCAGGCTGGAGATATTGCGCTGCCCCTGTTATGTCGCCATCAACGGGGATAGCCTTTGTGATATCGTTTGACCATGCCGGAATCCGGCTGGAATCATATACAGGCTTGGGATAGGCATTAAGCATCGTCCACAGTATCATGGTCGCCATAAGCTTATTTATGGCTATATTGTTCGGGATTAACTCGGTCGCCTCGGCCTCACCGTGGCAGCTATTCTTCCGGGGTATCCATTGCATGGAGGCTACAGGGTAGCGGTGCAGGCCGGTGTCCCAATCCTTGCGGATAATGGCTCTCTCAGTGGATTTCCTGGCCCATATGGTTGTCACTCTATCCATAAGCTGCTTGCCCGCCTGGTCCATCATCGGAAACCCTGCGGGGTCGGTTTTGGGTATCTCCTTTGTCTTGGTCCACATCTTTAAGAGGACCGTGCAGAATCCACCAGCGGTATCTTTGTTGGGCTCCTTTTTAGCCATGTCGCCAGCCCTGTATTGGGTGTCAGAATCGCCGGTGATTTTGTTGATTTCCTCTTGCGGGACTTTATTGCGCTTGGCCTCCGCTTGCACCTCTTTGACCAACTTGCGAAAGGATAGGATTATGTACGGCTGTACTGGCCCTTTTTTGTCGTTTGGCCGGGGGTCTGATGTGTTGCCGGGGAAATAGTTTACATTGTCGATTACCTCAACGGATATATCCCCCATTATTTGTGCGCCAAACTCGTTAACCCCGGCATCTATTGTCTCATCCCAAGGGTAGTAGAGTATGCCGTCACCTGAGAGGGCAGCATCTAATATGGCCTGCTCATCAAAAGTGGACTGTTTTAAGTTTTCGTCCACCGTTTTTGAGTAGTCCGACAGCAGCCTTGCCACTTCCTGCAGCATGGCAATCTTATCCGGGTCGTTGGGGTCGTAATTGGCAGAGTTCTCCGCTGAAAACTGCATCGTGAGCATGTCGGATATGATCTGACTGACCTTCCAGTTGACAATACGCTTGACGGCGTTCAGCCTAACCTGCGGCAGTCCCCCGGTGTCAACCCCGTCCCAGTGGTGACCGGCATAAAACCGTTCATTTCGGTTGGTGGTGGCGAATAGGTTAAGGCTGGATTTATAATCAATCCCGTCCTTGTATAGCTGCCAGTCTTTTGTTTGGGTCTGCTCGTCCAACGTGTCACCTTCTTTCTTCCGGCAAGAATCCATCATAGGCCATCATGTTGGTATGGCCCTTTATTAGCTCAGCTGTGGCCGGGTCAGGCTTGGGAGGTATAACGGCCTCTTTGACGGCCTTGACCGGGGCCAATTTCGGCGGTACATTGCCCTTTGCCGTCTGCATACCCAGGCGGAGGCCGGTACGGAAGCCAAGGTAAAGGCATAAAAAAAGGACTATTGCTAGTCCTGTGCTGATTATGACTGTTTGCATTTAATACCCTCCCTTAAAAAAGCTCTCTGTCACTGTCCCACCCATTGCGCTAGGCTTTGGCCGCTCTGATGGGAAGTTATAATGCGGCTGTGGCTGTTGTTGCATCTGAGGTCGCGGCCTACCCGCAATAAAATAACGTATAGCGTCAGGAGCATGGGTTAATTCGTGCGGTTCAGTCGCTACGTCGTTCGGGTCTTTCTCATCTCGTTGGAGTTGCGGCAGTGTTCGAACTAGGTTGGGACAATGACCTTTTAATATAACCAGGCTTGCGGTTTTAATCCACTGCTCATCATCGTAGGGTTTTAACCACTCTTTAAGGTTGTACCATCCTTGCACCCTATTATTATTGGCCTTAACCAAACTTACGCCATTTTCGCGGAACAAATCAGCTGCGCTCTTGCCGGTTTCCTGCCTCCGGTTCCAGAGGTCAGGCGGTGCCAGCCGCTGATATATCTTATCATCCCCGTTGACTCGTTTAATCTCCTTCGCTGCATCGGAAATGATTAGATCAGATTTGTACACCTCTTTGTAAACATAGGCCTTTTGGTGATTGTCTACCGCTATCCAGTATGCCGCCAGCATGTCAAGGCCGTAGTCTATGGCGATATACCGCCGCCAATCCTGGGGAATAACAAAGGGTTCTATTGTGTGTATCCCCAATGAAAACTCCTTGAAGTATGTTCCCGCTGGCTTAACAAATTTACCTTCTCCAAGCATTTCGTAAAGCTCAGGGTCAGTCTGTTTTAACTCTTCTATATCTGCCCTTTGTTCTGGCGTGAGATACTTATTGTCTTTGTAGGTAGATACGACAACCAAACAAACAAGAGTGATTATTTCTGTTTCTCCGTTGTCGTTCTCCGTTTCAACAACAATGTTGCACTCGAATACTCTTGGCCTTCCATCCTTAAACCATTCATAAACCTTGTCGGGCGGCTTCGTAAAAAATTCTTGGTTTATATACCCATCTGATATGATCGGGTTCATTGTAATAAATAACTGACGGTCAACCTCTTTGCCGCCTCTTAATTGCATCCTCAATGCTTTAAACTGCTTATAGGTTATATTTTCTCCCTCTTCATACCAGCAAGCGGTTACTTCGTTTAAAGACTTTACCTGTTTCTGCTGCGCGTCTGAATGATACCCTTTAAAAATAACTTTATTATCTGTGATCTTATGCGTTATCTCGGGGGGGACTTTTGTACTGCTAAAGAATTTTTCTAATCCAAACTCTTCGGCCCTCTGCTCGATGCCATTCTTTACGCCCTCACCTATGTTGGTTTCAACATCTTCCACGATAAGCAGCTTATAATTCTTTTTATTATTAAGATTCATAACCGCTAGTTGTTCCATGAAGAACGATTTACCAGAATTACGACCGCCGACCATTATTACAACCGGGTATTTCTTGCCAAGAACATAGTCAAAGTAAATCGGTAATACTTCAACTTCAACCATGGACATTATTCCGACCTCTTAATGATTATCTCGGGCATTTCTTTAATATTTAAGTCAACATCCTGCTTATCTCTCCAATTCTGCTTACGCCTGTTCTTTAGCCATGCCATGGCTGCGCCGGTATCTGGGGCAATTTCCTCCACCACCGGAACAATGACCGGTTCGCCCTGGAACTGGAAAACCTTAACGGTGTTTACCTTGTACCCCGTAGCTCTCTTATACAGGCTTGCGGCTACCTCTGCGTCTGCTGGTGTCTTACCCCTTTTTATGGACTCGCAAAATTCGGGGTAGTCATTTTTCCACCTGTTAACAGTTGCTTCGTCTACCTCAAAAAAGTCAGCTATCTCAGCATCGGTAGCACCAAGCAAACACAGTTTATAAGCCTGTTCGGCGTATTCAGTTTTGTATTTACTTGGTCTACCTGCCATCCCGCCCAGCTCCTTTAAAAATAATTTCAAAAACTTTACAACCTTGACACAGTATTAACACCATGCTAATATTATATTGAGGTGATTTAATATGGCCATCGGCCCCGGTACAACAAGTGTGACCTTTTACGTCCCCAAGGAGTTAAAAGAGCAGTTAAAGCTCGCTGCCGACCAACTCAATAAAACCCAGATTGGCAAAGTTAAAATGAATGACATAGGAGTTAAGGCCCTGGAAGAATACCTTCAAAGCCTTAAAAAAACAGGCCAAATAAATTAATGGGGGAAACCCCATATATTTTTTAATTATGGTATTGACACCGTGTTTATACCGTGTTATTATATCATCAAGATAACCAAACGAAAGGGGTTTTGGAAATGAAAAAACAAACCGCAAGAAAACTAGAAGATACAAGTTGGTTAGCTCAAATCATCAGAGACAAAATGGAAGTTGAATTTGATAAAAACGGCGCATCTGCTCGCTGGCACTGCTTACATACCTTACACATTATTGTCAATGAGGCAGATGACCCGGACAATCACAGCATTTATTATGGCTCATATAACGGAAATCGCTCCATTGTAATCTGCGAAATACCCTCACTTATGAAGCACGGAACAGACTTTGACACATACGGAATGCAATGTAAACTTAGAGGTCTTGCAGAGCGTTACACAGATGATGACAGACAGTACATAGTGAGCGTGTTAACCACAAACGACCTAAATAGTGCTACAATAAAGGATGTCTCAGAATTGATGTATCAAATCAGTACACACTGAAAAATAACACAAGGGCCAGCCGGGGCCAATACAGGCAGGAAGGGGATAAAAATGATCCGCACCATCATCCAACTCCCGGAAGATATGCACAAACAACTCCGGGAGATTGCCACCAAGGAAACCTTAGAAACAGGTAAGCAAGTGTCAATCTCTGAAATCTGCCGAAGGGCAATCGAACAGTACTTATCCAAAAACTAACACACCGCCGGACACCGGCAGAGAGGGGATTAAGAGAATGAGATATTACATGATTGTCAAAAAACAGCGAATTTACTTTGGTTTTGACCTCGAAGGGTTCCGCGCGGCTCAGAAATATCTCCTCGATCACGGCCTTAAGCGCCGCAAACTTTACATAGAACAATAGGCACTAACCCCACCCCGAAAGGAGAATGAGGATGAAAACTGTAACCCTTACATGCATCGAAAGAGGAAAACCCAAAACATATAGTGGCGAACTAATTTCAAATGACATAGGCGTGGTGATTTTTGCGACATGGGATAAGAAAGGCTCATCCATAATTAAGCGAGTCAAAAAGTCAAATATAGTCAGTTATAATATAGAGTAACCTCCTAAACAGGAGGTTTTCTTTTTCCCCAAAAACCAAAAAATCAACAATACCTGTAAGGTACTGGTCTCTGTTATGGTCTCAGTTAAATGGTCTCAGTTAGAGGTACAATTTTGTACCTGGTAGTAGGTCCAGATTTGTACCTACTGGGGGGTACATTTTTGTACCTACCCATGCTCTTTTTTCCATTGCTTAAAATGGGACATGAAATAAACATTGGGGCGCCCTCTACTCTTTTTTACCTCGATGTATTTTAGCTGCTCCAATCTCTTGAGGCTGCCCCAAACTGCTCTCCTATCAAGGCCCCCGCAATCATCACAAATGGTCTGAATCGACGGGAAGCAGGTCAGGGTGTCTGAGTCTGCCCGGGACAATATCATTATGTAAATCAGTATGTCGGCCGGATATAGGTCCTGTTTGCCTCGGTCACGAAACCATGACAAGTACATGGCGTTAATTGGGAGTATGTTTGCCATCTATTCACGCCCTCATAACTCAGCCTCGACAAAAGCCAGCTTCACGGCAGGGACGTGTCCACCGATCCACTGGCTTGTCTTTGACGGCCTGGCCGGGCCGTGGCTGAAGAATATTATCATGTTCCCCGAAGGGCTCCCGGGAACCCGTGAGGGTTTACCCGGGCTAAAATAAAACCCACCGTAGCAGTGCTATGATGGGGATTTTATACTCGGGGCCGTAGCCCCATAGAGGGAGAGGTGTGGTCCAACTCTCCCACGGTAATAGCATAACATGGTTTTCGCCTAACTTACTGCACTAAAACTGCATTTCTTTAAAAACACATCCGGCAGCACATCAAAAAAGAACTGCAGGCCTCTGATATGATTCTGATAAAACGTCCTTTCCCCGCAAAATATAAACAGGGTGTAAATGGCCCTATCCGGCTTCACCTTGTCATAATACTTCTTCCTGATTATTTCCCCCGCCTCATAGCCCCATTTTGGCTCCTTTTTAAGGAGTTCCATGGTGTCCCGGTACTGTTTAGCCTTGCGCCTGTGTTTTGTCAATGTATCCTGCAAAAATGAAAGCCTGTCCTCATTCATCTGCACCCACTCCGCGTAAGATGCCCCCTTACTTCCTCCTTCCTCACCCCCTGAATATGACATCCCCGAATAGTTGCCCACCCCTGAAATAATATAAGACGGTGGATTATCCAGCTTTGTTTCCAGGTCTTCAATCGCCAACTCCAAATTAAGTATCGCCTGTTCAGTCCTGGGTATTGAGTGTAGCCACCTTTTTACTTCCTTTACTTCTTGTTGAGTCACCCCGCCACCCCCTTGCCATATTCGCCACCCGTGGTATAATAACTTTGAGCATATCCCTGGGTGACCGGGGGTTTTCTTTATCTAATCTTCATATCCTCACATTGAGACTTAAATTCTGCCAATTCCTTTTCCCGGTCATAACCATCAACAACAACATTCCCGCCCCATTTTTCCAGCTGTTTTTTGTAATCTTCTTCGAGCGGAGACCAATAAATCACTGTTTCAAAACTAAAGTCCTCCTGATATTTCGGGGCCATTCCATTTTTCCAGAGGGGAATAACAAGATAGGTTCTGAATCCCCTGCCGTAATTAACCGGGTTCTCGTCAACCATTTTCATGTGAACCTTTTCAATGCGTCCCTCTTTAAGCCACCTTGTAACATTACTTATATGGTGAATGTGTTGATGTTGTATCATGTTTGCCATAAGCGCATTAGTTCCATGCTTGACAAGTAGTTGACCAAGGGCAATGGCATCTTCACCACGAAGCCACCCTGATTCTGAGAATCTAAAATATACGTCCCGATCTTCGTAACTTCTTTCTGGTGTCAATCCATGAACTTCAAATTCGTAAATAGATTCACTCAGGCTGTTTTCAAATTTTAAAGTTTCTCCCACATATTCAGTTTTAACCACAGTTTGTACCATTATAGAACCCTCCTTTTATTTTGGCTTGTAGCCTCTCCGCTTCCTCAATCGCCCTCAACTCCCGGGGCCTTGGTTTGGCAGGGGGATATATTTTTATCCAGATGCCGGGGAAAATCCTTATCCGTGTCATTAACCAACCTCCTAACCGTGTAATATGCTCCTATCAGCCAGTCCCTTTCCTCGTCCTCGTACAGTGGGCAGTCCTCGGTGTCGTGGATTAGATGGTCGATTTTATCAATGGTGCTTACTTTAGCAATGTTTTCCCCAGTTCTACGCCCAGAGTTGTATATTGCCAGCGAATGAGTGATATTATTTTGACTCATCCTTTTCACGCTCCAAAATCCAGAGTAGGACAGAGGCGGCGGCATCTTCGGGGGTTTCGGAGTTAAATATCATTAGAGGGATTGAAGTATTATGCTTCTTTGATGTCGTTAATCTGTATTTATTAACCCCATTATCAACGAGTCCGTGACTTACGTCCCACCAATACCCCCGCCCCTCAATCTCTGCCAGGAGCTGCGAGAGAGAGGGGAGCCAAATAAATTCAGTTCCGGTCACTGACTCCAGGTTTTGCCCATCATACAAAACACTGAAAATCCCGCTACTTCCGTTTGTAAATTCAGCAGTATATAAATCAAACTTCTTAGGCTCCCACTCCAGCCCGGCATCCTTCAGTTTTTTAGCTAACTCCAGCGATACCATATCCTCACCCCCAGTTGTTTGCCCCGGCCCGTTAAGACCGGGGCGTGTTGGTTACGGCAAAAGCTTCAGTTCGCCAACTTGCTCGTCTATGCGCTTGATCGTATACTGTAGTGCTTCGTTAGTATTGCTAAGTATGTTATAGATGTCCTGTAATGCTTCCCCGATTGTTGCAGGAACAGCCTTATCACCGCCGGAACCGGTATTACTTGGCCTTGGTGCTTCAAGTCTGCAAATAAGACCGTCAAGCCCATTGTAATACCTCATCACCTCATCATGTATTGCATTTACAGCCTCGTCCAGTGCTGGTTGTCTGGGAGGTGCCGCTTGTGTCACACATTCCGCTGGAAATCCTGCCGCCCCACCGCTTGAATGCGCCCTTGCTCCGTTTAACATCATTTCATCCCCCTTATTTTTACCGCCCCTGCGGTTATTTTAAAAATTAGCCCCCAGCCCTCCACTAGACCGGGGGCCATAGCGATACACTGACTTTTCTCCTTTCTCAAGAATTACTACTGTATCTCCCCCGGACCGGTGTTGTCCTCCTTTGGCGGGGGAAGGTTGATTCGAGGTGTCTTTATTTTGCGCACTACTTCTTTGCTAATTCCTCCTGCCATTGGAGCAACATCTTTAATCTTTCAACGCTCAACAAACCTTTAAATTTGTCAAATTCAAGTTTACTCATCAAATTTCGTCTTTCAATTATTTCTAATATTTCAGGCGTTATTTGTCTTAAAGGACAGGAATAGCTTTCGCCGATTTTTCTCCCATTTGGTTGATATTGGCTGCCATCGGATAGTTTTATCCTTCCAGTAGGCGTAATCTTTTCAACCTTGCTAATTTTAAAAACATTCCTCTGCCAGGTGCTACTTATGTCTATTGCGACTTCATCTCCAACTTTTAATTCCTTTAACCACTCAAAATCTCTTTGCATATAATCACTCCTCTTTACTGCACAATTTTACCATTTACCCCACCAACCTAATAACCCGCTCATTCCCCGTATACCTATGCGTGATATGCAGTTCCTTCGGCAAATTCTTCGTCACCAGCCAGTTATTGCAGTTAAGTCCGCATTTTTTAATCAGCTGCCTTTGTTTTATGGTTGGGCGTTTTCCGTTTTTCATTTCCACCCCGCCCTCTCGCTTATGTCCTCGGCCACCGCCTGCCGGAGTTCCAGTTGTATCATTTCTGACTTTGTGGATTGGAGTTCGGTGGTTAGTTGGTTGACTTGGGCCTCTATCCTTAATATATCTTCCTTCGTGTTTTCTTCATGGATTTTATAAAGCCCAGCTAGAAATATTATTGCTACACATGTAAAAATAGTTAGTTTTTTCATTGCCGCTAACATCAGCGCACCCCCTATTGTTTATAAAACGTAACCGCTTCAGCATTGCCCTTCAATACCGTTATAGCATCCCGCAGACGTCTTCTAAAATTCTGAGGTATTGGCTTTGCAATTACCCACTTGCCATTTATGCAGGTTTTTGTGTGTCTTAGTTCATCAGCCTTTAACATACCGCACCCCCTATTTATTAGGCACTCTTGACCTCCACATTTACCATTGGTTCAAGCCCATACTCCTTGGTGACTATCAGCTGCACAACTTGGCTATCATCGGCGTAAACAGTTCCTTTCAGCGCATCCAATGTGGCCCTCGTGATTTTATCAATGTCCGGCTTCACCGTGTGCCATGGCCTCTTTTTCTCGCTGACTGACTTAGGCCGGCAGAAGAAAAATTCCAGCCTCACCGACACAGCGCCCTGAAATATTCCTCCCTGTGGTCTATTGGTCTGTGCCGCCCAAGCTACGATATTATGCCAGTCCTTTGTCTTGGGGTTATCGTTGGTTATAATGGCCTTCCCGCCCCTGATAAATGCCTTCGTAGAGCCTTTTGTCTGCGGTATTCCGTAGGCCGTGAATTTTATCTCTGAGCGGACGAATCTTGGCATCACTTCACCCCCTAAAACCTGTTTGCCCCCAACATTTCCTGGACAGCCTGCGTGAATCTTACTGACTCCAAAATGGTTTCTGTTTCTGAGTCCGCTTTGGTGCTGGCTCATTGTCCGGAACCACCTTAAGTGTTCTTTCCTCCTGGCGTTCCAGATTATAAAACTTCGTGTGCTCCTTCACCCATGCCATTTCAAGGGTTCCAGTAGGACCATTTCTCTGTTTTGCAAGGTGTAATTCCGCAATACCCTTTTTTTCAGTGTCGGCCTTGTAATACTCCTCGCGATACAGAAACATAATTACATCTGCATCCTGTTCCAAGTCTCCTGACTCTCGAAGGTCTGACATTATCGGCCTTTTATTATCCCTACCTTCTACCGCCCTGGAAAGCTGACTCAATGCTATCACCGGGACATTTAATTCCTTCGCCAGTACCTTTAATTCTCGGGATATTTCTCCTATCTCCAAGCGTTTATTTTCGGCCTTTCTAGCTACTCTAAGAAGTTGTAGGTAGTCGATTATAATACAGTCCAGGCCGTGCTTCATTTTCATTCTTCTGGCCCTGTGCGCTATATCTGCCGGCGTCATTCTGCCCGAGTCGTCAATAAATACTCCTGAGTTGATTAACCGGCTGTTTGCCTCACCTATCCTGTCCCACTCTACAGACTCTAACCGTCCAACCCTGACATTTTGAGCTGAAACCCTGCCCTCGTTGATAATTAACTTTTCAATCAGTTGGCGTTTAGACATTTCCAAGGAGAACACAGCCACCTTTTTGCCATGCTTTACAGCCATATCCTTGGCTTCCTGAATGGCCCATGTCGTTTTTCCCATACTGGGCCTGGCCGCTAAAAGAATCAGGTCTCCCGGCTGATACCCTGCAAGCCATACGGTCAGTAATGGGTACCCCGTGGGTATGCCGGTTATGGCCTTTTTTCTATATCTTTCCTCCAATTCAACCATTACGCCGGGCAGGAGTTTACTTATTGGCTCAAGCTGTCCCTGCTCCCTTACCTCTACTCTGGATAGCTCAGCCTCGGCAAAGGCAAGTAGTTCTGTGGGTGAATCGTAATCCCCGTTATAAGCCTTGGCCTTCACTCTCTCAGTGGCCGCCAGCATTTTACGGGCAACAGCCTTTGCACTCACTATTTTGGCGTGTTGGTCGACAAAGGACGCTGAAGCCACTTTCCCGGTTAATCCAGCCAAGAATACAACTCCACCAACCTGCTCTAGCTTCCCCCGGCCCTGTAAAAAGTTTTTTATTGTCAACAAGTCAGGCGTTTTCCCAGTATTTAAAGTGTGCAGTATGGCATTAAAAACCTCACCGTGACCGGAGATGTAAAAGTCGGCAGGGGAAAGTATTTCTCTGGCTGTTTCTGCGGCCTCTTTGTCGATAAGACAAGCCCCAAGTATTTGTTGTTCTGCGTCAATATCTTGGGGTTGGATCATGCTCGTTAAATGCTCCATCCTGCTTCATCTCCTCGTAAAGTTTTTGTATGGCTATCTCATCGTCGGTGGGCTCCCTTGGTGGCGGCGCTTCATCTTCGGCAGCTTGCAAGTAGTCCTCCCACCGCTTGCCAGGCCCCAAGAATGTTCTGCCGTGCAAAATAAATTTTGTTTCTTTGTTGGTAAGGCGTATTTCCTCAAGATAGTTGTCCAGTGCCTTTTCTAATTGCTCAACCGGAACACCTGATTTACGGAGCTTTATCCACTCTTTAAGAGAATCGGCTTTTCCGTATTTTCTCGGGTAACGCTTCCACCATTTTTCAAACTCGGTTAAAAAATCGTTATTCTGTTTAAGGGAATCAGAGTTAAGGGAATCAGCAGGATTTGTATTATTATTTAACTGTTCTTGTATCGTACTTGTATCGTACATTAATGGTTCTGGTATATCGCTTGGTGCTTCGTTCTTATGTGGGTTCTGATGTTTGAGGAAGTTATGGATATAAATGTACCGTACTCCTTCGACCTGATAGCGGAGTATAAAATTTTTGTCATGTAGAACCTGGAGAAGCTTATCAATATTGACGTTGTCATAGGGGAATAATTTTGCTTTGATCCTTTTAGGTCTGTCCTCAAGTCTTCCCTCTCTGTCTGCGATAGTCCAAAGACCGGCGAATAAAAGCCTACCGGCCATATCAACTTCAGCTAATAGTTCATTTTCAAAAAACCCCGGCTTAATATTCCTTGACCTTGCCATTCTTGGGCCCCCTAACTAACTACTAAGCTACCCATATATACTTGCAATATTGGCATAGGTTATACTTTGTTACCCCCCCCAAGGAGTGAATGGCCACCACAGACTTATTTTCGCATTTTGGGCAGGTTTCTTTGGATTTGCTTAACGTACCATCTACTTTTAGACTTCCCTGGCTGTAGGTGACCATAGAGGCTAATTTTCTCCTTGCCACTGTAACCGCCCCCTATTTCCTAACTCTCCCCTTGCACCCTTGCCCACCATACCAACACCACGCACAATCCGGCCGTCCATCCTTCCCCGGCACCCTCACATAGCACTCAGGAGGGTAGCCAGGGTACAGGTCGCGCCAGGGGTAGGTGCAGGGTGGTTTATCTGACATTGAGATCACCTCGCGGTTTCTTTATGTTGTGAATTAAGCACTTTCCAGTAAGGACAAATCATAGTTAGTTTCAATAAATTTAATGCACTTATTCCTATTGCAGTCATTACCCAGGTAAGTGTATATTTCAGTCATTTCTTCAACGGTGAAATCAGTTCCTAAAAACTCATTTACGATACCCCTAATTCTGCTTTGCCAATACTTACTAACCCCTTTACAACTTGGTCTTGATAGCCATGCAATAACTTTACATTTCAATTCCAAATCTGTTTCTACATCTGTCAACCGAAAGTAAATATTGTTTTTTGGCTCTACAATAAGTTCAAAATTTGCATTAATAAAGCAGTTTGGAGAAAACTTTTGAACTGTTTTCATAAATCTCATTGCTATATCGGCGTTCATAAACCATATCCTCCTTATTGCACACTTTTACCAGTAGCCGCATCTTTAAAGTTTGCATCATCTTTTCTTTGGCTCATACCATTCACTCGGTATGTTTACTATGCAGCCACACCTTGGTCGGCAATCATTAAAAATACAGCCTTTGCAGTCGTCATTGTGGCTTTTGCAATACTTAACTATCCATTTATAAACGTATCTTGCTATTTTATTTCTCACACTCTCACTTCCTTAGATTTTTATCATTAAAACTCTGTGGAACAGATTACAAAAGGTTCCGCACTACTATTCTTTTTTAATTCATCTTCAAATGGCACCCATATAGCCAACAGAGAGTCTATATATGAAAATCTTAATGATCTGCGGTCATCGACTTTTTCACCATTGGCCAATTTAGTTAATTTGGCAATTGCATCGTCAAGGTTTATTTCTGTAAACATGCCGTCCTTTTTTAAGTTGCATTCTTTTATGTCCAACTCATCCTCAGAGATGCCCATTTCATTAGTGTAAAAACTAATAGCTTCCTCTTTGCTATTGGCCGCTACCCAATCATAATCATCCATCTTAAAGACCTTCATAATAACAATCCTTTCAAAAACATCTTTATGTTGTATATTAGCGGTCCAGTAGCTTTCTATCATCTTCCTGTTGTTTTTGCATACTTGCATACACTTCTTCGCTGTACCCTCGTCCAACCGGAGAATCAGGGCTACAGGGGCAAGCGTGGTCATCGCATACAAACCAGTATCCGCAACCATGTACTATTTCAATTCCCTCAAATCTCTCTTTGTTTATCATTGTTTTCACCCTTTCTTAGTGAACACTTTTACCACCGGCTCCATCTTTATGTTGTGCACTAACCCCAGTGGCCGTTGCGCTTCATAATTTCAATTATTTCCGGTGCGTATGGCTCATCTGTATTAATCACAAGGTACTCATTACTTATGCTTGTTTTATCTTGATCTTGGAGTCTACCTGCCGCAATACACTGCAATACCTCTGAAAGCATACTCCCATGTTCTTTATCAAGGTACTTGTTGCAGTCATCCCTTTTCAGAACGATGAATTTATTCTTACCGCCACATTTTAAATTTTCAAGCATTTAAACCACCCTTTCTTTGTGTAGGTTTACTGCACAGTTTTACCAAACTACTTACTCACGGCTTCGGCTTAGTTGTGGGGTATCTCATCAATCTTCACCTCCGTAATATCCTCACCGCAATAGGGGCAAATCCATATCCCTGACTCAGCCGCGCTGAATGACTCTTTGCCGCAGTGGGGGCAGGTCTTTTTAACTGCCATTTGCGGGGGCCCCCTTCGCCTTATCTATCGCCCATGGTCCGCCACAAAAAGGGCAGAAGTTAAATCTGTATGAATGTAAATGCCCTCTTTTTGACCAACCTTCTTCATATTCAACAGGATAAGAACGCTTTTTCCTTCGGCGCACCCATGTTCTAACATAAAAACCGACTCTCACTTCAGGCTTTATATAGATTTTCTTATCGTATTGGGTGTCTATTTTTTCTTTAATTCGTTCTATGCAATCACACATCACCTCTCACCCCCGTTGGCCTCTCCGGACTTGTCGTAGGCGGTGAGGGCGTTAAGTAATTCCGGCAACACGTATCCACCAGAGCCAATATGTTTCTTTGCCGCCTCCACCACCGCCAATGCTTCCCGGTAGCGTGAGGGCTGGGAGGGGGAGGAAAGGGCCTGTCGTGCTATGTTTCGTGATGCTTTGCAAATTGATGATTCTGCAATTTCTTCCAACGCCTCCCGCAGCGCCGCCTCCCTCTCCTCCGCCTGCTGGAGTTTGTTATTGGACTCTATGGTTTTACTGATTTGCCTGGTTAGTTGGTCTTCCATTTCCATACACCGCTTTATGTACCAGGGCAGGGCGGTACGGGCAATAGCGATAAATCCAACATTAGCCAATAACTGCTGATAAACCTTATCTTTTTCTTTCCATCCTTCAGGCAACCCAACAACATTGCCATAAGGGAAATTAACGATAGTTCTGTTTTCTTCACCTACTCCGCTATATATTACTTTCCCGTGGACACTTCCCCAGTGTCCTCTTATGTCCCACGGCCCTTCCGTTGCCTTCTCGCACACCTCAAAGTCTTTCTGGTAATCTCTCTCCATTTCGCACCTCCTGTATTCCGGCTAGGCACCGGCTTGCTGTGGGTTGTGTCTTGGGGTGTCTATACTGCTGGATTAATTTTCGCCGGGTCCAAAAGCACTATTTTTGACTTCCAGTAAGGATTTTTACCCTTTGGCGTTATCCACTTACCGGTTATAAGATAATCCCCTATCAGGAGCTTCTCTTTGCCATGTATTGCCCTTTTAACATCGTCGTCAAGGTGGTTGTATTCCCGGTATCCATCCTCAAGCTCTGTGCGCTTCTGTAGCTTGTCAAGAAGTTCGTCGTCGTCGATAATCTCAAGGGCCTTTTGCCTGATTTCCGGTAGGCAGATATGGAGAAAGGCGCAATGCTGGCATACTTCCGGGTCGTCGATTTGCTCCGCCATTGTCCCGTTGGCTACGTGCTTTTCAATGCGCTCAGTTTTTTGTAGGATATGTTCCATGTAGGCATAATCAAGGTTAACCCAAATTAGTTTTGGTTGGAAACGGGGAATCGATTTCAAGTAAAAGAACCCCCGTTCTTCGCCCTTAATATAAAGGTAGGTCATTAATTGCGCGGGGTATTTCTGAATCCACGGCTTTTTTGAATCAAAGAAATCCTGCAGGGAGTTAAGTTTTTCCCAGTCAAAGACGTTGAGACCCTTAATCTCGCCAGTGAATACTTGGCCGCTGCCGAAGTCCACCCGCACGTCGATATGTCCGGTTATGCGGGGCTTGCTCTCCATTATGGCTTTGTCAGGCTCAGGGCGGTAAACCTTAAAACCTGCGTCCTCAAGGTCTTTTATTGCCAAGTCCTCAACGGCTCTGCCGCCCTCGAAAATAAACTCCACTTCGGGGCCATGGGGCTTCTTGTCGGCCCAGTTGGTGATTGAGAGGACTAAATACCTTTCGCACGGGTGGCCCACTTCAGAAGCGCGGCAAACATGTTGAGGGTAAGTCTTTATGTATTTTTTCTTACCCTCTTTGATCTGGTTAATGATTATGTGTGCGCTCAGTTCGTCAACTTGCTGCTGAATCTGCTCCGCTGGCATTGCCACCATTGCCACCGGCCCCCTTCCACTGGTCATATGCAGCCTTTACTTTTTTGTGGGTTACAGGTGCTTGCTTTTCGGAAATTTGGGAGGTTGAGCGCTTACCGGCAACCATTTTACCGTCCCTGCCCTCAAACTCTGTGAATTTCTCAAGCACCCCTTTTGCGGCCTCCTGGTCGTTGTTGGCCATTTCAAGGATCATGCGCTGAATTTCGGCTTTCAGGGTTTTGGCCTCGTCGGACATCTCCGGTTTTTTGTAGTCGATACCAGCAACTTTATCGGGAGTTATGCCCGCAGTTGCAAGATCATCCCATGTCATGTTTCTGAGGCCCAGGAGGCGACTAATACCGTTTCCCAAGCAGTTGGTATATGCTGCCTTTTTAACATCCCCACGGTCAATTTCGGAGGGCGGTTTCTGTACGCCACCCTTCCCAGTGGAGAAAAATGGGTCACGGCTACTCCTGGTTCCAATGGCTTCAATCTCAGCCATTCCCAGCGAAAAATACCCCTTGAATGTATAACTGTAATGGCCGTCCTCGTCCACTTCCCATGTTGGCGGGTCAATCCGCCAACTTACCCCAAATGTCCGGCCAACCTTTTCACCTCCACTTACCTGGAGATATGGCTTACCTCCCTGGTTGGTCCAATCGCTTGCGTTGGTTACCTTCAAAGCTATCTGTTTAATCTTGTTTATGGCCTGTATCCTGCGCTCTGCCGCCTCTGCTATGGCAACTATGTTGTCGTCTGCTATTGCTGGCACTGACATCGGTACGTTGTTTTCGTTTTCCATCATTCGCTCTCATCCTCCAACTCAAAATTATCTTCCTTGTCAATCCTATCCTCGCAAACTTCCTCGTCTTCGCAGGGTGACAGTTCATTAGAAAGAAATGGCTTACCCAGGAGGCACCCGCCGCTTTTATTGAAGACACAGGGCATCAGACCGCCTCCTTTACATACCCCTTCAGCTTGGCCCAGGTGTCCCAATCTTTGGTGAGACAGAAGAATTTAATACCGCCTACCATGATGGACTTTTCAATGGGATATCCATCTATTTCGCTGACCCTTATTTCAACGCCCTCGTCTCCAAATAGATTGTTAAACTGCTCTTCGTGCATGTGGGCCTTTGCTCCACCGGAATATTTTGCAAAGTCTAACATGGTCAGTCCTCCAGCAGCCTCCATCAACTCCCCCGCCGCCTTGACGAAGTTCTCAGCTAACTTTTCGATTGTCGGCATTTGTTGACACCTCCCTATAATCCGGGCAGTTCTTTCCTTCCCGGTCCTTTGACTTCATGCAGCTTGCCCCGCACTGCTTTTCCGGGCAGACCTCGTAGCAACAGGCATCCGGCAGCCCCTTTTCGCAGTCGTTGTCGCCGCCGTTCTGAGTGCAGTGGCCTTTCGCCGCCGCTATGGTTTCCTTGGAGTAGCCGGCGAGTCTGGCGAATTGATATATGTCGTACATGGTTATCCCTCGCTTTCGAGGAGGTTGGGGTTGTCGTGGATTGTACCGATTATCTCAACCTGCTTTAACTGAGGCCTATTTCCATTCGACCTTACCCACCATCCAAAGTTGATGTAATCGTCTTCCCGTGTTGAATTGGCCTTAAAAACAAACTGCCCGCTCCACCACTCAATAACATGTTTTCCTATTACCCTATAACTAAAGGAATCATCAATATCTGGCAGTACGTTTATAACGTCCCCCTCATAAATCTCAGTCCCGTTCTTATCGGTAAGGCCGGTGCATTGGCCGACTGTGGAGGGGTCAACTATAAACTCTGCATTTAACCCGCACTTAATGAAATGACCTATCTCACCTCTTTTAGGCATTTCGTCAGAGGAAAAATAATAACCATAAACCCAATCTTTGTTATCAAGTCTCTTACCACGAAACCATATATCCCGCATGGACCTCAGTCCTTTCTATTAATTAAATTACTTCTTCTCCGGTATAAATATTGACTGCGCTTTTGTAGGCAAGAAAGGCCTCGTATTCATCTGTAAATGCCCCTAGATATTTTCTTGTATCATTAATCCGTATTGAGGACTCCCACTTTTTTGTTCCAAGGTTCCATTTAACACCAGGGTATTTAGACCCCTTTTTTCCTTTTCTATTCTGCTGATTCTGTCTTGGTGTAACATGCCTGAGATTTTTACGTTGATTATTTAAACCATTGCCATCTATATGATCCGTGTAGAGACCATCTTTTTTGCCGATAATCTGGTGATGCATAAGAAGTAATGTCCATTTGCCATTTTCCTTATGGCTGCGCACCGCATATTGTTTTCCCTTGCTTTTTATGACATACCACTTCCATTGACTAAGGCACTGGTACATGTCATCATCAATAAAAATTGGTACACCGCTTTTTGAAATAATTTGTTTCATCGACTGTCTCCTTAACGGATTTATCAAATGGCATGGTTTCTTTAAAAAGTTGCCGGTTTTTCCGGCTATAGGGAGGAGGTAAAATTAATGGGGCGGGCAGGTATCTACCGGGAGTGGCTTGCCTTATTGCAAGAATTATCCACTGCCGCCCCAATGGTGACGTTAATCAGTCTTCCGGTTCCGGCACTTCGGTATAGTCAAAGCCAAGGCAGTTATATATGGCTTCCTGTAATTCCCCGTAAATCCAACCCCGGGGACAATACTTATCTCTAATGCTTGAGCATGGCTCACAAGTGCGATGAGTTTCCCATCTACCTTCCCATAAGCCGGTTTCCTTATGATATTTTTGCCCAGGCCTTATCTCCCCGCCACACTCACAGCATTTATAAGACTTTCTGGCGGTCGGGTGTTCTTCGCGAAAAACATCCGGGCCATCGTATCCTTCTGCGCTGCAATCGCAGGAAATGCTCATGGTTATCACTCCTTGACCGCCCGCGCGGCCTGTGGTATTATTAGGTTTAGAAGATTTCCCTTAGCTGCTTTTGCAGCATTTTTTTATTTAAGGCATCTTTTGAGTGGGGCATATATTTTGCCCTCACTGCAGCAGCATAAATTGTTGCATATTTTTTTGAATCAAATTTCCTCTGACAAACGCTTTTTCCGTTCAACCTCGCAAATGCAACCCATCCCATTTTTTCATCGCTCCAATAAACACCACGCACGCCAGCCTTGCTGTTCTTGGATGCTCCCTTGCGATTTTGATGATTTCCCGAAGGACTTAAAGCCCTTAGATTGCATTTTCTGTTATCAAGGGTATTGTTGTTCTTGTGGTCAACGTGTGTGCCCATGCCATGGGTGTAGGTATCGGTTATGTATCTATGAAGGGCTATCACATTTCCATCGACTTGACCGTAGATGTAATAGTTATTGCTCTTACTACATTTGCAGGCGTACCACTTATATGGAATGGCTGACAGTTTTTCAATGTCCTGCGCATCTACCAATACGAACAATAGCTTCCCAGAACGAGTCTTGACATATATAACAGCATGATCGCCTCTTATTCTGTATTGGTTTTTCATATTAGCCTCCGTTTTTATTGCAGATATTTTCTTTTTCTGTGAACATTTTTTCCAGCTTCAGCCTCGGGTACCGTTCCGCAAGCCCCACCAGGGCGTTTATTTTTGCCTCTATGCCCTCGGCAATCTCACAGGCTTCCTGCTGTATATAAGCTATGTCCTCGACTGTCAAATCCTCGTCTGCTGGCTTGTCAGTCAGTCTGTCCGCTATGCGCTCGAAGGCCCTGTCGGAATCAACGTCCTCTATTTTGGCCCTCCTGATAAGGTTCTGCGGATGCCGGTCTTTAGTGAAGAAGGAGAATAGCTTGTCGTATCCAGTGACCTCCTTGATTATCATCAGCGCTGATTTAAAGCTCATGGCTGATGCCTTTTTCTTCAAATCGTCTGCCAGCGTCCTTTCCATATTTTTTATCCTGCTCAACATGCTTACCGATATGCCTAGTTCATCAGCTCCCTTCTTGGGCGAACCTGCACTGTCCACTATTCCTTGTATGAGTAAATTGCGTGTCTCTAACTGTGCCAACATGTCAACCTAACCCTCCTTTCATTTGACATTATTTGGTGCTACTCTATAAGTGCCACCCGATACATCCCCAGGCCGGAGGTTCTCCATGGGGCTTCCGGCTTACCCGCCCCGCCTAAAACAATTTGTCGCCATAAGCAAGACATATGTCTGATGTCTTTTTACAGTTCCCGAAAGCCTTTTTCGCTTCAATCTTCAAGGCGCCATAGAGTTGATTACACTCTTTTTTGGTGCTGGCAACAATGCACCCACAAAGTACAATGGTGTCTCTCTTAGAGTGGGCATTTATTTCGCAGACTTCACCGAAAACATGAGCGTAAATGCCCACTCTCGCTTCGTATTCACCGTTAAGTTTTTTGACAAGATCATCCGTCAGATCGTTTTCATGGGTTCCTTCAAGTTCCATCTGATAGCGTAAAAACTTCTTGGCCATTCCCTCTCACCCCCTATTTGCCTTCAGCTTTGGCTATTGCGGCCGCTGCTTTGGTTATCGCAATGTAATCCTTGTCTTCCAGGGCAAACGCACCTTCACAGTGCAACCTATACAGGTGTTTCAACGCCTCCAGCAGTTCCGGTGCGGCGGCTATAAGGTGGACATTTGCTTTAATCTCCTGATATTGCTTATCTCGTTTTTCCCATCCTTCAGGTTTCCCAATGACATTCCCATATGGAAACCTTGCAATGGTTTTATTGTCATTACCTCTGCCGCGATAAACAACAAATCCGTCTACACTATGGAAATCGCTTCTGATTTCCCACGGCCCCGGCGTATGCTTCAAAACCCCCACCCCCCTTTCCATGTCAAATCATCCAGCTGGGACATTCCGCAGCCCAGCAGCACTCCAACTACTGCCAGCAGGGCCACCATGGCCACAAACTTTATCGCTGTCAGCGGGATGCACTTTCCCGGCTTCCACAGCCTCTTGACGCTGGGGTCCGGCTGGTAGACACTATCGATCCGGTCCGTACTCGCTCACTCCTTTCGTTTAGGTTTTGCCGTATCTCGGCAACCCGGGCCTTGACAATCATCTGGATTACGTCCGCTGTCCAGGGGCCGGGAGGGAGGGTCATGATTTGTTCCCTATCTGCCTATTGATCCGGTTTACCAGGGCGGTGAAGTCGGCGAAGTCTTCTTTGCTGAAAGCAGTATCGGTTTCTAAGTTGTCAATTATTGTTTTTATACACACGACACCGTCCTTAGATACTTCCATGGTCATTGGATGTTCAAAGTAAGTCCTCATTAATACTCGCTTAATTGGCCTATCCTCATCGTCATAGGTAAAATTCAGTTTCATCTCCATCCTCCTTCCCATCTATCCGTCCATCATCAACCACCCCTAAATCATCCTCCCGGCCATACCCAGCACTGCCCATGCCGCCGCCATAACCACCGCCAGCGCCACCAGTCCGGCCACCTTGAATAGCGTTTCAGTCCATATCCAGGCTTCAGCTGCCCGCATTAGTCTTTTCATTTGGCACCGCCCTTTCATAGAAAGCTCCACAATTGTGACACATCACCTTAATTACCGGGGCCTCCCCCGCCAGATAACCCCACTCATCTTCGTTGCCACAGGTCGGGCAGCTGCTATGAACTTTGTCCTTGGACTCAATGATAATTACCGGGAATGTTCCTATCGGTGTTTCAACCGGCATTGACTGCCGTACCGTGTAATTTCTGACCGCCAACTTCTTCACGCCGTAACTGTAAAGCATTGCGTTAATACTCTCCATCATCTGGAGGCGTGAAATAGTTCCATCAGTGTAGCGCAATATGTAGTCGTGTATTTTCTCCCTCGCTTCGGGAGTGGGGAATGGTTTTAGCATGGTGGGGCTCCTTTCTACATGGCCCGGAGTTTACTTGGCAACGTCCCCCTGATGGCCTGTTTTTCCATCCACTCGTCAACTGACTTTCTGGGGAAGATGTACTTATTGCCGAACTTAACCTTGGGGAAGTCCTTGCGCTGGGCCAGTTCATAAACCTTGTTGTGGCCTATTTTGAGATACTTTTTAAGGTCTTGAACTGTTAGATAGTCGTCTGCCGTCATGGTGTCGTCCATGGTTTCACTTCCCTTCGTTAGGATTCGGTGCCGGTAGGTTGGCACTCTGCCACGTTAGATGGCAAAAAAAGATCATTCGGTGTCTTTTTAAGGATAACGGCTATATCCAGAGCCATCTTTAACGACAAACGCCGTTTCCCGTTTTCGATTTGAGAATAAAAGCTATCTGATATGCCTAATTTTTTAGCAATTTCCAGCTGCGTTAATCCAGCCGCCTCCCTAGCCTCTTTTAATTTGTACATTTATCATGCCTCCCTCCTTGGCGTATTGCCAACCTATGTATATATTAACGCTAACTTGGCATAATGTCAACTAGCAGATTGTAAAAATTTCGTTTTTGCCATGTTTAAATAAAATAGATAGACTTTGCATTTTGCTAAGATATAATACCCTTAGGAGTGATCAATGTGATTTTTGGTAAACGATTACGGGAAAGACGGGAACATAAAAATCTAACACAAAAGGAATTAGCGGACAGGCTTTTTTTAGGTGAGTCCACAATCTCATTTTACGAGGCTGGCAAAAGGCAGCCCAAATACGAAATACTGGAAAAAATAGCTGACATACTAGATACGACCACAGACTATCTTCTTGGTCGCACTGACAATCCTGAGTTTAACCAAGTTACAGATCGTGAGATGTTAAAAGAACTGGAAGAAGCAAGAAAAGCAATGGACGAAGCTACGAATAGATACTTTAAAATAGCGGAAAAACACTCAGTAAAAAAGGAAATAAGTCCCGATTGAATTTAGGAAAATTCTGACTTTTAATTATGTAACAATTTTCCTACAATGGTAGTACCGTCTAATGACGGAATATCATTCTAGGAGGGGGACATAATGTTAAAGTACGTTTGTATCAGGAAAGAAATGTCAGCGGAGTACTTTTATCATGGCGGAGTGTTGCTTGTGAATGCATCCCTTTCTAATCAAAGAATACTGGAAATAATAAAGAGGCACCTTGACTTGAAGCAGGATAACTGCCTGAATAGTAAAAAATAACGCTGAGTCGGTTTGGAGCTACCGCCGACTTAAATAAAACCCTCCCGTCTGATCGGTCTCCTGGACGTAAGGTGAGAGACATAAAGAGCCCCGGAGATTTCGGGGCTCTTTTGTATAGATAAGGGATTTTCAAGGGGGGCATATAGTGAAACAACAAAGCGGAAGCGACATTAGACTTATAGACAAAGTGTTTCTCATTTCTATTGTTGTTATTTTTATTTCCTGCTTAGTAATCATAGGCACCTCTATAACTGGTAACACTCAAACAAAAAGCACCAACACCACGCCAGTTCCCAATTGGGAATATAAAACCCTGTCAGTAGGGCGTGAGGAAGAGTGTGATTTTTCAAACATGCTTAATAACAACTGGCAATTAACTGGTATACAAATAAAAAAGTATGAGACTAATCTAAAATTCAGAAGAAATGCCAATTGAGGTGATACCATGACCGAAAAGAAAAAAGTCAAGAAGCCTCGCAACGCCAACGGTGAGGGCACTATCTATCAGTGCATGAGCCCTACCAGTAAGCACTTCAAAAAATGGATCGGCCAGGTCACTATTGGCACCAATCCGAACACCGGGAACCCCATAAGGAAAAGCGTATACGGTAAGACCAGGCCCGAAGTGAAAGAAAAAATGCGGGATATAATGGAGGAGCACGGCAAAGGGATTGATCTGCAGGCTCATTATTTATTTAGTGAGTGGATCACCGGGTGGATGGAGGATTATAAAAAAATGGACCTCCGTCTTTCCACATGGGAAAACTACTATATAAACATAAGGACTCACATCATGCCGGCCCTCGGGCACATATACCTGAGAGACGTAAAGCCGGGGGATATTCAGCGGCTATATAATAAGATGAGAAAGGCCAAAAAGGCCCCGGCCACCATCCGGCGCAACCACCAAATTATCCTTTCCTGCCTTGAACAGGCCGTTGAAAATAGGATAATTAGCTGGAATCCTGCCAAGTCTACTAAATTGCCTAAACTGGATGGCAAAGAGGTTAGGGCCCTGACTACGGATGAGATGGATCGTTTCCTGGCCCAGCTGGAGAGTGATAGGTGGGGGACCGCTTTTCTGTGTTTACTTGGGACAGGCCTTCGGGAGGGAGAATTGTTGGCCCTGCGCTGGCAGGACGTGGACATTGAGGCCGGTACAATAAAGGTTGTCCATTCACTGGTAAGAACGAAATCAAAAGGCCTATATATAGACTCTCCTAAAACAGAAAAATCAAAGCGCACTATTCCGATGCCCAAGCCGTTGATTGAAGCCATGAAAAAATATAAGGCCTACCATGCCGCCATAGAGATTAAGGCCGGTGATAAATACGATAAGACAACTGACCTCATATTCTGCACAAAGCACGGTAAGCCCATAGTCCCCAGGAACTTCACACGGGCCTTTTACGCCGTTAAAAAGAAAGCCGGGATACCAGAGGAAGTAAACCTTCATGCCTTGCGCCACACATATGCCACAAGACTCCTGGAGCAGGGTGAGGATATAAAGGTTGTCCAGGAACTACTTGGGCATGCCAGCATAAAGACAACGGGCAATATCTATGCCCATGTGTCGGTAAAGTTAAAGAAGGCCGCCGCCAGTAAACTGGACGGGCTATTGACCAGGAAAAATGGTAATGCATCTGGTAATGCAGTAGGTAATGCAACGCGCAAAAATATATACAAATTTAGGCAAACAGTAAAGGTAAGACTGGCCCGTAAAGTCCAGTAGTGACGCAGGTTGTAAGGTTTTAAGAATCTAAATAAACAGCCGTAAAAAGGCCGATAGCGTCATTGACACGGTAGGGGTCGTAGGTTCAAATCCTACTGCACCCACCAGCCTTTCAGGGATCGGGGATACGAAAAGTAATGCAGTAGTAATGCAGTAGCATTCAAAAACTAATTTTTCTTCATATTAAAAAGCCCTCGGATCACTCCGGGGGTTTTCCTTTCCCCACCCCACCACACCACCGAACAGGTTTTCTCCGGCCAGGGGCAAAAATAAAGACCCTAGGTAGGGTCATGATAAGTTAAAGGGTTGTTTCCAATTATCAAGGAGAATTCTTTTTTCACAATGAATACATTCCCATTCGGTCATTCCTAACCTGCCGTACCTCTGAGGGAAATGTTCTTCGTAACGGTGCAGACAAAACAACCTTTTAAGCCACTTCACTCCCCCACCCCCACCTCTATTCCTTTGGCCTTGAAATAATCATAAATTCTCCTGTTCATTGGGGGCCTGCCTTTCAAATGTATTTCTACATATTGATTTCTGCGTTTTACCGCAGTACACCGTACCGTTTTAGGCGGTATGTGGCCCTAGCCGGGCAAGAAACCGGTTCAGTATATTGATAGCTGAGTTTTCATCTCTATCCATTACTAAACCACATTCCGGGCATTTATAAGTGCGTTTATATAGTGGCATTGCCTGAATATGGCCGCACTTATGACAAGTTTTAGAGGTATCTCTTTCACTTATCACATGTAATTTTTTACCATATAGCATGCACTTATAATTCAGCATTTTGGTGAATTTATAAAGTCCCCAATCGTTTTTAACTGCCCGGTTTTTATTCCTGTTTTTGGACTTCGCCACCATTTGTTCTTGAGACAGATCGCCAATGACAACAGCACTTTCAGCCAGTTTATTGGCAATAAGATGGCTGGCCTTATGTAGTGAATCATTCTGTTTGTTATGCTTCTCTTCTGACACCCGCTTATATACCTGGGATAAGAAGCGATAACGCCTTGAACCCTTTTGGCACTTGTCGCGCTTAGAACGTACTTTATCAAGTTGGCGGTTGTACCAGCGATATCCCTTAAAACCACCAATCTTATACATCCTACCATTATCATTGATACCCGTAGCCAGCGTTTTAATTCCTAAATCAAAAGCAACTACACCAATATTACCTACTGGATTTTCTGACCTTTCATGCACAAAAGAACAATAATAGTTCCCGCGAGAATCTTTTGAAACCGCTAATTCTTTGAATTTCTCCGGGGGCTGTTCGGTCAATTTCGCAAGGACATTTTTATATTTTTTATTTCTACCCTTACCGCCAGTAGGCAACACCATTGTTTTATTATTTATCTTTACATACATTGCCGGATAAATTAATGTGAAAAATTCATGCCTTGATCTATATCTGGGAAAACCTGCCTTGCCATCACTTTCCTTTAATCTATGAAAAAATCTTTCCATAGCACCATCTATGCGGAAGTAAACTTCTGCCAATAGTTTTCCATAAACATTATTTAATTCCGGGTCATGTTTCCTGCTCTCTTGTAGTGACAATTTTGCTTCGTATAGATGCCATTTTTCACCGTTTTTCAGTCTTCCTATCCACCAATTATATAATCCGCGACACTTACGTTGCATAAATTCAAGGGCATCTTTATCCTCTTGATCTATTTCAATCCTTATCTTTTTACATACAATCAAATCCTCACCCCCTCCTCCTCCCTGCCCTCATAGGACTGATTTTAGTGCTTCAAATAGTGCGTCGATGAATTCAGCGTTCTCGTATTTTTCAGGGAATTCTCCATTTGCATACCACACAATCCACAGACTTATAAGACCTATAGGAGCATGAATTTCCAAGTGTTCATTTTGCTTCTTCTTTGCATTCAGCAGTTCAATGCACTGGCCGATGGAGAGAAGGGGGAGGCAGTCCTCTAATTTAAATCCTCCACCTGTACCCCACAAAATTCCATTCATGTCAACGCCAGCAGTAACCACGCTAGTACCGCAGTTGCCAAAAACAAACACGTCAAATTGCTGTGGCTTCCACCACCGTTTTAACTCAACCCATTGCTCCGGACTCAATTCCTGAAGTTGCTCACTGCTTATGTGCTGTTTCAAATCCTCACCCCTTCCCCTGGGTTTTGCGGTAGCCATCAAAAAACTCCTTCATACCTATTATATGTTCCTTCTTTTCCGCTACTGGAATAACTGTCACAGGTGTACCCACAAACACAATGCACCCAATGAGACTTTCTATCAAACCTACCGATATAATGCTTACATTTAGTGCATTTGCAACAATTATCTGCTTTTATTTTTTCTTCATAAATATCTCCACACGTTTTACATTTGTACGCCTTTATCTCAATACTCAAGGCTTCCCCTCCTTCCTCTTGTCGCGGCGCACTCGCCTATTCCGTTCCTCCGCAGCCTTTCTGATGTACTCACTCAAATTCTCTTGCTCATGCTCGGCGCAATCCTCTGTTTCCTGGCGCAGTTTTTCTGATACCCGGACAGGGGGAAATTCTGTTGTTTTGGTTTTTGGGGTCATTGGGCGATCTCCTTAAAGTTGTAATATTGTAGTCCCATTCCATGATGTTCTTTTGTAAGGGTCAAAACACCGTCCTTTATCATCTTTCTAGCCCTTGCTTTTGCAATAACGGGAGGCCATTCATGCCAATGCTTGCCTGTTCTCTTGGTAGTAAGTTGATAACAGGACCCATTATACATAACAATATCTTTCGAGTTGACATCAAATTCTTCCCGGCCACACTTTACTTTCACGTTATCACCTCCACCATTATTGTATCACATATGCATAACTTTTTCAAGACAAAAAAATAACCCCCGCCGTAACGGGGGTCACCAATAAATACTTCTTATGTGCAAAGGGTTTGAGGTTGTTTATGAGTCCAAAAATAGTGAGGTGGTCACCACCTACTTCCCTATCTTCTTCTCAGCCTTCAGCCTCCCATAAATAGCAGCGAGGCCACCCACGGCCCCAGCTCCCACGACAATGTAGTTTGCAATTTCCTCCTGTGTTGCGCCGTCAACATAGATTCCGAACGCTCCGGCCACCGCAGAGCCAAGGGCGACCAACCCGCCCCAGACTGCACGGGACTGCCACCATGCTTTGTTTTCTTCCATTTTTCTTTTCCTCCTTAAATATATTTTTATTGGTTCGTTTTTGACCGCATGGGGATCACCCCCTAAACCATCAACTTTTCATAGCAAGCCTTAATGACTTTGGCATCATGAAGGGCATTATGCTTGGCTCCCTGCATCCCTGCAAATTCCTCCCGGTTAATGTCCGGGTCAATTCCCTTCAGTTTAAACAAGGTGCAAATGTCAAAAGGTATATAGTACACATTCTTAGGGATATTGAATGCATGGCCGAACAGATCATTGAATAGCACCCAATCATAGGCAAGGCAGTCAGACCACATTTCAACGCTGTCAAATTGAGAGAGCCACTTGCTTACTTCATGGGAGACTGTTCCCTTTTTGTTGTGACAAATAACATCGGCCATTCGATAAAGATCGCCAATGCTCCAAGCCATGTTGGCAATGACATTTTCTTTTATCCACGGGTCCACCTGCTTTTTGTCATAGTCCGTAAGTTCAGCATAGAATGTTTGCCCATCCTCTGCCACCATACCAATGCTGATAAGGGTTGTTCCCTTATGCAGTCCGGTAAATTCAGTATCGAAGAAAATCTTCATAATATCATCCTTTCTCATTAAATCATCCCATCAGCGCAGCCAGTGTCGTTGCTGCATTGCTAATGCCTTGGCGAAGTCTCCGAAGTTCCATATCCAGCTTAAGGCACTGTTCCTGCAATACTGCTTTGTCTGTCTTTGGCTTTAAGCCGAAAGCCTGGACCATCCCCCATGTGATAGCGTTAGCTAGTTTATCAAGGAACTGTATACTCCTCAACCTTTCGGCATCGTGAGAGGAAGACAGGAAAGCGCACTCTAAAAGGACAGCAGGCATTTTTGTTTCCCGCAGAACCTTAAAATTCGCCTGTTTCATATCACGGTCTGGAATATCATGTTCCGAAACGTATTCGGATACGGCATCATGTATAGCAGCTTGAACCTTTTTGTCGCCGGTCTTATTGGGATGGATAAAGGACTCAAATCCTTTTACTGCTGGGTCATTCACAGAGTTAATATGTACGGATAAAAAGAAATCGGCCCTTTTCTCATTGGCCGAATCTACGACGCTTTGCATATCTTCTTGCGCTGTTACGTTTGGTAGTTGGAATATTTCTGCATTACATTCGTAGTTGTCTAACCTCTCCTCTATTCTGAGGGCAAGGAACATTGTCAGGTCTTTTTCGATAAGACCGTTTTCCATTGCCCCGGGGTCTTTGCCGCCGTGGCCTGGATCAATTACAATAAGCATCAAATCACCCCCTCTATCCTGTTGCCCTAAGAAGGTTTACAATGGCTACGCACAAAGTAACAATGCCTGTAAACAAAGCACTTCCGATTGCAAAGAGGAGCTTTTTCTGATCACCTTTTATCTCCTTTATATCTTCACTCATGCCATCCACCTTCGTTTCGATTTTATCCACCCTGCTTTCAAGGGTCCTTAGGCGCTTTTCTTCTGAAGTCTCGGTCAACAACACCACCCCCTGATACAAATTTCCCATTTTACAAAGTGTCAACTTTTCATTGCCCTTTTTACGGGCTTTTGTGATATTCTGATTATGCAGGACGGTGTGACAGCACCGTAAAACCACGTAGGGCCACCCCCGCGTGGCCTGCACCCCTTAAAAGAGAACCGCCCCCGTTATGAGGGCGGTTTTACTTTAGTTGTAGTCCTACGCCCTTCTTCTTGAATCCCTGGCCCCTTGCCGTCAAAATGGACTCCTTGCCAACCCTACCGGCCTCTGTCAATATGCCAGTCATTTTATCAATCTTCTCCTCTGTTGAATCTGTCGCCGGTATCTTGGAAAACTTATCCCTTGTTATTTCCCCAACTATCCTCTGAAACTCGCTGTACTCCTGCGGTGTAAGCACAAACGATTTCCCACTGACAATAAATTTCTTCGGTACTAGCCGGGGGATCTGTTTTGTCTCCCCGGATTCCCTGAAGGTATCAACAACCATCCGGGCCTCTGGAGTCAATTTGTACTCACTCACAAAGGAAGGATTCAGGAACACGTTAAACAGGTTGTTGCTGCCTCCCTGGTAGGTTTCCTTTTTTTGTCCCAGCGTGGTGTAGTTCGGGGGCAGTTTCCCGGCCAGGTAGGGGACTTTTAGCTGTGCCTTGTTTAGTGCCTCCTTGGCTGGGTTAGGGTCATAGGTCGACCGGCTGGTATTATCGAAGAACTGCCGGATCTGGTTTCCAAGGGTAGGCGTAAAGCTGGACGGTATGTCCTTACCTACATTTATAAGGCTCTGTCCGATGTCGTACCCTTGAGCTATGCGGGTGAGTCCTCTTAATACCGGCTGCTCTGCAATAGTATTTACTGCTCCCTCAAGGCTCCCGGCCAGCGTCCCGGCCATCCCTTTTGCCGCATCCTCTGCAGTTGCCTTTTCCTTAATTGACTGCGCTATGTTGGCCCCCGCTGAAATCGCCATTGCTACCGGCTGCGCCCAGTCGTAGTTAATAATCGTGTCGCCTTCTCTTGGGGTAATATCCATCTGGTTAAAGCCATTTCTCACCCAGCGAGTCAGGGCCGACACATTCACCCGGTACGGACCCTCCCCGGTCTGCTGCTGCAAGGCTCTAACATCGGCATCTTTGTCCATACTTCCGGTAATAATCCCTTTGTCTGCAAGGAAATAGCCAACGCCCGTCAATCCCACGGTCCCGGTTATGGCCCTGGACAGTGCCAAGGTTGCCTCCCTCGGGTCAGGCGTTCCCCTAAAAATACCCTTAACCTTTGCCAGTTGATAAGCCGCCCGGAGGAATCCAGCAGGAGAGTATTCTAATCCCCGGGCTATTAATGCCCCCGGTGTCTTGGGGTACTTCAGGAGAAGATCGCCCACGCCAAAGTCCTGACCGGCGTTCAATGTCCTTTTTACGCCAACTAAAGTATTGCTAATAATGTTGTCATCCTGAAAGGTAACATACTTCCCGTACTGGTCGGCAATGTTCAGAAGGTTGTCGTTTGCCTCCTGCATGAACTTTTCTACCGTGGCCCTGTCTGCCTTGCCAGTGGTGTTTAATGCCCGGAGTGTCGCCAGTTCTCCAAGGGTCTGATTCTTAGCCCTGGTATATGCGGCATGGTCAAATCCTTTAAGGGCTGCGCCCATGGCCCTTTCCAGATAGGCCATTGTCTTTTCAGTAAAGTTACCCTTAATGTTAAAGGCAGGGCCATGTCCAAGATCATACTGTGTAGTAATTCCCTGTGGGTTCACTCCTTTCCAGCCAGCCTTTGCGCCCTTAATAAAACCTTCCCAATATCCACCCTGACCGGCAGTGCTGAAGGTTACAGTCCTTTGTCCTCCGGTCAACTTTGTTCTGGCCCAGTCAATAGGCGTTGCCACCAACTTGTTAAGCCGTTCCAGTCGATAGAATAACTCGTTACCCACCACGTTTCTGATTATGGTTTTTGGGTTTAGGAGTTGCGCTATGGTCTGCCCTGTAGCTATCTTCTTACCTATGCCGGAGGGTTTCAGGCTATTTAAAGCGGCCTGTAATTCCTGGCTTGCCTCCAGCTTTGCCGCATCGTCCGTAGCGTCCTTCATCCTTTGCGCCAGGTCTTTGAGGGTCTGTGCCATCTCGGGAGTAAGCTGCAGATCCTTGGTATTAAATTTTTTCTCCCGGTTAATCTTGTTTATCTGCCTCTGCGCAAACACCAAAACACCGTCCGGGTTTAAGGCCTGAACTATCCGGGCTGCTGAAATGGCCTGGCCTTGCTTGGTTAGTTTTTCGGCAAGGGACATGGACACATCAATAGCCCGTTCATAATTACCCTCGTTTTGGAAGCGTTCAATCAGCCTTATACCGGTTGCAGTGTGTAGGGCCGAAGGTTCCCGCTCGTTAACTATATACCTGTACGCCTGTTCTGCGTTTTGGTCAACGAACCGCCTTGCCTCCTCGTCCATGCCTTTTAATGTGATTGGGTCATATGCTCCTCTGCCTCCGGGCCTTACCTCGCTTAAAATGCCCTTTTTAAGCTCCTCAGAAGCAATTTGAGAATTTGCCGTGCTTAAGGGGAATTGCCTTGCCTTTTGGTTCCCCGGCAACATTGTTTCCTTTCCTATTGGTCCTTGTGCAAGTTTAAGCCTTGCCGGGGTCGGTAATTTCTTGGGTGTGCTAAAAGTATCCACTGCCACCTTTAACCTGGGAGGAAGTACAGTTTTTGCCCCACTCCTTACGGTGCGGGATAGGTCCGGACCGTTGACCACCTTTTGTACCGGCATGGCCTGGGCGTTTGGCAGGTCGGGGGGCTTGATGGGTGCTGGCTTGCCTTGTCCTTGCGGTAAATTTTCCCCTATATCCATCCCAGTCTTAAAAGATTCCTCCTGCGCCCGCTTAGACAGAGTGTTTTTAATTAGCCGGGAGGCCCCTTTGATAACTCCCCGGGTAACTACATCACCAACCCCACCCATTACGGCCCCGGTTAAGGTGTCCTTGGCCACCTGGGACAAAGGGTTTCCCTCTGCTGCTGAAGTTAGCCCCTCATATGCACCCATAGATATTGACCCCGGTACCGCCTCCCTTAAGAGCTTGGCCGGGAGTCGTGTTGAGTTGGGCAGTACCCTTGCCGCCAGAGGTGCAGACAGTTTATAAAGGCCACCTATGGGGGCCGCAGAGCCAACTATTTCACCGCCAAGGGAAAGGCCTTTTTCAAGTCCCGTTTCCGGTTCCAATGTGGGGTTTATATCAGTTCCCATTATCTCAGACATTTTTCTTTCAATCAGACCGCCGCTGCCGCCAAGGCCAAAAGAGGGAACCTTTCCTATTTTCTGCAAAGGGATACGAACAGCCCTAACGACTCTCTCAGTGGCAGACCTTTGTGGCACGTCCGGCATTCTGGCCTCGGCTTGCCTTAATCCTCCCATTCCAGACGGAGGGGCCACCACATCGTTTTGACGTAGCAGCCCCATGCCGCCAGACAAAGAAGGGGCCGGGGAAGCCTTGGGGGTTGGCTTCTGCAATGCTTTTCTGGCATTTTCCCCAAGGTCGTCATAATTAAGCGATCCCTCATTTACTTTTTGTTGTAGGTGCTGCTGCGCCCATTTAGGTATCGCCATGACATTACCCCCCGTAGTTCATTTTGGTATACATGGTTTTCCATGCATCGTACAATTGTGCAAAGTTTGACTGGTCTGAAAGCAGTCTATCGTCTTCCAAAACCTGCTTTGTAACCCAGTCATTCATAGCCTTGCGACTAGATTCTTCCTGCCCGGCCGTAAGCCCCCCACTACTCCCACTCCTGCCATAGTTAGCAGTCTGCGCCTTAATCTGGTTAAGCTGCGCCAGGGCGGTATCGTAGTCGAGTGCCCCCGCCTCTACCTGCTGCTTCAGCCGCTGAGCCTGCAGCTTCAGAGTATCCGGCAGGTAAGAATTCTGAATCTCTTGAGCAGCGTTATTCAGTTCCTGCGCCCGGTTCGCCAGAATTGCCGCCTGTACTGCCGGGTTGCTCGAAGATTTGCTATAATCAAACTCCTGCCCGGCCAGCGTCCGGGTGTCGCCCAAGCTTCCGGTTAACTGCGCCTGGGACAAAGCATACTGCCGGTTTGCATTGTATTGGGTAATAGCCGCTTGCATGGCCTGGGCCTCTACGTCAGCCTCTGCCGCCGCCACATCGGAAGCATAACCAGTCTCGACATTTGCCCTCTGCCGTTCTATGCCTGCCATGTCGGAAGCCTCCTGCCTATCCAATGCCCCTATCTGCCCCTGAAGTCCCGCCTGCCGATAGATTTCCGGCATGGCCCCGGCTGCTCCCTTTATGCCCCTTGCGGCCATGTACTGCGCGAAGTTGAGTGCCCCCACATCAGATGCCGCCGCCGCCTGGTTACGCTTGTCGTAGTAGGTCGGGGCAACATTGGCCTTTTCGGTATCCAGGGAGGATAGGGCAGACGTTTTGGCCTTGTCCAGTGCAGCAATCCTGGATGCTCTTTGCGCCTCCTTGAGTTGGTTGATGTATTCTGTTGGGTCGTATTGCTCTACCGGTGGGACTTCGGGGACGACCGGTGGATTTATGCTGCTCTGATAATCACCTGCTGCATCACTAAGCGACGGATACTGACCGTTAGGCATTTGAACGCTCTGAAACGGCCATGCACTTTGCGCCTCTGGATTAGTAAATAGGTCTACGTAACCCTGATAGCTATTACTTGACCCGCTTTTTGATGAAGAACTTGGACTGCCAGGAACAACCATTCCGGAAAGATTGCTCGATCCGCTACTGATGGACCCGCTCGGGCTGCTGCTCGAACTGCTTGCTCTTGGTGTGCTTGTTGAAGTGGTAGTTTTTGACTTCGTCCTTCTGATATTATTTGCAGAATACCAATCCATTTTAATACCTCCTTTTTCGGGAAATAAAAAACACCCTTTCAGGTGCTTTTACCAGTTGTTTTATTGGATTAATTAAGTTGTTTCAGTATTTCCTCTAGCAGTGGGTTTTTGTTTGGCGACTGCTCCCACCACCTGTTTTTTATTTGTTGCTCACAATAATCAATCATTGACTGAGGCGCATTAAGCTTCTTGAGAACTTCTATTTGCTTTTTCATTGCCGCTACCTCTGCCTCACTATTTGGGATTGTAATTACGTTATATCGATCCCTTATATGCGTAGCTTCGTGAATGAGAGTTGCAGACCACCAAGCCGTCTCAGCAGTTGCGCCATTGTTTGGAAAATGTATTTCCATATTATATCCCTGTGTCCCTGGTGCTCTCATGTTGTCGTCAAGGATAATCTCCCGGCAATACTGGCCTATGAGTTTATAGTCCTCCGGCGACTTATCCCTTAACAACTGCAGGGCCTCGGTCATGGCCTCTTTAAAAGCTGCGTCCCCCACAATCTCAATATCTGTGAGGGCATCTCCTTGGCTGGCGATATAGGCCGTTTTCTCTGCGGCATCCCAACCCACAGTAGCCCCCAGGCTGTCCGAAACGGCCCTCAGAGGCACGAACACCCGTCCGTCAATTAGTTGTGGGCCAGGGGAAGAATTAAGACGCTCTCCATTGATCCAGACGTTAACCGATTCATTATCGGCAAAACCAACCCCCCCGGCCATCATGCCGACAAAGAAGGCCAAGACTAAAAGGATACTGAAATATCTTTTCTTCATAAAGCAATACCCCCTTTGCCACTATTATACAGCATCGGGGGTAAATTGAAATAGGGGTTGGGGAGGTGTCAACTTTTGGGCTGTGGTTTTACACCTTTAGTTTCAAGAAATTAACTTGCCGCATAATAGTGTACCGTGAAAATGATTGCCGTGTTATTTTGTATTTGTGCAGGTTGTGGTTTGGTAGCGGCGAGGTTGTCCCTAACAAACATTAAATCGCATCGATTAGTTAAGTTAACAGGATACCCAACTAATATATTTTCATCTGCGTTAAAATCCAAATTAATCAAATACCCTATTGAAATACTACCCAGGGTGGCTCCGACAGTGAATGGCAATCCCCCTATTTTAATATCCCCAGCCATTGCTACGTCTTTTGCACTTAACACTATCCATCCATATGCCGTAACTTGTTTTCCTATTTTGACGTACTTACCCGTCTGCGTTGCATAGGTATTGCTACCTGCTGTAGTAGAACCATATAAAGTTGGAGTCCAATCACCTTCTGCATAAATCGGTAATTCAGCCAAATGCGTGGCGTTAAACCACGCCACAAACTCAGTGCCGAATTGGTCGAACACTGCCTTTAACTGGGCAGGGGTTAGTCCACCTACATCATTAGGTAAATCGTCAAGCGAAGCAACATTGTTTGTTGCTACTGAGCATGTAGTAAATGCCATTTAATTCACCTCCGGTTACGTACTTCGCCACCCGTTCTTGCCGGAATAGTTATCGACAAGACTGTGGCGGTGTCAGTGTCGTTGTTTGAAATAACCAGCTTGAAATAGTCTATCTTTTTGGCCTTGACCTTGAATTTGAATGGTTGTGGAGAGTAATTTGTCTCAAAGGAAAAAGCGGCGAAATTCATGTTTTCAAACGTACTAATCGAATACTCTGCTGTGTAGGTGTTGTTCTCCCCGCTTCTATCAGTCTCATAGGTTATGTCTATATGGGTCTTAATCCTCGGGAGAATGGTCACGAAAATACGCTGAATGAATTTTCTCAGCCATTCCACGCCGAAGTTAAAGAAGCCCATTTCCCATGAATCTTCAATCGTGGTGCCGTTATATGTCTTTAAAGTCTCGTCAAACTTCATGATCTGGCCTGCAGTGGTTCCGAAATAGAGTTTATCCTCAACCAGACAAAAGCAGGTCGGGGTATCGGGAAGTTCAAGGATATGCCAGGTATCGGTGCGGTAATTAAGCACCCATATCATAGTGCCTACGCATAGCCAATACTGCCCCTTGTCGCTCCAGTCCACGGTTAAGGCTGTGGTCAGGTCAACCGTGTCAAGATCATTCTGTATCCGCTTAGACTTCCATTGGGCGTTTTTCTCGTTCATCACATAAGTGCTAACCCACTCATATATGCCCTTCCAGATTGTGAAGGGGTTATTCCCTATGATTTGGGTCTGCCCCTTGGCTACATTCCCGATTTTAGAGTTCATGGGGAAAACCGGGAATAGGGCGGTTATAGCCCCGGTAGTAGCGTCCCGGTAATCTTCTTCCTCCGAGTACCAGGCCGAAGCCTCCGAAGAATCGCCTGACGTGAAAATAAGCTGCTTATTGTACTGCGTGACAATGTCGGTTATCTCGTATTCCCCAACATCCGATTCTGCAAACTTAGGCCAGAACGAAGGGTCAGATGCACCCGCCATTGTAACGCCTGTGGGGTAACGGGTTGCTTTGTGGTCGGGGTTGCCGAATATCCAGTACCGGGCGTAATATACCCCGCCGTAATAGCGGTTTTTAACTATCGTGTCCCGGTCTGTTGCCACGGTCTTTGTCCAGGTGATAACCACGTTGTTTACCCCTGTGGCCGGGGCTGAAACAAAGGTTACTGTACCATTGGTCAGGTTTACGGTGTAGTCAGTGGTCACTGTCTTTAGTACCCCGCCGACATAAACGGAGTCAACTGAGCCTATACCTAACTCTGCCAACTGGTAGACCGTAGCCGAGGCATTTCCGCTAAACTTCTGTGTTTTGGCCCCGGTCAGGTAGTTGATTGACTCCAGTATCGTACCGCCACCTGCCGGGGGTGCTGCGGTGTAGACTGTCGGCACATACCCTGAGACACTGGCAATACTACCACTCCCGGCCCACGAATAAAGGTCTGTACCGTCCATAATGTAAACCGTGTTATTGGATACAAAAAAAGTGGTCGGATTTGCGTCCGCCACTGTACCGAGGTCTGTATTTGCTCCTGTATTCAGGTTGTGTTCATATACATGGCTGTTACAGGCGAATATGAGGTGGCTTGTGCCGCTTATGGAGCCATACCACATGCCGTTTATGTCGTGCGCCCCAAGGGTGGCAAAAAGTTGGATATAGCCGTAAGCCTTTTGAAGCTTATAATCATCTGTAATTATCCAGTTCGTTGAATTGC
>Ga0209347_1001217_pt1 | contig 45009 bp, 38 predicted proteins | sample AutmiccommuBRH23_FD_187382 | JGI IMG/M metagenome (GOLD analysis project Ga0209347, IMG submission 187382) | Deep subsurface microbial communities from Mt. Terri, Switzerland - Autotrophic microbial communities BRH/23 (SPAdes) (version 2) | ecosystem: Environmental > Aquatic > Deep subsurface >... | reverse complement strand
GACAATCATATAATCAAACCCATCAAAAAGAAGTGCAAAACCAACTAAAAAGTAAATATACCAAGTATATTTTGATACGCCTAGGCTATCAATAATTTCAGAAATTGTAGATTTATTATTCATACGTTTCTAACCTCCCCATAAATGTCGGATGTACCATACTTAAGACCGGATATTTAGGAAAAGAAGCACTTTTTCGGCTATCAGTGATGACTGTAACCACGAGTGATTAACTGCGACATTATTCTTGACAATCACCTCATTTCACAAAAATTTTGCAACTACTTTAGCTCCCCCGACAATTTCTTTCCCGAATATCTTTGTCGGTAAATCTTAATAGTTGCAAAATTCATGCCAGTCTTATTTATATATATATTCGATATTTTCAGAAAATTATAAGCCATTTTAAGGCTTTTTAGGCTATCTACCCTTAGTCATTCTATGCTGAATAACTCTTTATCAGTCATTTATGAGCGTCAATTTTGACCTTTTTAGTCTTCTGATCCTTCTTGTTAGACTAGATAAACTGATATCCAGTTGGACTGCTGCTTCTTCCCTGCTCCCGCAGCGCGAAATCATTTGAGCAATAAACTTATTTTCGAATTCTTCCATCGCATTACTAAGTGTCTTCGATTGATAATTATACTCTAAGGTTATTTGCTCACATCCTAGATGATATTTAGTAGGGATGTGTTCAGGAGTTATAACTGTTTCTTGGGCAATAATGATCAAGCGCTCGACTAAATTGGTCAACTCTCGGACATTGCCCGGCCAGTCATATTTCGACAAGATTTCGATCGCTTCTTTGCTGAATTTTACATTGAGATTATATTTTTTATTGAAATGGTCAGCGTAATGTTGAATAATAAATAATATGTCTTCCCTTCTCTCCCGTAAAGGGGGAATCATAATCGGCAAAACGTTTAATCGATAAAATAAATCTTCTCGGAAAAGTCCTCGCACCACCATTTCTTCAAGGTTTTTATTGGTTGCAGCCAATATTCGCACATCAATCTCCTTTGGCTTAACTCCTCCCACCCGAGTTACTTTTTGATCCTGGATAACATTCAAAAGCTTGACTTGCATGTTTTTAGGCAAATCCCCTATTTCATCCAAGAAAAGAGTACCTTTATTGACAAATTCAAAATATCCCGCTTTTCCTTCTTTGTTGGCTCCGGTAAAAGCTCCTGTTTCATAGCCAAATAGCTCAGACTCCAATAGATTCTCAGGAATAGCCCCACAATTAATTTTTAAGAATAAACCGGCTTCATTTCGAGGGCTTGCTTTATGGATTATCTTAGCAATCAAGTCTTTTCCTACCCCAGACTCACCTAGTAAAAGCACCGAACTGTCAACATTAGCTACTCGATAGGCTAAATCGATAACTTTACGCATTTCTTTGCTATGGGCGATGATCTCGACGTTATTGTTCTTTTTAAGTTCATTCAGTTCTGCTAAATATTTAGAGGCCAGCGCCTGAGTCTGTTGGTATTTTTGCTTTAATTGATTTAAATCAGTTATATCCCGTACATTACAGTATACCCTATGGATTTTCCCGTTACTATCGTAACTTGGAACACCAGTACTTAGAGCAATCTTACCAATAAACGTATTTATCACTACAGTTTCTTTCTTACCGGATTCGATAACTTTCAACGTTGCACTGGCGTCAGTAATTCCCTCAGCAATCTGCTCTCTTGTTGTTCGACCAATTGAATCAGGGTAATTTATCCCCATAATTCGTTCTATCGAGGGATTAATATATAAAATTCTGCTTTCATCATCGGCTATAAGCAGGCCATCATAAGAGTTTTCAAGCATTCCTAAATAGTCCTGATTCTGGAGCTCTAATTCCTTATTTCTTTTCTGAAGTTGTTCTAGTAGTCTCTGTGTTTCTTCTGTAGGCTCCATTTTATCAACTCCTTTTTGATTCTGCCATAACTCTATTAACCGATTTTGTTCTTAACAATCCCATTTTTTATTCAAGATACCTACATAACAAATCATTATATTCACGATAAATATTATCTCGATTGTACAGTTTATCTGCTTATGGCGCAAGAACTATATTTCAATATTTTAGTGAACTCGTTCAGCTAAAGCTAAACATCGAGGCTTCAGATACGATAGTCTCCAGTGGAGAGTATTGCCGAAGGCGCAAAGCCAGTAACGAATGTTTCGCGCCGAAGGATGGACTCTACCCCACCTGAAGTTTACGAAGAGACCTCCCCCACTTATAGAAGTGGGGGTCTTGAAAACTGGATAAAAATTATCATACTGAAGTAGGTAAATTGAGAGGAAATTGCAGTGTTATTTCCAAAGTTGGTAGTAAATCGTAGAAACCAGTAGTTAGTAGATTTTAAGTCAAGAAGGATTTTACGGATTTCGTAACGAATACATCAGGAGCGCTTAATAGGTTGTAAGAAATGAGGATGCCTAATGTTTTTCGAATCAGGATTTAGTTGCCAAGTTGATGGGGATGCAACGGCATATTGGTTGTTGTTTAAAAGAAATAAAATTCTTACTTTAGTAGATAAAGGGAAATTTGCTTTACCAGACATTAATTTGGATAAGTTAAGTATCAAGCCGGTGCGGAGAGAATATCTTGGGCGATTGGAAGGGCGTTCTTGTTATGTTGCTGAACTTACCCCGGATACAGTTGCACCGGAAGGAATGTCATTTTTCGACTTAAGGCGTTTACTCGGTAAGATCTCAGATGATTTGTTTTTCTTAGCTGGTAAAGCTTATCAAATTTTACATTGGGATCGCACCCATCAGTATTGCAGCAAGTGCGGAGCACAGACAGAAAATAAGATAGATGAAAGGGCTAAGCTTTGTCCTTCTTGTGGGTTTGTTAACTATCCAAGGATTTCCCCCGCGATTATCGTGGCTATTACCAGGGGACACGAAATTTTATTAGCTAGGGGGAGTCGTTTTCAAGCGGACTTCTATAGTGTTTTGGCCGGTTTTGTGGAGCCAGGGGAAACATTTGAGGAGTGCGTGCAAAGGGAAGTCGGAGAAGAAGTGGGCCTTAAAGTTAAAAACATTAAATATTTTGCTAGCCAGCCTTGGCCTTTCCCAGATTCGCTGATGGTAGGTTTTACAGCAGAGTATGCAAGTGGGGAAATAAGTATTGATAAGAAAGAAATCTTGGAAGCAGGGTGGTTTAAAGTCGAGCAACTTCCGCTAATCCCTGGCAATGGAAGTATAGCTCGTAGTTTAATAGATTGGTTTATTCAACTTAAAGGATAATATAACGAACAACAACAAATTTTCAACCAGATAGAAAGGAAATGTGAACCATAGCCATATTATATCCAAATCGTAAGACTCCCACTTCTACAAGCGGGAGTGGTACACCTTATTCTGCTTCGGTGACGATAGTCTCCGGTGGAGAGTATCGCCAAGCCGCCTTTCCCAATAGAAACACTTGGCGGCGAAGGAGGTAGAGTCCATCCTACGGCGCGAAAGTATTCGTCTGGGGATCTACGCCTTCGGCGTAAGTCTCCACTGGAGACTTACGTCACCGAAGACTCGATGTTCAACTTTAGTTGAACGAGTTCACTTAGAAGCAACAATCAGTAATACATCGTTACCGTTTTGATCTGGAAGCAATGTGGCAATATGGTTGCTTTTTTGAGCGTTAAGGCAATACTGCTTATTATCTTGTGATAAAGTTTTTACAGTCCAACCATCGTTCGTTAATGTTTTTGCATATGTGTTTAAAACTATATCTGTAGTAGTATTCTTTATAATATATTTTGCATTAACCATTTGAATATTATCGGGTGGGGCAACACTTTGCAATTCCATATTACTATAAGTAGGCAGGTATGAAAATTCCTTCGTATAGGTAACAGTGGTTTGAGCAGTATTACTTGTGTTTTCTGGACTTTTTGAAGAATTAGGAGCTTTAGCGTTGCAGGCAGTCAGACTCAAAATTAAGAAAAAAGATGAAATATAAACAAATATTTTTTTCACAAAAATCACCTCAATTAATTATTTATCTAAAGGTATTTTAATACATCTTTATATGACTAATCAAATAATCATAAGTTTTTGCGATGAGGTATACTTTCTGATTAGTATAAAAAACCGAGGCAAAGCCTCGGTTTCATAAGCCACTAAAACAAAGGGATTCAATAGACACGTCTTGCTCCAACATACACTTTGGACCAATATGACGCTGTTTCAGTGCTAACCAATTACAATTAGGGGCATAATAGCATGCACTTAGGACCGCGTTATAGCAGTGATCAATGTTTTGTTCTTTCAGAGCAGGATATCACATAACTGTGTAGAACTAATCAATTAACATAAACGATTTAAGCTTAACGGCTATTAGAAATCGACAGGAGGAATGGCCTTGAAAAAGGGTTTTTTTGAGAAGGAATCATATCATACAGATAAAAACACTCAGCGTTTTTTTTTAGATAAATTAATGATAAATACACGTTTGTATTTTATGTGTAAATACTTTAATATCGTGCTAAAATCCCGTAATGCAGCCATAAAAGGTCAATATGAAACAGAGGCTTGGGCGTTATCTTCATATAATATTTTCAAGTTAATTGAGGGTTGCGGGGGCAGGTTTCATATTACTGGGCTTGAGAATTTACAAAAGTGTAAAGGACCAGTTGTTTTTATAAGTAACCATATGAGCACGCTGGAGACGATGGTTTTTCCCTGTATAATCGCTCCATTTATGAACGTTACCTTTGTCGTTAAAGATAGTCTTGTTAAACATCCGTTCTTTGGCCCAATTATGCGTTCGCGAAATCCAATAGCTGTAAGCAGGCAAAATTCTCGAGCAGATTTCCAAATAGTAATGAAAAAAGGACAAGAACTATTAGCGAATGGGGTATCGATTATAGTATTTCCCCAAAATACAAGGACTGTAGAATTCGTGCCGAAGGAATTTAACACATTAGGAGTAAAGTTGGCAAACAACGCTAAGGTTCAGGTTGTTCCCATAGCAATCAAAACAGACTATTGGGGGAACGGAAAATATTTAAAGGATTTCGGACCAATCGATCGTAGTAAACCAATTTATATGGCTTTTGGAGAACCATTATCGATCAAAGGCACAGGAAAAGAAGAAAATAGGTCAATTATTGAATTCATTAGTTCTCATTTGGAGAAATGGAATGACGCAACATAAGATAATGATTTGCAAAAGTGGTGAGATATGTAGGGCACGATTATAAGTACGTAGAGTGAACTCGTTCAGCTAAAGCTGAACATCGAGGCTTCAGATGGGGACTCTACCCCACCTGAAGTTTACGAAGAGACTTCCCCCACTTATAGAAGTGGGAGTCTTGAGAATTTTAATAAAGAGGAGTGGATTAATAATGAAAAAATGGTTAATTCCGGTCGGTATTATTATCCTTTTGGGAGTGATGCTGGTCTCAGGTTACAATAACCTGGTGAAGACCTCAGAAGGCGTCAATGGAAGCTGGAGTCAGGTGCAAAACCAATTGCAGCGCAGAGCGGATTTGATTCCCAATTTGGTAGAGACTGTGAAGGGCTATGCCTCACAGGAAAAAACTGTTTTTACTGAAGTTGCTGAAGCAAGAGCAAAATTAGCGGGGGCTGCCACCGTAGCCGATGCAGGTCAAGCGGATCAGGCGTTAACCGGCGCTCTGGGAAGATTGTTAGCGATCGTCGAAAGCTATCCGCAACTAAAATCGGATGCTAACTTTCGCGCCTTACAAGATGAGCTGGCAGGTACAGAAAATCGCATCGCAACAGCTAGGATGGATTATAACAATACTGTGCAGACCTTTAATACTAAAATAAAGACGTTTCCCACATCACTTTATGCAGGAATCTTAGGCTTTGGGCCAAGGGATTACTTCAAACCGACTGTTAATGTAGAAAATACACCAGCGGTAAAATTTTAGAAGTAAAGAGTAAAACGGAGGAATGAAACCACATGAAGAGGATACCCCTTCTTGCGGTGATGATTTTGGTTTTTTTCGCAATCGCCTCCCCATTAAGGGCAGCAGGCCAAGCCATCCCTCAACCGAGCCAAGAATTTTATGTTTTAGATCAGGCCAATGTTCTGGATCAGGCTACTGAACAACTAATTATTCAAACGTCTTCCGCGTTGGCACAAAAAACGAAAGCTCAAATTGTCGTAGTCACCGTAGGCGGCCTGAACGGAACAGCACCTGAAGAATATGCCTTATCAATTCTCCGAGAATGGGGGATCGGTGATAAAACGTTAAACAATGGGCTATTACTCCTAGTGTCGCCAACGGAACGGGTTTCACGGATTGAAGTTGGTTATGGGCTAGAAGGAGCCTTGCCTGATGCCAAGACGGGTCAGATACAGGATCAGTATATGATCCCGTATTTTAAAAATAATGATTATAATAAAGGAGTTCTAAATGGGTACAGTGCCTTAGCTCAGGAAGTGGCTAAGGAGTATCAAGTAACCTTGGACATAAATTCACCAAAAGCGTTACCCCACTCATCTTCATCCGCATCCGCATCCGCATCCGCATCGAATAAACCTCTGCCAATCTGGGCTAAAGTTCTTTTTGTTATCCTATTCATTCTGTTGATTATTGTCGATCAACGCTTCTTTAACGGTTTCTTTTTAGGATTAATTTTAGGCATGTTACTCCGAGGCAGGGGAGGCGGCGGTGGCGGCAGTAGCGGTGGCGGTGGATTCGGTGGTGGCGGTGGTTCAGGCGGAGGTGGGGGTAGCTCTAGAAACTGGTAAAATAAGTATATTATTTGTATAGTACTAATCAAAGAGTAAGGTCCCAGCGGAATGCGGGGATCTTACTCTTTTCATCTCGATGTTGCAATATTTCCATAAATTCCTGATTTAATAAAGGGAAAGGGGAAGATATGGCGAAAAAGAAAGGAATTAATAGCTGATATCCTGCATTAAGAGCATTAATGGAGAAAGAAAATAATGGAATGGTCGAAGTAAAGAGGATGGGTACCTAAGAGTTTAGCCACAGAATAGGAGATGGATTGATATTGAAGATTCTTGTTGTGGATGACGAAAGACTAAATCTCAAGGTCGCCGAAGCCTACCTGAAAAATATGTCGGGGGAATTTGAGGTAATTTTATGTCAGAACCCATTAGAAGTTGAGAAACTTGTTGTTGAGAATGATATAGACATTGTTCTTTTGGACATTATCATGCCCATAATGAATGGAACTGAGGTCATCGAACAACTCAGAAAAAATCATTATTTAAATGATGTTCAAATCATTATACTAACGGCTTTAAGCGATGCAGAAACTTTTAAAGTCTGCTTTGATAAGGGGGCAGATGATTTTCTTAAAAAGCCGATTGATGTGAACGAACTGCAGGCAAGGTTGAAAGCGGCTATTAAAACCCGAAACAATGCCAAGATTCTTAAGAAAATGTACCAACGGTTGAAGGAGCAAAATTTAGAATTAAAGGAACTGAATAAAGTTATTAAAGAAGCCCAGTTTTACATGATTCAAAAGGAAAAACTGGCTTCCATTGGGGAACTTGCTGCAGGGGTGGCGCATGAGATTAATAATCCGTTAGGCTATGTGGGGAGCAATATTGAGACAATGAATAATTTTGCAGAAAAAATAAAGCAAGTTGTCGATGTTTACAGAAAAAGTTTTGCTGGTCTGGAGCAACTTGAAACGCAGAACAAAGAGGGACAAGCTTACTTCACAAATGTCCATGATGCTGAACGTAAATTTAAGTTTAATTTTGTAATGGATGAGCTTAATTCAATCATGAAAGATTCTGGAGAGGGTATCGAGAGGATTTCTAAAATTGTTCAAACACTTAAAAATTTTGCCCGAACCGGAGCGGAGAATGAAACTGCTTACTCCAATTTGAATTCAACTGTAGAAGAAGCCTTACTGATAGTAAAAAATGAGGCCAAATATACTATAGATATTGAAACCCATCTTGAGGAAGTACCTGAGATGGAGTGCAATAGTGGTCAATTGGGACAGGTCATATTAAATATCTTAGTCAATGCAATCCAGGCTATCAAGGCTCAAAACAGGAGTGATCGAGGACATATCACAATTATGACCGGAAGTGCAGAAAATTCAGTGTTTTTAAAAATACTGGATGATGGTCCAGGTATACCAGAGGAAGTATTAGGGAAAATATTTGATCCGTTTTTTACCACAAAAGATGTTGGACAGGGAACCGGGCTTGGCTTAAGCATCTCGCATGACATTATAGTCAATAAACACAATGGCATGATTACAGCTGGAAATAACCCTGATGGTGGGGCTTGGTTTTATATTACGATTCCATTAAAAAAAGAAGGGACTGATTGTTTGTGATTATGAAAAGGTTTATTACATTTCAGTGTCTTATTGTTTTTCTTATACTTTTTATTTCGGCCTGTGGAGTGAAACCAGCAAATGATAGTTTGGTTAAGGGACAAGATCAAGGTCAGAAGAGCACACGGTCGGAACAAAAGAAAATGGTAGTGGCCCTGGTTATGAAAACCCTAACCAATCCATTTTTTGTTGAAATGGAGAAAGGTGCCAGAAAAGCGGAAACCGAGCTCGGAATACAGTTACAGGTTAGAACCGGTGCTAAAGAGACATCTATAGAGCAGCAGATTCAAATTGTGGAGGAATTAATTCTTCAAAAGGTGGATGCTATCGTTATTGCCCCCGGCAGTTCGACAGAACTCGTTAAGGTTTTAAAAAAGGCTCAGGATGCAGGGATAAAAATTGTAAACATAGATAATCGTCTTGATAAAGATGAATGCTTGAAAGAGGGGCTTAAAGATATTCCTTTCATCAGTGTGAAAAATGATGAGGGTGCCTATCTGTCGGTAAAGGAACTATGCAAGCTCCAAAAAGGAGAACGAGAAGCCATCATTCTTGAAGGAATTCGTGAAGCCGGAAATGCTAAACTGAGGAAAGAAGGAGCTGAAAAAGCATTTATAGAAGATCCTGAGATTCGTATAGTGGCTTCTGAAACAGCTAATTGGAAAATCGATGAGGCTTACGAAGTCTCGAAGGTTTTATTTCAGAAGTTCCCACGAACATCCCTAGTATTTTGTGCCAATGACATGATGGCACTTGGTGTTGTTCAATATCTCAAAGAGAACAACAGAAAGGATGTCAGAGTCGCTGGTTTTGACAACCTTGAGGATGCCCAAAAGGAAATCAACAATGGTTGGATGCAGGCTACAATTGATCAACAAGCGGATGCACAGGGGTATAAGGGAGTGGAGGCCGCCGTACAGCTAGTAAAGGGTATTAAGGTTGAAAGTGAGCTGTATGTGCCCATGAAAGTTATTAACAAGGACACGCTTTCGAAATGAAGGTGATTTAATGAGCTGGTCCATTATCCGAAAGAAAAGTCTTACAAAAAAGCTGCTTGTTTATATGCTGTTAATTGGCTTACTTCCCTTGCTCTTTTTTGGGATTATATCCATCTTGAGCACCAATAAGGTGTTAAAAAATGAAACCTTGAATTTCCATGAACAGTTTGTTGACCAGAGAAAGCAGTATATAGACCTTGTGATGAGCGATATTGAAAGTCTGGCTGCTAATGTGTCGGGTATTGATGAGATAAAGGATGGACTAACAAAAAGCCCTGCCGATTCTTCCTATGACAGACTTTCGACACAAGCAAAGATTGGCTATATATTGAATGGTTATACAAACTTGAAAGGGCTTGTTTCTATTGATCTTTTTTCTGATCTCGGGATTCACTTTCATGTTGGGGAAACGCTTAATGCCAGTAATGTAAATCTTGAGCTTAAAGAGCGTTTGTTCAAGGAGACCATTGCCTCCAATGAGTTTGTTTATTGGAGCGGGATAGAAAGCAGCATTAATAAAGATTCGAAGTACCCGTATGTCATCACGGCTTCCAAGGTTCTCGAAACAGAGCGTGCCGCTGGTCAAGGACAACGATTTTCTGGGCTTCTTGTAATTAGCTATGATCCTGCCGTTTTTACCGAAGGTTTCATTAAGTATCAGAATGAGGAGGGGTACTCCATGATAGTGGATGCCAAAAAGCGCATCCTCTATCATCCAGATACGCAATATATCGGAAAGACTATTGCAGACAAGGTTGGAGTCAGTCTTACGAATCAAAAAGGTTTTTTTGAACAAAGCATTGATGGGAAGAAAACATTGGTGGTCTATTCAAGGACTCAAAGAGGAGGCTGGATAATAAGTAGCCAGATTCTATTAGATAGCATCTATAGCAAAAGCAGAATCACCAATGTTTTTTTTGCGGGGTTACTATTGATTGCCATTCTAGCAATTGCGGTGTTTGGGCTTAGGGTTTCCAAGTATGTCGTTCTTCCCATAAAAAAGGTCACGGATACGTTCCGTTCCTTGCAGAAGGGAGATCTCGAAAACCCCGTGCGCTTTGATTTGCCAAGCGGAGACGAAATAGGGGAACTCGGTAATCTTTTTAACAGCTTTATTGACGCTAGGGAAGATATCACCATTCAAAAGAAACTTGAAAGAAAGTTAAATGAGCAAAACAGTGAGTTGCAAGAGGCTTTAGAAAAATTAAAAACCACTCAGATCCAGATGCTTCAGCAGGAAAAACTTGCAGGTATAGGTCAACTTGCAGCTGGTGTGGCTCATGAGGTTAATAATCCCCTCGGGTTTGTGGCTGGTAATGTTGATATGCTCAACAAGTATATCGTTAGGTATGAAAAAATTATGAATGAGGTACAAAAACTCAAAAATATGAGTGCTGATGATCTAATAAAGGCTTGTGTCACCTTCGATCAGCTCTGGAAAGAAAGCAAGATCGATAGAATTCGCAAGGACATGACGGAAATTTTGGTCGACACCCAAGAAGGCATAAACAGAATTACCAATATTGTCAATGGGCTAAAGGGTTTCTCTCGTACAAATCTAAATGACGAAAAACATAGTTCTAATCTAAATGAAGGCATCAAAACCACCTTATTAGTTGCCAATAACGAGCTCAAGTACCACTGTGACGTCCAATTTGAAGCAGGACAATTACCGGATATCTATGCCAATGGAGGACAGATCAACCAGGTCTTATTAAATGTGATTTTGAATGCAGTTTATGCCATTAAGGAAAAACATGAAGAAGGTAAGGGTACAATCACAATCAAGACATTCTGCGATGATTTGTTTATTGTCTGCAAGATTGAGGACAATGGGTGCGGTATGACAGAAGAAACAAAATTAAGGATTTTCGAGCCTTTCTTTACGACGAAGCCTGTAGGGCAAGGAACGGGACTGGGACTCGGTATTGCTTATGATATTATTGCTACGAAACATGGCGGAAAAATTGATGTGGAGTCCGAAAAGGGTATTGGAACAAAGTTTACAATATCTTTACCGCTGGCAGCAAAAAGAGCATTGGAGGAGCCTACATGAAAAGAATACTTTTCGTTGACGACGAAGTTCAGATTCTTAAATCTCTGACAAGATTGTTTATCGACACCGACTATGATGTATTAACCGCAGAGAGTGGAGCGGAAGCTTTAAAAGTCCTTGAAAATGAGGAAGTCAATCTTGTGGTAAGTGATATGCGCATGCCAAATATGGATGGATATCAATTGTTGTGCAAGGTAAGAGAAAAATATCCTAAAATATTAAGGGTTATTCTAAGCGGCTACGCGGATGAAAAAATCGTATTTAAGGCTTTGCAGCAAAACATTTCGAAGCTTTACCTGTTCAAACCTTGGAATAATGATCTGCTGCTCAAACTTGTGGAGCAAATTTTTGAAACAGAAGACTTGCTCTCGAACAGCGATCTCTTACTTCTCATAAACAACATTGAAGAACTTCCAACGATAGCATCTAGTTTTCAAAGAGTTATATGCATGATTGATAAGGATGCGGATATCATCGAAATATCGCATGAGATAGAAAGAGACCTGTCCATCTCCACAAAGGTATTACATATTGCTAACTCAGCCTTCTATGGGGTTAAAACGGGTTCAGTAAAGCAAGCGGTTACCTACTTGGGTCTTCAGAAAATCCGTAGCCTCATTCTCGCTACCTCCATTATGGATTCAATAAGCGTTTCGGGTGTGGGAATGGACTTTGCAGAAGAACTATGGAATCATGCTTTTTTGTCAAACAAGATATTGCTTTTTATATTTGAAAAGTGTTTACAGAAAAGGATACCTGAAGTGGCTAATTCTGCCGGATTGCTCCATAATATCGGGGTTGTATTCATGCTCAAATCCTTCTCTAAGAATTATATGAATTTTAGGAATAAAGCGGCTGTAAAAGATGGATTTGATTTTATTGAGCTTGAAAAGGCGGAGTTTAAAGCGACACACCAAGAAACTGGAGGATACCTTCTAAGATGGTGGGACCTGCCTTTTCCCATTGTTGAAGCTGCCCTTTACCACCATATTCCGTTTGATGAAAGAATCGTGAATTCTGAATTGGTAATTGCGGTTCATATAGCACAGAAATATGCGTGGGACATTATGAAAGCTCCACAGATGACGAGATTTTTTCCTGAAGCCTTCGTGAAGATAGGCTTAAAACAATCTGAATTTGAAGAAAAATTTTGTATGATGACTTGGAAGTGAATAAATTGATTATAAGAGGAGGCTGCTTATGTCCAAACAGGCAACAGTTCTTTTTGTGGATGATGAAGAAAATATATTGAACTCTCTGAGAAGGGGGTTGATCGATGAGGAGTACGATTGCATATTTGCCTCTAGTGGTCAGCAGGCTCTTGAAGTACTTAAAAATGAACCAGTGAGCGTCATTGTGAGTGATATGCGTATGCCAGGAATGGATGGGCTTACGCTTCTTAAAGAAGTCAAAAAAAGGTATCCCAAAACAGTAAGAATTGTTCTTTCTGGGTATGCCCAGCTTCAACAGATTATTGTTACCATTAACCAAGCGGATATATTCAAATTTATTCTAAAACCTTGGAAATTGGAAGAGGAGTTTAAAGGGGTCATTCATCAAGCGTTGGAGTATCACAGGCTGCAAGAGGAGAGGGATGACTTTGAAGAAACCTTAAAGAAGCAAAACCAAGCCTATCAGAATATTTTAAAGAAAATTGAAGATGTAATGTCTGATGCAAAAATAAATGCTGCAAATCAAGCCCGCATTGGGAGCTGTGCCTTGGATATAATTCTTAATGGAATTAATGAAGAATGCAGTTCGGCTATGCTTAGAAGAAAGCTTGAGACCGCTTCCGCAATTTTGAGCGTTATTTCTGGGAGCTCACTAGAAGAAGAATCCGAAAAGAGTATCCTTGAATTTTCTGATGAAATTAAAGAAAGAATCATATCAAGTGGTGTAGAGGCAATTGAAATAGAAGTCAAAGCGAATGAGACAGATACTGTGAAAACTAATTATGAATTAATTTATAGCCTATTAAATGTAGTTGTAGATCTCTTGAGCGGGGAATCCAAGAGCAAATATTTAAAAATATCCTGCCGTATGGAACCAGGCAATGGAGAGCGAATATTAAGCCTTTACGTGTTTGAAGAAAATACTAAGAGTGGAAACGGCTCGCACGGCAATGAGTTCGAAGAACACCTGGATGCATCAATTTCCGTATTGAACCCGCTTCTTACTCATGTAATGAAGCTTCTTAAAGGTAGTTTCCATTGTGTAAGGGTTAACACTAATGTGGTGGCAAAGTTTGGTTTTACTAGTCAGAAAGTTTAAACTGACGTTTATATTCACGAGCTAGCCATTCAGTATTACCCACTTCAGAACTATTGACAGGTGTTAACCCATTTGACATCCCTTACGTCACAGTTAATAAAATTTTCCAATTGGAGTCCATCACCTACTAAAACTTTACAATCCAAACGTATAACCAATAAGGAAGTGATTTCAATTTATGTTTTATTGGTTATACGTAGGTTTATTTGGTTATGTGGTGTTAGTAATTTCATTATTAATGTTTACTTATAGAAAATATTTATAAGATGAAAATGATGATGATGACACCTTTCCTGTACTGAAATGAGGACTAAGGTCCTACCAAAATGTGCCATAGGGACATTTTGGAAAAAGACAGAAAGTATTATACTGAGTTTAAGGAAAGGTGGGTGGTTAGCATGGGGGATTTACTTCCGTGTTTAATCTGTCTAACATTATACTTTGCATTCGATTACGGGGAATATCTTGGAAAAGACAAGATCGACTAGCGGGCGCCTTGAAATATGGATTTGGCCCTCATCGGAAACGATGGGGTCTTTTGCGTTCAACCTTGCTCCTAGAGCAAGGTTGAACTGATAAATTTGGTAACTGAGGGATGTTATGGATGGCTTTATATTCTTTCTAGGATGAAGTAAAATAGAACATGCGGAAGAATGCTAGCCAAAGAGAGTTTCTTCTAGGGGGTGGGAAATGACAATTTCCACGTTACTGATTCTTGCAATTTTTATTTTGACTGCTCTTTTTTTTACGCTTACCAATGGTCTCAATGATGCAAGTGCAGTTGTGGCAACATTTATTTCATGTGGAGCGGCTAGCCCGATCAGAGCGATTTTGTTGGCCGCAATTTGTGGTTTTGTTGGTGCGCTAACCAGTGGTAGAGCCGTAGCCAATACCGTTTCTGCAATAGTTACGATACCGACAGAAACTGCTTTGCTTAAAGTACTTTTAGCTGCGCTGATTGGGGCAGTGGTATGGAATTTAGTCACTTGGAAATTCGGTTTTCCGTCAAGTTCCACGCATGCGTTGGTTGGAGGATTAGTGGGAGCAGTCTGGATTGCTCGTGGTACAAATAGTATTTTATGGGGTTGGAGAGAGCTGATTGCTCCTAGTCACCAATTGATGGGAATAACGAAGATAGTGGCGACGTTAATTTTTTCTCCTGTTCTAGGGTTTATTGCGGCGTTTATACTTCAAAAAATATCGAAAATTGCTCTGCGAAATGCGAAATTCTCACTAAATTATTGGATTAAAAACATTCAATGGGTGTTAGCAGGGATATTAGCTTATAGTCATGGTGCCAATGATACTCAAAAAACGGTTGGGATTATTTCTCTAGCATTAGCTTCCACAAATATTTTAAGCGGTCAAGTTGGGTTAATCTGGATTAAAGGTTTAGCTGGTGCAGTCATGTTTACTGGAACGTTGCTTGGTGGGTGGCCTATCATGAAAACTATCGGAAGAGGTATCTACACGATTCGCCCGATCCATAGTCTTAATTCTCAGCTTTCTTCCGGTGTGTGCCTTGTTTTAGCGACAGTTCTCGGTGCACCTGTTTCCACTACCCATGTAGTAGTGGGTAGCGTAGCCGGAGTTGGTGGAGCGGATGAATTTAGGATGGTTAACTGGAAGATGGGCAAAGAAATTATGATTGCTTGGTGTATTACTATACCTGCGTCTGCAATAGTTGCAGCAATGTTATTTTACTTTCTGCGTATGCTGGGGTAATAGTTGATTGGGCGGAGGAGGATATCGTGGCTAAACAAAACTTTTGGGAGAGGTTGTTTCCCGTCAAGCGCGATTTCTATAAGATGATAGGGGATCAGGCTGTAGCCTCTACTAACGTGGTAGGCTATTTATGTCGATGGCTTAGCAACCGATCAGAAGAAGACTACCAGCTATTATTACGCGAGGCGGATATGGCGGATCAGTGTCGGTTTACAATGGAAGACAATCTAATAGAAGCCTTTGCAACTCCTTTCGATCGACAAGATATATATTCTCTTTCCGTTGAAATGGATAGAATCGTAGAATATGCGAAATCTACTTTAACGGAAATGGAAGCTTTTGAAGTGGTTGAGGATTCAACTATTCATAACATGGTACAGCAACTAAAGGTAGGGACGGATCAACTTGTTGAGGCAATTCATCTATTAAAAGAAAATCCACGCAAGTCTCAAATTCAAATAGGGAAAATCCGTAAGGTACAGTTTGGAATAGAAGATGAGTATCGATCAGGAATGGTGATGTTATTTAATTGTTCAGACCCAATGCATGCCCTGAAATATAGAGAGGTTTATCACCATATTAAAGATGCAGAGGTTTACTTGGGTTATACAACAGACATTCTACATAAGATCATCGTGCGTGTGGGTTAAAGGACGCTTATTTATATACAGAAATTGGCTAACATGACTTGCTAAAATTCTGGGAATATTAGATCCTGAGTTGATTAACAGGGAGGTTTTTGCTTATGATCTGTGCAGAAATATCAGTTTATCCACAGAACACCTAAAATGCAAATCATATTATTACGGATGCTATAAGTAAATTAAATCAACAAAGTGTTCAATGTAAAGTCGGGTCCGTTAGTACCCATATTGACGGTAACGACGATCAAGTATGGCAATGTGTGAAGTCAGCTTGGGATTCGGCCAAAAACGCAGGCGAAGTTAGTATGGTAGTGACATTCTCCAACACCACTACTCATTAAGCACGAGTTAAATTGATTGATCCTAATGATGAGGACTTTGTTTAAGAATGACCTTTAATGCAATGGGGCTTTCTCAAAATAGAAATGTCAATTTCTATAGAGAGGAAGCCTCTTTATCCAAATCGTAAGACTCTCACTCCTACAAGTGGGAGCCCACCGAAGACTCGATGTTCAACTTTAGTTGAACGAGTCACTCTTTGAAAAGAACAAAAAGACGAGTCCTATGACCGCCTTTCGAAGTGGTTGAGCGGTATTCAATTGTTTCATGTGATAAGGCGCCCCTCTTGAATATATCTTAAAATTCGTGAAGTAGGAATTCCCGTTTCCTTAGAGAGTGTTGATACATTAAGTGAAGGATTATTTATTAGAGTATGTCTAATAAACTCTAATTCCTTTAACTCTGCACATGATAGACAGATCTCTCCTTCAATAAGACGAAAATCGTTTCCACAGATTACGCATGTTCTTGAATACTTTCTCGAACTTATCTCTTGGCTCATTATGATTTCCCCTTTCTAGATAAACACATATTATGGCTTAGAAAGCAACGCCACATTAATGATAAAAAGTCAACAAATTAATTACTTTTAGGAAGGATGAGAATCCCATATTTCATCTCTCGCTTCTCGTACAGTATCAAAATAGCCCAAAGGCCTATCTAAGGAATTATTTATCCAGGCCAAATATCCCAGTTTGGTGGGTGTAACGAGCCACTCACAGCCGTTATTCTTAAAGATAACGATACTTGCTGTAACCATCATGGTGTAAGATTCAAAGCCGTTGTTATGAGCGAATTTTTCTTGTTCCATTAGGGCCTCCTCAGTAATTTGATACTCAAAAGTGTTTTATCCAAAGCACCATCAATCGTATGTCACAAGATATACTTCGACATAACAAGCAAAATTCCTGTAATAAACAGGGCGTACGAATAAAAGTCCAAGACGATGTGCGTCATAGTGTCAGTATTGAACAGTCTTGGCATTGCAGTGAAATGTATCATATTTTTTCTAAAGAAGGGAACACTTATAAACACTAATACAAATACATAGAATGGAGGATTAGAAATGAAAGGGTTAAATAATATTTCAAATATCCTAAAAACAATACAAAGAGTTTTAAAAATTAAAGATTCTATTGCAGTTAGCTTATTTTCAGGCTTCCTAGGAACCATAGTGATGGATGCTTCAAACTACTTATTTTGGAAGAATAGGCAATCGGAAGCCCTTTATGGACATATCGCAGGCTCTGTTTTTGTTCGTCCGTTTAGAACAAATCAGCGGAAAAACTTCTGGCTTGGTCAAATAACCCATCATATCACAGGCGCCGCTTTAGCAATTCCTTTAACCACGATCTTAAGAAAGTCAGGAAGGGACCATCTTGCATTAAAGGGGGCATTTTTCGGGTCAATTACATGGGAACTTATTTACGGGATGGGTCAAAGATTCTCAGTGTTTTCTACTAAGTCACATAAAACAAAAACTCACTTTGCAGAGCTATTTAACAACACTTTATATGGGATTTCCACCGCTTATGCAATAGGTATGCTTTCTGAACCGTCAATGTTTCCAGATACTAAAAAAGAAACAACTACACAAAATATACCAAGAAGTATGTGTCAACCTATTTACGCAGATACAAATTCTCATGTAGACAATTCTGGTGCCTACAATCCTTCCTAAGCCTTTTGACTTCTCATTTTTTTCCTTTGACCTCCTCCGCTACCTCTCCTAGTGAGGGGATTTTTTTTTGCAAATAAATAAGCCCCTATGTAGGAGCTTATTTTTGGTTAAAACAGTTTCGGGTCTTTGGAAACTTAGCTATTCATTATTCACTCACTAGTAACGTCAACCTCCATATTTGCTTCTTGGTAAAATGTATCGTTAGGCTGGCCTTGAGGCTGTACTAATCCTTGTGCTTGATTTTGAGATGAATGACTTTTTAATTCATTAAAAGCCTGTTCTAATTGAGAGTATTTATCTTTAAGTTGTCCCAATTCACTAGCTAAAGCTTCTCTTGTAGCCTTATCCTTATTACTCAAGTTAAACGCCTCCTTAAATTTTTACTTTTCCCTTCAAACAGTATTCCCCGAATTGTAGGAATGATGTTGATATTTTGCGGTGTGATAAATAATATTCATTTAATAATTAAATAAAGGAAATAGGTTAGTGTCCTAGAATAAATATAAGTTATCAAAAATGAAATACATTAGGAGGACAGAAGAAACATGCGCAAAAACTTGATTTTCCCTTTAGTTTTACTCTTATTACTCATCCTACCGACTACAACTAATGCAACTCAAAACCCTACAGTTAATAGACTAGCAGGGGTCGATAGGTATGAAACAGCCTTTCAAATTGCTAAAGCAGGATGGCAACAATCAGATTTTGCAATATTAGCTTATGGTGAGAATTATCCGGATGCTTTGGCAGCAGTTCCACTTGCTAAAAAACTTAATGCACCCATTTTGCTAACAAATATCGATTCATTAAATATTATGACAAGCACTGCGCTAAAGGATCTCAAAGTAAAGACCGTCTACATTGTAGGTGGAATTAGTGTTATATCAGCAAATCAAGAGAGTACCTTAACTAACACTGGTTACACTGTAATACGTTTAGCTGGTCAAGATAGGTATGAAACTGCCATAAAAATTGCCGAGCAATTAGGCAATATTAGTGAAGTCGCAGTAACGAGCGGTGATGATTATGCGGATGCCTTATCTATTGGAGCGATTGCAGCTGAAAAGCAAATGCCGATTATTCTAGTACCTAAAGATGAAATTACCAGTAGTATTCAAAACTATATTAGTTCAAAAACAATAACTAAATCTTATGTAGTTGGTGGCCAAGAAGTTATCAGTGATAATGTAGTTAATAAATTTAGTAACCCCGAAAGAATTACAGGGCAAGATAAATATGCTAGGAATATTGCTATTTTGAATAAATTTACAGATATTTACCATCACGATAAAATTTGCTTAGCTACAGGAGAAAATTTTGCTGATGCTTTAGCTGGTGCTGTTTATGCGGCAGAAAACAATGGTGCGGTGGCACTGGTTAAATCAGATCTACCTGCTTCAACTAATGAATTTTTGAAGGGAAACATAGTCTTGTCAAACAATTTTACTGTGTTCGGAGGGGAAGCCGTTGTTTCTTCGTCCTTACTGCAGTCCATCTTAGATTTCGACGATAAATGGGCTGTAAGAGTTAACGGAGACCAGATTTTGATTAAAGACTATGATGACCGCGTTAATTTAGCGCAAAAAACCTATGAAAAACAAGGACTTAACTTTGATACAGAGCAGGGTAAACAGGCTTTACGTCAGATTAAAAGCCAGGTATTAGATCGCATGATCGAAGGGAGGCTTATCGCCCAGGAAGTAAAGAATCAAAATCTTGACATAGAGGATGCAGCAGTTAAAGCGCAGGAAGACGTCATTAAGAAAAATATAGGGGATGCAACCAGATTTCAAGATATTTTAAATCAACAGGGGATGACAGAACAAGAATTAAAGAATTTTCTGACGGTTTATTCAAAAGTAACGTCTGATGTCAAAGTAAGCGAGAGTGATGCTAAAGCTTTCTTCGATAAAAATATAGATAAATACGGCCAACCTGAAAGTGTAACAGCTCGTCATATTTTACTCAAAACGGAAGACGAAGCTAAAGCAATTATTGCACAGCTTATAGCTGGGGGTGATTTTATCCAACTTGCTAAAGATAATTCCATTGAGCCCGGAGCAAGCCAGTCCGGTGGGGACCTTGGAACCTTTACTAAGGGGAAAATGGTTCCTGAATTTGAAACAGCTGCCTTTTCCCAGAACGTGGGCACATTTTCAACAACTCCTGTTAAAACGGAATTCGGTTATCATGTGATCCTAGTCGAAGCACACACGGCCGCTGTAGCACAAGACTATACCAAGGTTAAAGCTCAAGTAGAACAAGATGTACTAAATCAGGTAAAGGACGCGAAGTTCCAGACGTATTTTAACGATCTGCGTAAAAAGGCAAAAATTGAGTATTCAAATGGATTTTAGCCTTTCCGTTAATACGAGAATCATAAAACATAATTCTTTCTGAGACCCTTGTTAAAAGTAACCACGATTTGATAAATTCAAGTCGTGGTTATTAATTTAGGAACGAATAAGAAAAAAGCTTCAGTTTGCCCAAAATTGCGAAGCTGAAAAATAAAAGCAGGTTAATCTCGAAAAGTGTAGAAATACCGTTAGAGCGGAACTAAGACCATACCTCGAGGGAATCTGTCCCATTGTCGGTGTGGAAAATGAGAAACCATAACCAGTCCCCGTGCTACCTTCTTAGCGAAGGCGGCAGTCATAGTTGCACGGGGATTGTGAGCGACTAAATTGATGCTTTGTCTGGTTAGAGAATAGTCTATTTGATAACAATATAAGTTAAAGCTGAAATGGGAAGTGATGCAGTGGAACAACAGTACTCTTCAAATCTTGCGGGTGCGTTATATATGTATTTTGAGTTGAAACAAGTCGCCAATCTAACCTTGGACGGACTGTCGAGCCTAGAAATAACTGCAAAAGTAAGAAATGAAAACTTGTTCCAGTTGACCACAAACAAGAGCCTTGATAAACTATTAAGCGCTACCCTGAAGCGGATAGCCGTCCTAGATGAAATAATGTTGAACCTATTAGTTCACAGTTCTTTACATACCAGCAAACTTGTCGCCTTAATAGCTATCCTGAAAACCAATCGGTTGTTTATGGAGTTTATAGAAGAAGTGTATTTGGAAAAAACCCGCCTAGGGGAACAAGAACTAGAGGCTAAGGATTTTCGCATCTTCTTTAACAATAAAGTTGAACAAAGCCCTCAGCTAGCAGCATGGCAGCAATCCACGATCAAGAAATTGTCGCAGGTCTATAGTAAGATACTCTTTGAGGCGGGTTTAATCAATAATACACGCCTGAAAAGGCTAACCCCACCTAGCGTAGAGGAAGAATTACTCGTCCATTTGAGAAAAATTGGCGACCATCGAATCATTAACGCTATGACAGGAGGGAGACAGTAATGTCTTCGATTAGAGAACGATTAGCTAAGATCCTGGAGAAAATCCAATCTCCAGCCTTTTTAGCGAATAAGGGCTTGGGAAACGAAATTGGATTCTACATCTTTGATTATGATCCCCGTGCTGAACTCTTAGTTAGGGAGCACATCGCTTACTTGAAGCGTTCCCTAAATTCGGCACCATCGAGTCAAAGGGTAGTTGAATTTGATCTATATAAGATGCTGTTGGATTTATTGAGACGAGAAAGGGTTTTAGACGACCTATCCCAAATCGAGGATGAGCAGGGGTCAAAGTACATAGCTGAAGCTTTACGAGATATTGCCAGTCCAGAGGTCTATGTGGAATTGATTGCTAGTCAGGTTGAGGGATCGGATATTGTCTTCCTCACGGGAGTGGGGAAAGTCTGGCCTATGGTCAGATCCCATAACATCCTGAATAATTTACACCATGTCCTAGATAAAGTCCCAGTCATCATGTTTTTTCCAGGCAATTATGACGGTGCAGAGTTGAGATTATTTAACAAGCTTAAAGATGACAATTATTATCGTGCGTTTCGATTAATCGAAAAGTAGGAATCGGGGGAGAAATCATGGAATTACAAGAGATCTATGCTAAACGGATCAGTAGAGATATCAAAGGGGTCATCAAAGTCGGTCAATTAGAACAAGCGGAAATATTTCAGGAGTTAGATGAGTATGTCGTGACGAAAGAACTCACCCGTCACTTTGCCGCTTTTTTTGATGCTTACACAAAGGGGATCAATCAACCGACCGATGAGATGGGAGTCTGGATCTCCGGTTTCTTCGGATCTGGTAAATCTCACTTTTTAAAGATCTTATCCTACATATTAGATAACCGTGAGGTGGCAGGAAAAGAAGCGGTCACCTTTTTTGACGGCAAGATTCAGGACCCTCTCTTACTTGCTAATCTTAAACGAGCAGGACAGGCCCCAGCGGATGTCGTATTATTTAACATCGATTCCAAAAGTGACTATGGCACAGGCAGTCAAAAAGACGCTATTCTCAAGGTGTTCATTAAAGTCTTCTATGAAATGCAGGGTTTGTATGGAAGTAAACCCTGGGTTGCAGATATGGAAAGCCTGTTAGTTAAGGAAGGAAAATACGAGGCGTTTAAAACAATCATTCAAGAGACGACCAATGATCTCTGGGAAAATCGCAGAAGACGAGTCTTGTTTGACAGAGATCTTATTGTGACTGCCCTAATGAAGGTGCGGAACTGTTCTAAAGAATCAGCTTTAGAATGGTTTAACAACAAGGACAACAATTTCACGATGAGCATCGGAGAATTTGCCTTGATGGTCAAAGCGTATCTGGAGGAAAGGGGGCGCGACCATCATATCGTCTTTCTGGTGGACGAAATCGGGCAGTACATCGGAGATAATACTCAGATGATGCTGGACTTACAAACTATCGTTGAGGAACTCGGTGCCAAATGTAAGGGTAAAGCTTGGGTAATCGTCACGTCTCAGGAAGATATTGATTCCGTCACCCCTAAGGTCAAAGGACGAGACTTCTCCAAAATTCAGGGACGTTTTTATACTCGCATCAACTTGTCTAGTAGCAACGTCGATGAAGTCATCAAGAAACGTCTTTTAGAGAAAACTCCCCCAGCGCAGGATACGTTAGGTCTGCTTTATGAAGAGAGTAATGCTAAGTTACGCAACACCATAGGCTTTGCTTCAGGTACTGCGGAAATGAAAAACTTTGCCGATAAAACAGATTTTATTGAGGTATACCCCTTTATCCCGTACCAATTCAACCTCTTGCAAAAAGTGTTTTCGGGCATCCGAAAACATGGTTCCTCCGGCAAACACCTTGCCGAAGGAGAACGCTCCCTGCTGAGTGCCTTCCAAGAATCTGCCCAAGCCTATCGAGTGAAATTAATCGGCACGCTTGTCCCGTTTTACTCGTTTTATAGTTCCATTGAAACCTTTCTGGATGGGTCAATCAGACGTGTGATTGACCAAGCTCGGGAGAACATCCAACTCCATCCAGAAGACCACGATGTCTTGAAACTCCTGTTCATGATCAAATACGTCAAGGAAATTCAGCCCAAGCTAGAAAACTTGGCAACCTTAATGGTCACGAAAATTGATGAGGATAAAATCACCCTCAAAGAGAGCATCGATAAATCCCTCAGAAGGCTAGTCCAAGAAACTCTAATCCAAAAAGACGGAGACGAATACACCTTCTTAACTGACGATGAGCAGGATGTCAACCGGGAGATCAAAAATATGCTGATCGACCCCGGCGATGTTAGCGGCAAAATCGGCGAGGTGATTTTCGAGGATATTTATCCGGACAAAAGGTACAAGTATAATAGCAAGTATGACTTCGCATTCAACCAACTGATTGATGATCGTCCCCGTGGCAAACAGGATGGGGGTATGGGGATTCGGATGATTACCCCCTTCTTCGACCACTACAGTGAATATGGAGAACAAGAATTTAAGAATTTATCGTTTGGTGGCGACAAAGTTATCGTGAAATTCCCGCCGGACGCAGACTTTTGGTATGAGATGGAAGAAGTGCTCAAGTTCGAAACCTATCGTACCAAAACAGCCTCGATTAGTTTACCGGAAACTGTCCGTGCGATTATTGACAACAAAACTAGGGAGTTGAAAACTAGAAAAGATCGAGTTAAGAGCTTACTGATTACAGCCATTACTGAAGCGGATATCTATATCAACTCCCAAAAAGTCGAGGTCAAAAGCGGACAACCCGTCGAAAAAATCAACAAAGCTTTCCTGTCAATGGTGGAAAGCATTTATACGAAGCTGAACTATATCAAGAAGTTCGTCCTGAACAACAGTGACTTGTGGCAAATCCTCACAGAGGATGATCGACAGATTAAGCTGATAGAGGATGAGTCCAATCAACTTGCCTTGGACGAAATTAATAGCTATATTGGCAGAAACCATGAACGAAACGTCCGAGTAACCATGAAAATGCTGCTCGACTATTTCAAGGCGGCACCTTATGGCTGGAAGGAAATCGACATTGCAGCCCAAGTAGTTAAATTATTCAAGCTTCAAGAGATCAAACTGCAGTACGGTGCAGAATATCTAGATATCTTGGATAAAGAAATCCTCAACTACTTGACGAAGAAAACAGAAGTAGAAAAACTAGTGATTATTAGAAGGGTCCTGGTTTCGGCGGAACTCTTGCTCAAAGCTAGAAATATCGGACGGAATGCCTTTGACCACAGCGCTCTGCCTCAGGACGAAGATAGCCTGATGAAGGGCTTGAAAGACATAATGGTCAAGGAAATGAGTGAAATATACGGAACGGCTAGCCGCTATCAGCATGGCAAATACCCGGGAAAGTCTGCCCTAGAATCCTGCCTGACTGTCTTGAAGGAACTCACTGAAATAAAAGTCGCCCTTGAATTCTACAATTCATTAATAGGCAAGGAAGAAGAATTAAGCCTAGTGATCCGAGATGTCAAAAAGGTCAAAGGTTTTTTCAAGAACCAACTCCCGCATTTCGAAAAAGCCGTTAAAATGTTGGAGATCTACAAAGACAATGAGACCTATGTCCTCGATAAAGAAATTAACGAAACAGTCGAGATTGTGAAGAGAATCGTAGAAGATCCTAACCCTTATGCGGAGATCATCCAATTGCCCGCTTTAGTTGCTAAATTCAATGACCGTTTTGTTCAATTACTCCAGGAGAAATGCCAACCAATCAAGGTGCAAATCCAAGCAGACTTTGCCCAAGTAAAGAATGAATTACGCAAATTCGAGTTAGATATAAATTTCCAAGCACAAATCAAAAAGCCCTTTGAGGACTTACTCGACAGAATTGACTCTGTCAATAATTTCTACAAAGCGATTGCCATGAAGACCGAAAGTGATATCTTAAAGTTAAGGTCCTTTGAAACAATCTCCGAAGCGACTAAACCAATAGATCTTCCCCCTAGCTCAGATCCACAGCCATACCCGGGGCCTGGAGTGAAAGTAACCCCACCCGCCAAAGTAAGGCCGTCTCGATATACGCAGCATCTCCATATCGCGGAGTTATTTACAACAGCACCCTTGATGACAACCGAAGCAGATGTGGACGCTTTAACAACTGATTTTGGAAATAAACTGAAAAGCTATATTCGGGACAATAAAAACGTCAGGCTTGTTTAAGGCACTTTCAAGAAAATAACCAGTCAGTATGCCAGTCTAAACACAGAAGTCAGGGATCGGAAGCCAGATGTGTCAGGACTTTGAATTCCCTTTCTGATCTCTGGCTCTGTAATCCGACCTCTGGAGAAATACCTCCTTGTCTGACGCAAAATATCCAAGGCATCTTTGACTTGTTATTTTCTATCATATGCCTAATTAGGAGGAAAACCCTTGCATAAATCAAGCATAAAAAACTTTGCCGTCAGTGCCCGTAAGAAGCTGATCGAGCAAGTCATGCAAAAGGCCTTTCAAATAGGGATAACGGCCAAGAGTATTACAGAGTTAAAGCAAGAAGCGGGTCATATCATTCTTAACAACATCCCTCAGGAAAAGGGCTTTAAGCTACAAAGAGATAAGCTGATTAAGGAGATCGAGCAAAAAGGATACGATCAACTCATGGAGGAGGTTGCCTACACCTGGTTTAATCGATTTATTGCCCTGCGTTTCATGGAGGTCAACGACTACCTGTCCACAGGGGTGCGAGTCTTATCCTCTCTCGAGCCGAACAGAGCGGAGCCGGATATCATTAGGGAGGCCTTGAATGTCGACTTGGCGGTCGATCGAACTGCAATCTATAACTTTCAAGATAGAAACGACTCTGAAGGATTATTTAAGTATTTACTCATTCACCAATGCAATGACTTAAATAAGATATTGCCCTTTATGTTTGAAACGATTTCTGATTACACTGAACTGCTCTTTCCAAGTAATCTGTTGCAAGAAGGGTCAGTCATCCGTGATTTAGTGACTTCCATCCCTGAAGAAGACTGGAAAGAAGTCGAGATTATCGGATGGCTGTATCAGTATTATATTTCCGAGAAAAAGGATGAAGTCTTTGCAGATCTTAAGAAAAACAAGAAAATCACCAAGGAAAATATCCCGGCAGCTACCCAACTTTTTACACCAAAGTGGATTGTTAAGTATATGGTGGAAAACTCTTTGGGTAGATTATGGCTGGAATCCCATCCCAATGAGGAACTGAAGGCTCAGTGGAAGTATTATCTTGAGGAAGCTGAACAAGAACCTGAAGTACAAAAACAACTGGAAGAATTGAAAAATCCCGACCTTAACCCATTAACGATTACAGTTCTGGACCCTTGCTGTGGTTCAGGGCATATTCTCGTTTATGCTTTTGAGGTGCTGTATGAAATCTATAGAACTTACGGTTATATGGAAGAGGACATTCCTAAGTTGATCTTGGAGAATAATCTCTATGGTTTAGATATCGATGACCGTGCCGCCCAACTAGCATCCTTTGCCGTCATGATGAAGGCCAGGAGCAAGAGTCGAGGGGTATTTAGCGAGAAAACTAGGTTGAATATCTGTGCCATTCAAGAGAGTAATTGGTTGGGCAATGAGGTACAAGAAATTCTGGTGGATAGGGAAGCCACGGAAATTGAGCAGAACCGTGAGCGGGAGATTAATAGATATTTAGCTGATACCCTTAAGGATGCTAAGGAATATGGATCTATTTTAGAAGTACAAGAACAAGATTTGAAGTTTCTGGAGCATAGGTTAGACGAAGTAAAAAACAGCGCGGCAAGAGATTTATGGGAGGTTCCCTTTCGGGATGTTATCTTGGAGAAGCTGCCTCGGATAATTTTACAAGCAAAGATTATGGGTGCGAAGTATGAAGTGGTATGTACTAATCCACCGTATATGGGAAGCAGTGGAATGAATGCGAAACTGTATGAGTATGTAAAGAATAACAATCCCCACACAAAGTCGGATTTATTTGCAGTTTTCATCGAAAGATGTTTCCAGTATGCAAAACCAAATGGTTATATTTCCATGATAACAATGCAATCTTGGATGTTTTTATCAAGTTTCGAAAAATTTCGAGAGTATATAATTTCGAAAGGCATCATTAATCTGATACATATAGGTTATAATAGTTTCCCTGAAATGAACTCCTGCGTTGCACAAGCTTCAGCTTTTGTTTTAACTAACAAATGTAACCAAGGCTACATCTCTACTTTTTTAGATTTAAACAATAAGTATTCAACATCATTTGATAAGGAGAAAGCTTTTTTAAATGAAAGAAGTAGTTCAACTGCGTATCTAAAAAATGTAGAAAGTTTTTTAAAAATACCTGGTATACCTGTATCATATTGGGTGATTGACAGTATCGTTAAATCATTTGACAACGACAGTATCTACAGTATTTCTATATCACCAAGCCAAAATGTAACTGGCAATAATGCGAAATATGTAAGGTATTTTTGGGAAGTAAATAAATCCAAAATAGGTAGAGGAAAAAAATGGATTAATTATGCTAAAGGTGGTGGATATCGAAAGTGGTATGGAAATCTAATAGATGTTGTGGATTGGAGCTTAGAAGCACGTGAAAGTTATAGAAATGGACACGCTTCACAAATCATAAAAGAAGAATACTGGTATAAAAGGGCAATTACTTGGGGTCTAATATCTTCTATATTGCCAAGCTTCAGATTATTAAATGAAGGTGGAACTTTTGATAAAGGTGGTTCTTCAATAATAATTACTGATGAAAAGAGATTTAATTATATTTTAGGACTATTAAATTCTAAAGTAACATTGTCTCTGATAAATCTTTTCAATTCAACATTGAACTTTCAAGTGAGGGATATAAGAAATATACCATTAATTATTGGAAATGAGAATCATATCAATAATTTGGTTCAAGGTAACATAACGATCTCCCGTGTCGACTGGAATTCTCTTGAAACTTCCTTTGACTTTAAAGCGGATTCTCTACTTAATTATAAAAATGAAGCCGCTACCCTTGAACAAGCCTTTATCACCTGGTCCAACTTCACCCAAACTCAATTTATCCGTCTCAAGGCTAATGAAGAAGAACTAAATCGCAACTTTATTGAAATATACGGCATACATGATGAGCTTACTCCAGAGGTTGAGGATAAACATATTTCCATCCGCAAGGCAGATCGAGAGAGAGACATTAAATCCTTCATTTCCTATGCCGTGGGTTGTATGCTGGGCAGATATTCTCTCGATGAAGAAGGGTTAATCTTCACCGGTGGAAAGTTCGATCCAGAAAGATACAAAACCTTTAAGGCTGATGATGACGGTATTCTGCCAGTGTTAAGTGATGCCTATTTTGAGGATGATATCGTGTCTCAGTTTGCGGAGTTCGTGAAGGTCACTTTCGGGGAGAATACTGTGGCTACAAATCTCGACTACATTGCTGAAACCCTAGGCAGAAAGGCCAATGAATCCAGCAGAGAGTGCATCCGCAGGTATTTCCTAAAGGATTTCTATAAGGATCATGTCCAGATGTATAAGAAACGGCCGATCTACTGGTTATTCACGTCTGGCAAAGAACAAGGGTTTAACGTCCTAGTTTATATGCACCGCTATGACAGTAGTATGGTCTCTCGGGTACGCACGGATTACCTGCATCCCCTGCAAAATAAACTGGAGGCAGAGTTCCTGCGCTTAAATCAAGTGTTAGTGTCGGAAAACTCGCCAACCGAAAAGACCAAAGCAACGAAAAGGCTGAAAGTGTTAGCCAAACAGATGGATGAACTGAAAAAATACGATGAAGTGATTCATAATCTAGCGGATCAGCAGATTGAGATTGATTTGGATGATGGTGTCGTGGTCAATTATGCTAAGTTTGAGAAGGTGCTGGCGAAGATTTAATGACTGATTATGAGGATTGAGAAAGTGAATCCGGCGTGCTATGATTATACCAATAATTGGTTGGAACTTATACGCGGGGTCTGTGGGTGAACTTAGCACAAAAGGTGAAATTGAAGTTTTGAATGCTTTTTTTGTTAATATGTAGAAAACGGGTGAAACAATGAAAATAGACCAGATAAGAACCGCCCTAAGCGATAAATATCAGGCGCCCTGCCGAGACGGGGCCAAACGGCACATAATATTTTGGTACGATGCTGAGGGGGATTTTCAAGAGGTCATAGGTGAGTTGGAACTTGCAGAGGTGAAGCTTTGGAAATTGACAGAAACGAATAAGTTTCTTTCTAAATATACTCTTGAAGTCTTAGATCCTGACTCCCACTATCTGATCTATGCCGCGTTCGCTAAACCTGAGGATCCCGACAACTGGTTGTTAGACATCATGCTCTATTCCCACACGTTTATTGCCGACAAAATAGCCCTGATGATGGACGATCTTCATGTTGAAAATAGTGGATTAAGGCCCTTCTTTAAGAAGTACGAAAAGTTCTTTCAGAGTAAAGAACGGTATGCTCGTTTTGCCTCGTACTCCATAGAGGCTTATTCCGAGGAGACGATCAATATAGGGGTGTTGGGTGCCCTGGCTAAACGATCAACCCCAGATTTTGAAGATGCGTTGCGTGTCATTCTGATAAATTCTTTGCAAGAAGATGAAAATACTGTCTGGCAAAACATCGTTAAGTATGGTGTAGCTGATGGGTTTTGGAATTTGACCGAAAAATATTACGGCTATTTTGCCTTGGGAAAATCGTTGCAAGGTTTGCTGACCTTTTTCATCATCAATGCCCTAAGTAGCGTTCTGAATCGTACTCTACCTCCAGAATGGCAAGGATTAGTATCCGCTAAGCAGGCTAACTGTGTCGTTTTTTTAGATCATTTCATGCATCACAGTCTGGATTCCAAAGTTTACGACAAGTTGGCCGAGGAAATCGAGGCGGATCTTCACCTCGGAGAGTATCTTGAACAATGGGATATTCCAGACTATGAGCAAGTGGAACTGTTCCGAGCTGTTGATCGGTCCATAATCCTTAAACTGACGAACAGCCTACTCATCGGGTCCGAGGAATTTGCCCAATACAAGGAAATCATGTCTCTGCGTAAAACCAAGCATTACTACCCGGAATTTGAACCTTATTATGAAGCCATAACCTGGGCTGTTGAAATGGCAGCATTTAAGAAGAAATATAGGGCAGGAATACCTGAACGAGATGCCTTGACTTTTTTTGAGGCTTATACCAAAGAGTATTTCGTCATGGACCAAGCCTATCGAAAGTTCTGCGTGTCGTTTGATAAAGTGCGTCATAGTGACGTCTTGAAGCCTCTAAGTGCGGAAATAGAAAATCTTTATACCAATTGGTATCTTGCTGAATTAGCCATGAAATGGTCAACCACAGTGGCAGAAGAACTGACAACCTCCTGGCCCATACAGGGCCTGTCCCAACAAAAAGCCTTCTTCCAGGATACGATTCAGAAGGCTCTCTACGATAACAAAAAATCTTTTGTGATCATCACTGATGCCTTGCGCTTTGAAGCGGCTGAAGAATTGATGCAACGACTGAATACTGAGATCAAGGGTTCTACCGAGCTGCGCTGGATGCAGGGTAGTGTCCCATCTTACACCCGATTGGGTATGGCTTCTTTGCTTCCCTACAAGTCACTGACGATGCAGGGAGACGACATCCTGATCGATGGCCTCAGCACCAAGGATACCAGCGGGCGGCGAAAGATTCTTAAATTTTACGTCAATGATTCGGACGTTGTTTTATTAAATGACCTTATTCCGATGACCAGGGCTGAACTAAGAAACACCTTCAAAGGCAAGAATGTGGTCTATATCTACCATAATGTGATCGACAGTGTGGGGGACAAGGGCGACGAAAGCAAAGCATTTCAGGCAGTGGAACAGGCCTTTACTGAGATCCATGCGGCTATTAGAACGATAAACAAGAATCTTACAGAGGCTAATATCTATATCACGTCCGACCACGGCTTCATCTATCGACGCAAGCCCCTGGAAGAAAGCGATAAGACCACGAAGGGAGACACTACCCCGCTTTATACCAATAAACGTTTCCTGATTTTTGATCAAGAAATCGATCTACCGAGTACGATCAATATTCATTTAGATTACCTCTTCGGTAAGGATTGTGGGCTAACGGTTTGTGTTCCACGGGGAGATAACCGCTTCAAAACTCCCGGTGGGGGACAAAACTTTGTTCATGGAGGAGCTAGTCTTCAGGAGATCGTCATCCCTATGATTAAATATCGCAATGATCGTAAAAATGACGAAAGTATGTTAGTCAGTAAGGTGGAGGTCAGACTCACCAATACCTCTCGTAAAATCACCAACAGTCTCTTCAGTTTGGATTTCTTCCAAACTGAGAAGTTAGTAGACAAAAAAGTGGCAAGAACCGTCAAACTGTATTTTACGGATGAATCAGGCCAAAAGATTTCTAATGAACAGAGCATTTTGGCAGATAGGATTTTCGAGAAGGCCAGTGAGCGAACGTTCAAGGTGAGTTTTAATTTAAAGAGCTCCAATTATCATAAATCGGACAAATACTATCTGGTCTTGGAAGATCCTGATGAACCGATCAAAAAGATTTATGATAAAATTCCGTTCAATATCAGTTTGGGCATTGTCAATGAATTTAACCAATGAGTACGGCTTCACTGCCCTCATCGGACGACGGCGGTGAAGCTTTGCAGCATGGGTGTGTATTTCTGCCAATTGTTAAGGCTTTTTCATAACTTGTATTTCCAAATGACGTGTGAATACGGCTATTGCACCGATCACTCCTAAAAAAGTTATGATCGCACCTGTGGTATTGGCATTTCCGCCTCTCCCTCTATCACCGACCAATCCATTCGCGTGCACAGACTTCCCTATAGAATTCCTGTCTAATCGGTTATTCTTATCGAATTGGCCACTAATCTTATCGGTCGGCACTTGTTGCGAGGTACTGATGCTCGCTCCTATCTGCGCTATTTCGGTGCTGAATTGACTTGAAAGTAATTGAGTACCCCCCAGTAATAGGAACAGAGCTAATGCAACTTTGGCCCCTACGATAATCGTATTTGATGCTTTCACATTGAATACCTTTCTCATAAGACCCATTATCCACTGTCCATGAAACCCAACATGAACGCCTACGATTACAAGGGTCAGATAGGAAACATCAATATGCAAGCCGTGAAACGCCCGTTGGTTCACAAAACCTAACCCAGGAAATAATACTTTTGAGATCATAAGTCCACTCACAATAGTAAAAGCCATCGAGATCAAGAGCAAAATATTAATGACATAACCAACGCGAGTTTTACTTGGCAAGGCACGGTCAAACAATCTTTGTGTAACTTTTATAACCCATTGCGAGTTAAGTAGGATATGCACTAAAAAGATAGCTCCTATTCCTAACCCCATTATTTCGTGGAAGGCTAACCCTCCAAAAACTCGTGTATTATAAAGCAATGCGAAGATTAGAGCGATAAAGATATCCAGTCCTAATTTAAAGTGATCATTTTTCAAAATGTTACCTCCATCTATAAAATATGATTATCTCTCTTGCCTCACCCGTCCTTAGTTTTTACTCCTAAATAATAACAACTTACCTTTATGATTATAGTGTATTTTCCTGAAATAGTACTGAATGACACCTGAAAGTTCGCTGAATAGAGAATACAATTAACAAAATATTTCTAAAATTATGTTGAAAAGAATACTTAATAGAAGTATAATATAGGAAGATAGTCCTGTTTTTTGGAATATTCGCCTATAAAGAAATCATTTAAATCAGGGCAAACTGCTCGAAAGAGTGGGACGCAAAGCCAAGGGTCTAAATTCCTTTAATAGGAACATGACAGCCTGGTTGCTTTATAAACTTATGTTATGTAAGCAGCCTATGAATAGGGTGCTAATTTTTTTTTGTAATGGAAAGCTTGCGACGCCTTGAACTAATTCAGATGCTCGAATTATCATATGTTCTGCGATGGGGCAACAATTAAAGGTCATGGAGGCCATTCGTTCCACAAAATCAGGGCACATATAAGTCGGAATTGAACAGGTGGAGAGAAAGAAGGGTAATAAATATGAATTTGGTATTAGAAAAGGTACAACCAAATTCAGCTTTGGGAAAGACTGCAAGTGTAGATTTATTTGATGCATCAGGAATGTTATTGCTCCAGAAAGGTCAGCTAATTACGGAAGGGATAAAGGTACGCCTAAAAAAAAGAGAAGTTTATATTCTTCATAATCAGAGAAATGTAAGCTTTTCGGAAGCACAGAAGGTGAAAACTTTTCCTAAAGATGTTTACATCAAATTAGTGGGTTCTTTATGGAGCATTTATCATGACGCAAAGCTTGTCAAGCCTGAGCAGATTCAAAAGACTGTAATACTGGTAGAAACGATTCTTGAGGAACTCCAGACGCAAAAATTTTATTTGGATTTTAATGTGATTCGGCTAGATATGGAGAAATTTAAGCAACACGATTATAGTACGTTTGTGCATGTAGTGAATGTCGCCTTGTTAACCGCCCTGACGGGAATATGGATGGGATATAAGGAGAATAGCCTCAAATATTTAACCTTGGGGGCACTACTTCATGACTTGGGAAAATTACAAATACCAAGAGAAATCTTAAATAAGCCAGGGAGTCTCACAGATGAGGAATTTAAAATCATTAGAAAACATACTTTTCTGGGAGAAAAAATGTTGAAAAATTCGCGTTTGTCATCCAGTGTCCTAGCGATGGTTAGGGAACACCATGAACGTTGGAATGGGAAGGGGTACCCCCTCGGTTTGTACGGGAAAAGTATCCACATAAATGCTCAAATTGTCGCCGTTGCGGATGTTTATGAAGCATTAACGGCGGATAGGCCTTACCGTAAAGGCTTACCACCTTATCATGCTCTCGAAATGATAATTTCTTGGTCAGGGATTGATTTTAACCCAAAAGTTGTTCAAGCCTTCAGAGAATCTCTCATACTGTACCCAGAAAATGCTATTGTTACTTTAAATACTGGCGAAGTAGGGGTTGTAGTTGCAGTACCGACTCAAATGCCAACCAGACCGCTTGTTCGTATACTATTTGACAGTAACGGAAGGTTTCTCAATCGAGAAACATATGTTGACTTGCTACAAGAATTAACTCGCTTTATTGGTCGTATAGAGTTTAAAGAAGACGGGTAAATATAAGCGGATGTATTAATAATTATCTCCAATCCGTTTTGAAAGAATTAGGGGGTTTTTAGATTGATTAATAATGCAGAAGAATATTTAACGAGTGATAATCAGAGTGATAATGTTTTGAATAATCTCATTAAAGTTGCGCCAATCTTTCAACACGCAATGGCTAATGATTCTATGATCGGAATTACAGATAGAGAGAAGTTTATTGGTTATATTCCAGGTACAATAATGAAGATGGATCAGGATATAACTGGTATGACAATTCCTGAAGGAGATGCTATTTATGAAGCTATGCGTACAGGTAAGGTTTGTTCAATAGTTGTACCGAAAGATGCCTTTGGTTTTGCTTTCAGGTCCACAGGCGTTCCAGTTAAAGATCATAATGACAAAATAGTTGGAGGCGTTGGGATAGCTTATAGTATAGAGAATCAAAATCTCTTGGCTGATACAGCTCAGACTCTATCTGCAGCATCTCAAGAAATCACAGCAACTACTCAAGAACTGTCTGCGACTGCTCTGCAGTTATCGGATGATCTCCAAGATGTAAAGTCTTCTGGAGAAAAGGTATTGGAACAAATTAATAAGACTGATTCCATCCTAAAATTTATTAACGATATCTCAGCAAATTCAAATCTATTAGGACTCAATGCTGCGATTGAAGCGGCCAGAGCAGGAGAATTAGGACGTGGCTTTGCTGTAGTTGCCGAGGAAATTCGTAAAATGGCGATCAATAGCTCGACCTCTATCAAAGATATTAAAGAAATCATTAATTCCATTAAAGCCGAATCTACCCGTATGATTAATCGAGTGATAGAAGCATCAGAATTAGGCGAGAGGCAAGCCGCAGCTTCAGAAGAGATATCCGCATCTATGGCTGAACTTGCCGTATCTGCCGAAAATATTAACAAGGTTGCCATGATACTATAAAGAAGTTCACGTTTTTTTAACGGATCTAAAAAGTGTATAAAATTTGTACTGGGAAAGTATGAAGGAAAAGGTCGGGCATGATAAGGAGAAAATGACAGAGTTTGACGAATAAATATTTAATGCGTTGGTTGAGAAGATAGAAATTCTCACACTAATGCATTTTGTTTTTTGCCTGTAGGCTAATGCCATTATTTCCTTTTGATTAACAGCAAAACTGGAGAAACGTCAGCGTAGGCTAGACTATTGGACAGCGTTTTTGACGAGTAAGACCTTCCCGCCAGTTTCCTTTGGCACGAAGGAAATTATAAGAAACGGAGACCATTTCCACAAAGAAGCCCTGGGGCAGTTAAGTGATTTTCTGGGTAGGCCTGAATTTGTAGAATTAGAGTAGCCTCATAAAGTTTGACCAATGATTTTGACGCTGGAATAAGCGTCCTTTTTGTTTGTAAAATATTGGACTTTCGATTTAAAGGCTAAAAGCAGAAAATTATTGAAGGCTTTCAGATTTACTGGAAGCCTTCTAGATTACCGTGATCATTCATTAATTTCTTGTCAAGATATTTGTAAGTCAAAGACTTATAAGTCCATAAACCATTGCCCCTGCTGCTAAAGCATATCCTACAATAGTTTCAACCATTTTGAAAATAGGTAATTGGAACATTGTTGCAATTCCAGTATAAGACAACCATATCATTAACCCCAAGCCAATCCCTTTTGACACATAGTACTTTTTCTTCCCATATTTCATAATATAACTAAAAATAATTATATATGTTCTCCATGGATTTTATTCGTTGGGTTGAGACATCAAGTGCGCGTTGTAAAACGGCGTGAATATCAGGGTCTTTCGATTTAGCGACATAGCTTTTAAGGAAGCACACGGACATACTTTCTGCGTAATAACTCGACCACAAATTGCCAACTTCAGAAGATAATGGCGGAATGTCAGCCAAATTGTGTTGTACAGTTCCCATTGGGACTTGTTCTGCTTGGCTTTGATTAGCTTGTTGTGCATTGTTCAAGGGTTTAACAACTCCTTATATGTAAATAGATACTGAATTATACTTTATTTATACTTTCCCAAAATAGGCGTTTAAATGATATCTAAATATCCATAAAGAACCAGTTTGTAAAACCACTTACTCTGAGTAGTCAGAATAAATGGCTTTTAAAAATCCTTAATAACTAATCTTGAAAATCGGTTAATTGTAACTGTACAGAGTTAAGTGAATTTATAGCTTGTTGAATCTTGTTTTTATTATCTGGTCTTTCTGCAGAATTAAGTGCATTTTGTAAAGTGTTAACAGTAGATTGTATTGATGATATGCTTAGAGTAACTTGTTGTTTTGCTTTTCCTGACATTATTTACTCCTCCAATATAAATATTTCTAAAATAGTATCTGCACAAATTTGATAAATATTCAGAGACAACGGATGGTGATAATGCCCATATTGTTTTTCATGATGCCGTACATACATCTGTCCCTTAGCAGAATTCTGTAAAAAGAAGTCAAAAGTGAGATGAATATTTGGACATAATGATAAGTGAGATGGCTTTATGAACAAAGACCTGCTAAATGATCTAATCTCGAAATCCTTAATCTAGATTCTGTTTGGTAGCTATTAAATCTATACTCTATACTGCATCCTCGTGAAATTTGTTAGCCTTAAGGTCAAAAAGGATGATGATAATGGATACACTTTTATTTGGCATATCTGGTCTTCCGTTAGGAAACGGTTTCACTAAATTTAGTTATGCTAGTGGGATAGACTATGCTAAGTCAATAGGGCTTGATGCAATGGAGCTTCTTTTTGTCAGAAACGTTAATGTTACGGATAACAATAAGGACCTCATATTACAAGCCAAGTTGAAAAATAAATTTTATTTATCAGCACATGGCTCGCACTACATAAATTTAAATGCAAATGAATCGGATAGACAGGAACAATCCATAGAAAGGATCTTAAAGGCTCTGGAAGGTTTGTCCAAAGTTGGAGGGAGGAGTCTAATCTTTCATCCAGGTTTTTACTTGGGAGACTCCAAAGAGGAAACGTATTACACCATAAGGGACAATTTATCGTGCCTTCCCCTCACTGGTATAGATTATAGATTAGAGACAACTGGAAAGGGGACGCAATTCGGCACACTTGAAGAACTAGTGTCTTTATGTAAAGAAATTAGCTCGTGTAAATTGTGCATTGATTTTTCACATATACACGCAAGATACAATGGCAAACTAAAAGGGTTTAATGATTTTGCGATAATACTTCAGTATGTCTCAGATGAACTCGGAAAATCGGCTTTGGAAGACTTACATATTCATATGGGAGGAGTAAATTACAATGAAAAAGGTGAGCGGAACCATCTCCCATTGCTACAAAGTGACTTCAATTATGTGGATTGCCTGAAGGCTATAAGGTATTTTAACGTAAAAGGTTGTATAATATCTGAAGGTCCAATGGTGGAAAAAGATGCACTATTACTAAAGAAAACCTTCGAAAGGCTTTGAATGAGATTTAAAATGTACCCTATAAAATGGACAGCAGGGGTTTTCAAAACCCTTCAAAACAGACAGTGGATTTTTGAAACCCTTTACTTCGGACACATAGAGTTTTCGATTATTTGTGGGGCTCTGCCCCACGCCCCGAGGTTTACCGCTTTGGTTTCCAGGGAGGCAGTGATGGGATATCAAAAACTCGTATTGTCCGAAATATGGGGTACACATTAATTGAACAATTCAATAGGACCACCTACGTCCGACGAAACATATTTTAACGGTTTGGGAAGATAGTTTTAGGGTAGGGTGGGCGCAAGGGAACATATCGTATATGTAAATGTTACCAATGCCGTTGGTAATCTTTGCTATTAAGGACTGCCGGGATAGCAGTTAAAATGATTATTAAAGGATTGATCTTTTATGGGAGTATCTTTAGAGAAACTTATTAGCCAAATTGATGTTCTAGACGTCCGTCTGGTTTGCGAGAAAATAGAAGAGCAATGGACTATTAAACTGATACGAGTGACACCTTTTGAACCGGAACTGAATAAACCAGAATCTTTAGAGTATCCTTTCCACCTATTCTTGAAAGTTAAAATGGATGGGCCGAGATTCATAAATTTTATGGAGGAGTTACAGCTAGAAGAAGGCATTAGCGAATTGGAAGGCCGAGTAATTAATCATAAGAAACTACTTGTAGATCCGAACGTTACTCATATTCATGGAAATAGAATTTGGGGTGTATCGAAAAATACTTTGCCTATGTGGCATCTTACGGGTAATTGGGAAAATTCTTATGCAAGCTATTACAAAGACTCCCCAGCCCTTATCAGTTTAGGAGAAGATCCTTTTTTTCCAAGTGAAGGAGATGCACAAGCATGGTTTTTGTTCAATTCACCTTGGGACCGTGCAAAAACATACCCAATAGTAGAATAGGCTCTTTTTGACAATAGAGCCTATATCACAGATATTGATATAAGAGCGGATAATTATGTAATTAGATGTAAGGGAGAACTACTATTCTCTTGCAAGATCGAATTATATACGTCACAATTACAACTATATAGTATTTGTGCCAAAGAAGTTAATTCAATTAGCATACTGGGTAAACCAGACAAGATATCTATTTTCTTAACTTGCGAGGGAGAATGGCTTGATAGGAGAGATGTTGATATAACTCTACCCAGCTATTTTCAACCAAGTGATGTTATTCATAACTCTGATGAAACACTTGGAATTAATGAGTTAGTATCACGCCATGGAGAAAGCAAAATACTTGAGTTCATGGAGAGACTCGATACTTCGAAAGCTGAAAAGAATCGGTTACTTCAAAACTATAGTTGCATTTGCAAACACAGAAGGCGGAAGAATACTGTTAGGAGTTAATGACGATGGTATCATAACGGGTGTAGAACCAAAAGGGTTGAGGGAGCAAATACAAGATCTGATTGAAGTATATGTAGATGGTTCCCCTTCCGTCGATTTTTCACAGCACATAATTGATGGTGAAAAAATCCTGGTAATCCAAGTCCATGAAGGAACGGATAAACCATACGCTCTAAACTTTGACAGGAATAAACCACAATTTTATGTAAGGCGAGATGCATCAAACAGATTAGCTAAACCAGATGACATTAAAAGAATGTAAATAGGATGTATAAATATCGCGATTGAGCGTGGTACATATTTTCAAATGCATACCTCATCCTCGACAGAAGTTTCCTAACCCCTTTTGATAAATAATTCATCGAATGAGAAGTATACATGATTAAAAACTCATCGGTCTTTTCTTCAGAATACTCTTAAGATTAGAGCTATACTTGGGGTATGGGTTACATTTATTATTCCAGCAAATGTATGACTCTCGTTGCGCTGACGCGTGCACAAGAGTCGGCGTATATTACTAGCTATGGTTCGGCGTCTGAATTTTTGGTGTGACGCTAAGTCAAATTTGGGTACTAACTCCATTGTGGAAAGTGGGTAAGAATCATGTCTTGGTATAGAAAAAAAATAGATTCTACAAAAAAGGATAAGTTGAAAGCTGAAATAAGCGTTATTCTGGAGAAGTACAAGCCCGCTATACTTAACAAGTTGGAAGAATTCAACAACATGGATGGCTTGAAAACTATAAAATACATTCGGACATGGACACTTCTGAGAGAAATTGAACGTACCCACTTAATCAAGAAACTTTTAATCTTGTGGCTTTCCGGGATCTTTAATTTTATTTTGAAATGGGTTAATAAAGAAATAGTGTTAGAGACATTGGACGAGAAGAGGCATACCAAAGAAAGAATAACAAACAATGAGAATTTAAAGAACAGGGCTCAATTAGATGCTTTGGACAGGGTACGTACTCTGGTTGTAGAAAATATTGAAGATTCCAAGGCAAAAGTTCAGGTTTTATACAGTAACTAGTTTCATGTAGAGAGCTAAGCAGACAGTTTGAATAAAGATGTAGTATTTTTTCTGGATTGTTTGTAGAGAGGGGAAAAATATGAGTGAAGAGATTTCGCAAGGTAAGATGATGCAAGTCCTCGATTGGTCTTATGACAAAGCTATAAATGGTGTTCCTGGATTAGATTCGGCTCAAGAACTTGCCGAGGATTACTTGAAACAAAGTGGTTCATTAAAAAGTAAAGCTAATTCTCTGATTCGTTGGCAAAATACTAAATGTGCTACATCAGGTTTTATATCGGGGCTTGGGGGAATAATCACCTTGCCTGTCGCTATACCTGCAAATATCGCTAGCGTCATGTATGTACAGATTCGGATGATTGCAGCAATTGCATATATGGGAGGGTATGACATTAAGGATGATAGGGTTAAATCGCTTGTGTATGTATGTTTACTGGGAAACGCTAGTAAAGACATTTTAAAGGAACTTGGCATTAACATAGGGACTAAATTAGCTAAATCAGCAATTGAAAAGATATCTGGACAAGTCATTCTTAAGATTAATCAAACCGTTGGATTTAGATTAGTCACTAAATTTGGCACAAAGGGTGTAATTAACCTTGGTAAGGCAGTGCCTCTAGTCGGTGGAATTATTGGGGGAGCGATGGACTTATCATCAACGAATATTATGGGAAATGTCGCTAGGGATACATTTATTTATTGAATTTGCAGATGCAAAGGAAAAGATAAATAAGCCGCGCTTAGGCATTCTTGTAGTTCCTGGAGACCATCCTTCATTAAGGGAAAATTTCCTAGAGAGGTTATTTACAGAAGATTATTGACATTGCTTAGAATTGACTTTATACGTTAGTCATTCTTGAAGCAATTGCCTATAAATGTGAATTCAACACTTCTGGTGGAAGCAGGAACAACACTTATGAAGTCCCTTCCTCTGAATCGGCTCTGGGTGATTTTATTAAGCTTTCTTGGTCGCCGAAAATTACGAATGGTTTTTTTCTAAGGGCGGAAAGCCTCTACAATTTTGCTTCTCATATAGATAGCCTTGACGACCCTGACGTTGCTTATGAACCATATGGAGGAAAATCACTACATAAACAGTCACACGGAGAATCCTTCTTGTCCGTATTCGCCAATAGGTTTGGAAAACAAGGGATTTATCTTTTAGATGAACCCGAGGCAGCTCTTTCCCCAACTCGCCAACTCACTTTGTTGAGAATTATTAGGGATCTGGAAACAGAGGGTCAATCTCAGTTTATTATAGCGACACATTCTCCAATTATTCTCGCTTATCCAGATGCACAGATTCTTGATTTCGATTCTTCACCGATTTCTCAAACAACGTACGAAGATACCTCACATTACCAGATTACCAAAGGCTTTTTGGAAAATAGAGGTCGTTATTTGCGAAAGCTCTTTGAAGATTAAGCTCCATCGTCACACCCTTGATTTTTAATTTTCTGCTGCAACAGAGGATAATGGTAGAATTAGTACAAAGGAAGGCCTTCGAACTAAACTTTACAGGCACAAATAAGAAAAGAAAATAATTACAAAGTAGTGGATTAAGAGGTAAAGTGTATGGTATTTACTGTTGAGGACAAAGCAAGAAATATCATTGAAAAAAATGGGGGGAATTTGATTATTAAAAAAGAAATCGCCTACAGTTGAAATGGCTTTATCAACAGACTCTGGTCAGAGGCTGGTAACAAAACTAAAAGCACAAAGTTCTATGATGAGTATCAACATCAGGGAATAAAAATATTTATGGATAAAACTTTGAATGTGTCGAATCATATTCAAATTGATTTACAATCAGATCTCCCTTTATTGGAACCATCATTTACAATTAATGGAGTGTCTTTTTAAAAAATGGAGACCAATCTCCGAGAGAATCCTCCTGCTGGTTACGCCTTGCTAAGTTCAAGAAGGTGTGAAATAACCGACTTGATATGACCTAGCCAGAAGTCAAGTAGCGAGTGAATTCCCCTCTTTCCAAAAGAAGGCCCCTTTCGAAGGTTGGTTGGGCGGTGACATGACGAATCAACAATCGGAGCGTTTTTATGGGCCAGGTTTTTCCTGGCCCTTGCATCACAGTTAGTAAATTCCAGACTGGAGATTTCTGATGGGAATTCACACTACGGATTGATACCATCAAGCGGATTCCCAATGTCAATTCAGCCGTCACACGAGATGGACGTGGTGCCCGCTCATTGCGAGTTCAAAGCGACTGACCAAGAGAGGGAGGTCGGCATGAAAAGCGGCTTCCATGAGTGAAGGTTGGATAGGGGAAGAGGCTTTAGGGATTTCTGTCTATTGTGCGTTAAAGTATCCGGGCGATTTCAAGAAGGCATTGATCACTGCGGTGAATTCCCATAGAATGGATAGAGAACGTTGAATTAAAAGAAGTTTTGATGCAAATAGCAGATGATTTGCTGATTACACATTAGAAGGGCGTGGAATGGTGGGAGCGTTATCCAGGTTATTAGGGAGGTGTTCGGGTGGCCATTACTTATAAGAAGTGTCCAAAATGCGGATCAACGAATTCAGTTAATATTATTTACGGCATGCCAATTTATGAGCTTTATCAAGAAGCCAAGCGGGAAAGGTTAAACTGGGCGCTTGCCTTCTTGAACGGGATAGCCCAGAATACGTCTGCAAAGACTGTGAGATTATGTGATTCCCTTCGGATTGCTCTATTCTCCAAACCCCTCACCTCAAGTCCTTTCATTTATTCGTGCCGTTGTACAGGTCTATGAATTGGGTCTGTAAATTTAATTTCAAGAAAGAGTTCATGGAGCAGATTGTTCCATGAACTCTTTTTACGGTTGGTTATAACCTGAAGGTTTATACTGGTGAACATATAGAGACTTCTGTATAAGCTCAATTATTCTTATAATGATAAAGAGGTGGAGTGAGCAACCAGCACTAACAAATTTAAAGTTTGGTAACCCTTTACAAGCAAATAAGACAAGTGTAGAATATCGATAATAGACAGTTGTAGAATATAGGGGGGATAAGGTTTTGGGTGCCATGAAAAGACTTCCCGATACGGAATTTGAGATTATGAAGGTTGTATGGGCAAATGAGCCGCCGATCACTACTAGTATTATCATGGAGCAGTTAGGAAAAGAAAAGGAATGGAAGGCTCAAACGATTATTACCCTGCTGTTGAGGCTGGTGAATCGTGGTTTTATCAGGACAGAAAAGCATGGCAAAGAACGCACATATTTTCCAATAATAAAAAAAGAAGACTATCTGAAGTTTGAAACTGGTGACTTTATGGAAAGGTTTCACGCAAATTCTTTTACAAGTTTGGTTGCCACGTTATATAACGACAGAAAACTTAGGGACAGCGAGCTTGACGAATTAGTAAAGTGGCTAAAGGAAAAGGGGGATTGACATGCAAATGTTTTTTACCGCGTTGCTGAGATGTTCCGCTGCAATGTCGGTCATATCCATAGTCTACATGGCCGCTATGCCGCGTTTGTCCAAAAGGTATTCTGCAAAATGGCTGTATTATATTTGGCTGGTGGTTGTAATAGGCTGGTTATTTCCTTTTCGGCCCCATTTTGACACCAATTTATTTCCTTTTCAAATGCTGAAACTACAGATGATACAAACAGCATATAGTGGCGTTAATGAACCTCTAACGGTAATTACTAATCATACGAGCGCGGCATTATCTATTCCTTTATGGTGGGTAATCGCAAGTATTTGGGCTATAGGTGTGGTTGGGATAATAGCCTACAATGCTTGGCGGCATGGGCAATTCCTAAAAATGGTTAAGCGATGGAGCGAGGACATAACAGATCCGTGGACAATCAATGTTTTGGATACCTTAAGAACGGAAATGAAAATCGGAAGGCATATCAGCTTAAAGTTTTGTCCCGGAATCGCCAGTCCCATGATGATCGGGTTTTTCCGCCCTGTTATTTTACTGCCATCTATTAAAATTGCTTCAGATGAGTTGACACTCATTCTAAAGCACGAGTTCGTTCATCTGCAAAGACACGATTTATGGTATAAGGCTTTGGTTTTGCTGACAACCGCAGTTCATTGGTTCAATCCTGTAGTACATATTATGGCCAAAGCCATTGCGGTACAGTGCGAAATTTCTTGCGACGAACTGCTTTTAAAGGAAACGTGTCTCCAACACCGCAGGCAATACGGCGAAACCCTCATTGGTGTCGTCAGAAACTCAGGGAAGCTCCAAACCGCCTTGTCGACGGATTTTTATAGAGCGGGAAAAGGCATTCAAACCCGAATTTTTTATATTATGGACACAACGAAAAAGAAAGCTGGAATCACTATCCTTTGTGTGGCGCTTATAGCCATAATGGGGTCAGGAATGGCCATTGCTTCCGGTTCGGAAGTGATTGAAAATAACAATGCTGCGATGCAGGCAGAACGAGAATTAATTGGCCCAACAAATTGTCGTATCCAAAACCCAGATCACAGAGTCAAAGTCAGACCATCACAGTGGTAACTATTGTTTGCTCATTTGGGATGATGACGGAGCGACGCTGAGCAACATCAAAGGCACCCTTGAGATAACTACGGAATAGTGTCATTTGAATGTTCTAGCGCAGAGATAGATCCTAGGGTAAAGCAAAGAGAGGGGAATGGTTCACTATGGATAGGAGAAAGTTTATCAACGGTATAGGAGTGGGGCTATTAACTTTAGGCTTAGCGGGCTGCGGCGTGAA
>Ga0209347_1001216_pt1 | contig 45021 bp, 46 predicted proteins | sample AutmiccommuBRH23_FD_187382 | JGI IMG/M metagenome (GOLD analysis project Ga0209347, IMG submission 187382) | Deep subsurface microbial communities from Mt. Terri, Switzerland - Autotrophic microbial communities BRH/23 (SPAdes) (version 2) | ecosystem: Environmental > Aquatic > Deep subsurface >... | reverse complement strand
CCACAAAATATTCCACAAAATTGGATAATTGCACATTTATATCAGTATTTTCAATAACTTAAATAGACGCATCGCAGGCTCATAACCTGAAGGTCGTTGGTTCAAATCCAGCCCCCGCAACCAACTTCATAGACTCGGGGAGTCTATCAAACGCAGATCGCCTCCCCGCAACCAACTTCAAAGACTCTGAAGAGCCGCCCCCCTGGGGCGGCTTTTTCGTTTGTGCGGCGAGGCTTAGGATGCCGGCGAGATGGCCTTGGAGATCGATTGCCAGTGTCTCGCGGCTGTTGGTCATCACCGGTGAGAGCACGATCCGGTCGATCAATGTGCGGATTACTTCGACCGCCTCTACGCGGCGCTCTTCATCGGCAAGCGCGCTATGGAGCTTCGTGACCTCGCGCCGGTAATGTGCAGCCATGTTAGGGTGCAGGAGTGTGACGGGCTCTGCCTGCTCGCTCAAGAGGCGCTCCAGCTCTTCCTTGCGGGATTCGAGTGTGGCGATCTTGTCTTTGACCTGAGCACCGGCAACGCCGTCGAGGATGGCGCTGATAAGCCGGTCAATGTCACGTGTAGCTTTGTCGAGCTCGGCACGATAGCCGACGAGGGCGGACGTGGCTTCGATCCGCAGCGCATTCATGTGGCGCGTGTACTCATCGCAGAACAAGGCGAAGAGCGAGGGCTCCATCAGGTGCTCGCGCAAGCCGTCGAGCACTAGCGTTTCGAGCGTTTCCCGCTGCATTGTTCGGCGGTTGTCGCAAGTGCCCTTGTTGCGGGCATTAGCGCAGCCGACACGGACAGCATTGATGTTGACGATTCCACCGCCACAGACACCGCAGCTCATCAGTCCGGAAAAGAGATAGCGCGGGCGCTTGCGGTCCCAAAATTTGAGGCCGCTCGTATCCCAATCTGCCGTGTTCTCTTTCTGCCGGACTTTGGCCGCCTGCCAGAGGTCATCATCGATGATCCGCAATTCCGGGACATCCTGAATGATCCAGGCGGATTCCGGATTGAGGCGGGATACGCGCTTGCCGGTTTCCGGGTCCTTGATGTAGCGCAGCCGGTTCCAGACCAGCTTGCCGATATAGAGGTCGTTATTGAGAATACCGGTGCCGCGCTGCCGGTTGCCATGGATGGTCGATGGCCCCCAGCCTTTGCCGGAGGGGCCGGAGATGGCTTCGGCATTCAATTCCTTTGCGATTACGCGCGGCGATTTACCGGCAGCGTATTCGTTGAATATCCGCCGCACGATTGCCGCCTGCGCGTCGTTGATCGTGCGATCACCGCGCACTGCTGTGCCGTCAGCGGTGAATTTCCGGACGACATCATAGCCATAGGCGTTGCCGCCGCCGGACTTGCCGGCCTCGACCCGGCCGCGCAGACCGCGACGAGTCTTGTCGGCAAGGTCCTTCAGGAAGATGGCATTCATCGTGCCCTTAAGGCCGATATGCAGATCGCTGATCTCGCCTTCGGACAATGTAACGATGCCGACGCTCGCAAAGCGCATCCGCTTGTAGAAACCGGCAATATCTTCCTGATCGCGCGAAAGACGATCGAGGGACTCGGCGATTACGAGTTCAAACTTGCCCTTGGCGGCGTCCTGCATAAGCTGCTGGATGCCTGGGCGGAGCAGGGAAGCTCCGGACAGGCCGTGGTCGCTATAGACGTTGGCCACCGCCCAGCCCTCGCGCTCCGCGCGTTCGCGGCAGATGCGGACCTGATCCTCGATAGAGGCGTCACGCTGCTGATCCGATGAATAGCGGGCATAGATGGCGGCTTGAATCATTCGGCTTTCCCCGTGCTGCCAGCACGCGGCTCCCTAGCCTCATTTCCCTTGCGATGTTTCTCATAATCACGCTCTGCGGCGCGTTTGGCAAGATAGCGGACGACGGAGGCCAGCACGGGGTCTAGACGGGGCTGAGGCGCGGCTGCTGGCGACCGCCGGGCGTCCTGCCGCTTGCTCTCCCCTGCTTTCCGTCGCCTGTCCATGAAAAGCACCCGCCACTGTCTGAATTGCTCTTGTGCAGCTCAGTGTGATGGCGGGCGGGACGGGATTCTTGTTCACATGCTGGTCAAAACGGACTCAGCCAGAGCGGAACGGGGCGCCTGCTGCCAGTTTCCGCAAGCGGTTAAGAAACAGTAAATAATAACCATGATAAAATAAATACATATTTGAAAATTTATACTCGGAGCGAATATTATGAACCCACCGCAATATATTGGCCTGCGACAGGCGAAATACGTACTTTCACAGATGGGCGTGGATTTATCCGACCGGCAAATGAAGCGTGCTGCTGAAAAGGATGCCCAAGGCAAGCGAAAGCTGCCGTTCTTCATCGATCCGATCGATGGCAGACTTAAAATAGAAAAAGGTGATCTTGTAAAAACTTACATGGAATTGCGAGTAGATGCGCATAATAACTTGCGTTCTCCGAATTTAAGTGATTCATTTCGGAATACTTAAATTGAAAATACATGTCAGACATAAGAAAAAGAGTTGGTAAAAACGGTACGACGTACCAAGTCCGATACCCAGACACGACATCCAAATCGGGCATTTCCTACGCTTCTTTCCATACGATGAAAGCGGCGCGCGCTTTCGTGGAAAGCAACAAAGAGCCTGCGGCAGGCCACTCAATCCATCCGGAAATCAGAACGGTCGCCGAGGCGACCGATCTCTGGCTCAAAATATGCGAAAAGGAAGGGTTGAACGGACGCGAGCCAGTAAGCGGCTATACCCTTAAGAATTACGAGTACCGCGCGGATTTTATCAAGGCTTACCGCTGGCCGAAGCCGCTACGGGAGCTGACTGCCCCGGATGTCGTTGCTTTCCGGTCATGGCTGTTGAACGGCCAAATGAGCCGCACGGTGGCCAGCAAGGTACTTTCTTCCTTTCAGTCGGTTATGAAGGAGATGAATATTCGCGGCGTTATTCCGCATAACGTCGCGCCGGGCATCTATGTGCGCACTGAATCGCGTTATAAGGAGCCGATCAGGATACCGGGCAAAGACGAGGTCGGCGCCCTTCTGAAGGCTGCCGATGAGCTTGCCAATGTGTCCAATCAAACGATTGCCAATGCGTGGCAACGCTACAGACCCATTCTCTATCTAGCCGCCGACTCCGGCATGCGGCCGCAGGAATATCTTGCCGTCGCCAGGTCCAGTTTCGATGCAGCCGGGGTGCAAGTGACCCGCGCGATCGACGGTAGCGGCTATCGGCTCTCGGTCACAAAAACCGCAGCCGGCCGGCGATTCATCGATCTCAGTCCGGATACGATTGCTATGGTGCGGCACTACATTGAGCATCATTCTCACGATAATGACTTTGATCTGGTCTTTCCTGCCTCGAATGGACGGTGGATGTGCAGAAAGAACTGGCAAAGACGCGGTTTCAACGTAGCCTGTGAACGAGCAGGTTTGATGGAGAAGGTGGAGAAGAACGGTAAAACGGTCGAACAGCCTATGTATCGCCCTTATGATTTACGGCACTTCTATGCGTCTATTCTGATCCAGACTGAACCGAATTTGAAACGGATTCAGACTCTGATGGGACACACCAGCATCGAAACGACGCTCAATGTATATGGCCATCTTTTCGAAGAAAAAGACGGTCGAAATAATCCAAAATCTGGTATACTTGATCAAGTCCTTTAAATCGTTGTGGCAAATATGTGGCACGAGTGGTCTAAGACCCGGAGAAATCCGCCATTTTTTATTTATGGGGTGCAAGGGGTCGGAGGTTCGAATCCTCTCGCTCCGACCATAATAAAAACAATCACTTAAGCGAATACTACGGAAACAAACGGCCCTTCGGGGCCGTTTTTGCCACAAAATGCCGGTCTGCGGTAACCCGCAGAAATCCGCCATTTCCTTCTCCGGACTTTTTCGGCTTGTGGCAAATTTGTGGCAAATATTATGGCCAGTGCGGAGGTTGCTGCGGGTGCCCGTATAGGGCTCGTTGGTGGCTGCGATCAGCCATTATCGATGCGATTGCGTGCACCAATAATGACCCGCTTCCAAAACTCCCACGCCAGAACTATTCCGACGCAGGAATGATTTGAGAGCATCATGGCTTCGGGCCATGACGCCACGCGATTGCTTTGCGCTGATTGATCACTTGCCGGATATTTTCCAGCGAGGCGAGTGCATAGCGGTGAGCCGTGGTGTGCGGCTCGGATTGTGCCAGCTCGCAAGCGATAGCCCGGTACAGGGCCAGCAGTTCGCTTTCGCGCAGATGCGTGAGGTCTTTGGTTTCGATAAGCCGTGACATGGCTTCCTCCTTTTGCTTGGAGGCTCCGCCGATCGGAGCCTTCTTGCGGCAGGAGGGCCGCCCGTGCGCGTGGATTGCACCGGATGGCCGAAACGGCAGTGAAGGAGCCCTGACTCGCAGGGCTTGCAAGGCGCCGCGCGCAACGGCGGCACAGTTCGTCGCTGAAGGCACCGCTCAGGCGGAAGCTGGATAGTGATGGAGGAATTGTCGCGGGCTGGTCTGCCAATGACCGCTACAGCGAAAGCGCGAAGGCCCGGCTAACGGCGCATTGATGGTGTTGGGAGCGTCACGCCGCTTTTGCGCCTCTCCCATTCTCCCTTTGTGTTTCCGGGATCATCCTGGCGGCTGCACCTTGCCCGTGTTGCCCGCTCCTTTGGCCGGTTTCTTTCAACCCATGACGCAAACTCTGGCCGAACGCGCCGTTCGGTCAATGCCCGGCCCGCACCAAGGGACCGTGTTGGGCATGACCGCCCGGCTAACCCGTCCGTCCTTCGTCTCCTGCGTCACGAAAGAAACCCGTACGCAAAGGAGACAGATTATGGGCAAGGACAACAGCACCCGTCAGGACATCTACACCCGCATCACCAATCAGATCATCGAATCGCTGGAGCAGGGCATAAAGCCATGGACCCAACCCTGGAACGCCGCTCACGCCGCCGGCCACGTATCACGCCCCCTGCGCCATAGCGGCGAGGCCTATGCCGGGATCAACGTCCTTACTCTCTGGGCTTCGGCGATGAGCGGTAACTACACCGCCCCGATCTGGATGACCTTCAAGCAAGCGCTCGCGCTCGGCGGCTGCGTCCGCAAGGGCGAGAAAGGCTCCCCAGTCGTCTATGCCAACAGCATCACCCGCACCGAGGCCGACGAAACCACCGGCGAGGATACCGATCGCACCATTCCGTTCCTGAAGGCCTATACCGTCTTCAATGTCGAGCAGATCGATGGCTTGCCCGCGCACTACTACGCGACCGCCGCGCAGGAACAGAACCCGGATCAACGCGATGAGACCGCCGAGCGTTTCTTCGCCGCCACCCGTGCCGAAATCCGGCATGGCGGCGATTCCGCCTATTACAGCCCGGCGCTCGATTACATCCAGATGCCGCCCTTCGAAGCATTCCGCGATGCGCAGAGCTACTATGCGACGCTCGCCCATGAGTGCACCCACTGGACCCAGCACGCCAATCGGCTTGACCGCGATCTCGGTCGCAAGCGCTTCGGTGATGACGGCTATGCGCGCGAAGAGCTGGTTGCCGAACTCGGTGCTGCGTTCCTGTGCGCCGATCTTGGTCTAGCGCTCGAAGATCGTGCCGATCATGCCGATTATATCGGCCACTGGCTCGCCGTCCTCAAAGAAGACAAGCGCGCCATCTTCACCGCCGCCGCGCACGCGCAGCGCGCTGCCGATTACCTGAGCGGTTTTCAGGCGCAGGATGTTGCCGTTGCCTGACGGCGGCGGCAACCGCAAGTGCACAGGCCTGGCTTACTGCGCAGGTCTGTTGCACTCATCAGGGATGTACCGGACTCAGCCGGTCCACCGAGGGCCGGCGGGCGCCGTGATATAATGAAAGGATTGCACAGAAAGATATTTGATTAAGGAGATTGCCGATGAGTTCTGTTCGTTACGACCTGATCAAGGTCGAGGAATATTCCCACAAAGGCGTCAAGCGCAGCCGCTCCTGGAAGGTCGGCAGCGGCATGGCGCTAAAGCGCGGCTTGATGATCTTCATCCCGGAAGGCATGGCCGTATCCGGCCGCCTCATGCTGGTTCCGGAACAGGGTAGCCTGAACGAAGTCGACATGCTTGAGGCTTACGCGGCGGCTGCGGACGAATTTGGCGTCTGATTTTCCGGCGACTGGCTAAAACGTAACGGGTCTTATCTGGCTTTTGTTGCGCTGTTCCTCGTATCCGATGCCTGGAATATTTCCTTTGAATTTAAGGGCTGGCTCAAGGATTACGCCGAAGCTGACCGCTCAGCGCCAGCCGCGCAACGGGATGCCCGCACCACCTCATTTCATGAGCCGTGTTTCCCGTTCCCCTGACGGTGCGCGTCCGGCTTTGCCGCGCGGTCGTTTGCTTTGGGCGTTACGAGCCAACCCAAACAAAGGAGAAAGACCATGGCCCGCAATTATACGAAGAACAGCACCGATAAAGCCGAAGCCAAAGGCCCCGACCTCGTTGCCTGGCACGTCGCCGAAAAAGGTGACAAAGGCTTCTGGACCCGCATCGGAGCCGCCTGGAGCCACAAGGACGGCGAGGGCCTTACCCTTCAGCTCGACCTGGTTCCGGTTGCCGGCGGCCGCATAGTCCTCCGCGCTCCCGGTAAATCTGAAGGCGAAGAGGGGCGCGCGTAAGCGCGTCCCTTACCCTTCTTCCCGGTTTGACCACGGCCAGGACACGATGCAGTCCTGGTCGTCCACCATTGCCTCCTCCCCATTAGGAACGAGTAGCGTTCCCGGCTTTGTATCGGCCGGCCAGTTTTGGGCGACACGGTAGCCATCCAGTGAGATATAGCGGCAGAGCAGCAAATCGTGATCGCGCTCCCCTTCGCCGGGCACGAAGACCCTTACCTGGGTGACATCATGCCCGAGATAGATACCGGGTGCCGGCCATGTAGCGAAGATAATGGCGGCAACGCCGATCACGATTAATACGATTGTTCTCCGTTTCATATTTATCTCCCTTCGCCTGTAGTTAAGTTGTCTTCATCGACTAGAAGATACAGGGCATCATGCGCAACGTGGAGCCGGCAGCCGAGGACATTCGCGGCATCCCAGTAGCGCCTGGCGCGTGGATTGTTGTTCGCACGGGCGGCGGCAGAAAGTGCGCAGCCCCAAGCCCATGCCTCGACTTTCAGGCGCTCGGCGGCGCGCTCGATGCGCAGCGCGAGAACAAAGGCTTCTTTGCTGAAGCGAAAGATATAGCGTTCATCTGGCTGGTGATCGTACAGGATCATATTGTCAGCTCCTTTTCCAGGGAAGTGCCGGTCTTGCCGCCGGCAGGGCTTTGCGGTGCATGTGGCCGAGGCGGCGCTGGCCGGCGGCGTCGGCATCACCGCTTACCGTCTTGCAAGGGGCGGTCCCAAAGCTGGCGCCGCAGCCGTCATGACAGGCAAACAGATTTGCGCCGTGCGGCAGGGTACGCGTGCGCCCGTTGCAGACATTGCCGTGGCAGCCACTGCAAATGGTAAAGCCGCGTTCATCGCTGCAATGCGGGCAGCGCCAGCCGGAAAAATCAAACTCATCGGCGCGGAAGTTCTGTGGGCGCGGTGCTGGGCCGGCCGGCCCGCCGTCGGCTGCCGGCGCCTGTTTATCGATGGCGGCGATGCGGTAGCGATGCGCTGTGCTTTCGCGCGTAAAGCGGACCGCATAGGCAGCGCCGCTGAGCGCGCAGCGGAAGTGTAGGCGCCGCTCATCAACAAGGCCGTTCTTCTTACGCAGCGCTTCCAGGCGTGCGGCGAAGGCGTCGCCGCTGACATTCGGGGTGTTCATCATTTCCATCCTTTCTGTTTGCGGATCAGGGCACGCGCTTCGTTGAGCTGCGTGGCCATGCCATTCGGTCCTGCCCGGTCGGGGTGGAGCTGCTTCATGAGATCGCGGTAGCGCGCCTCAAATTCTTCGCGGGGGCAGGCGGCAGAGAGGCCCAGCAGGGCGAAGGCATCATCGAGGCTGATGCCGTGCCGCTCTTCGCGCTGATTATGCTGCCGATCATGATGATGATCATCATGGTGATCATCGTCGCCATAGAAGGCGCGTTTGAATTCGGCGTAGCTGCCATAGGCCTGGTAGAATTCATCGCGGTAGCGCTGCCAGAGATCGCGCTCTTCGCGCAGCCGCCTAAGCCATTCATGGCAGCGCACCTCCAGCGGGCGGACCGCCGCGCGAAAGGCGAGCGCGATCATGCCGGCGAGCCCGGCACAGAGGCCGCCGATATTGCGCAGGAGCCCGGCGATCCCGCTTGCCAAGCGCTCGGTGACGAGATTGCCGCCGAAGGCACCGATACCGAGCAGGAGGAACAAACCGCGCAGCACACTGCCGATGATCAAAAAGCTCGTGCCGTAAAGCAGCGCGAGCGCGAACAGGCGCAGCCGTCCAAAGCTGTCGATCAGGTCAGCGAGTGCCTGATCGAGACCAAGTCCGTAGGCGAGTGCCCATGGCGCTATGATGGCGGCGGCAGCGAAGATCAGCCCGCCGCTGACATCCGGGAAATCCCTGTCTGTGTGCATCACTTTCATTCGATGAACCTCCCGCGCCATGTGAGCGCCGGGCATTCACTGAGCGTGATCCCGCGCCACTTGAAATAAATGCGCTTGCGGCTGAGCGGCGTCTGGTAATGACAGACCGTTGAGACGCCATGCTCGTACCAGCCGGCACCGACATTGATGCCGGGCTCCGCCCAGGCGAGCAGTGCCGCAAGCGTGAAATAGATCAGCGCCGGTGCCGGGCGCATGACCCAGCCAAGCAACCGGGCGGCACTGCCCCAAAGCGTGCGCACCGGTACCGTCCAGTGCAGGGAGGGCGTCCCCGCACGGTAAGGATTAGGATTGAACAGGCCGCGCAAAGCCGGCCGCTGCCAGTAAGGCGTTTTGGCGAGCAGCACCGGCTTGAGATTGTCGATCATGACAATCTGCTTGCTTGCCGCCATGCTCAGCACCTCTTCGGGTGTGACCAGCGGCCGGCGTGCCGGGCTCTTCGAGACCTGGCCGTAAGCGTTCTTGCTTTCGCTTTCGACCGTGCCGGCACCGCACAGATCGGAGATGTGCCGCGCCGTCTCCATGTCAGCAGCAGCGAGCCACTGCTTGAACGAGGCGTTCGATAGGAAGCTCTGCCACTGATCGCCGTAAATCTGTTTGAGCTGGTTGACGTCCTGGATGATCGGCCACAGCCAGACCCGGAACTTGCGCAGCGTGGCAAGCCCGGTCGCGATCCGGTCCATGCGTTTCATGGCCGGAAACTCATCAAGGACGAACAGCACCTTCTCACGGGCGAGCGGCGCGCGCTGCATCTCCCATAGCGCGACCGCGATGGCGAGCCGCGCATAGGCGGCGTGGGTGTCGAGATACTGGAGCGGAATGACAACAGCGACGATGCCGCCGGCAAGACGCTTGCCGCTCTTGCTGCCCTTGAGGATCGAGAAGTCGGCGCTTGAAGTCGCGAGTGCCGCCTTCATGACCGGATCGTCCAGAAAGTTGGTGTCCTGCTTCATGGTTGAAACGATCGCGGAAAATTCTTCCGGCGCCTGATCCTTGCGCCGGATCATCTGCACGGCCTCGCCTGTGATCAGGCCGCCGGCCGCGCGGTTCTCCGCCATCGCGGCGATGACGTCGTTCCAGCGCGTTTCATCAGCGGTGATGAATTCGCGTAAGGTGACAAGCGTGCGCCGCTCAGCGTCTTCGGTTGTTACGATATGCATGATGAAAGCGCGGATCGCGTTCTGCGCTTCATCCTTGAAGAAGGCTGCGCTGCCGCCATCGCGCGGGCCGCGTGCGACGATCATCTCGGCGATTAGCGCGGCGTCGCTGGAAAACGTATCCGCCGCCGGATCGAGGATCGCGAGCGGATTGAAAGCATGTGCCGGCAGCGCCCACGGCGCTTCCGCGTGCAGCTTCCACGGATTGAGGACCTGCACTTCATAGTTCTTCGCGCGCCAGGCCTTGATCGCGATCGCGGTGTTTTCACCGCCGGGATCGCACAGGAAAATAAAGGGATGGCGCAGCAGGTTCGGGATGATCGCGCATGTGCCTTTGCCGCGCCCGGTCGGCGCGACAGTCAGCGCATGGCCATCGCCGTCATAATGGACGGGCAGAAGCCCGGTCCAGTCACCGGCTATTAGTCCCTTTGCACGGAACAGGTTTTTGGCGCTCGCTGTCCACAGCGGCAGCCAGCCCGCCGAGCCAAAAGTCGTGGATGACTTCTTTGTGCGCCAGCGCACGAGGGCTGCAAGGGAGACACCGGCGAGAAGATATGGAATGATTGTGCTCATGACCGGCAGGATGAACCTTGCCGGATGAGAACTATTGGTCACGAGCTGGTCAAAATGGTACCGCGCCCAGCACAGAAGGCAGAGAACGCTGCCCCGAAGAACCGCTTTGATCGCGAAGACCGCGAGCGGCTGCGTGATAATCTGATCGCTTACATGGAGCGGCGCAGTATCGGCGTGCCAACACTGCAAAAAGAAATCGCGATCGCGAACGATGTCAGTCTCGATCGCATTCCGCTCAGCACGCTCCAGCGCTTTCTATCAAACACCCACCGGACGAATGACGCCTTCGTCCGGCTCTGCCATGTCTTCGCGCAGGACTTCCCCGCCGATGATCCGGTCGGCCGGTTCGCGGGCGAACTGAAGAGCTTCTTTGCTCCGGCCGCCATGGCGGCGGAAGAGGACACGGCCACAGCGGTGACGCTGCCGGCGCGCCTGCATGGCTATGCCACCGATGCCCTCCTGAAGAAGAGCAAACCCGACAAGGTGCAAAGTGCACCAGGCGCCGCCTTCATCGTCAAATTCGGCGCCGCGCGCGACTCCATCCGCTATGCCGAGCTTGAATGTGCCGGTCCGGCCGGGACCGTTCCGGTCCGCGAGCGTCTGCTGAATTGGGGGCTGCGCGGCGACCCGCCGGATGATCCCGAGATCGCGCGCGCCTATGAAGGCGCCGCAATTCTGAGCGGCGCAAGCGCGGTCATTATCCTGCGCAATCTGCTCACGCGCAGACCGCGCACTTATTTCCTGCGCAGGGACGATGAGGGAGTCTTTGTCGGCAGCGGCAGCGAAACCGCTACCGCGCTCGACACGCCCCTAGATGGCAGTGTGGTCGATACCGTGAAAGTGAAATTCACGCCCGAAGAATTGGGGGGCTAAGACGGGCTATGGCAGACCAGCGCAGACCCGGCCGATCGGCCGCGAAATCCGCAAGCGCCGAAGCGCACGCGCGCAACATGGACCTGTTGCGCGCCGCCTATGATGCCGATCTGGCCGGTCTCATAGGCGCGCTCGAAGCCGGTGCCGATGTCGATACTGCCGATCAGGAGACCGGCCTTACAGCGCTTCATATCGCCGTTGGCATGAATAATCTGGCTATGACGCAGGCTCTGGCCGAGTCCTGGTCAGCCTCTTTCGGCCCCGACCGCAGTGGCCGGTGGCCGACCGTCATTGCCGCGCAATGCCGTGTCGGTGATGCCATGTCAGACTATATCGTCAGCGAGGAAGCCGCATGGCTTGCACGGAACGAAAGCGCATAAGTACTGTTGAACTGATCCAGACTTTGCGGGCATGTTTCGGAGTGCAGCGGATTCGTCTGTCAATTATTTGCGCTACCCGGTTCAGTCCGCCGTAACTCCCGTGTATCATGGGGTTATGGTAGATATAGAGCTGTACAAGATGTGCGCGGTCATACCGCGCCACCTTGGCAAGGGGGCTAAAAAGCCGCCCCCGTTGCATCCCCCGCTTGCTGCACCGCCATATTGCGGCGCAGGAACCGTTCCGCCGGTTCAGCACGGTTCCGCGTCTTGTCTTTTGGACATACGCGGCACCACGCGTGACCTTCCAGCCACGCGCGGCAAATGGGAGATCGCGCTCTCCCCTTTGAACCCCATCCCCCGGATGGAGAATTCTTTCTCCCTCCGGCCACCCATCGACCAGGACCGGGAGACATCCTCTCTCCCCCTGGACCGTCCCATAGGCCACCGTTTCGCCGTTGGAGCACGACCGGGACTTGCGCGTCCCCGTCCCACGCATGGCCGCCATTTGCCGGGGGGCAGTCATGGCAGGTAAGACAAGCGGATCGGAAACCCGCCAACGCACCGCCGTGCTACAGGCGCGCTTTACCGAAGCGGAAGCCGGCGCCATCCGGGCCAGCGCGGAGCGCGCCGGGATGAGCATCGGCACCTATATCCGCTCAGCCTTACTGGAGACAGAGCCTCCCCGTGCCACCAGGCGGCCTACGGTCAACCACAAGGCGGTTTCCCGTTTGCTCGGAGAGCTTGGACGCGTCGCCGAGGCCTTCCGGCAGGCAGCAGAAGCTGCTGATCAGCGGCAATCTCATGCGCTGATCGATGCGGCGTCCCGTGATCTTTCCGAGCTGCGCACGGTCTGCTTTGAGGCGCTCGGGCGCGAGCCGTGATCCTCAAAGGCAACCAGCGTTCCGGCGGCGAGGACCTCGCCAGCCATCTCATGAATATCTACGATAATGACGCGATGGAGCTGGTCGCGGTACGCGGTACTGTCGCGCAGGATTTGCACGGCGCCTTCGCCGAGTTCGAGGCGATGGCGACCGGCACCAGATGCAAGCAGCCGCTCTACAGCCTCTCGATCAATCCGTCTGAGCCGATGAGCCGCGACCAGTACCTTACCGCCATCGATCGCGTCGAGGATAAGCTGGGCCTGTCCGGTCAGCCGCGCGCGATCGTCATGCATGTCAAAGAAGGCCGCGAGCACTGCCATGTCGTCTGGTCGCGGATCGATACCGTCAACATGAAGGCGGTCCAGCTTTCCCATGATCACCAGAAGCTGCGAACCGCCGCGCAGGCACTGGCGCAGGAGTTCGGCCACGAGCTGCCCGATGGTCTTGCGAAAAATCGCGGCGCACAGCGCTATGACCAGCTTGCGCAGGTCATCAAGACAACCGAGCAGGCGCAGGCCGAGCTCTCCGGGCTCGATGTCACCCACCGCCGCGCTGACATCACCGCCGCCTTTGAAGGCGCCGAGAACGCACAAGGCTTCATCGACGCGCTTTGGGAGCGCGGCTATCAGCTTGCCCGTGGTGATAAGCGCGGCTTCGTCGTTATCGACCGGGCCGGGCAGGTGCACGCCCTTGCCCGTGAAGTGAACGGGGCGCGGGCCAAGGACGTGCAGGCGCGGCTTGCGCCGCTGAAACCCGAGGACTTGCCGAGCGTCGAGGAAACCCGCGCGCGCATTCGCCAGGAGATCGAGGATGAGGCGCTCGATCCGTCGCGTGTGCCGCATCTCAAACGCTCCCCCGAGGAGCTGAAAACGCGGCAGGCATCGCGGCGCGGCAAGTTGCTCGCCGAGCGGCAGGCGCTGGAGCTCAAACAGCGTCAGGAGCGGCTGGCACTCCATAGCGCGCAGAAGCGCGAAGCCGGCCACCCGTTCGCGCGGGCGGCCTCCGCCGTGCTGGCGCTGTTTGGCAAGGTTCCGGTGCTGCGCAGCGTGCTGGCGCCGCTCTATCGGAACCCGTCTCTGAACATGGATGAGCGTCACCCGCTGGAGAACGAGGCCCTGACCCGCCGCTATGAGCGCGAGAACGCCAATCTCATTCGGCGCGAGCAGGCGCTCGGACGTGTCGAGCTGCGCGAGGGGAAGGCGCTTGCCCGTGATCAGCGCCGCGTCAAGCAGTACGAAGAGTTGCAGCGCCGCAAGGCGGCCGGTGAGAAACTCTCTCAGATCGCCGAGAACAAGGCCGATCTGACCGGCAAGAAAGAGCAGGCAGCGCCGCAGCAGAAATCAAGTGAGAAGCAGGCGGTGAAGCCGCGCCGGCCGCGCGGCTATGGTTTGCGGCGGGACCCGTAGCCCCGCCGCTGTTGATGGGGCCGATCAGAACAGGACGCAAAACACGATCCCGGCGATAAAGCCCCAGAAGACCAGTTTGGCCTTGTCTTCCAGATCGATCGCGCATTCGACCCACTTGTAGGTCTGCGGATTGGACGGTGCGCTATTGATGACAGGGCGTGCCGGCGGAAAATGGAACGGCATGGTTTCCGGGGTTTCCAGTCTGGCGGGTGCGACCCGGATGGCTGCCTGCTCTGCCTTCAGGCGCCGGGCGCGGTCCTCAAGGGCAAGAGCGTTGGCAAATGAACCGTTATAGACGCCCATCGAGCCAAGCCAGGTATCTTTGATCAGGTCTCCTGTGGTGTTGCCGTTCATTGCCTTGGCTCCTTGTGCATATTGCTGATGAGCCGGAGTATGAAAGAATGTTGAGATCAGTGCTTGGTCACAGGCTGGTCAGAATGGAAACGGCGCGATCGGGGAGGATCAATGGCCATGGCAGAATTCAAAGCGCACAGCGATCATGGGACAGTTTTGCAGCGGGATCAGGCTGCGCTTGTTGCCGAAGCTGATGGCAGCTTTTCCTTATTGATGCCCGATCTGCCGGAGGAAGCATTGCCGTCCGAGGCGGTGCAGCTGTTGGTCGCGGTAGCCATGCGCACAGATGATCCGCTGTGGGTCGAAGAGATGATTGCTTTTCTGCATGAGCAGAAGACGCTTGGTTAGAGGGCGCGTCCCGCCTTGCGGGACCGGGCTGTCGTGAACCGGGCGCTCGGGCAGCACGCGAGCGCTAAGCCCGTGATCCCGGCCATCCGGCTTCCATCCCGCGCGCAAGAGAAGGGCTCGGGGACTCACCACTAAAGCAGGCCAGCGCCTTGCGTCTCTGTCACCGCCGCCGCCCCGTCACTTGTGAGGGCGACGGACGGCTCCGCCGAAGCAGGCTTTAATTGGGCGCGACGGGAGTTTTTCCGTGGAACAATTGGATTCCGGCCTCCCGAATTACTATCCGGCCGGGGTAGAGTATTGGCAGCGCGTACTGCCGAAACTGTCATGGCTTCGCGCGATACAGGAGGGAGCATGGCAGGGCACACGGTAAACAGGAAGCTGGCGATCGCGCATTCTGCTCTCGTCTTCGCGGAGGAAAAATATGGCTGATCCTGCCACGGTTCGAAAGTTGAAGAAGATCAAGCCGGACCTGGTCCGCCGATATCGGCTATCGAGACTGGCCGTTTTCGACCCTGCTACATTGCCAGAAGCGGGGCCGGCCAGCATTGGCATTCTGGTGGATTTCGAGGAGACACCGAGCTTATTTGATGTGTCCAAATTGCAAAATGATCTGAACGATCAGCTTGAGGTGAAAGTCTATCTGGCTGTCAAAGGTATGATCCAGCCTCATTGGGAAGATGCAATGGAGGACCAGGCGGTCGATATATAGGTCTGAATTCCATAACCAGGCTTTTGAATAATTGATCTTTAATCCACGGGCCGGTACAATGATTTAGCGAAAATCGGCTGATTTTTGCTGCGGTGAGACTTCATCGCAACGGGGGGCGCAAGCCAGAATTGAGTTATTCGGGGAACCCGGAGCGCGATTGCAGCCGGGGAATCCAGCGGATAAGAACGCCGGACAACACGTGCCGGCAAGCGCTCTTGCATGGCAGGAGCCGAGTGGAGACGATGACAGCTTCGAAACACCTGATAGCGCTGCTACGTAGCCATATCGATGGCGACAACGAGCAGTTTCTGTCTGTGGCAATGCAGGTTGCCGCACACGAAGCGCGTCAGGGGCACGGTAATCTTGCCCAGCAGCTTCGTGATCTGGTCGATGAGGCGCGTTCAAGGAAGGCCCGTCGTTCCAACCGGCCGGTGCCGCTGGCGCAGCCAAAGGGCGACCTGGCCGCGCTTGTATCGGCGAGCTACGCCGACACTCGCCTTTCCAGCATGGTTTTGCCCGAAGAACTTGAGCAGCGGCTCAAGAGGATCATTACGGAACAGCGCCAGCATCACCTTCTGACAGCCCACGGCCTGAAACCGCGCCGCAAGATACTGCTGATCGGTCCGCCCGGTGCCGGCAAGACCATGACGGCTTCAGCATTAGCGGGCGAACTGACATTGCCCTTGTTCACAGTTGTCTTTGAAGCGCTGATCACGCGGTTTATGGGTGAAACGGCCTCCAAGCTACGTCTTGTCTTCGACGCCATGGCCGAAACGCGCGGGGTCTATTTCTTCGATGAGTTCGACGCTATTGGTGCCCGCCGGGCCGAGCGCAATGACGTTGGCGAAATTCGGCGCGTTCTGAATTCTTTTCTCCAGTTTCTTGAGAACGATGAGAGTGACAGCCTGATCGTCGCAGCGACCAACCACCCGGAACTGCTCGATCCGGCGCTCTTCAGGCGCTTTGACGATGTCATTCACTATGATCTGCCGGACGTGACAATCGCCGAGCGCATCCTCAAAGCCCGTCTTGCACTGTTCGAAACGAAGGGGCTGCCTTGGAAGACGATCAGCAAGGAAACAACAGGCCTCAGCCAGGCCGAAATTGCACGTGCGGCCGATGAGGCAGCGAAACGCGCCATTCTCAGTGACCGCACCACCGTGACACGCGACGACCTTTTGGCGTCCTTAGCGGAGCGAAAATCAACCACCCAATAATGAGAGGCGCTGATCATGGCGGACGAACAACAGCGCCAGTTCGAACATTTCTATCTCCCCGGACACGGAACCGCCGAGAAATTCACCTCGCCACGGGCGGGCGGTGGCAGCGGGCATATCCCGCAGCGCGAGCGGGCACAGCACGCGGCGCAGCTTGAGCAGGCGCTTACAGCCGCTCTTGGCGCAGCGCAGGAGCAGATTGCCGGCCGCGATCCAGAAATCGCCGGCGGCAAGAAAGGCTACTACCTGGAAATTGATCTGCCGCGCGGCCAGCAGTCCGTTTTGGACAAGCTCGAAGACCGCCGGGGAAAAAACCATGTAGAGCTGGTGACGGCGCGCCCATCCCTTGAAAATCCTGACATCATTTCCGCCACTGTCTTCGTTCCTGAAGCCAAAGCGGAAATCTATCTCAAAAAGGTCCGAGTCTATCGGGACGAAGACAAGGTCCAGTACGAGAAGGACGAGGAGGGCAATCAGGTCGTCGATGAGGCGGGCAATCCGGTCGAGAAATCGCGGCGGCCGAAGAATGAGGCGCTAATTGCTTCTATCGAATCCGCGCGCCTTGCCCAGGCGCAGTCGCTCTATACTGATGACATGGCACTGTTTCCAGCGGCGGGACAGGCCATATGGTGGGAGGTCTGGCTGCGGCCTGAAGGCCGCGAACCGTTAGAGCACGCCGCGGGCCGTCTTGAACTTCTAATGCGCGAACACGCGGTCAATTTTCCAGAGCGTGAAGTTGTCCTGCTCTGCGCGCCGCCGGAGTCGCTGGGCCTGATCATCGCCAATACCGATGCCATCGCCGAACTCAGGCTTGCCCGCGACACACCGGCTGTGTTCATGGAAATGGACGGCGCGGACCAGCATGAATGGTCGGACGAGCTCGCCGGCCGGCTGGTGCCGCCAGGTGCAGGCGCGCCGGCAGTCTGCCTTCTCGACAGCGGCACAACCTTGCGCCACCCGCTGATTGAGCCGGCGCTGAGCCCGAATGACCAGCAGGCGTGGCATCCGGACTGGACCGTCGAGGATACGAGCGGCAACGGCTGGGGTGGCCACGGTACGCAGCTCAGCGGTATCGCCCTGTATGGTGACCTGACAGAGGTTCTTGCGGGCGCCGGCCCGATTGAACTTGCAACGAGATTGGAATCGGTCAAAATCCTTCCCGATACTGGCGCGAACGAGCCCGACCTGTACGGCCATATAACGGCTTCCGCGATCGGCCGGGCCGAAGTGCAAGCACCGGAGCGGCGCCGGGCCTATTGCCTTGCCGTCACAGCCGATGGTGATTTCTGGCGCGGACGCCCTTCGTCATGGTCAGCCAAGCTTGATGATCTTGCTTACGGCGATGGTGAGGATCAGCGGCTGCTGGTTGTGTCGGCCGGCAATATCGGCAGTTTTTTCCCGGCAACAGACTATCCGGATCGTAACGACACCTGCGGAATCGAAAGCCCTGCCCAGGCCTGGAACGTCCTTACGGTCGGGGCGATGACCGAGCGGTGCACGATTACTGACAATAGCTATGCCGGCTGGACGGTCATGGCGCCGGCCGGGGACCTGTCCCCGAGCAGCCGTACTTCCGTTGCCTGGCATCATGATTGGCCGATCAAGCCGGACATCGTGTTTGAAGGCGGAAATCATGGCGTTGATCCCGCCACGGGCGAGGGCGACCATCTGGACGATCTGTCGCTGCTCACAACATTCAGGCGTCCGGAAGAGCGCCCGTTCACTGTGACGGGCGACACGAGTGCAGCGACGGCTCTGGCCTCAAGAATGGCGGCGACAATGCTGGCGGACCGGACGGAACTCTGGCCGGAAACAGTGCGCGGGCTCATGGTTCATGCTGCCGATTGGACACCAGCGATGCGTGCGCGTCTGCCAGCCAATCCTAATCAGTCTGACTGGCGCACACTGCTCCGGCGCTATGGCTACGGCGTGCCGGAGATCGGGCGCGCGCTTCGCAGCATGAACAGCGATGTCACGCTGGTGATCGAGAGCGATATGCAACCTTATTTCCTGGACGGCAGCACCGCCAAGAGCCAGGACATGATGGTCCATGAACTGCCATGGCCGGCTGCATCGCTTAATGAACTCGGTGAAACCGAGGTCGAGCTGCGCGTCACGCTCAGCTACTTCATTGAGCCGAATCCAGGCGAGCGCGGGTGGACGAAACGCCACAGCTATGCCGGTCACGGACTGCGCTTCGCGGTGAAGCGGCCGGAAGAAAGCTTGGAACGCTTCCGCAAACGGATCAATGCTGCGGCGCGGGAGGAGGACGAGCGGGGCGGGGGCGGTTCCGAAGCGGGCTGGACACTCGGTCCCCGGCTGCGTGATCGCGGTTCGCTGCATTCTGATATCTGGCGCGGCACGGCAGCGGACCTTGCCAATCGCCAGGGTCTGATCGTTTACCCGGTTGGCGGGTGGTGGCGTGAAAAGCCGGCGCTGGGCCGCACCGAGCAGCGCATTCGGTATGCATTGATCCTGACGCTCCGTGCAAGCGCCGATCTCTATACTGAGATCGCGAACCAGGTCGGCATCGAAATTGAGTTGGAATAGGGAGCATTCTCCCAGCTGTGCGAATTTGCTGCCATGCTCTTTTGCCAACAGTACCATATCCGTTGTCTACTACAGAGAACGGAGGCATCGAACTGCCGATCACGGGACTGTCTTGCAGCGGGATCAGGCGGCGCTTGTTGCCGACGCTGATGGCAGCTTTTCCTTGTTAATGCCCGATCTGCCGGAGGAAGCGGCGCCGTCCGAGGCGGTTCAGCTATTGGTCGCGGTCGCCACGCGTGCCGATGATCCGCTGTGGGTCGAAGAGATGATTGAATTTTTGCATGAGCAGAAGCAGGCTTTGGAGGACTGTGGGCAACTGAGGTTTTTCCTACCAAAATGTGTATCCATTGGTTACACTCGCACCCATGAAGGATGTAGGGTTACGCATTCGCGTTCAAAAGGAATTGCGGGAGCAGTTTCTTGAGGCCTGCCGCGCGCAGGACAAGCCTGCGGCTCAGGTGCTGCGTGAGTTTATGCGCACGTATGTTCAGGGAAGCGCGGCGCCGACAAATCGCGACGTTACCAAAAAAGAGAGGCCGCATAAGTGAATGCTGTTGAGATCGAAGAAGCAATCTCCCAACTGGCCGAGCAGCCGTTCGATGCCGACGAGTTCCCCTATGCGTTTCTTCAGGCTTTCGGCAACAAGGAGACGACCCTCAAGCGCCTGCGCAGCGGCACGTCGAACAAATCCGACTTTATTGGCCCTTGGGGCGGCGTCCTACAGACCAACAACATTCACCTTGCTGTCTGCCCCGAAGGCGAGGTCACAAAAACTCTCGCCGCCCTGAAAGCGAGCCCCAGCACCACGAAAGCCAAGGCGAAGTTTGTGCTGGCGACGGATGGCGCCGATCTCGAAGCTGAAGACCTCATTTCCGGCGAAACTGTCGCCTGCGCCTACAAGGACTTTCCCGATCATTTCGGTTTCTTCCTGCCCCTGGCAGGGATCAGCACCGTCAAGCAAATTCGCGAAAGCGCCTTCGACATCAAGGCTACCGGCCGTCTTAATCGGCTTTATATCGAGCTTCTCAAGGATAATCACGAATGGGGCACCGCCGCGCGCCGCCATGACATGAACCATTTCATGGCGCGGCTGATCTTTTGCTTCTTTGCCGAAGACACAGATATTTTCTCAACTCCGGATATGTTCACCGGCACGATCGAGCGGATGAGCGAGAAGGACAGCTCGAACACCCATGAGGTGATCGCCGAGCTCTTTCGCGCCATGAACACCAAGGCTGAAAATCGCGCCGCAATAGGCATTGCCCGCTGGGCGAACGCCTTTCCCTACGTAAACGGCGGGCTGTTTTCAGGCGGCGCGGACGTGCCGCGATTTAGCCGGATCGCACGCTCTTACCTGATCCATATCGGCAGTCTCGACTGGACGAAAATCAACCCCGACATTTTCGGCTCGATGATCCAGGCCGTCGCCGATGACGAAGAGCGCGGCGCACTTGGCATGCACTACACGAGCGTGCCGAATATTCTGAAAGTGCTCAATCCGCTCTTCCTAGATGACCTGCGGGAAAAGCTTGAAGAGGCTGGGGACAATCCACGCAAGCTGCTGAACCTGCGCAACCGCATCGCCAAGATTAGAGTATTTGACCCGGCCTGCGGATCGGGCAACTTCCTTGTCATCGCCTACAAAGAGATGCGCGCGATCGAAGCCGAGATCAACGTTCTGCGCGATGAGGCCGATCGGCGCACCGAAATTCCGATCACAAACTTTCGGGGGATCGAGCTGCGCGACTTTCCCGCAGAGATCGCGCGGCTGGCGCTGATCATCGCCGAGTACCAGTGCGACGTGCTCTATCGTGGTCAGAAGGAGGCCCTCGCCGAGTTCCTGCCGCTCGATGCCATGAACTGGATCACCTGCGGCAACGCCCTGCGGCTCGACTGGCTGAGCATCTGCCCGCCCACCGGGACGGGTGTTAAGCATCGTGCCAATGACCTGTTTATGTCACCAGTCGATCAGGCCGAGATCGATTTTGAGAACGAAGGTGGAGAAACCTACATTTGCGGAAATCCGCCCTATCTTGGCGATAAATTTCAAACAAGAGAACAAAAAGAAGAGCTCGCATCGCTAGTTGTCGGAAGAAAAGTCAAAGCAATCGATTATATTGCTGGGTGGTTTTGGAAAGCGGCTGAATTTATAGTCGCAACTGAAGCGTTGGCTGCATTTGTGACAACCAACTCAATATCACAAGGGGTTCAGGTTCCGGCAGTATGGCCCCGTATTTTGTCCAAAAATATTGAGATTTTTCTCGCTAACAGAGATTTCAAATGGTCCAACAACGCCACCAACAATGCCGGCGTAATTGTCAGTATTATCGGAATCCGTCTAAAATCGAATGCGCCAAAACTGATAATTGAGGAGCAAACGCGTCGTATCGCGACAAATATCAATTGTTATCTGGTTGACGGCCCGAACGTTATTGTGCTGTCGGAATCATCTAGCCGCTTTGGTCTGCCTCTCATGAACGCAGGGAATATCGCGCGAGACAGCGGAAATCTAATGATAAGTTTAGATGAAAAAAATTACCTTCTACAGGAATTTCCGATTGCGCAAAAGTTAGTCAGACGAATTTCTGGCTCCAAAGAGGTAATAAACGGACTGATAAGATATTGCCTCTGGGTAGAGGATAGTGACGCAGCGCATGCTGAAGAAATTCCCTTTATCTCGGAGAGGCTGGAAAGAATTAGGGAGTACCGCGCTAGCGGCAGTGAGAGAGGCAAGCTAGGGTTAGCCACTCCTCATAGGTTTGAGAGAAGAATAGTAGCTAAGGAAGATCAGTTTATAATTCCTCGCGTATCTTCCGAAAGACGGGAATACCTTCCAATAGAGTTCAGTAGTGCTGAGATCATTGTCTCCGATGCTGCAATGGCTATTTATGACCCGCCGATTTGGGCCCTCTCGTTATTTGCATCTCGAATTCATCTGGTTTGGATCGCAACCGTTTGCGGAAAGATGAAATCAGATTACCGCTATTCCAACACCCTCGGCTGGAACACTTTCCCCGTCCCCAAGCTGACCGAGAAGAACAAGCATGACCTGACGCGCTGCGCTGAGAACCTCCTGCTGGCACGCGAGGCACATTTTCCTGCGACTATCGCAGACCTTTACGACCCTGAAAAGATGCCCGCCGACTTGCGTGCCGCCCATGATTACAACGACGAGGTGCTTGAACGCATCTACATCGGACGCCGCTTCCGCAACGACACCGAACGACTGGAAAAGCTGTTTGAGCTCTACACTAAGATGACGGCTGCTAGCCCGACGAAGCTGAAAGTGGGGGCTGTATGAGCAGCCTCACGGATATCGATAAGCGTTACCTTGAAAAGCTGCTTGGAATGCAGAGTGGCTATGTCTTGGATTATTCAGACGCGACTTTCGACGAGTTCTTTAATCGCCATAGCATCGATATCCACGGCTCAAAGTACCAGACCTACGGCACTTCCAAAGCCAAGAAACTGCGTGCGTTCTGGGAAATTGAACCTGATAGTCTCGTCGGAAGGATATTGTCTGAACTGCTCGATTCTTATGAGGCTGACTGCGACTTGAACGGTCGGCCTTGCGATACGCCAGTTCTCGAAAAAGCGCGCGTGGTCGCCTCGCGGCTTACCGGGAAGCCGGTGTTGGCGAATCCGGCTCAGACCGTTGATGATTTTCTGCATCGGGAATTCACCGTTCCCAACGTCCACAATCTGCCAATCGAAGCCCAGGCGATGCCGATCGTTAAAGGGCGTTTGGAGGAGGCGCGCACGGCCTTAGCGGCTGGTGCGCATTTGTCGGTGATATTCCTTTGTGGCAGCGTACTTGAAGCGGTTTTGCTGGGGGCTGCGCAGAAAGAACCTGGGCGTTTCAATCGAGCAACCGCCAGTCCGAAGGCTGCGGACGGAACCGTGAAGCGCTTTCACGAGTGGAGTCTTGCTCAGTTGATTGATGTGGCCTGTGAGGTCGGATCGCTAAAACCGGACGTGAAGAAGTTCAGCCACGGGCTGCGAGATTTTCGTAACTACATTCATCCCTACGAGCAGATGGTCTCCGGCTTTGCACCGGATGAACACACTGCGAAGGTGTGCTTTCAGGTGTTGAAGGCGGCTCTTGCCAGTGTCGCGGGGGCGCGCCGATGACCAATGCGTTGTTTAACCGTATGACCATCGTCGCGGCGGCCGAGGTTGTTTCGGAGTTCAACGCGCACAGCGACATGGAGGTGCTTGAGGTCCAGTGGGGAATATCGGGCCGTTGCAGCGGTTCGAGCAAGTCTGCTCGGGTAGCCGACCTCGCGAGAATTACAGCGGAAGAGCAGATGGACGTGATGACGATCCACGGCTCAGTGCCGATCGGCCGAGCACTGGTTGAAGCCGCAATACTTGCTCCTCCGCGCGTGAAATCCACGCTTGCATGGAGGAAGCTGGTCGCCGGACTGCGGTTCGATGGTTATGAGATCATTGAAGATCAGGCGGAAAGTTTGGCCGTCAACCAATGGGGCGGCAGTCAGACTGAAACGACCGTCCGGCTTGTCCGCATGCTCCCTTCCGATCTTCCCGGACTAGATTTTCGGGAAGCAGAGAGCGAGGTTGAGCTGTTGCTGGACCGGCATGGCTTCTCTGTTGCGCTCGGTCATTTGCGGCAGGCTGTTGCGGCCTTCAGCAGGGGCGAATGGTCGTCAGCGAACGGTGCGCTTCGCAATTTCTATGAAAGTTACCTCAACGAGATTGCTGTGGCGCTTGGCTATGCCGAGGATGGCGATGGCAAGGCCAAGCGCGACTATCTCGGTCGTCTTCAGTCGCCTTTCCTTCTCACGGACTACAATGAGTGGCATGCGAATAATCAGAAGCCTCAGTATGTACAGGGCCTGATGAACCGGATGCACCCTCATGGAGGGCATCCGGGACTGTCTGAGGAAGAGGACGCCACCTTCCGGCTCCAGATTTCGCTTGTAACCGCCCGCCTTTTCTTACGCCGCTTCGACCGGAGGCGTGCCTGATGGTCCAGACTTCCGATTTCCGCCAGGGGGGTGATGCCCAAGCGATCAGCCGGATCGCAACAGAAGTATATGGCGGCTTTCGACAGATGTTCGATGCCCACGGCTGGGATGCGCCAGGCAACAAGCTGATGACAGCGGCACCAGCGCTGATCGTAAATCAATATGGAAGCATCCGGGGTTTTGAGGCCGCCCATCAAAAACCCTCGCGCTTCGAGGGGTATTCAGCAAGCGATGTATGGGATCGTGGATACAGCGTGCTGTTTACGTCGTTTTGGGGATGGTCGCCGGAGACATGGGGAACGGTCGGATGGTCGGGTGATCGCGGTCTTACGAGACGAAGCAATTTGCTCGCACAGTTGACTGATCCGTTTATTACCGTCTGCTACGTCACCAGTAACAAGACGTATATTGACCCCGCTCTGAAAGGGAAGATTGCCGGTTTCTATCTTGTCAGCCATGAAACTGGCGACCGTGATGAGTTCACGCACCCTATTCATCACGGACGGGATGTTGAGAAATGGCGGCATTCCCTGCGGGCGTTGCGCGCTTTCGGTTACCTTCCCGAACACCGCCTGAAGGTCACTGATCTCGATCCCGGCCTATTGGCACGTGCTCGTTCGGTGTCCGCGATGGGCGAGGTGATTACCGATCCGGCACAGATCAAGCTTTTGCGTGATACGCCGTGGATGGAGGTGGAGGTCTATACACCGGCCTCTGCTTCTGCGGTCGATGCCGTCCCTTGGCCGGAGCAAACCCAGGGAATGGTTCAGGCAGGGCCGGCCAGCAGCGACGGATATGTAGTGGCGGGCGGAACGCAATGGACGCCGCGCGAACTGTATATCCTCAAGCTTGATGGCAACATCGATGCATATTTGGGCCGGTCGGCTTCAGGGCGTGTCATTGTTAAAGTTGGCCTTGCGGCAAGTCCTGACATACGTCGGCAGTCTTTTCAAAAAGCGATGCCGCGCGGCGCGTTCCAATGGAAAATAGACCGCACGTTAAGTGGTTGCGGTCTTGCGCTTTGTCCAAATCATGGTGTTGCCGTGAGGGGGGAGGACGCCATGAAGCGCCACCTCGCCGCCCATGCCGAGTGGCTTGGCGGCGAGTTTTACCTTGCGTCCGGGGAAGTTATTGAAGCGGCGTGGCAGCTGGCCTGCAATGCAGCAAAAAGCAGTCTAGAGCGGGGTAATAATGAACAATAAATCAGTGCCATCTGTTTCCGTCACTTATGCCCAGAACGGCAATTCGACCAGGTCCAATGAAATGGGCATGCGCGCGATGCAGGAGCGTGCCTACGAGAAGCGGGGCGAGCAGTATCTTCTCATCAAGTCGCCGCCTGCCTCTGGAAAAAGCCGCGCGCTGATGTTCATCGCGCTCGACAAGCTTCACAACCAGGGCCTGAAGCAGGCGATCGTAGTAGTGCCGGAAAAGTCGATCGGGGCGAGCTTCAATGACGAGCCGCTGAGTAAATTCGGCTTTTGGGCCGATTGGCAGGTCGCGCCCAAATGGAACTTGTGCAATTCGCCAGGGACGGATGGCGGCAAGGTGAAGTCGGTCGGGGCTTTCCTCGAAAGCGGCGACCACGTGCTTGTCTGCACACATGCCACTTTCCGCTTTGCCGTGGACAAGCTGGGGGTTGCAGCGTTCGACAACCGATTGATTGCCGTGGACGAGTTCCACCATGTTTCGGCCAGTGAAGACAGTATCCTTGGCACTCAGCTTAATGAATTCATTTCCCGTGATCGCGTACATGTTGTGGCAATGACAGGCAGCTATTTTCGCGGTGATGCTGCCCCAATCTTACTGCCCGAAAATGAGTCCAAATTCGATACCATCACCTACACCTACTATGAGCAGTTGAACGGATACAAATATCTGAAAACGCTAGATATTGGCTACTTCTTCTACTCTGGTTCCTATGCTGATGATATCCTGAAGGTGCTCGATCCTGACGAGAAGACAATCCTACACATCCCAAATGTGAATTCCCGCGAAAGTACGAAAGACAAGCATCGAGAGGTGGAGCATATCATCGATGCATTAGGCGACTGGCAAGGGACCGATCCGACGACCGGCTTTCAGCTTGTGAAGACCTCGAACGGGCGGATTTTAAAGATCGCCGATTTGGTGGATGATGAGGCCGTCAAGCGGGACAAGGTTTCGGCTGCGCTCAAGGACCCGGCACAGAAGAACAACCGCGATCATGTGGACATCATCATCGCCCTGGGGATGGCTAAAGAGGGCTTTGACTGGATTTGGTGCGAGCATGCACTGACAGTCGGTTATCGGGCGAGCCTGACTGAGATCGTACAGATCATTGGCCGCGCGACTCGAGACGCTGAAGGCAAGAACCGCGCGCGATTCACCAATCTGATCGCTGAGCCCGACGCAGCCGAAGCGGCCGTGACTGAGGCTGTGAACGATACCCTGAAGGCGATTGCCGCTAGCTTGCTCATGGAGCAGGTGCTTGCGCCTCGTTTCAACTTCACACCGAAAAGCCCTAAGAGCGGGCCGGTGGAAGGCTTCGACTATGGCGAGGGCGGCTACGACCCCGCGAAAGAAAATGTCGGGTTCAACGAGGAAAGCGGCCAGTTCCAGATCGAGATTAAGGGGCTGGCAGAACCGAAGAGCAAAGAGGCCACGCGTATCTGCCAAGAGGATTTAAATGAGGTCATCGCCGCATTTGTTCAGGACAAGACGACGATAGAGCGCGGGCTGTTCGATGAAGAGCTGGTGCCTGAAGAGCTGACCCAAGTGCGCATGGGCAAGATTGTTGGCGCCAAGTTTCCTGAGCTCGATGCGGAAGATCAGGAGGCCGTGCGCCAGCATGCGATTGCGGCCTTGAACCTGACCCAGAAGGCCAAGGAGGTGGCACTTTCCGCTTCAGATGATGCAAAGGCGACCGGCAATACGGCCCTGATTGACGGGGTGAGAAAGTTCGCGATGGACGTACGGGAGCTGGATATAGACCTGATTGATCGGATCAATCCCTTTGGTGAGGCCTATGCGATCCTGGCCAAAACCATGAGTGAGGAAAGCCTGAAGCAGGTCGCTGCGGTGATTTCGGCCAAGAAGGTAAGTCTGTCGCCGGAAGAGGCGCGGGATTTGGCCAAGCGCGCGCTCAAATTCAAGCAGGAGCGCGGGCGGCTACCTTCGATCACGTCACCTGATGCCTGGGAAAAACGCATGGCAGAAGGCGTTGCCTTTTTAGCCCGTATGAAAGCTGAGGCAGCCAATGGCTAATTTCACAGACGAGGACGACGCACTCCTGGAAGAACTTGGCGTCGAGGTCGAAGCGAAGAAAGGTTCAAGCCGGACGCCGCGCGAAGAGCGCATCATCGCTGGTTTCGAGGAAGTGCAGAGATTTGTCGAGCAACGTGGCCGAGCACCGCAGCACGGCGAAGAAAGAGACATCTTTGAACGCCTGTATGCCGTTCGATTGGAGCGTATCCGTGCATTGCAAGAGTGCCGTGAGTTGGTTGAGCCGCTCGACCATCAAGGACTTTTGGGGGGAACAGTCCAGGCGTCAATAACTGATCCTGAAGAGCTTGATGATGACGCATTGTTAGCTGAACTCGGGATCGAAGCCTCAGCCCCACCAATCACAGAGTTGAAGCACGTCAGGTCGAGTGCGGAGAAGAAAGCAGCCGAAGAGATTGCTAGCCGCGAGAGATGTGAGGACTTTGAGAAGTTCAGGCCGCTTTTCGAGCAAGTGCAGAAGGAGCTGGATACCGGCCTACGCGAAACGCGGCCCTTCGAGATGAAGGCAGAGATTGAACAAGGTCGTTTCTTCATCGTCGGCGGGCAAAAGGCCTACGTAGCCAGTAAGGGTGAGATCACGATCACAGATCAAGGGCGCACCGATGCCCGATTGCGCGTAATCTTCGATAACGGAACAGAGAGCAACATGCTCATGCGCTCGCTTCAGCGCGCCTTGAACAAGGATGAAGCAGGGCGACGGATTACCGATCCGACCGCTGGTCCATTGTTTTCGGATCAGAGGATTGACGGCGATGAGGCCAGCGGAACGATTTACGTTCTAAGGAGCAAATCCGATCACCCAATTGTAGCTGAAAATCGGGTTTTGGTGCACAAGATCGGGGTCACCAATATGAATGTGGAAAAACGTATTGCAGGCGCGCACCTCCAGCCTACGTTCTTGATGGCGAACGTTGAAGTGATCGCCACGTACGAGCTTTACAACATTAACCGAACCAAACTTGAAAATCTAATTCATCGCATCTTCGATCCGGCTCGTCTCGATATTGAGATTAAGGATCGCTTCGGCAACCCTGTCGTCCCGCGCGAGTGGTTTTTGGTGCCGTTTTCCGCGATCGACGAAGCCGTCGCGAAGATTAAAGACGGGACGATCACCGCTTTTAAGTACGATCCCAGCTCTGCAACCTTAGTAAATAGAGTGGGGTGAGTGATGAAATTCTTGAAAGGAAACCGCGACGAATTCGAAAAGCTCAAGGGCGGAGACTCTTGGGAAGACAAAGCCGACATCATCCAGCGGCAGATGGCGGAGGTCTTCGGCGCCAAGAATCTGTCATTCCTTATGGGGTCGGGTTGTTCGTCCCTCCGGCATGATGACGACGAGCTGGGAATTCCTACAATGAATTTCCTGGCGGAAGAATTCCAGACGCTACTTGCCGCAGACCCCGCTGACGCAGAGCAGATTTTTGTCAGTGTGGCGCAAAAGACCGAACTCTACGACAAGCTCGGAATTGACCTTTCCGCCAATGACGTGAAAGGCAATTTGGAGCAGATGATGGCTGTTCTCTTGAACGCCCATCAGTTCTGCAAAGCAAGCGATAAGGAAGAGCTGAGGGCCGTCGCTCCTCTAGTGGAAAATATCATCGTTGGTATCAAGAAGTTCGTTCTTCACAAGTGCACAACAGGACCTTTCTCCAACGGCGACGAGAGTGTCGTCGCGCTCTATCGACGGTTCTACCAGTCCTTGGCGACGCGGGCGCGTGGCCTCGCGCCGCCTTGGGTCTTCACGACCAATTACGATCTCTTCAACGAGCGCGCGATGGATCGTTCAGGCATTCCGTACTCCAACGGTTTCTCGGGAACGGTCGAGCGCAGGTTCAATCCTGCTACCTACAGGCTGGCATTGGCAGAGCAGTTAGACATCACTTCACGCCGCTGGGCTGCCGTCGATGGCTTCGTGCATTTCTGCAAGCTGCATGGCTCCGTCAACTGGACCGAAGAGAACGCGGGTCTCTATCCCATCCGCGAGTCTCATGCACCGCTCGATCCTTCCAGGGATCGCGTCATGATCTACCCGACCCCGTCAAAACAGACGGCGAGCTTCGGATCGCCATACTCCGATATGTTCCGCGAATTCCAGAGGCAGGTCGTTCAGGATCAGACCGTCATGGTGATCTTGGGGTTTAGCTTTGGAGACGAGCACGTCAACAACATCATTTTCCAAGGGCTGACACTGCCGAGTTTCAGGCTTGTCGCCTTTATGGACCCCGAGACGAACGACATCACGCGTGAGCTTGCGGCGCTCGGCGACCCGCGCATCTGGTTCATTTGGGGCGAAGGCAAGGAAGCCGGAAAGAAGGCTCATTATTTCGACGGCGTCGTCAATCATTTTATGCCCACCAGTGCGGATCAAAAGATTGACCAGTCGATAGAAAAAGCGTTGCAGACTCTTCTTGCCAAGCAGCAGGACACTGAAGATGACGAGGGATGATGCAAGCCGCGCCATTGGGAAGATCGTCAGCGTTTCGGCTGACCGTCTGGTTGTCGAGCTGCACAGGGGCAGCGATAACTTCACCATCGTCGGCTTTGATGACATCCACTACGTCGCGACCCTTGGATCGTACCTTACCGTTCCGATGCAGGCCGAATATGTGGTGCTGGAGGTTGTCGGTCTCCGCGAGAAGGACAACACACCGCCCCACGGCTCCCAGGCCGAATTAGACAAAGCCTCTTCGGCCAAGTTTCTCGACGTTGTTCCCGTCGGCTCGATGCCCATACAGGGTGGAAGTTTTCACTTCGGGGTATCAACATTTCCGCCACTCTACGCGGATGCCCTTTACGCTCGGGATGAAGACCTCGACCGTATTTTCAATGTCGAGCTGCCGGCTAAGATCGAGACCAAAAAGGATGCGGCGGGCGCGGAGCAACAGGGCAGCGTTCCGCATAACATCGAAATCGGTACGTCTGCCGTCTTCAAAGGCTATCCCGTCAAATCGCGGCTTGATGAATTGTTCGGCGGTCATGTGGCCGTGCTTGGAAACACAGGAAGCGGCAAGTCCTGTACCGTTGCGTCTATCTTCCAGTCCGTGTTCATGAAGCCGGAAGCGTTTGCCGCACTGGGCGCAGCTTTCGTGATCTTCGACGTGAACGGTGAATATCGGCGGGCACTCGATCACGTCCCTGCCTGGATCAAGTCCTGCTATTTAAAGGCGACAGAGCCGGATATGCCGATCCTTGACCCTTCTGAGAAGAGGCAAGCGGCAGAGATTAAGGACAGATTCAAGCTGCCGCACTGGTTCATGAGCGTCGAGGAATGGGCGTTGCTTTTGCGGGCGAGTGAGAAGTCGCAACTCCCCGCACTTCGAACCGCACTTGGTTTGACTACTTTGTTTCAGGAAACGCCAGAACAAGAAGTGGTTGAAGGCGCAGGAGCCGAGAACAGCCTCAATGCGATCCGTAATCACGTCCTAGCAAAGATTATTCTTTCAATTCTGCATAGCGATGCCAGCTCCCCGAGCAAGGCAGATCGTATTCAAGCGCTTCTGAATACATTCTCGACCGATGAGATATCGAAGGAAGCAGTTGCGTTGGGTTTGACCGTCTATTACGGGCAATTTCGTGATGGGCAGCACCAAGAAACGACAGTCAACTATGACGCGCTCTTAGAACTTCTCAAAGGGCATGAACAAGATGAACCCGTGCTTCCAGGTTACGGGAATACGCCGTTTTCATTCGAGAGACTTCAAGCCGCGCTCGACCTTGCGCTTTTCTACGAGGAAGCGAACGGTAACAAGCAGATTCGAGAATATTGTTCGCAGTTGGTCACACGGCTCAAATCCGTGATCGACAATCCCGATTATGAGTTTCTGCGGGCTGATGTCGGCGCGCTACAAGATCATGATCGTGAGCCGACCCACTATGTGGACCGCTTGCTTGGGATCACGGTCGATGGCGGACGTTATAAAAAGGAGCGCCAGATATGCATTATCGACCTCAATGATGCATCTGACGAGATCGTTGAGCTTGCCTCAGCGGTTGTTGCCCGCCTGATATTTGATCGCATGCGCCGCGCCGATCCGCGCAACGTCATGCCCGTTCATCTAATTTTGGAAGAGGCGCACCGTTATATTTCGGAGAAGCCAAGCCGCTTTGCGATTGATGCGGGTATCACGTTCCAAAGGATTGCAAAAGAGGGAAGGAAGTACGGTGCTTTTCTGATCGTGGCTTCGCAGAGGCCAAGCGAACTCTCGAAGACCGTTCTATCGCAATGCAATAACTTTATTATTCACCGCATCCAGAATCCTGACGATCTTTCCCAGATCAGGCAGATGACTCCTTTTATTTCGGAAACGGTGCTCAGGCGCTTGCCATCATTGCCGAAGCAGCACGCTCTTATTTTCGGCAACTCTGTGAATATTCCGACCACGTTCCGCGTGCGTGACGCAGACCCGACACCGTACAGCAATGACACCCAGGTCAGGGACATCTGGTATGTGCCTATGGATCCAGCGGTCAATTGGACGCGATGAAGGCTCAAGGCGCTTAAGTAGATCTTGCGCCATGCGGGAGCGTCATAGCAAAAGGAATAGCTAATGAAGGACTCTGCGACGGTTCGGAAGCTAAGAGAAATCAAGCCGGATTTGATCTTTAAGCATCGCCTGACGAGACTGCTGGCCTTCGACCCTGCCGTCATTGGGGAGGTGGGACAGAACAGCATTGGTATCCTGGTGGCCTACCGTGAAGTGCCAAGTTTGTTTGAGGTGTCTGAATTGCAGAATGATTTGAAGGACCAGCTTGGCGTGAAAATCTACTTGGCTGTCAAAGGTATGATCCAACCTCAATGGGAGGGCATCATCGAAAATAGCACAGTGGATGTGTAGGCCTCGAACCGAAAATGGTTTCTACTCGATGCGTTCGCCTTTCTCCGCGTTCATGATCATGCCGCGCGGGATCGATGGTGTTGAATGCAACATGGGGCAGCACATTGCAGTCAGCATTGCAATTCTCCCTGTCTTCTACTTGTTGAGCGGGAGCCGAAATCCTGGATAGGAAAAGGCGGACTTGATCGTCTCGCAATCTTTCTCTGAAAGGCCGGCGCGCCGAGCCGTTTCGTACCATGTTTCTTCGACCTGCTGCGCCATTTCACTGATGATTGCCTCTGCCTCGCCACGTTCCAAATGGAAGCGGGCACACTGCGAAAGCATATTGGTGGCATTCGCGTAGCGCCCCCAATCCCCGCATCCCATGGCCAGGTCACGGCGCTCCATGCTTATCGGCATTGCCGGCGTGAGGTCATAAGCCGGGGAGAGGCGCCAATCCTTGTCTTTGGCAATGGCGGCATGGTTGCGCGGGTGGTCATCCGTATTGGATATCAGGGCGTTGAAGACCATTCGGCGAAAAAGCTCTGCCGAGTCCTGTTTCGGATCGGCACTGATACGGCGGAGTTCTTCAGCGAGCAGAACATAGGACCAGCGATCGCGATGCTGGTGCGTATCCTCTGTCCTCAGGATGGTCAGACCGCTGACCATCCTGGCACGCAGATAGCCGGTCTTTGTCTTTTCCCGGTCGAACCGTTTCACAAGAAGTACGTCGCGATCCCCCACCGTCTCAACGCGGCTCTGGGCGCTGTTGAGACCACACGCTCGCGCCAGTTCCAGCATGGCGTGTTCCACACGCGCATGGTTCCATTTGTCATCCGCGCGGCCGAATTTGGCGATCCAAAGCCCGTCATTGTCCTCGACGACAGCCTTTGGCCGCGCACCGCCCATCGATGTGCCGATGAGCAGCAAGTCCTCGACTTGGCCGGCCTCCGGTCCCGCCGGCAGGTCTTCATCGGCAATGATGGCGTCAGCCAGCCGCAGCAGGTTTTCGAGATCGAGCGTCTTGTTGAACTGGCGCTTCGGCGCAGGGGGTTCAGCGCCCAGCCCGAATCCCAAGGCACCGGCGCGATCGTCGGGTGAATAAAGAAGATAATCGATCTCGCCGAGTTCCGGCTTCCCGGCATGCTTTTCGATGACCCGGCGCCCCCAGTAGTCGGGACCGGCGTCGCGGAGCGCGCCGAACACACCCTTCAATGCCGTTGTCTGATAAGTTTCTCGCGCGAGCTTTAGCTCAAGTGGATCGAGGGGGACGGCGTCCGGCCGCGCAAGATAAGTTCGGCCGTAAACGAAGCGGCCGACGGGTACGCCCGTTCGGTCCGGTTCGAGTACAAACCGCCCTGCGGTCACAAACTCGGTGGTGCCCGGCAGCGTGATGTAGACGAAGCATTCCTGGACGGTGGCCTTAGAAATCATTGTCCAGCCCTTCGCTTGCGCGCGCACGGCTGCGACCGCTGAGCCTTTCAAGGGTGAGGCCTTCGCTATCGCGGGCTGGGTCGGCCAACTCAGCCATTGGGCGCAGCAGGTCGTATGCCCAGAGCAGGGCGGTATAGACTGCGATGCCCGTTGTCATTTTTCCCTTCTCGGCATCCATGACGGCGCGCGGGCCTGTACCAATTTTCTGCGAGACCTGCTCGATGGTCAGGTTACGACGCAGCCGCGCCGTGCGCAGGTCATTGCCCAGGCGCTTTATGGCCTGTTCAACTTCGTAGGGCGGGGCTTCTATCAGTAGATTTTTTGCGGCCATATGCTCTTCAGCGCTCTTTATACGGGCTTAATTGCTCTTTAGAGCATACACGCGCGCTGGCGCTCTTGTCAAGATATATGCTCTTGAGAGCGGTTATTGGCCGATTATATGCTCTTAAGAGCATAAATAGAGCGTATGGTTACCCGATATCCGGGCAAATCCGTCACCATCCGCACCTGGCAGAGTCTACCAAAGGTGTTGCGAGCCCCCGCAACCAACTTTTTCAAGCACTTAGCTGAAAAGCCAAGCCACCAAAAAGTGCTCTGGGTAGCACATGGGTAGCAAAAAATCTGGCGTTCATATGTTCGGGCATGTTCTGGGTAGCGACAGTGTCGGGCGTCGAGCCAGGCCCCGCTGTCAGGCCTTGACTGGAAAGCCGAAGTAGCGGAGCGCTTTGATCGTGCGACCGTTGACTGGAGGGATGCCCTCCGGGTTCACCCAACCGAACAGTTCGAGAATGCTGGTTCGACCGAAATGGGCGAGCTTGTACTCGGTTGTGAAAATGCAGTCGTAGGTTCGGCGGACAAATTCTTCCTTGCCGAAGGCCAAATGATCGAAGGTCGTCTTGAGGCGGGCCAGATCGTTGTCTTTGTAGAATGCACGGACCAATGCGGGTTGACCGCCCTTCGTGAAGCGAAGTTGCTCATCGAACGCCGCACAGCCCAGGAGGGCGTCGGTTAGATCTTCGAGACTGACTTGACTGAGGTGATCCCGGGTCTGAAAGGTGGCTCGGAGCTTCTCCAGTCTCTCGGTCCGCGCATGATCGATCGAAATATTCTCGCCCAGCCAGACACCGACATGATGAGCAATGTGGAGACGACGCTGCTGTTCATCGAGCAGCGGAAAGTTCAACAGAGTCTCGTCTGTCGTGTATTTCAGCTTGGCCCAATTCAGAAAGCGGTCGATCTCGTATTCGAGAGGTAGGCCGTGGAATGCAGGGTGGCGCGTTTGGGCGTTGTTGTAGACGGCTTGCATTTCTCGGTGGGCAGGCAGAATCGTCTCGTAGTACTCCCGGCGAAAGCTCTCCAGATAAGTGCGCTCGCGTGTTTTAGTATGAGTGGCGACATTGATGGTGCGGGGAGAGCAGGGTTCGACACCATCAATGACGTCGCTCTGCTGGGTGTTTGATGGTGATCTGTGCCATAGAGCGAAACGTGCTAGTACGGCGTCTGTCAGCACTGCCGCGCTATCCCAGAGATCGTCGAAATATGTTGGTAGCTCGTCGAAGACTTCGTCTTCCGAGTCGATTGTGATCGCGATCTCCCGATTGGCCGACATCCCGGCATCGGTGAGGTTGGCGGACCCAAGCATGGCGAGGCTGTCGAGAATGTAGAACTTCGCGTGAAAGGCCTGCGACGTGAAGTACCTCAATGTGACACCAGGCAGGGAGCGGACGCTCGCGATTGCCGCCGGCGTGGTTGCGCCGCAGAGCCGAATGATGACCTTGATATTACGGCACCCGTCATCGTGCAGGAGTTGAATGGGCTGGGGCGTCGTAAAGAAGGGACACGCAAGCTGAGCGGATTGAGTGCCCTTGGCATTCAACATGAAGAAGTTGATGGCGTAATCACCAGCACGAAAGTTTGTATAGAGCTTGCGCGTCGTCGTCATCTTGCTCTCTGGATCGGTGCGAGGATCTGAATCATGCTGGTGGCGTGCGTAAAAGATCAGCGCCGTGCGTCTTACGCAACTCATCGATAGCAGCAGCCGTTGTTTTCCACGGATCGCCAGCAATCTGCGTGATCAGCGTGTGCCAGACGCGCTCGAAGGCTTCGAGCGCCTGGGCATGATCAAACGCGATGCCTGGGGGCAGGAGAGGTGCTATATCCTCGGTGAGACTGCGCTCGAGCTTTTGCAGCATGCGCTGTTCGGCGTTCGCCCTCGTGATCGGGTTGCCTTCGTGAACGAGATAATGGTCGAAGCACGCGATGACCTTGGACACGTCGAGCCCTAGCCGGACGAGGCCTTCATTCAGGTCGAACAAGTCGCGGTTCTTGCGTCGTTGCAAGAGTGCCCGCAGCTTGGTGCCAAACAATTCCTCCGGCTCATAGGATGGGATTTCGGTCTTGCCGGTAAACCAGGGATTTTCGACGGCGAACGGGTAGGTTTTGATCCCGTGCAGAGGCTCATGCTCGCGCGTGTTGATCTCGACCTTCAGCTTGAGCTTAGCGTTAGCGTCAGCCTCGGGTGTAAATTGAAAAATCAGGTGTGTGGAGTGTCCGGCCTGATCGCGTTTGCATCGGCCGAGCCATGGCAACGCTGACCGGATCGCATCGATAGTCTCGCCGATCGGGCCTGCTTTTATTTGAACGAGATCGATATCCTCGGAGTAGCGGAGTGGCTGCGGGAACAGCAATTTGTTGATCGCCGTGCCTCCACGAAACGCAATGGTGTCGGCCAGCCTGGGCTCATTGAATAGGTCGCAGAGCGCCCTGCAGATGATGAGATCCTGCTCTATCTGCCGTGGGTCCGGCCAGGGCGCCTTAGCGCTCCATTCCTGCAGATAGGCGTTCGGGATCAAGAATCAGTCTCCACAATGTCGTTGATGATAAGTTTCCACGTCGAATCGGTTTCATGCAATTGGGTCCCGAGTGCCGCGAGCGATTTCAACGACGGGTCAAGCGGTTTCAGCGATTTGGCTTTGGCGGCATAGGGCAGCAGTGCACGCGCCTGTCGGTCGTGGCCGAAATGCTGAAGGAGGTAACCGAGGCGGCGCACGGCAGTGTTCTCATAGTGCTTTGCCGCATCTGAGAGCTTGCCACTAGCGGCCTTGGAACCGAGGTCGCGCACGATCTGGGCCAGCCCGTTGATACCGGAGGCTTTGTGGAAGTAGCGGGCGCAATCGAGCAGGGTCAACTCGATGCCGGCGACCTTGGCATAGCCTGCGTCTGTCTTCAGAGAGGCCAGCCACTCGTCACGATTGGTGGCTGCGAACACACCTGCCAGTTGGTAGACAAATCGAATGTTGTGGCGACCGATGATGATGGCCGGGATCTGCTTGGGTGCGATCACCTGAAAGACCATGGCGGCTTGATGGGATGAGCCATGGAAGGCGGCGGCACGTAAGAGGGATATGCGGTAGTCGATCCCGAGGTGATGCATGAGTGGGGCGATCCATCGCGCCGGTTCCGGTGCTCCCGTTGTCCGATCTTCCGGTCGCAGGATGATGTAGAAGCCGCGCTTGGGTGAGACGAGCTTCTGCTTCTTGATAAGTCGTTCAGTTGCCGCGAGGATGGTAGACGACGACTGGCCAAGCGCAGTCATAGCCTCGGCCTTGGTGAAGGTGCCGTGGCCGACGGACAGACGGCTATCGATGTAGGCTTCAAGTGACATCACTCCCCCATCATATAGATATTTCGACAGAATAACAAGAGTTATTGATATGGTTGGGGAGCGAGGTCAGCCCCTCGTCGTATCTAAATTCGATAGAAATTTAGGAAAAAGAAATATGACTGGGGCGCTCAGCAGTGCGACGGCAGCAACTTCAAAATCAGGCTACAGCCTTATTTTTCCGCATAAATATCAGGCCACGGCCTGATTTTACCTCACATCTCGCGTCCAAAATCCTTGTCAGGGTTTCGTTGCCGCCAAGCGGCCATGCCACGCTTGATCTGCTCGGAGCGTGACACTGCGTCCGCAGGCTTCGCCTCGACGGCCTTCATGAAATTCTGACTCACATCGGGCGGCGGCGTTCCCGGTGGCGGTGCTTGAGCCTCACGAAACTTCTCGATGGGTGGAGCGGGTCGCACGAACGGACGCGGCGCCTGCGCCATCTCGCCTATGACCGCAGCCTTCGCCATCGCGAACGATACGGACTGCCGGCTGTGTGCCATCGCATCCTTCTGGGATTGCCGCTCGGCCGCATGGCGATCACGGATCAGCGTCATGCGAAGCTTGTGGCCCTGCAAGATCGGCTGTGTCTGCTCTTTGGTTTCGAGCTTGGCTTCACGGGCGAGAGCACGTCGCTCCTGCTCGTGGATGCTGGCAACACGTTTGCCGAGAGCCTTGGTCGAGCGGATCAGCGGCAGCATCTGCCGCACGGTAAGGGACCCGCGCGCCCCGCCGAGCCGTTCGCGATTGTGAAACACGAAGGCGGCGCGATCCAAAAGATTGCCGCCGAGCTGCCCGACGAGCTTCGCCTCCTTCCGCTGTGCCGAGTAAAGCTGCCGCCAGCGGGGTCGATACCGGTCCTTGACCGTCTGGCGTGCCACCTCGACCGCCGCATCGGTCTTCGCATCAAGGGCATCGCGCTCCTTGATCTGCCGCGCCCATGTGGCGTCACGCTGCCCCTTCTGCTCGGCATCGAGCGCAGCGCGCATGGCCCGCATGCGATCAGTGATCATCTTCTTGTCGAGCCATTGCTTGCGGCTGGCCGACTTGTCCTTCACCGGCACATAGGGCTTGCGGGCCTTCGTCGGCTTCCGGCTGGCCTCCAACAGGTACCGGCTCGGATCAACCTTGCCGCCCATGAGGATGGCCGAGGCATCCATGTGGCGAGCCTTGCTGTGCTTCTCGCGCTCGGCGTTGTTCTTGATGCGCTCCGCGCAATGGATGCCGTGTTCGCGCTCGTAAGCCTCGGCCCATTTCGAGAGATCGAGCTTTGTGAATTTGAGCGAGGCGGTGAGGCCGTCAGTGAAGCCGAAGATTACGGGCAAGAGATAGCGCTACTCAAGAAGCTAATCGATCCAGATCTAATGGGTGACGCATATCTCGCGCTTTCAGCCGAGTTGACAGAAGATCAGCATTGGATCGCCTTCATCGATGCAGCCCGCAACGCCCGAAAACAATTTCCGGAGTATCGACGCATCCACAAAAAAGCTGCGCAGCTTCTATCAGAGTTCTCAACCGTAGCCCAAAAACTAGCATCGCTTCTTGCTGAACTGCAGAGAACCAACGTGCGCCTTCCCGTGGAATTGCAGAGGCACGACGAGGACATCGAAGTTTACTTCTCACCATCTGAGTCTCAGGTAGTCCGGGATCTCAAAGGCCTCCGCTTCCTGGAGCGTGCACTGATTCAGCACACGGCGAACTCCGGAACCCCGCTCGATTTGGGACGCTACCTCATCAAAGTGTCAAAAATCGCCGGCCAGTTCCCAGTGGATTTCGCATGTCCAGGAGTCGAAGCAGCGATCTCCACACGGCAAGACAGCAAAAAAACAGCGTACTTACGAGCCTTTGGTGCGTTGCTCAAATATTCTAGCATAAACTTGTCTGCACCTGTGGTGCGCGCCATGGCGATCACGGCAAACGTGATCCTGGACGATGTAGATCTATCCATTTCAGAGGACACGGTTCGTAAGGCATTGAAGCGGTCGTAGACCCGGTAGAAGAAGAAATAATCGTCTCAAAGACTGCCTCCACGGAAAACTCGGACGCGTGCCGAGGGCTGAGTTGTCTTTGCCAGTTCCTAACGGATCACACATGTCTGCCTCGAACCATTATGGAAAGAGGGCGGATAAATGGCACACCTTCCAGAAACCGGCTTTCTGCGACTTCGTCAAATCATTGGCGATGACAAGCGGATGCCACCGATTCCTCCATTGATTCCGGTCAAGAAGAGTACTTGGTGGGAAGGCGTCCGAACCGGACGTTTTCCGCGACCACTGAAGCTTGGGCCGCGCACGACGGTCTGGCGGGCTGAAGACATTCGCCGTTTCATTGAAAAGGGGGGCATGTGAGCGATGCCCTCTATCTCTGCCGAAAAGATCGCTCGCACTTTGGGCGGGCGACGCGCCGGAGCGGCATGGACGGCTCAATGCCCGGCCCATGAAGATTCTACCCCCAGCTTGGCGTTGCGCGACACGGCTGAAGGGCGAGTGCTGATCCACTGTCATGCCGGTTGCGAGCAAGATGCTGTGATCGCGGCGCTTCGCAAGCGCGGCTTATGGGGCGATGGGAGCGACGCACGGCATGGCGCCCAGCGAATAACGAGCAACGCAGCTGCCACATCTCGCCGCCTGGATGACAAAGCACGAATTTTCGCCGCTCTGCGAATCTGGGCACCGTCCGTTCCGGCGTATGGCACGGTTATCGAGACCTATCTCCGGTCGCGCGGCATTACCATGGCGCCACCAGCTAACCTAAAATTTCACTCTGGATTACGGCATCCGACCGGCTCCACCCGACCAGCCATGGTTGCTCTAGTCACCAGTGGCCAGTCAAATCAGCCAATCGGAATTCACCGCACCTTTCTAGATGTCAGCGGCAACGGCAAAGCTGCTGTGAAACCTCAAAAAATGATGCTCGGTCCATGTCGTGGTGGCGCCGTCCGCTTAGGGACAAGAACCGTGCCCCTATTAATTGGTGAAGGCATAGAAACCTGCCTTTCAGCGATGCAGGCAACGGGACTAACGGCATGGGCCGCGCTTTCTGCCTCTGGCATGGCGGGCTTGAGTCTACCGAGTGACGCGCACGATATTGTAATTCTCGCTGACGGGGACGCTACTGGCGAACGCGCCGCGGTCATGACGGCGCGCCAATTGTACTGCGAAACACGGCGCGTCCGGATTGCCCGAGCACCATTGGGCACCGACTTCAACGATCTGCTCAGGGGCTGTCGGCCGACGGGTGTCGTGCCATGACAGAGGACAACGAACATCGGATTGCCGATCTCATTAATGATGCGGTTGACTTCGCGGCTTTGGGCCAGCCATTCGCGGGCGACGGCGCGCCATCGAAGCCAAAACTTTTAATCGAGAAGAACGATCCTCATCGGACCGTTGCGGCGCTTCGCGATATCCTGAGTGAGTGGAGCGACCTCTTCGACCGCGGCGCGCCGGTACGTTTGGTCACGGACCGTCAATCTGGGTCAATCACAACACGCCCAGTGTCGGCCGACAGCCTCGTGATCATGGCCCATCAACTTGCGCGCCCAGTTGAGCTAAAAATTGTGAAGGACAAGGAGCATGAGTGCAATGCTCGGTTTCCGCGTGCGTTAGCGGTTGCATATCTCGACTGGCACGGCGAATGGGCCTTACCCCCGCTCAACGGGATCACTTCGACACCACTCCTGCGGCCGGATGGATCGATTTTCAGCGCCGCTGTCAACGCCGGAGTAATTCTGCATCGGTTTGCCGGAGTAAAAGTGCGTCACTGTCGTTAAGCAAGAAGGGCCCCGATATCGGGGCCCTTCTTGCTTGTTGGTTCTCATTCTTCGGTGGCGGATGCCGGGGGTGGTTTGGACTTTGCCCGACGGGACCGGCTCTTGCTTTCGGCAAGACGGTAGCTGTCGCCGTTCATCTCCAGGATATGGACGTGATGCGTGAGGCGGTCGAGCAGGGCACCGGTAAGCCTTTCGGAGCCGAACACGGATGTCCACTCATCGAACGGCAGATTGCTGGTGACCATCGTTGAGCCGCGTTCGTATCTTTGCGAGAAGACTTCGAACAGCAGCTCGGCACCGGTTGGTGACAGCGGCACGTATCCCAGTTCATCGATGATAAGTAACTTGTAGCCTGCGAGTTGCCGCTGGAGGCGCAGCAGGCGCTTCTCATCGCGCGCTTCAAGCAGTTCGTGCACCAGGGAGGCTGCGGTGATGAAGCCGACCGACAGGCCCTTCTGGCAGGCGGCCAGCCCAAGGCCGAGTGCAATATGGCTCTTGCCTGTGCCAGAGTTACCGACGGCAATGATATTTTCGCGCCGTTCGACATAATCGGAACGTGCCAACTCCAGAACCGCCATCTTGTTCAGCGACGGCAGCGCCAGGAAGTCGAAGCTGTCGAGGCTTTTGACGGTCGGGAACTTGGCGGCCTTGATGCGGCGCTCCACCATGCGCCGCTCGCGGTCAATCATCTCCAGTTCAGCCAGGCGCATCAGATAGCGGGTGTGGTCGACACCTTCGGCAGCACACAGCTGTGCGACCTTGTCGTACTCGCGCAGGAACGTCGGCAGCTTGAGGGCCTTCAGGTGATGGGCAAGCAGGATCTGCGGGGTGTCGGTCATGCCGCCACCCCGGCCAACAGATCCATGTACGACCGGGCCGATGTTGTCGCGACTGTTGCCTTGGGCAGATACGGATAGACGCCCAAGTCGAGCCTTGGCGGGCGCCGTTCGATCCGGCACAGAACGAGATGTTTTATGGCATCAAAGCCAACCGCGCCGCGCTCGATGGCGTCACGCACGGCGGCGGCGACATCGTCCATCGTGAACGTCTCCATCAGGCGTAGAACCTGCACGAACTCGCGCTTGCCCTTTGCGCCCATGCGCGCTTCGAGCAGTCGGCGCAACGTAGCGAACGCCTCAGGCAACACCCAGCTGCTGAGTGGTGCGGCCTGATCCAGAGCGTTGGTCTTCTGTTCGAGCAAGGCCAAGTAATGCAGCGGGTTGAATACGAAGTCCTCGCGTTCATACGAACGCGGGTGCCGCGCAATAATCTCCGCGCCACATGAGATGACAACCTCATGGACATAACCACGGATCAGAACTTGTTGGTGCCCGTAGGCTGTCGGCACCGAATAGTCGTTCCTGCGGTACCGCACCAGCGACAGCGAGTTGACGCGGCCCGCTCGCTTGTCACAGGCATCGTAAGGTGCCGGCAACGGCTTCTGGAAGACGGCAAGGTCCCGCTCCAACCGTTCACCGATCGTACCCTCGCGACCGCGCAACCGGTCCCCCTGCCGCTGCCGGCAACACGCCAGCAGATGCGCGTTCAACGCCTCGAAACTTTCGAACACCGGGATCGGCACGAGGAAGTTGCGTCGCGCATAGCCGACGAGCCCTTCGACCTTACCTTTATCGTTGCCTTTGCCCGGACGACCGAACCGGTCCGTAAACAGGTAATGCGATTGCAGCTCGCTGAACACAGCTGTGCGCTGGCGGCGCCCATCGCCGAGAATGCGGGCAACCGCGATCTTGGTGTTGTCGTAGAGGATCGACTGCGGCACGCCTCCAAAAAACTGGAATGCTTTGACGTGACCGTCGCAGAAGGCTTCCGTTGTCTCAGCCGGGTAGGCCACGACAAAGATCGCGTCGGAATGCGGAAGGTCGATCGCCAGGAAGTGGATCTTGCGCTCAACACCGCCAATGATGCCGAGCGCTTCGCCGAAGTCGGCTTGCGCATGTCCAGGAGGATGGACCAATGGCACGAACATCTCTTGCGTCCGCTGGCGCCAACCCGCCACGTAGTCCTTCACGATCGTCATCCCGCCCGTGAAGCCATGTTCATCACGCAGCCGCTCGAATATGCGTTTGGATGTATGGCGCTGCTTCTTGGGGCGGTCTTTGTCGGCCAGCATAATCGCATCGATAACGCCGGTGAACGCATCAAGCTTGGGCCGAAATGGCGGCTTCGAACGCACATATCCCGGCGGAACCGAGAACTTCAGCATCTTGGCAACGGTTCTGGGATTGATCCCGAACCGCTCCGCCGCCGCCCGTGCGCTGATACCCTCAATCTGAACGGCGAATCTTACTCTCGCGTATAGCTCCACTCGCTTCATCCCCCAGCCCCCGCTGCCAACGCAGGCACAGAGCCTCTGTCTGCCGCACTTTTAGTCCGGCGCAACTGAACAAATCAGCCGCTTCTGTGAGGGATTATTGCTCCGGCGATTACAGTTCAAATCTGGCCCCCGCAACAAACTTATCTTTATAATCAATGATTTAGAAATTGGATTTGCTCGCTCTGTCGGGCTGAAATACACTGGCACATAACTTCCACAATTTGGCACACTCCAGCTGGTGTGAGAGCCGTGGCAGATACTCATAAGATTCTGGGTGGCAAAGTCTCGGTGTATAGACGAGACGGCAGTCCACACTGGCAGTGCTATACCTATCTCGAAGGTAAGAAGCGCCGTGCGACTACGAAGGAAGAAAACCTTGGCCGTGCCACGGAGGTCGCTGAGGACTGGTATCTGACGCTGCGCGGCAAGCAGCGGCGGGGCGAACTCATCGCTGAGAAGACCTTTAAACAAGCCGCCGACCTGTTTGTGCGCGAATATGAGGTGATCACAAAAGGGGAGCGCAGCCCGAAGTGGGTTGAAGGCCATAAAGCTCGCCTGCGGCTTCACCTAGTACCGTTCTTAGGCGGCGCAGGGCTGTCTCAAATTACAGCCGGCAAGGTACAAGAGTATCGTGTCGAGCGGCTCAATAATCCATACAACGGCAAACCACCGTCATATTCCACCTTGCACGATGAGATCGTGACGTTGCGCCTCGTCTTGAAGGCCGCTGTGCGTCACGACCGGCTCGCTCATCTCCCGGACTTATCTGCTCCGTACAGAACCTCAGGCAAGGTGGCGCACCGGGCATGGTTCTCGCCCGAAGAATACCGCATTCTGTACACGGCGACCCGCGAGAATGCTCGCCGGGTTGCCGGCACGCGGCACGCATTGGCCGCCGAACAGCTCCACGACAAGGTGTTGTTCTTGGCCAGGGCACTAAATCGCTGCGCGATACGGGGATGCTCGCTCCACTCTCGATCAGATGCAGTTGGAAGAGACGAACATCGTCGGCGGTGGCCGTGTCTGGCGAGCGGCCGAGCCACACCGCAAAGCGTTTGCAACTGCCGATGTGATTGCGCTGGCTCTCGCGCCCAAGGTTGCGCGCAGCCATGTCTTCAATCATGCGCTGGCGCAGCGGGGTGACGGCGATGTCGGTACTCATGGGGAACTCCTGTCGATCAAGTTTGAAAACCTCGATCTTCAGGACAACGCCCCCGCCTGCCTCGCCACGATCTCAACGATGGTTACTGCGAGCACCCGCTGCCCCAACGCGGCCAGGTATCACGCAGCGATTTAGTGCATTGGTGGTAGTTCAGACTTTTCGACCGTTTGCCAGTGGCTCTTCGTGACCCTCGAGCGGCCCTGAGCAGTTGCAGTACGCGCCGGTCATCGTCCAACGCACGGCGGAGGAAGCGGTCATCCGGTGCCGTCACAGCTCACGGTTGCCAGAGCCTTGTCGGCGGGACCGAAATGCCTTCAGAAGCGGACACACCACGTTCTTCAGCTTGGCTGCCCTCACCGGAAGTCACGAGACATGCTTTTCGTTGTTTTGGTCATCGCGATTTGGGGAAGTGGGACTGTTCAGCTCGCATAATTAGTAGGAACTGCCGCAGTAGGAGTTTCGGATAGCCCCCAGCCATAAGACTGCAAAACTCCTACAAAGATGTTGCCGGTCAGTTGCAACGGTCTGAAGTTTTCAGCACCACTAAATTCGGAGGCAAAAAAGAGTTGCTCGTGACTTCGTAGCCATCGTCAAACGGGAAAATCATTGCGGCCCGCATTTACGTA